>Ga0310813_10000055_pt1 | contig 82376 bp, 91 predicted proteins | sample YN3metagenome_FD_203086 | JGI IMG/M metagenome (GOLD analysis project Ga0310813, IMG submission 203086) | Soil microbial communities from experimental microcosm in Duke University, North Carolina, United States - YN3 | ecosystem: Engineered > Artificial ecosystem > Soil microcosm > Unclassified... | reverse complement strand
AAGGATGCGGTCGATCAGTTTGTCGATCCCGAGCAGCCCGGCGATCCCCGCGCTTTCCGTCCCGCCGCGCCGCCGCTCGCTCTTATTGTTGAAGGACGCGCTGTCGTCGACCTTGATCCTGATGGTCAGGAGATCACCCCGGGTCCGCGCGCGCTGGTCGCTGAGCAGGCCGGCCGCGCCGTCGCGGAACAGCGAGGCGCTCTGCACCGGCGCCGGCTGCGGCAGAGCGGGGGCGGCGATCGAGCGTTCGGTCGGTGGCGCGGGGATCTCGCCAGGCGCCGACAGTCGCGGCGCGCGGCCGACATTGCCGACGTCGTTGACGACCGAGCAGCCGGTCAGGGCGAGCAGGAGAACAGGCACGAAGGAGTGGCGGCGCATGAAAAGGCCTCTCGAAACGGGAAAAAGATCAGCGCTGGTTGAGCGTGGCGACGCCGGGCGCTTCGGCCACCGCATCGATCGTGCGGCGGGTGGCGGTGACGACCAGCCGTACCCGCTCGCCGGCGACGGCATCGGAAAGCGCCCGCGCCGGTGTGCTGATGGTCATGGCGCCCTGGCGAATGCGGAGCGTCACCGTCTCGCCGCGGCGGACCACCCGCTCGGCCTTGAGCTTGGCCGCCGCCGGGGCACCCAGCGGCGCCAGCGGATCGACCGCCTGGGCCGCGAGCAAAAGCAGTAGCACGCTCACCGCAGCTGGCTCGACGTGGCGAGCATCTCGTCCACCGTCTTCACCACCCGGCTGTTCATTTCGTACGCGCGCTGGGCGGTGATCAGCGCGGTGATCTCGGCCACCGGATTGACGTTGCTGGCTTCAAGATAGCCCTGGCGAAGCGAGCCGAAGCCCGCGTCGCCCGGCGAGGCGACATTGGGCTGGCCGCTGGCCGAGGTAGCGAGCAACAGGTTGCCGCCGCGCGCTTCGAGGCCCGCATCGTTGACGAAGGTCGCCAGCTGGAGCTGGCCGACGTCCTGCATCTCGGACTGTCCGTCGAGCTTCACCTGCACCACGCCGGTGCGCCCGATCGTGACGTCCACCGCCTCGGCCGGAATGGTGATGCCCGGTTCCAGCTTGTAGCCATCGGTGGTCACCAGTTCGCCCTGGTCGTTGACCTGGAACGATCCGGCGCGGGTGTAGGCGGTCTCGCCCGACGGCAGCATCACCTGAAAATAGCCGGCGCCCTCGATGGCGATGTCATATTTGTTGTCGGTGGTGGTGAACGCGCCCTGTTCGCCGATGCGATACACGCCCGCGGTGCGTACGCCGGCGCCGATCTGGATGCCCGACGGCGCCCTGCTGTCGCCCCCGCCCGCGCTCGCGCCCGGGCGCTCCACCTGCTGATAGAGGAGGTCCTGGAACTCCGCCCGCTGCCGCTTGAAGGCGGTGGTATTCATGTTGGCGATATTATTGGAAATGACATCGACATTGGTCTGCTGCGCGAGCATCCCGGTGCCGGCGATGGACAATGATCGCATGGGGTCGTTCTCCCGTTAATTGCGGAAGGCGCCGAGGCGCCCGATGGCATTCTTGCGCAGCTCGCCAAGGCTTTCGCCGAGGCGCTGGCTGGTCTGATAGGCACGCAGGATCTCGATCATCGCGGTGGTTTCCGCGATCGGTTGGACGTTGCTGGCTTCGAGCCCGCCGCTGCGCAGCCTTGTCCTGTCGGCGGCGAGCGGCGTGCCGCCCGATCCCACCATCACTCCGTCGCCGCGCTGGCTCAGCGCCGCTTCGTCGGCGAAGCTGGTGACTTGGATCCGGCCGAGCGGACCGTCGGGACCTTCGACCGTGCCGTCTTCCGCGATCCGAAGCCGCCCCTGCGCCTGAACCGGGATGTCGATCGGACGGCCGCCTTCTCCCAGGATCGGCAGGCCGCCCGCGCTGCCGAGCTTGCCGTCGGCAAGGATCTGCAAGCCTCCGGCGCGGGTGTAGCCGGTGCCGCCGTCGGACAGCTGGATCGACAGGAACCCCGGCCCCTGCACAGCCACGTCGAGCGGATTGCCGGTGGCATTGAACGCGCCCTCGGTCTGGTCGTGGGTGACCCCATAATCGAGCACAAAGGACACGGACCGCGCCGCCGGCTCGGCGCTGTCACTCTTGCGCAGCGCTTCCTCGAACACCGGCTGCTCGCGCTTGAATCCGCTGGTCGACATGTTGGCGAGATTGTTCGCCACCACGTCCATCCGTCGGCGCAAGGCCGTTTCCTGGCTCAGCAGCACATAGGCTGGAATGTCGACCATCGGCCTCTCTCGACGGGATGCGACCGGCCGCTCCCTTGCCCCTCTATGATAGGCGGGAGGCCGCACACGCGGTCACAAGGCAGGGCAAAGCCTGCGCGAGGAGTGATCCGGGATTGTGAGCAACGATGCTGCCAGTGAAGAACCGACACCGGGCGAGGGCGACGTGCCCGCCGCGCCTGCCAAGGCCAAGCGCAAGAAACTGATCGTCATGGTCGCCGCATTGCTCCTGCTGCTCGGCGGTGGCGGCGGCGCGGCCTGGTATTTCCTCAAGGGGCCAGCCGAAGGTGACAAGATCGCCGAAGGCCATGCCGCCGATGACGAAGACGTGCCCGAGGTCTTCGTCGACGTCCCCGCGATGCAGATCGCGCTGCGCGGGGCGGACGGCAGCAACCGGATGCTCAAGCTCCACGTCATGCTGGTTCCGGGCAAGGACAAGACGCCCGAAGACATCGAACCGCGCCTGCCGATGCTGATCGACCGCTACCAGCCCTTTCTGCGCGAGCTTCGCCCAGACGACCTCGCCGGTTCGACCGCCACCTTCCGGATCAAGGAAGAGCTGCTGATCCGCTCCAACCAGGCGCTGGGCAAAGGCGCCGTGCGCGACGTGCTGATCCAGGACCTGATGCAATGAGCGATTTCGACCAGTCCGATATCGACGCGTTGTTCGGCGATGTCGGCGAAGCCTCGGCCCAGCCCAAGCGCAGCGGCATCCGCGCGCTGATCGAAACCGACGTTGCCGATCACCAGCGCCTGCCGATGCTGGAAGTCGTGTGCGACCGGATGCTGCGCAGTTTCGCGACCTCCATGCGCGCGCTCACCACTGATCCGATGGAGGTCAGCCTGGTCGGCGTCGGCGGGGGACGGTTCGGCGACATCATGAACCGCGCGGCGCTGCCCGCCATGTTCGGCGTGTTCCGGATCGAACCGTGGAACAGCCCGGCGGTGATCGCGATCGAGCCCGGCCTCATCTATGCCGCGGTCGATGCCCTGCTCGGCGGCCGTCAGGGCAGCAGCGCACCGCCCCGGGTCGAAGGCCGCGCCTTCACCTCGATCGAAACCAGCCTCGTCGGCCGGCTGATGGAGCAGGTGCTGAACGATTTCAGCGTCGGCTTCGCACAGGTCGCACCGATCACCGCCCGGCTCGAGCGGATCGAGACTTCGCCGCGCTTCGCCTCGGTCGTCGGCCCCAGCATCGTCACCGCCCATTGCCAGTTTCGGATCGACATGGAAGGCCGCGGCGGGCGCTTCGGCCTGCTGCTCCCGACAACCAGCCTCGAACCGGTGCGCGAGCAATTGACCCTGCGCTTCGCCGGGGAACGCAGCGGGACGCAGGACAGTTGGGCCGCACCGATCGAGGACGCGGTCCGCGCGCTGCCGCTGCCGCTTCAGGCCGTGGTCGGCCGCAAGAAGCTGACGCTCCAGGCGCTGGAAGCGCTGGCGGTCGGCGATCACCTCGCTTTCGATCCCGAGCCCGAGGCACCCGCCAGCCTGGTCCTCGGCGGGTTGACCCTTGCCCGCGCCCAGCTCGGCCGCCGCTCGGGCCGCGCCGCGCTTCGGCTTCAGACCGGCCTTTCCAGGGAATGCACGCCATGACCTTCGCCACCGCGATCAATCTCGTGACCATCCTGCTCTGTTCGGCCGTGCTGGTGCAATGCTGGCGCATGACCCGCGCCCTGGACCGCTTCCGCAAGGCCGACTTCCCCGGCACGGTGACCGCGCTGCAAGCCGCGACGACCGAGGCCGAAGGCGTGCTGCGCCGGATTCGTCAGGTGCTGGCGACCGAGGCCGAGCCCAAGCTAAAAATCATCGCCGACGCGTCCCAGGCCGCCGACGAGCTGGGCGTCATGATCGGCATCGCCAATGCGTCCGCCGATCGCCTGCTCGAAACCGCGCGTCAGACCCGCATGCCCGGAGACATCGCCGCATGATCCGCCGTCCGCCGCTACTCATTCTGACCGCATTGGTCGCCGGCATATCGGCCGTGGCCGGCGCGGTGGCGCAGGGCGATCCCGCCGAAGGCCGCTTCGGCACCGGCATCCGCCAGCAGCTCTCCGAACGCGACCGCGCCGCCGCCGCCCGCGCGCGCCAGCTCGATCTGCGCGAGCAGGCGGCAAAGGCAGCCGAAAAGCGCATGGCAGGCGCGGCCCCCGCCGCGGCCCCGGCAACCCCGGCCACTCCGACCCCGCCGCCGGAACCCGAGCCGAGCGAAGGCGAACGGCTCGAGGACCTCGCGAAGATCTACCAGGCGATGAAGCCCAAGTCGGCCGCGCCGATCTTCGAGCAATTGACGCTGGAAGTGCAGGTCAAGGTCGCGAGCCGGATGCGCGATCGGTCGGCGGCGGCGATCATGGCCGCCATGACGCCAAAGGCCGCCGCCATGCTCAGCATGGCGATCGCCAAGCGGCGGACCAGCTATGAAGTCCTCACGCCGGGCGGGTCACCGCTTCCATCACCAGCAGCGCGCCCTTGAAGCCACCCGCCCGCGCTTCGTCCTGAAGACGCTTGGCGAGAGCTTGCGGGTCGATCGGCTGGCCCGGCGCGGCGTGGAGGCTGGCATGGTCGATGGCGGCCGCGACAAGCGCCGAGCGGAGCGCGGGCACGCGCTGTTCGAGCGCCTCGTCGCCCTCGTCCGCCTGCCACGTCGCACGCACTTCGAGTCGGCCGACCATTCGGCCATGATCGATCACCGGCACCTGCATCGGCTCCAGCGCGATCAGCGTCGAGACGGGCGCGGGCTCGGCGCCTTCGCTCGCCCGGGCGACGCCGTTCCAGATGGTCAGCGAAACGGCACTCAGGCCCATGATCCAGCTTCGGGTCGCCACGAACATTCCTCGATACAAATGGCCAGGTGCCGGACCGTCCGGGCTGCGCTTCTTCTAGAATAGGAGGAGGCTATGCTTAACGGTCAGGAAAAAGGATGTCGGCTCACAACCGCGCGCGTTTGGTCGCCATGCCGCCCGCGGCTGGAGCCTCCCCGTCAGAGGGAGGAGGGGCGGCCGCGGCGGCCGCGGCAGCTTCGAGCCAATTAGGTCCGAAACCGATCCATTGGTCCGTGATCCCCGTCGTGACCCTGTTGTCGGCGATCGCCGGCGGCGCCTCGGCCTGGCTGGTGCGGTGATCCGCCCGTCGCTCGCCGCGCTTGCAGTCGTCGCCGTCGGCTCAGCCAGCCCTGCTACGGCGCTCCGCTACGCGCCGCTTGCCCCCGAACTCGCCGCGCCGCTGCAAGGTAGCGCGACAACGCCGCTGAAATCGGCCGCCGCCGCCTGGGCCGCGCTCGGCGCTGCGCATAGCGAGGACCGGCAACGGCTGCGCTGGGACCTGGCGCTGGCCCTGCTCGCCGATCACCGCCCCGACGAAGCGCGCGGCGTGCTGGCGGTGCTGGCGGCGGACGAGCCTGACCTGCGCATGGCCCAGGCCTGGCGCCTCGCCGCCGCCCACGCCGCGGCGGAGCTCGGCCTCCATTCCGAAGTCCTCGCGCTGCTCGACGATCCACAGCTCGGCGGTCGCGGCGAAGCCTGCGCGTGGCGCCTGCGCGCGCTGGCCGGCCTCGGCGGAGCGCGCGCGGCGCTCAGCCAATTGCCGTGCGCCAAGCCATATCTCGCCACTCTGTCGCCCGAGGTCCGCGCCCCCTTTCTATGGGCCGCATCCCGCGCCGCGCTGGCGGTCGATCGCCCGGACGCCGCTCAGCACTATCTTCGCTTCGCCCCGGCCGGCAGCGACGAGGCCCGGCTGATCCGCGCCGAGGCCTTGCTGCACCAAAACCTCGCCCCCGCCGCCGAACGCCTGCTGAAGCCGCTCGCCGCCTCCCCCCGCGAGCCGGTTGCCGCAGCGGCCGAAGCGCTTCGCATCGAAGCCGCCGTCCAGCGCGGCACCGAAACGCCTGCCGACACGCTGAAACGCGCCGAAGCGCTGCGCTTTCGCTGGCGCGGCGACGCGATCGAGCGGCGGCTGGCAGTGATGAGCTGGGACCTCGCGCTCGCCGCGGGCAAGCCGCGCTCGGCTCTCAGCGCAGCCGCAACCCTGCTCCGCTTCCACCCCGAAGAACCGCGGGTCCCCGCCATGCTCGCGCAGGTGCAGGGCAGCTTTCGCCGCTGGCTGGCGCCGGGAAGCAAGGTGCCGCTGCCGCTCGCGGCGGGCCTGATGTGGGATTATCGCGATCTGCTGCCGGGCGGTGCGCCGGGCGACAGCATGGTGCGGCTGCTTGCCGACCGGCTGGCCGCCGAAGGACTGCCCGCCCGCGCCGCCGACCTCCTTGAGCATCAGCTCGAAACCCGCGCCCGCGACCTGGCGCAAGGACCGCTGTCGATCGACATCGCGCAGCTTCGCCTGCTCGCCGGACAACCCGATCAGGCGCAGGCCGTCATTCGTGCTTCCGCCGACGTGGTCTATCCGCAGGCCTGGACCACCGCCCGCGCCCGGCTGGAAGCCATTGCTTTGTTCCAGATGGGCCAGACGGCCGCAGCCATCGCCTTGCTCGACGACCTGCCGGACACCCGCGACCTGCGCGACGAATTGCTGTGGCGGGCGCGCGATTGGCAGGCCCTCGCCCACTCGCCTGTCCCCGCCGCCGCGGGCAAGCATGATGCGGTAACTCAGGTGCGGCTGATGCGGCAGGCGATCGCGCTGTCGATGATCGGCGACGAGAACGGCCTTGCTCGCCTCCGCGCCCGAAGCGCGCGCGGCTTCGCGGGACTTCCCTCCGCCAGTGCCTTTGCCGCGGTCAGCGGGGGGGCCGGCGCGGGGGATGCGGCGGCGCTGGCGTCGGCGCTCGCCGCGCTTCCGTCGGTGTCCCCGGCCGGCGGCGACGCGGACTTGATCGACCTCTCGGACGCCGCCTTCAAGGCCCGCCAAGCCCCTCCATCATCGCGCGGTTGATCTCGAGCAGCGGCTCGACCGGCTCGCGCCCGGCGACGACATCGCTGGTGAAGCGGTCGACCCACAAGGCGAGGCTGATGATGCTGGCCCGCAGTGCGTGGGGAAGCCCGTTCCCCGCCGCACCGCAATCGGCCGACAGGGTGGTCCACAATTCGCGATTGCGATGCAGCGCCGGCATCAGCGCCGCGCCGCGCTGCCCGGCGTCCCAAGCGCCGCTCAACGCGGCGGTGATCTCGGCGAACAACCGTTGCTCGGTGCGGCGGCTGGTTTCGGCAACGTGCGCGACGCGCTGATAGGCGGCAAGCGACAAGGGCGGCTCCTTTTCTTCCCTTTCACCATAGGAGAGCGCGCCCTCGCGCGGCGGCGCCCGCGGCGAATTTCGCGTCTCCCGCCGCCGCAACCGCCGCTCGCTTTCTATGATGAACCCAGCACCCCATTCCTCTGGTTCAGGTTCATCGCGCCCGTGATCATTCCGATCGGCTTTCTCGTCATTCTCGGCTGCGTGTTCGGGAGCTTCGTCGTTGCCGGCGGCAAGATGGAGATCATCTTTCACGCGCTTCCGCACGAGCTGACGGCGATCGGCGGGGCGGCGATCGGCGCCTTTCTGGTCGCCAACAATCTCAGCGTGGTGAAATCGGCCGGCAAGGGCCTGAAGCGCGCGTTCAAGGGTTCGGGCTGGAAAAAGCCGCAATATGAAGAGCTGCTGGCGTTGCTGTACGCCCTGCTCGACACCTTTCGCAAGAAAGGCGCGACCGGCATCGAACCGCACCTCGACAACCCCGCCGAAAGCGCGCTGTTCATGAAATATCCGGCGGTCCTCAGGGACCATCACCTCAGCGATTTCATCTGCGATTACCTGCGCATGATGACGGTCAGTTTCGACGATCCGCATCAGCTCGCCGAAGCGATGGACAACGACATCGAGCGGCACCACGCCGAGGAACATGCCCCGCAGCATTCGCTGCAATCGCTGGCCGACGGCCTCCCAGCCATCGGCATCGTCGCCGCCGTGCTCGGCGTCATCAAGACCATGGCCTCGATCGACCAGCCGACCGAAGTGCTTGGCGCGATGATCGGCGGGGCGCTGGTCGGGACCTTCCTCGGCGTGCTGTTGAGCTACTGCGTGGTCGGCCCACTGGCCGCCAAGCTCCATCAGGTCATCGCCGACGACCACCAGCCCTATCTCGTCGTGAAGACCGCGATCGTCGCTTACGCCCAGAACGCCCCGGTACAGGTCGCGGTTGAGCTCGCGCGCCGGCTCACCCCGTCCAATTTCGCTCCCTCCTTCCAGCAGTTCGAAGCCCGGCTTGCCGAGGTCAAGACCGAGCTTGCCGCGCTGCCTGCCTGAGGACCACCATGCCCCTATCCCCTCCCTTGCCGATCCGCCTGCCCGCGCATTGCGGCACCGCCGCCGCGCCCGCCGTGCACCGTGCGCTGCTCGACGTGATCGCCGCCGGCGTGCCCCCGGTGATCGACGCCGGCGAGGTCGAGACCCTCGGCCAAGCCATGCTGCAACTGCTGCTCGCCGCCCGCGCCGCGGCGCCTGCCACCACCATCGACCCGGCCTCGCCCGCCTTTGTCGAGCGTGTTCACGCGCTCGGCCTCGCAGGCCCGCTCGCGCTCACGCAAGGGGAGGCCTGACGCCATGAGCCGCCACATCCTGACCATCGACGACAGCCCCAGCATGCGGATGCTGCTGAAAGCCTCCTTGACCGCGCAGGGCTTCACCGTTTCAAGCGCCGACGACGGTGCGCAGGGCCTCGCCGCCGCCAAGGCCGCGCCGCCCGACCTCATCATCACCGACATCAACATGCCCGTGATGGACGGCTTCGAGCTGATCGAGGCGGCGCGGTCCGATGACGCCTTGCGCCTGCTGCCGATCCTGGTTCTCTCGACCGAATTCAGCGACGACAAGAAAGCGCGTGCCCGGAGCGCCGGGGCGACCGGCTGGATCACCAAGCCGTTCGACGCCGACAAGCTCGCCGCCGCCATCCGCCGCGTGTGCCCATGAGCGACGATCTCGACGCCATCCAGGCGATCTTCTTCGAAGAATGCGCCGAGGGGCTGGTCGCCGCCGAAGCGGGCCTCAGCGAGCTTGCCGAAGGGTCGCGCGATCCCGAGGTCATCGCCGCGGTGTTCCGCGCCGTCCACTCGATCAAGGGCGGGTCGGGCGCGTTCGGTCATGACGCGCTGCTCGGCTTCTCACACCGGTTCGAAAACGTCCTCGACGCCCTCCGCGCGGGGCGCCTCGAACCGAGCGAGCCGTTGCTCCAGCTGTTGCTGCAATCGTCCGACATGCTGGCCGATCACGTTGCTGCGGCGCGTGATGGCGCGGCAGCCCCGGCCGACCAAACCCTGGCGGCGCAGCTCGACGGCTGGCTCGATGCCGAGCCGCCGCTTGCTGCCGACCCGGGCCCGACGATTGAGGAAGACGAGTTCGGCTTCGCCCCCGTCGCGGTCAGCCTCGACGATCTCGACGCTGCGCCGAGCCTTGACGTCCCTGCCCCGTGGCAAATCCGCTTCCGACCCTCCGCCGCCGCGCTTGCCAATGGCGGCGAAGCGTTATTGCTGCTGCGCGAGGTCGAGCGTCTGGGCGGCGAGGTGATTGCCTGCGACACCACCGCCTTGCCGCCGCTGGAGGAGATGGACCCGGAAGGCGCTTATATGTTGTGGACCCTGAGCGTCCCCGGCGAGGTCGCCGAGGAGGACCTCAGCGACTGTTTCGACTTCGTCGCCCCCGACTCCCTTATCGAGATCGAACGGACGGACCCGCCGGTCACCGCCGATGTCCCGATGCCGGAACAGTCGCCCGCATCGGCGCTGGATCGCGTGGCCCCTTCTGACGCGGCTCCGGATGCCACGACCGCCGAGCGCCGCCCCATCGAGCGCAGCGAAACCATCCGGGTCGATCTCGGCAAGCTCGACGGCCTGCTCAATCTCGTCGGCGAACTGGTCATCCGTAACTCGATCCTCGCCGACCGGCTGGGTCCGCCCGAACAGGAAAAGGTCGAACTGCCCCAGCTCTCGCGCCTGACCCGCTCGATCCAGGACATGGTGATGAGCCTTCGCGCGCAGCCGATCCAGCAGGCCTTCAGCCGCGTGCCGCGCCTGCTTCGCGAGCTCGAAAGCGAGACCGGCAAGAAGGTGTTGCTGGAAGTAAGCGGCGAAGGGACCGAGGTCGACAAGCGCGTGATCGAGCGCATTGGCGACCCCCTGACCCACATGATCCGCAACGCGGTCGATCATGGTATCGAACCCGCCGAGCAGCGCCTCGCCGCCGGCAAGTCCGCCGCCGGGACCATCCGCCTGTCCGCTCAGCAGCGCGGCGGGCGGATCGTGGTCCGGGTCGAGGACGACGGCGGCGGCATCGACCGCGAAGCGGTCCGCGCCCGGGCGATCGAACGCGGCCTCGTCGCCGCCGATGCGATCCTCTCCGACGAAGATATCGACCAGCTGATCTGCGCGCCGGGCTTCTCCACCGCCGCCTCAATCAGCAACATCTCCGGGCGGGGGGTCGGCATGGACGTCGTCCGCTCCAACATCGAAGGGTTGGGCGGCCGGGTCGAGATCGCCTCCGAACCCGGCGTCGGCACCAGCTTCACCCTGGTCCTGCCGCTGACCCTCGCCATTCTCGACGGGATGGTGGTCCGCTTGGGCGGCCAGCGCTTCGTGCTGCCGCTGCAATCGGTGATCGAAAGTGTCCGGCCCGAGCCCGGCCAGGTCTCCGCCCCGACCCCCGACAGCGAAGTGATGGAACTGCGCGGATCCTACCTGCCGCTGCGCCGCCTGGCCGATTTCTTCGGCATCCGCGGCGCCGAAAAGCGGCCGGAAAACGGCCTCGTCATCGTCGTCGAGGACGACAGCGCGGGCCAGGTCGGCCTGTTCGTCGATACCGTCGACGACCGCCGCGAAGTAGTGATCAAGAGCCTCGACCAGAACCTCCATCCGATCCGCGGGCTCGGCGGCGCAACCGTGCTCGGCGACGGGTCGATCGCGCTGATCCTCGATGTCGATGCCATCGTCGGAACCGCCCCGGCGGTTCGCCAACAAAGGGACCTTGCCGCATGACCACGACCTCCGATGACCGCAAGATCGTCACTTTCTCGCTCGCCGGACGGATGTTCGGGATCGACATGAGCTCGCTGATCGAGATCCGCGAATGGGACGAACCGACCCCGCTGCCGCGCGTGCCCGACTATATCCGCGGCGTCGCCAACCTCCGCGGCACGGTGATCCCGATCGTCGGCCTCGCCGAGCGCCTCGGCTGGAAACCTAGCGAGGTGCACGCCCGCTCCTGCGTGCTGGTGGTCGGCCTTGGCGCCAGGCAGGCTGGCTTTCTCGTCGATGAAGTGAACGACATCGTCGCCATCGACGGCAGCGCGATCCAGCCCGCCCCCGAAGTCCAGATCGCCGAACCGGGCGTGGTCGCCGGCCTGGTCGCGACCAATCTGCGCGGCGACGGGGGAGAACGCACCACCATGGTGACCCTGCTCGACCTCGATGCGCTGGGCGTCACCCGCCAGCTCGACGCCGCGGCATGAACCTCGAGCCGTCCATCTCGGCTCCGCCGGCAACCAGCGTGGCGGCGGTGGTGCTATCCGCCGCCGACTTCCGCGTCATCGCCGGCATTCTCCACGAGGAAGCGCGGATCCACCTCAGCGAAGCCAAGATCAATCTTGTCCAGTCCCGGCTCGCCCGCCGGCTGCGCGAGCGCCGCCTCGACAGTTTCGCGGCCTATCTTCGTCTGGTCCGCGAGGACGGCGACGAGCGGTCGCGGATGATCGACGCGCTGACCACCAACCACACCCATTTCTTTCGCGAAAAGCATCATTTCGACGATCTCCGAAGCCACGTGCTCCCCCGTCTCCAGGCGCGGGCGGAGGCCGGCCAGCCGGTGCGCCTGTGGTCGGCCGGAAGTTCGTCGGGCGAGGAAATCTACAGCATGGCGATGACGCTGGCCGGGACGGGCGCAGGCGATGCGCGCTGGCTCGGCCGCGACGTGCGCCTGCTTGCGACCGACCTGTCGCCCTCGATGGTCGAAGCCGTCGCTGCGGCGCGCTACCCGGCGATCGGGGCCGACCATATCCCGCTGCCCTATCGTGCCGCCTGGCTTCAGGCCGACGGCGCCGAGATCGTGGTCGACCCGGCCCTGCGCGCCCTGATCACCGCCCGCACCCTCAACCTGTTCGCGCCGTGGCCGTTTCGCGGCCAGTTCGACGTCATCTTCTGCCGCAACGTGATGATCTATTTCGAAGCCGACGCGCGGGCCGAATTGGAAGCCCGGCTCATCGCCCAACTGCGCCCCGGCGGGACGCTGTATATTGGGCATAGCGAGCGCCTGTCCCCCGCCACCGCGGCGTCGGTCCTGTCCAGCGGCCAGACCATCTACCGCAAGCCGGAGCACGGATGAGCACGGCCCGCGTCCTCGTCGTCGACGACAGCGCCGCCATGCGCGCGATGCTGACCCGGATCCTCTCGCAGGACCCGGGGCTCGAGGTCGTGGGCGGCGCGGCCGATCCGGCGGAGGCACGCACGCTGATCAAGGAACTCAATCCCGACGTCCTGACCCTTGATGTCGAGATGCCGGGGATGGATGGCCTCACTTTTCTCGAACGCATCATGCGGCTGCGGCCGATGCCGGTGGTGATGTGCTCGACCCTGACCGCCCGCGGCACCGAAGTGACCATCGAAGCGCTGCGGCTGGGCGCGGTTGATTGCATTGCCAAGCCCTCCGCCTCGGCCGGCGATCTCGCCGCCGCCGCCGCGCTCCTCTGCCGGACGGTGCGCGATGCCGCGCAAAGCCAGGCGCGTCCGAGCCTCGGCGTCCCGGCGCAGCGCCCGGCCCAGCCGAGCGGCACGTGGCGGCAGGACATGGTGATCCTGGTCGGTGCCTCGACCGGCGGGGTCGAGGCCCTGTTCACCTTTCTCGGCGCGCTGCCGCCCGATGCGCCGCCGGTGGTGGTCGTCCAGCATATGCCGGCGGGCTTCACCGCAGGCTTCGCCGATCGCCTCGACAAGACGGTGCCGGCGCGGGTCGTCCACGGCTTCGACGGCGCGCCGCTGCGCCCCGGCCAGGTCCTGATCGCGCCTGGCGGCGACACCCACGCCGAGCTTGCCGTCACCAACCAGCCGCTGCTTCGCCTACGCCCCGGCCCGCTGCACGGAGGACATCGCCCGGCGGTGGACTGCCTGTTTTCCTCCGCCGTACCGCTCGGACCTCGCGTGATCGGCGTGCTGCTGACCGGCATGGGCCGCGACGGGGCCGACGGCCTGCTCACCCTTCGCGACGCGGGCGCCGCCACCTTTGCCCAGTCGGCCGACAGCTGCGTCGTGTTCGGCATGCCCCGCGCCGCGATCGAGATCGGCGCTGCAACCGAGATCGTCCCGCTTTCCCGCATGGCCGACGCCGTGCTCCGCGCCTGCCGCGCCCCCTCCATCAAGGACTGAACAACCATGCCGGCAGCCGCCGCCATCAAGGTGATGATCGTCGACGACCAGGCCAGCATGCGGGCGATGATCCGGCGCGCGCTGGAAGATTATGGTTTCCGCGACGTGCGCGATTGCGCGGGCGGCGACGAAGCGCTGGCCGCCGTGCGCGCCAACCGCGTCCACCTCATCATTTCCGATTACAACATGCCCGGCATGGACGGCCTCGGCCTCCTCGAAGCGGTGCGCGGCGACGCCGTCATCGGCAAGACCGTCTTCATCATGCTGACCGGCTCGGCCGACCGCGACATCGTGCAGAAAGCCGCCGCGCTCGGCGTCAACAACTACCTCGTCAAACCCTTCGCGCCCGCCGCGCTCAAGGAAAAGATCGAGCGGGTGTTCGGAGCGCTCACCTGATGCAGCGGATCATCATCGTGCAGGGCGAACATGCCGTTTGCGGCGATCCGGGCAAGAGCATCCACACCCTGCTCGGCTCGTGCGTCGCGGTGTGCCTGTTCGATCCCGTCCGCAAGATCGGCGGCATGAATCATTTCCTGCTCGGCGAGCCGCAGCCCGGCACCCATCACCAGGATCTCAGCCGCTACGGCATTCACGCCATGGAATTGCTGGTCAACGCGCTGATGAACCGGGGCTGCCAGCGCCATCACCTGCGCGCCCACCTTTATGGCGGCGCGACCATGATCGAAGGGCTGGGCGACATCGGTCGCCGCAATGCTTTGTTCGCCCGGCAATTTTGCAAGACCGAAGGGATCGAGGTGCGCCACGAAGATACCGGCGGCCGGCTCGCGCGGCGGGTCGAATTCCTCGCCTTTGAAGGCCGCTCCCGCTGCCGCCTAGTCCACGAGCGGGTGGCCGAGCCTCCGCTCGCGCCAATGCCCTCCCCCCTGGCCGATGCCGGCGAACTGGAGCTGTTCTGATGGCGCTCGACCGATTTGCCGGCGCCATTGCTGCCGAACTGCGCGGGCTCGCGGCCGAGACCGAAAACCTCGCCGCGATCCTGTGCTCCGATCCCGAGCTCGCCGCGCACTGCCTCGGCCTGCTGCAGAAGTTCGATTATCTGGCGCAGAGCCAGGCCGAACTCGCCGACCTGCTGCTGCGGCTCGGCGGCGGCGCGGACGGCGACGATGCGGTTCGCGGCGTGCGCTTGTCGGCGCTGGCCGACCGGCTCAAGCAGGCGGCCTGACATGGCGACCAACGCCGCGCCGAACCAGCGGCCGATCATCGTCCGCAAGGTCAAGAAAGTGGTCGGCGGCCATCATGGCGGCGCGTGGAAAGTCGCCTATGCCGATTTCGTCACCGCGATGATGGCCTTTTTCATGCTGCTCTGGCTGCTCAGTTCTCCCGACGAGCAGAAACTGAAAGGTCTCGCCGAATATTTCTCGCCCTCGTCCAGCGCCAGCGGCGAGGCCGGCGAAAGCATGGCGACCGCGAATACCGGTCCTGCCTCGCAGTCGAGACAAACCGATCCGAGCGACGCGTCAGCCGGTGGCTCGCCGAGCAGTCCGTCGGCGACCGCCGGCGCGCAAAGCGGCGGCTCGGCCAGCGTGCCGGACCCGACGCTGCGGATCGTGGCCGAAGAACTGAAGCTCTTGCTTCAACCGACCACCACCCCGCTCGCCCAGCGCCAGGCGATCCAGATGGAGCAAAGCCGCGAGGGCCTGCGCATCAGCCTAATGGACGACATGCACCGCTCGATGTTTCGCCCCGGCACCGCCGAACTCAATCCTTATGCCCGGATCATGCTGGCCGGGGTCGCCCGGAAGATTACCAGAACCGAGCTCAGGGTCGCGATCGAGGGGCATACCGACAATGTCGGCGGCAGCGCGACGGGCAACTGGCAATTGTCGAGCGCCCGCGCGCTTGCCGCACGCACCGCGCTGGTCGACGCGGGCTTTCCCGCCGCGCGCATCGCCGAGGTCGTCGCGCTGGCCGACACCCAGCCGGTGTTCCCCGATCAGCCCGGCCGGCCGGAGAACCGCCGCATTGCCATCGTGCTTTTGGCCGAAGGCTCGCCTCTCCCCGACATCCGTTCGCTGGGGCGCTGAACGATGGCCGGCGCCAAGGGACTCGTCGTGGTGATCGTCGCCGGCCTGATCGCGGGCTCCGGCGGCGGGGCGGCGGTCGCCTTTCTCGTCCCCACGCAAGGCGGCGAAAAGCCACGCGAGGCGGTGAGCACGGGCGACAGCGGCTTCGAAAGCCTCGGCCCCTTGCTCGTTCCCTTGATCTACGCTGACGGCAAGTTCACCGGCTACGTCCGCATCGAAGCCCAGCTCGAGGTCGGCGCCGAGGATGCGGAAGGGGTCAAGGCGCGAATGCCGCTGGTGATCCACGCGGTGAACGTGCGCGCCTACAATAAACCGCTGGCGGGCGGGCCCGACGGCCGCCTCCCCGACGCCGCCGCCTTTCGCGCCATCGTCGCGGACGAAGCGGGCAAGGTGCTCGGCAAAGGCGTGGTCCGCTCGGTCGCCCTGACCAGCATCGCCCCGGCCTAGCGCACTCCCCATCCGTCATTGCGAGCCGCAGGTGAAGCAATCCACTGGCGCCGCGATGGATTGCTTCGCTCCGCTCGCAATGACGAAAAAGGTCAGCCGCCGCCGGTGGCGAAGCTTTTGACCAGGCTTCCCGCGACCAACGCCCAGCCATCGACCAGCACGAAGAAGATGATCTTGATCGGCAAGCTGATCGCGGGCGGCGGCAGCATCATCATGCCCATCGCCATCAGCACTGCGCTCACCGCCAGATCGATGATCAGGAACGGCAACAACAGCAGGAACCCGATCTCGAATGCGCGGCGAAGCTCGGAGATCATGAAGGCCGGCATCAAGGTCGTCAGCTTCACGTCGTCGGGCGTCTTGGGTTTGTCGCGGGCGAGGTCGGTGAAGAGCTGAAGATCGGCCGGCCGGACATGCGCCAGCATGAATTCGCGGAACGGCTCGACCGATCGCTCCATCGCCTGCGCCTCGGTGATCCGGCCTTGCGTGAACGGCTCGACGCCTTGGCTCCAGGCTTTCTCGACCGTCGGCGCCATCACGAAGAAGCTGAGGAACAGCGCCAGGCTGATCAGCACCGGGTTGGGCGGGACGCCGGGCGCGCCGATGCCGGTGCGGAGCAGCGAAAGCGAGACGATGATCCGGGTGAAGCTGGTCACCGTCATCAGGATGCCGGGCGCCAAGCTCAGCACCGTCAGCATCAGCACCAGTTGGATCGCCTTGCCGCTGACGCTGCCGTCGCCGAAGGTCACGGCGATGCCGGGCGCAGGGGTCTGCGCCGCGGCGCCCGCCGGCACCAGCAGGGCGAGGCCCGCGGCCAGCCCGAGAATCACGGCACGGCGGTTCATGCCGCGCGATCGAGATGGCGGCGAAGCGCCGGCGGGCGGGCGCCTTCGACCAGCGACGGAAAGTTCGGTCGCGGCGGCGAAGCCTCGCTCACGCTGCCGGTGCGGAGGCGATGCAGCACGGTTTTCAACGCGGCGCGGCTGGCGGCGACCTGCGCTTCACGCTCGGCTCGCTGCCGCTCCTCTTCCGCGCGCTCGGCGGCGGTGCGTTGTGCGTCGGCTTCGAGCAGGGTCGCGCCGGTGGGTCCGAGCAGGACGAGCTGCTCATGGCTGTCGCGCCGGATCAGCACCAGGCTGTGCTTGTTGTCGAGCGCCAGCCGCGACACGACGGCAAGCCGGGCCGCCGCATTGGGCTGGCCCGGCAGCCGCACCCCGAACCGGCGCATCGCCACCAGCATCAGCCCCGGCAGCCCGAGCAGCAGCGCCAGGGTCAGCCCCATCCGCGTCAGGCTGTCGCCGTCCACCCGCGATCAGCCCCGCGCCACCATGTCGCGCACTTCGAACGCGGTGCGATCGCCCTCGATCTGCACCTGGCCGAGCGCCACGGCGACGCCGTTGACGTGAAGCAGGCTGGGCGCATCGGCATCGCCCGCCAGCGGCACCACCGATCCGCGCTCCAGTCGCAGCAGTTCGCGCAGGCGCAGGCGGTTCGACGCCAGGACGACGCGCGCCTCGACCCTGATCTGTTGCGGCAATGCCATGCGGCGGTCCTTCGTGTGTCCGTTTCCTTCTTCATGGGCGAATTTGCGGGCGGCCCGGCGCGACTAGGCAAAATTTTCCTAGGATGAGGGGGCAAGGGCAACCGAAAGCCGACGACGCCATGGACCTTAAAAGCATCACCCGGATCAGCGCCTCGGGCCTCCAGGCCCAGTCGCTGCGCATGCGGGTCATCGCCGAAAATCTCGCCAATGCCGACAGCGTGTCGGCAACGCCGGGCGGCAAGCCGTATCAGCGCAAATTGGTGCTGTTCTCGCCCGACAAGAGCGGGGTCGAAGTCGCCTCGGTGCAGCGCGACACCAGCGCCTTCGCCCGGGTCTATCAGCCCGGCCACCCCGCCGCGGACAAGGCCGGCTACGTGCTGAAACCCAACGTCAACAGCCTCGTCGAAGGCGCCGACATGAAGGCAGCGCAGCGCAGCTACGAAGCCAATCTCAACGCCATCGAAGCGGCGCGCGCGATGACGCTGCGCACGCTCGACCTCATCAAGTAAGCCCGAGAGGAACAACAGCGATGTCGATCCAGGGACTGGGCGCGGTTCGCGCCTACCAGCAGGCCGCGCGCCTGCCGCAGCCGAGCGCGGCTGAGGGCGGCGGCTTCGGCGCGATGGTCGAAGGCCTCGTCACCAACACCGGCGCCTCGCTCCGTGCCGCCGAGCAGGCGGGCGCGGCACAGGTCGCGGGCAAGGGCGATCTCGTCGATGTGGTGACCGCGATTGGTGCCGCCGAAGTCGCGCTCGACACCATGGTCGCGGTGCGCGACCGCGCGGTCAGCGCTTACCAGGACATCATGCGGATGCAGATCTGATGGCGCCGGGCGACGTCCTCGATTTGACCCGCGCCGCGCTGGTGCTGCTGCTGACCCTGGTCGGCCCGCTGCTGGGCGCAAGCCTCGTCACCGGTGTCGTGATCGGCCTCCTGCAGGCGCTGACCCAAATCCAGGAACAGACGCTGACCTTCGTTCCAAAGCTCGTCATCATGTCGATCACCCTGATCGTCACGCTGCCCCTGATGGGCGCGGCGCTGGGCGACTTCACGGCCGAGATCGGCCAGCGCATCATCGGCGTCTGACCGGTGCCGCCGGGGCTGGTGGCCGAGGCTACCCTCATCCTCCTCCTCTTCGCGCGGGTCGGCAGCATGATCATGCTGATGCCGATGCTGGGCGACGACAGCGTGCCCCGGCAGATCCGCCTGCTCCTCGCACTCGGGCTCACGGTCTCACTCTCGGGCATTCTCAAGCCGTCCGTCGCACCGCTGCTGGGCGCCAGCGAAATTCAGCTCGCCAGCCTACTGCTGACCGAAACCGTCACCGGCCTCGCCCTCGGCATGCTCGCCCGCCTGTTCTTCCAGGCTGCGGTGATGGCGGGCTCGATCGTCAGCCTTCAGGTCGGCCTCACCACCGCCCTCGTGTTCGACCCCGCGCTCGGCGGCCAGACACCTCTGCTGGGCAAGCTCGTCGGTCTGGGCGCGACCCTGCTCTGCTTCACCCTTGGCCTGCACGGCTGGTGGTTCGAAGCCCTGATCCGCTCCTACACCTGCTTCGCCCCCGGCGCGCCGATCCCCGCCGCCGACTGGGCGAGCCTCGCCGTCACGACCGCCAGCCAGGCGACCGCGCTCGCCATCGCGCTTGCCGCGCCGTTCCTGATGTTCGGCATCCTGTTCAACCTTGCGCTCGGGATCGCCGGCCGCCTCGCGCCCTCGATCCAGTTCTTCTTCATCGCCCAGCCGCTGATGATCGCCGGCGGCATCGCGCTCCTCGCCGTCACCGCGCCGGCGATGATGGCCGGGTTCGCCGACGCCTATCGCGAATGGATGGCGGGAGCCTGGACCGGTGTCTGACGATCCCGACAGCAAGACACTTGCGCCAAGCCAGAAGAAGCTCGACGACGCGGCCAAACGCGGCGAAGTCGCCAGCGCGCCCGAAGTCCGCCACGCCCTCTCGCTGCTGGCCATGCTCGGCGCGCTGCTTTGGCTCGGCAATCATGCGGTGCGGGTGCTGGCGACCACGCTCCGCCACTTCTGGGAAGGCGCCGCCGATCTTCGCATCGATCCCGTCGGCGGCACCCACTTCGCGACCGGCGTCATGGCGCAGATGGCCGCGCTCGTCGGGCCGTTCCTGCTGCTGTTCTTTCTCGCCGCGATCCTGACCGGCCTGATCCAAAGCAAGCCGTCTTTGAGCTGGGCCCGGCTCGCGCCCAAATGGAGCAAGATCAACCCGGCCGCTGGCCTGAAACGCATGTTCGGGCCGCAAGGGCTGGTCGAATTCGCCAAGCTCCTTGCCAAAAGCCTTGCCGTCGTAGGCCTTGGCTGGTGGCTGCTGTCGCCCCGCCTGCCCGGCGCCGACAGTCTGGTCGGGCTCGAACCCGCCGCCATCGGCGCCGCGGCCGCCGCGCTGGCGATCTCGCTAATCAAGACCCTACTGATGCTGGTCGCCGCGCTCGCCGCGCTGGACTTCGGCTGGCAGCGTTTCTCCTTCCTCCGCAAGATGCGGATGAGCCATCAGGAAATGCGCGACGAGCATAAGGACAGCGACGGCAATCCGCAGGTCAAGGCCAAGCAGCGGCAGATCGGCGCCCAGCGCGCGCGTCAGCGGATGATGGCCGCGGTGCCGACCGCCAGCGTCGTCATCACCAACCCGACCCATTATGCCGTGGCGCTGAAATACGAGCATGGCAGCATGCGCGCGCCGGTGGTGGTCGCCAAGGGAACCGACCGCACCGCGCTGAAGATCCGGGAGCTGGCGACCGAAGCCGGCGTGCCTTTGGTCGAGAACCGTCCGCTCGCCCGCGCGCTCCACGCCCATGCCCGGATCGATCACCCGATCCCGGTCGAGCAATATGCCGCCGTCGCCGAGGTGATCAGCTTCGTCCTGCGGCAGACCGGCAAGCTGCGCGGCTAGCGGCCTTCCTTGGCGAGCTCGACCAGCACGCGCAGCTTCACTTCCTCAAGCAGCGCGCCTTCGGGTCCTTCGCCAGTCTCGAGACTCTCCTGCCAGACCGCCAGTTCGTCGAGCGCAGCCGCCGCGCTGCCGCCGCCCCGGATCAGCCGGTGAAGCCGCTCGAGCCCCGCCAGGCCCTTCTCGGCCCGGCGCAGCGTCACCTGACGCGAGGCCGGCGCGGCCGACGCCGCGACCAGCATGGCGAGCGAAGCGGGCGGTATCGCGGAGGCAGCCGTAGCCGCAGTCTGCGGCTGCGCTGGCTGCGACGGCGGCCCATCGACCTTGAAGCCTTGGCGCCGTGCCTCCTCCGGCCCGCGCATCAAATTGAGCAAGCGGCTCTGCAAGGTGGCAAGAGCGGTCGGGTCGACCCGCATGGCCATGGTCTCCGTTCGTGGGCGAGAACCCGAAGGCCCCTTAGCCCTCTATATAGAAGACAAAGGCCCGGCTTCGGGCGGCAGACCCAAGCAGGTGCCATGCGCTTCTTCCTTCATTTCCTCGTCGCGCTGGGCGCCAGCGCCCTCGGCCCGGTCGCGGCCGATGCCGCCCCGCGGATCAAGGATATCGTCAGCGTCGAGAATGTCCGGCCCAACCAGCTCGTCGGCTACGGCCTGGTCGTCGGCCTCGACGGCACCGGCGACCGCCTGCGCAATTCGCCCTTCACCGAGGAAACCCTGTCCTCGATGCTCGAACGCCTCGGCGTCGCGACCCGCGGACAGGCGCTGCAATCCAAGAATGTCGCGGCGGTGACGGTCACCGCGACCCTGCCGCCCTTCGCCCGCGCCGGCTCGCCGATCGATGTTCAGGTGTCGGCCATCGGTGATGCGTCCAGCCTTCAGGGCGGCACCCTGCTCGCCTCGCCGCTGCGCGGCCTCGACGGCCAGACCTATGCTATGGCGCAGGGCCAGGTCGCGGTCAGCGGGTTCAAGGCGCAAGGCGCCGCGGCGCAGGTCAATCGCGGCGTCCTGACCTCGGCGCGGATTGCCGCTGGCGCCATCGTCGAGCGCGAGGTCTCCTTCGCCCTGCGCGATGCCGGTCGCCTCCGCCTGGCGCTCCGCAATCCCGATTTCACCACCGCCCGCGCGATCGCCGCCACCATCGCCGAGCGCTTCCCCGGCGCCGCCCGCGTGCTCGATCCGGCCACGGTGGAACTGACGGGGGGCACGGGCACCCCGCTGATCGATCTCTACACCGAGGTCGAAAATCTTCCCGTCAGCGTCGACCAGCCCGCGCGCATCGTCATCAACGAAGCGGCGGGCACCGTCGTCATGAGCGCCGACGTCACCATCAGCCCGGTCGCCGTCGCGCAAGGCGGGCTCACCATTTCCGTCAGCGAAGCACCCCAGGTCAGCCAGCCCGCGCCCTTGTCGAGCGGCCAGACCACCGTCGTCCCCCGCACCGCGGTCGAGGTCGACGACGGCGGCGGCGCCAGCCTCGCCGAAGTGCGCGGCGCCAGCCTCGGCCAGCTGGTCGCTAGCCTGAACGCACTCGGTGTCTCCCCGCGCGATCTCATCACCATTCTCCAGGCGATCAAATCCGCTGGCGCCCTCCAGGCCGAGATCGAGGTGCAATGACCGACCCTATCGCTCCCACCGCCGCTGGCGCACCCGACCCCCGCGCCGCGCGCCGGACGGCAGCCGCGCGCGACTTCGAAGCGGTGTTCGCCGGCCAGATCGCCAAGCTGATGCTCGAACAGGTCGAGATCGACGGCGGCTTCGGCGGCGGTCATGGCGAAGAATTGTTCCGCGGCATGATGGCCGAGGAAGTCGGGCGCGGCATCGCCGCCTCGGGCCAGCTCGGCCTTGCCCCCACCGTCCTCGCGGCCCTTCAGCGGATGGAGAAAGGCGAATGAACGACGAGCTGATTACGCTGATGACCTCGCTGTCGGACCTGATGGACGAGGAAAGCGCGCTGCTGCTGCGCGGCGCCTGGCCGCCCCGCAACGAAGCGCTGGCCGATGCCAAGATCCGCCTCACCGGCGCGCTCGAAGCCACGCTCGCCGAACGCGGCCGCACCGATCCCGCCTGGCTCGACGCGGTGCCGGCCGACAGCCCGCTCGGGCTTGCGATCGATCAGCTGCGCTGCTCGGCGCTCGACAATGCGGGCCTGCTGTCGCGGCAGATCGACCTGTCGCAGGAACTGCTGGCGGAAATCGCGCGCGAGGCCGGGCGGATCGGCGGCGGGCGCCAACAAACCTATCAGCGCGGCGGGCAGCTTCATCAGCGCAGCGGACCGACGCCCGTCACGCTCAACACGCGCCTTTAACCGCCCCGCCCGCCGAGCGCGGTCTTCAGCAGGCCCATCTGCTTGCGATACAGGCTGGTCAGCGTCGCATAATCCGCCTGCACCTCGCCCATCGCCAGCAATTGCTGTTCCAGCGTGACGTTATTGCCGTCGGGCTTGGTTTCGGTGATCGATTTGTCGACGATGCCACGCTCGGCCCCGCGCTTGCCCGCACCAAGCTCGGCCATGCGCGAGGTCACCTGCACCGTCGGGCGCTGCCCGGCGGCCCGCACCTCGACCAGCGCGCCGAAATCCGGCTCGCGCAGCGTCCGCGCCTTGAACCTCGGCGTATCGGCATTGGCGATATTGCCCGCGATCACCTCGCTCCGCGCGCCTAGATGACGCATCGCCGCGGTGATTCCGTTCAGCAGATTGGCCATGATCGTCAGCCTCCCATGCGCTTCAGCGCGTCCGTGTAGCGGGCGAGCTGCCCGGCGAGATAAGGCGACACCGACCCCACCTTGCGCGGGCCTTCGGCCAGCGCGGCCTTGGTCGCGTCCCAGAACAGCGAGCGGAATCCCGCCCGCACCGTCGCGATCGCATTGTCGATGCGTTCGAGCGCTACCTTGGCCGACGCCTTGTCGGCGACGCTGAGGCCATCCGTCAGATCGAGCCCGTAATGCCCGCCGGGCTTCACCCGCGGCGCCTTGGCGTCGAACAGGGGCGCGGCGATCAGGCTGCCGGGCGCAAGGTCGAGCTTCGCCAGCGCATCGCGGCCCTCCGGCCCGGGTAGGAGATCGAGCCGCTGCCCCGCCGCCGGTTCGATCCGGATCTGCGGCGCGCCGCCCGAGCGGGTGATCGTGACCTTGCCCGCGCTGCGTCCGATCAGGCGCTGCAGGCGCTCGACGAAGGACGATGCGGTTTCGCCTTCCTCGACCGTGACAGTTTTGGGCGCCTGCTTGTTGATCCGGATCTGGAAGCGGTCGCCGGGATTGAGCGCGGTGACATCGGCCAGCGACGCGCTTTGCGAGGGATTGATCGTCCCTTCGCTGAAGCCAAGGCGATGCACCGCGCTATCGCCGCTGGCCACGACGCTGACCGTCACCGCGCCGCTGCGCTGGCCGACCTGGCCCCATTGCCGGACCTGCTCGACCGCTGCGCTCGCGGCATCGATCCGCGCGACGAAGGCATCGGTAAGCCCGGTCCGCGCGCCGCCGAGATCGCCGGTCGTGCGCCCGGCCGCGACCAGCGTACCACCGTCGAACGCAAGCTGGTCGATCCGGTCGTCACCCGCGCTGGCCAGATCGACCCAGCGCGTCGCGCCTACGCCGATCAGCGCCACCGCCGCATCGCTGCCACGCTTGCCGCCGACCGCGACCGTCCCATCGCCCGCGATGGCGAGCGATGACGCCACGACGCCGGTCAGGCGCTCGCTGGTCGGTGCGGCGGCCGGATCGCCGCCGGCAAACCGGCTCACCACCGAATCCTCGCCCGACTGATGGAGTAGCACGAGATCGCCGTTCGGCGCCGTCGCCATGCCGCGCAGATTGCGGATGTCGACTCCAAGGCCGATTCGCTCGCCGATCTTGCCGTCAGCACCCACTCGCACCAAACTGATCGCGCCGTCCGCCGCCTTGCTGGCAAACAGCGTCGAGCCGTCGTCCAGCACCGCCATGCCCGCGAAATCCTGCTCGCCGAGCTGGCGCACTGCGCTTTGTACCTTTTCCTCGCCGTCCGCGCCGAACCGCGCGAACAGCAGGTCGCGGTCGCCGCCGGTCGGCGTCACCGTCCCGCCGACCACCACGTCGCCATCGGCGGCAAGCGCGACCGACAGCCCGCTCGCCGCGCCGGCGGTGCCGAGGGCCCGCTGCCACAAGGTCTGGCCCCGGCTGTCGAGCTTCATCAGCACCAGCTCGTCCTCGCCATCGGACACCAGCGCACCCATCGTCCCGCGGCTGGTGCCGATCGCATAGCTTCCGCCATCGGGCGCGGCGACGGTCGCGGCGATGGTCAGCGGGGCCAGCACCGGCGACGCCTCCAGCCCCTCCGTCGTCGGTGGCGACTGGAGCGCCGTCGCATCGCGGTCGATCGCGGTCAGCTTGGTCAGCGTCGCCCGGTCGAGCGTCGCGCCGGTCAGTCGCGACAGGGCAATCGGTACGCCGACCCCGGCCTCCGCCCCCTGCGCCACGCCCACCAGCAGCGCCGGGGCGGCGCCCTCGTCGCGCAGCGCAACCTCTTCGATCCCGCCGCTACGCAGTTCCAAACCCCAGCCGCCGCCGTCGTGACGCACCACCGCGAACCGGCTCTGATAACGCGGCACCACGCTGCCATCGCTGGACAGCACCGGCGCGCCGTCGGCGCCTGTCATCGGCAGCGACGCCAACGCGGTGTTGAAGGCCGCCGCGACTCCGTCGAGCGTGGGCGGCTGGGCGATACTAGACAGGTCGACGGTCAGCGTGTCGCTCGCGCCCGGGCGGCTGACCCGCAGCGTGAACCGCTCGGTTCCGGTCAGCCCGGCCAGCGCCTCGTCGCGCGTGCGGGCCGCGATACTGCCCCGCACATCCTCGGCCGGCGCGTCGGGCAGCGCCACGCTGTCGGCTTTCCGCAAGGCCTTGCCGAAGGACAGCGTCAGCTGATCGCTCGGCGCCGCCGCCATCCAGCGCTCGACTTCGGCCAATCCAGCCTTGAACTTCTTTTGCAGCGCCGCGCTATCGGCGACTCCGCGCGCGCCTGCATCGGCCAGCGCCTTCAGCCGCTCCAAAGCCTTGTAAGCCGTAAACGCATTGGCGACATCCGGCGACCGGCCCGCGCCGTCGGCGAGATCGATCAACGATGCTCGCCGCAGCACCGCCGACAGGTTCGGCGCTGCCACGCCCTGGCTCCACACCGGCACCACCGGTTTTGCCGTGAACTGCGCCTTGGCGAGGCGGACGGCCCGGCTTTCGACCGGGGTAAAGGTCGCCATTCCGGCAAAGTTCGCGCCGGTCAGCAGCGACAGTCCCGCAAGGCTGTTGTCGAGGCTCGTCATTTGTCGTGTCGCGGCGGACCGCTTTCTCCTTCTTCTCCTATGATAGAGGAAAAGGAGCCGCCGCGTGCCGACCAGCCCACTTCACTTGCCGAGCGCCCGCGCATGAGTGCCACTGCCGTCGCCGAACCGCCCGAATTGAAGAAGCTGACCGGCCCGCAACGCGCCGCCGCCCTGCTGCTGGTGCTCGGCCGCGATCATGGTGGGCCGATCTGGGATTCGCTGTCGACCGACGAGGTCAAGGAATTGTCCTCGGCCATGTCACAGCTCGGCCGGGTCCCCGCCTCGGTCGCCGATCATCTGCTGGTCCGCTTCTCGGGCGAAGTCTCCAGCATGGCCTCGCTACACGGCTCGTTCGAAACCACCGAGCGGCTGCTCGGCGACCTGCTTCCCGCCGACCGGGTCAAGGAAGTGATGGAGGACATTCGCGGACCTTCCGGCCGCACCATGTGGGACAAGCTCAGCAACGTCGGCGAAGGCCTGCTCGCCGGCTATCTCAGGAACGAGCACCCGCAGACCGTCGCGGTGATCCTCGCCAAGCTCCGCCCCGATCACGCCGCCCGCGTGCTCGGCGAATTGTCGCGCGATTTCGCGGTCGAGGTCATCACCCGGATGCTCAAGATGGATACCGTGCAGAAGGACGTCCTCCAGGAAGTCGAACGCACGCTCAAGACCGAATTCATGAGCAATATCGCCCGCAGCCAGCGGCGCGATCCGCACGAAAGCATGGCCGACCTGTTCAACGCGATGGACCGCTCGACCGAGGAAGCGATGCTGACCGCGCTCGAAACCGCGCTGCCCGACAGCGCCGAAAAGATCCGCAGCCTGATGTTCACCTTCGAAGACCTGACCACGCTTCTCCCGCCCGCCATCGCCGCGGTGGTCAAGGCCGCCGACAAGAAGGTCATGGCGCTGGCGCTGAAGGGCGCGTCCGAGGACCAGCGCGCCGTCTTCCTCGCGGCCATGACGGAGCGCGCGGGCAATCTCCTCAAGGAAGAAATCGCCGGAATGGGCCCCGTCCGCGCCCGCGACTGCGAGGACGCGCAATCGACCCTTGTCCGCCTCGCCAAGAACCTCGCCGACCAGGGCCAAATCATGCTGGTCGATCCCAAGAGCGACGATGCGGTGATCGTATGAGCTTCGTCCAGCCCTTCGCCTTTGCCGCCGAATTCCAGAACGGCGACTTCGCCCCGGTCACGCTCGCCAGCCTCGAACTCGAGGTGGCCGAGCTTCAGCACAAGCTGTCTCGCGCCTACGAACGCGGCCTTGCCGAAGGGCGCGAGGAAGCGCTCGCCGCCTTGCGCGGCGAACGCGACACCGCGCTCGCCGGCACAGCCGAGGCGCTGGCCACGGCGCTCGCCAGCCTCGACGCCAGGTTCGATGCGACCGAGCGGAAGGTCGCCCGCCTCGGCGCCGACCTCGCGCTCGACCTTGCCGACCAGCTCGCCGGCACCGCGCTTGAACGCGCGCCTGCCGCCCCCATCGGCGCCATCATCGCCCGAGCCCTCGACCAGGTGCGCCGCGGTTGCCCGCTCCGCGTCCGCGTCGCGCCCGCCCTAGTCAGCGCGGTCGAAGAACTGGTGCAACAGCGCCAGAGCCGTGACCGCCGCCGCCTCAACATCACCGTTCTTCCCGACGACGGCGTTGCCGATGGCGATGCGCGCGTCGAATGGGACGATGGCGCGCTCGTCCTCGACCGCGCCGCTCGCCGCGCCGCGCTGAAAGCCGACATCGCCGCCTCGCTCGCGGCCTGAAATAGCCAACCCGGCAATTTTTGCCGCCCCCCGGAAAACATTGCCGCATCGCCTCCTAAGATGAGTGGGTGCGTAATCTTCTCGAAAAGATCGGTGCCGCCAAACTGGCGCTGATGGGCGCGGTGGCCGCGGCCCTGCTGATCGGCCTCGCCTTTCTCTCCATGCCCGGCAGCGGCGGCCCGATGGGCTATCTCTTCACCGATCTCGAACCCGCGCAGGCCCAAGCCATCGCCGACAAATTGCAGGGCCAGGGCGTCGCCTTCCAATTGTCGCCCGACGGCACCGCCGTGCTCGCCCCGCAGGACCAGCTCGCCGAACTGCGCATGAGCCTCGCCGGCGACCGGCTGGGCGGCAAGATCGGCTATGAGGTGCTCGACGGCGAACAGCCTTTCGGCACCTCGGCCTCGCGCGCCCGCCTCAATGAAACCCGCGCGGTCGAAGGAGAGCTCGTGCGCTCGATCCAAAGCCTCGACCTCGTCAGCAAGGCGCGGGTCCATATCGTCATGCCCGAGCGGCCACTGTTCGCGACCGAAGCCCGCCGCGCCACCGCGTCGGTCACGGTCAAGACCAGCGGCCGCCTCGGCAACGAACAGGTGCAGGCGATCCGCACCCTGGTCGCGGGCGCCGTCCCCGATCTCTCGCCCGATGCCGTCGCCGTGGTCGACCAGACCGGCGCTTTGCTCGCCCGCGCGGGCGAAGCGGGTGTCGCTGGTGCCTCGGGTGCCGACGAGCGCCAGGCCGAGGTCGAAGGCCGCCTTCGCCAGCAGATCGAAAGCCTGCTCGAGCCCATCGTCGGCGTCGGCAAGGTCCGCGCCGAAGTCGCCGCCGTGGTCGACCGCGACCAGACCCGCGAGGAAGCCAGCCTGGTCGATCCCGATCGTCAGGCCATCGCCCGGCAAGTCACGGTGGAAAGCGGCGAGAAGAACGACGAGCAGGGCGCGGCTTCCGCCCCCGCTTCGATCTCCGCGCAATTGCCCGACGCCGGCGCCGCCCCCTCGACCCCCGGCGACCGCCGCCAGGGAGAGCAGAACGAAACCAGCGAGGACACCACCTACGAGAACAGCCGCACCACCACGGTCAAGGTCAAGACCCCCGGCGAAGTGCGCCGGCTGACCGTGGCCGTGATGATCGACCCGGGCACCGCGGGCCTGCCCCAGCCGCAGATTGCCCGCCTCCAGCGTCTGGTCGAGAATGCGGTCGGCGCCGACAGCGAGCGCGGAGACAGCGTGGTAGTCGAAGCGATGAAATTCAGCGCGGTCGACCTCGCCGAACAGAACGAAAGCTTCCTCGACAATCTGCCGACCGAACAGATCTTTTCGGTGCTGAAGCTCATCATCCTGTGCGTCGTCGCGCTGCTGGTGCTGCGGACCCTGAAGCCCCTGTTCGAGCAGCGCCTGGCGGGCACTGCCGCAACCCCCGCCCTCGCCGCCGCCGGCGCACCGGCCGCGCTATTGGAAGGCGCCGCGCCCACGGCCCTGACCGCCGACCCCGCCGCCGACCGCCTGATGCTCGATCAGGAAATCGCGCTCGCCGAGATCGACGGCAAACTGAAAGCCAGCGCACTCAAACGGGTCGGGGACACCGTTACCGCCAGCCCGCACGAAGCCACGGCGGTGATCCGCCAGTGGATGACCCAATAGGATTTGCCCGACCATGAGCGAAGCGCCTCACGACGATCTGCCGCTGCCGGGCGAGGGCCTCGACCTTCCCGACCTCGGCTCCGACCTCGACACCCTGCCGGTGCCGCAGCCCGCGCCGCCCGCTCCGTCCGGCCCGCGCCCGTCGCTGGCCCCGCTGGCCGAGGTGCCGGTCACGGTCGAAGCCGTGCTCGGCGGCTGCACGCTGACGGTGGACGAGCTGCTTGGCCTGGGCGCCGGAAGCGTGATCGAGGTCGACCGCCGGGTCGGCGATCCGATCGACCTGATGGTCGGCGGCCGCCTGCTCGCGCGCGGCGAACTGGTGCTGATCGACGGCGCGCTCGGCCTGACCCTCACCGAACTGGTCCGCCGCGAGGACTCGTGAGCCAACTGCGGCTGATCCTGCTCGGCGGCGAACGCCTCGAAATCCGCCAGGCCGCGCGTCTGGCGGCCGAAAGCGGCGCGCAGGTGCGACTTGCGGACAGCGCCGCCGAAGCTTTGCTGTTCGCCCGCACCCACGGCGCCGACCTCGTGATGGCCGAATTGGCGAGCGACGTGCCCGCGCTGATTGCCGCCCTTCGCCGCGAGCGGATCGCGGTGCCGGTGCTCGCCTGCGGGGTCGACGCGCCCGCCACCCGCGCTGTCGCGGCGGTGCGCGCCGGGGCGATCGACTATCTCCCCTTGCCCCCCTCGCGCGAACTGATCGCCGCGGCCCTGCTCGCCATCGGCCACCGCCCGGCCCCGCTGGTCGGCGCGCATCCCTCGTGGCTGGGTGTTGTCAGCCGCGGTGAGCTCTTCGCCCAGACTGGCGTGGCGCTTCTCATCGTCGGCGCGCCCGGTACCGGCAAGCAGGCCCTCGCCCGCCACCTCCACCAAGCCTCCGGTGCGACCGGTCCGCTGGTGCTGTTCGACGCCGCAGATCAAGCCAATGATGGCGACGCAGTGAATTCCGAACTGCTCGGCCACCGGGCAGGCGCGTTCGATGGCGCGGTGGCCGATCGCCCGGGTAAGCTCGGCGAAGCGGCCGGCGGGACCCTCCTCATCCGCCACATCGACCGTCTGCCGCTCGGACTTCGGGACCAGCTCGCGACCGCGCTGACGGGAAGCAACGCCCGCCTGATTGCCACCGCGGCGGACGACGCCGACCTTGCGCAGCAATTCGGCTTTGCCACCCTCGCTCTCCCCCCGCTCGCCCAGCGCGGCACCGATCTCCTGCTCCTCGCCCGCCGCTTCGCCGACCGCGCCGCCGCCGAGGAACAGCGCCCCGCCCCCCGCTTCACCGCCGCCGCGCTTGCCGCGCTTGAGACGCACGACTGGCCCGGCAACGTCGCCGAACTGGAGAACGTCATTGGGCGCGCGCTGCTGCTCAGCCCCGGCCTCGCCATCGACGCGCACGACATCGTGACCGGTGCCGAGCCCGCCCCGCTTACCGATGGGCTCACTGTGACGCCGCTGGTCGGCCAATCGCTCGAAGCGGTCGAGCGCGCGCTCATCCTCGGCACCCTCACGCGCTGCGGCGGCAATCGCACCAGCGCGTCGGCGATCCTCGGCATCTCGGTTCGCACCATGCGCAACAAGCTGCGCGAAATGCGCGCGGACGGCCTCGCCATCGCACCCGCGGCCTGACGCATGACCGGTCTCCTCGCCTCCTTCCGCAAGCTCGAAGACGTCCGCGACCTCGCGCTCGCCGGCGGGATCATCGCCATCATCGCGATGCTGATCCTGCCGCTGCCCTCGCTGCTGCTCGACATGGGTTTGAGCCTCTCGATCACCCTGTCGATCCTGATCCTGATGGCGGCCTTGTTTATCGAAAAGCCGCTCGATCTCTCGGCCTTTCCGACCATCCTCCTCGTTTCGACCATGCTCCGGCTCGGCCTCAACATCGCCTCGACCCGCCTGATCCTTGGCCACGGCCACGAAGGGCCCGACGCGGCGGGCGGGGTGATCGCGGCGTTCGGCGAATTCCTGATCGGCGGCGATCTCCTGCTCGGGATCACCATCTTTCTCATCCTGGTGGTGGTGAACTTCGTGGTGATCACCAAGGGCGCCGGCCGGATTGCCGAAGTCGCTGCGCGGTTCAGCCTCGATTCGATGCCCGGCAAACAAATGGCGATCGATGCCGACCTTAGCGCTGGCCTGATCGACGAAGCCGATGCCAAGCGCCGCCGCCGCGAGGTCGAGGACGAAAGCAATTTCTACGGCGCGATGGATGGTGCGTCGAAATTCGTCAAAGGCGACGCCATCGCCGGCCTGCTGATCACCGCGATCAACATTCTCGTCGGCTTGGTCGCGGGGGTGGCGGTGCACGGCATGGCGCTCGGCGACGCGGCGCGCTCCTACACCATCCTCACCGTCGGCGACGGGCTCGTCAGCCAGGTTCCCGCCCTCATCGTCTCCACCGCCGCCGGCCTGCTGGTCAGCAAGGGCGGAATGCAGGGCAAGGCGGGCAGCGCGCTCGTCGCCCAGCTCGGAAAAAGCCCGCGCGCCTTTGCCATGGCGGCCGCGCTGATGGGCGCGCTGGCGCTGTTGCCCGGCATGCCGATGCTGCCCTTTGGCCTGCTCGCGGCGGGATGCGGCGGCCTTGCCTGGGCGATCCGCCGCGGAACCGAGCGCGCCGTCGCCGAAACCGCCGCGGCTCACGCCGCCGAACAAGCCGCGCTGCCGGTCGAGGAAGAACCGATCGGCCGTACCCTCGCCATCGACGCGGTGCGGATCGAGCTTGGCTACGGCCTCCTGCCGATCATCAACGACGGCTCCAGCGAACCGCGCCTCGACGACCAGGTCCGCGCCCTCCGCCGCCAGCTCGCCAGCGACTATGGCTTCGTGCTGCCCTCGGTCCGCATCACCGACAATCTTCTGCTGAAAGCCAACGAATACACCGTCTACATCAAGGAATCCGAGGTCGCGCGGGGTGAGCTTCGGCTCGACAAACTGCTCGTCATCAACCCCGCCGGCGGCCCCGCGGGGCTGGCGGGCGAGCCGACCACCGAACCCGTGTTCGGCCTTCCCGCCCTGTGGATCGAGCGCGCGCTGCGCGACGAAGCGGGGCTTCGCGGCCTGACGGTGGTCGATTGCGGCACGGTGATCGCAACCCACCTCACCGAACTCGTCCGCGACAACATCGCCGACATGCTGAGCTACCTCGAAGTCGCCAAGCTGCTGAACGAAGTCCACCGCGATTGCGAGAAACTGGTTGCCGAGCTGGTGCCGAGCCGGATCACCGTGTCGGGTATTCAGCGCGTTCTCCAGAATTTGCTCAGCGAAGGCATCTCGATCCGCGATCTGCTGACCATTCTCGAAGGCATGGTCGAAGCGCTTGGGACCACCGCCAACCTCGCGCAGGTGACCGAACAGGTCCGCGCCCGCCTTGCCCGCCAGATCTGCGTCGCCAACACCCGCGACGGGGCCATTCCGGTGGTGACGCTCAGCCCGCACTGGGACGCCGCCTTTGCCGAAGCGATCGTCGGCGAAGGCGATCACCGCCAGCTCGCCATGGCGCCGAGCCGTCTGCAGGAATTCATCGCCGCGCTGCGCTCGACCTGGGACCGGCTGGCGCAGGCGGGTGAAATTCCGTGCCTGCTGGTCAGCCCCTCGCTGCGCCCGTTCGTCCGCTCGATCATCGAACGGGTGCGCCCGGCGACCGTGGTGCTGAGCCAGAACGAGATCCACGCTCGCGCCCGAATTCGCTCGCTCGGCACCGTGGGCGAGATGGCCGTGCTACAATAGGATCATGAACCTCACAGCGCTGAGCGGCCCGGAGCCCACCATCGGCCCCGGAATCCTTGCTGCCGCTCCGGCAGGACCCCCGTTCGCGCTCCCGCTCTCGGTCGCCGACGACACGCTGTCGAATGCCACCCTGCCGAGCGCCACCAATCCCCTCGCTGTTCCAGCTTTCACGAGTGGCGGATTGGCGATCGCTGCAGAAGATTGTCCGCCACCTCAGGTGCTCCCCGACGAGTCCCTTCCCAGCCAGCCACTTGCTGCGCAGAAAGCCGCCACGCGCGGGCGTGCCAGCGGCGGCCCTGCCGAGACAGTCACGTCCCTAGCGCCAGCCTCGCCTCAGCCTTCGACTTCAAGCGTCGGGACGATCGAAATCCCGCCCTTCTCGAATGGCGAGGAGGCGACAGGGGCTGAGTCTCCGAAGCAGCCGTCATCGCCGGACGAAGATCGCGACCCATGTGACGCGGAGGCGCCCGAAAACCGTTCAGTGCCCGTTCCCGAAGCGCATCAGCCGGCGTCGCGAGAACGCAGTGTCCATTCGCATGCGGCCGATCGGCCTGGTCTTGAACGCGTCCGATCAGCCGAGCCGCGCGCCACGCCGAAGGACGATGGGCTCGTCCAGCCCGCCAGTGTTCCTGCTGCCCTTTCGCTCGACGCTCCGCCCGGCAACAAAGCAAATGCCGCCAATCCGTCCGGCTCGAAGCCTGCTGAGGGCGACCGAAATGAGACGAACGAGGCCGATACTGGCGAGCCGCAGGTCATTGATGCCTCTTCCACATCCAAGCCTGCCGCGACGGATGCCTCGCCTACACCTCTGCAATCCGCCGCTTCGTTCGCGCATACGCCAACCGCTCGCACCGCGCATGCCGCGACGGAAGCATCGTCCCAAGCGCCCGGTCTCGACCGCGCCGACAAGAGTCCGCCCGCGTCGCCTCGTGCGGTCGAGCTGCGTAGTGACCGTGCGGCCGAACGTATCGCGGACACCCCGCCGATCAACACCGCCTCCGTCGCCCCCGACGACAGCGGAGTCCCCATCAATCGCCCGCCGCCGCCGCACGCCGATACAGCCGCTCCAACGACGCAACCTGTCCTTTCGGCATCGCCGCAGGCCCAACGCGACGCCGCACTTGCCACCGAGCCTGCGCCGCGCCTCCACCTCGCCTCGCCCCGCTTCGCCGAAGAAGTCGGCATCGCCATCGCACGCCGGCCGGGCGGGCTTACGCCCGGCGACGAACTGGTGCTTCAGATCGAGCCTGCGAACATGGGTCGCATCCGGGTCGAACTCCGCTTTGCGCCCGACGGCGCGCTCGAAGCCGTACTCAGCGCCGATCACCAGCGTGTCCTCGAACAACTTCGCGCGCATGGCGCCGATCTTCACCGCTGCCTGATCGAAGCCGGCGGCCGCGCCGACATCGCCCCGCCCCGCTTCGAAGCCCGCCCCGACAACAACGCCGGCTTTCCCACGACAGGCGGACAGACCGCAAGCGGCGGCCAAGGCCAAGCCGGCCAGCAACAGGGCCACGGCCAGCACCATGCCCGCGCCACCACGCCCTATCTTCTCGATCCCGCCACCCCGACCGCGCCATCCCGTCTCCGCCCGATGAGCGCGACCGGCCGCCTCGATCTCATCGCCTGACCTTCAGGAGCAGACCCGCATGCCCGCCATTTCGCAGCCAACCGAGTCCAGCACCGCCGCCACCACGCCGCCCGGGCTGTTCGGCAAGGCGGGTGGCGACTTCGACCTGTTCCTGAAACTGCTCACCACGCAGATGCAGAATCAGGACCCCTTGGACCCCATGGACACCGCCCAATACACCCAACAACTGGTGCAATACTCGCAGGTCGAGCAGTCGATCCAGCAGACGGGCGTGCTACGCAACATGCTGGCCAAGATGTCCGGCGACGACCTCGCCAGCGCCGGTCAGCTGATCGGCAAGACCGCCGAATTCGACAGCTCGATCGCGGGCCTCACCGCCACGACCCCGGCCGAATGGCGCTGGACCTTTGCCGGCCGGCCGGCGACGGTCGAGGCCGAGATTCTCGACAGCAGCGGCCGGGTTGTGGCCAGCCCGCAGGTCGCGGTGGACTCGAGCGGCACTTTGCAATGGGATGGCACCTTGCCCTCCGGCGCCCGCGCCCCCGACGGCGCCTACAGCCTCAAGCTCGTCGGCAAGACCGCCGACGGCAGCGAACTCGGCTCCACCCTCACCAGCCTCGGCAAGGTGCAGGAAGTGATCAGCCGCGAAGGCGAACTCTGGGCCGGGCTGGGCGGCGCCGCACTCCCCCTCGCCAAGCTGACCCGGATCGCCGCCTAATCAGGCGCGCTTGTCGTGCGTAGCGGCTGCGGTTCGGCATTCGGCGATGACCCGGCCGACTTCCGGACCGGAGGGAAGCGATTGCTGATCGCTCGCGCGATTAATCGTGAGGCGGTGACCGGCCTCGACCGCGGTCCATAAAGAAACATCGAGCGGAACTCGAATTCGCGAGACCGCGACACCGTCCGGCGGATCCATCTGTTCGGTGCCGCTCCATTCGAAGTTGGCAGCCGCGATCCGCACCGGGCGAGCTCCGTCGAACGGCTCAACCTCCAGTTCTTCGATCTCCAGCACCCGATCGGCGGCGTTGCAGCGAATGATCGAAAATGCGAGCGTACCGTCCTCGCCCCAAAGAGCGAGAGGCCCATCGGCAATGCCGACCCCATTGTCGGGCTTGTAAATCCAGCCCAATGGCCGACCCGTCGCACAGCCCGCCGCCGGCAGGACGAGCATAACCAGCACGATAGCGAGAAATCTCACCGCCGCGCGCGCTTGTTCATGCGCATCTGCTGCTGCTTGCCGAACCGCGTCTTGCGGGTGCCGGGCTTGCCCTCGGTCGAATGGCCGACCCGTGGCGCGGCGCGCTGGTGGTCGGGGATGCCGAGCTCGTCTTCTTCGAGCTTGCGGATCTCGTCGCGCAGGCGCCCGGCTTCCTCGAACTCGAGATCGGCCGCGGCCTTGCGCATTCGCGATTCCAGATCGCTGATGTAGGCCCTGAGATTGTGCCCGACGAGGTGCGGCGTGTCGGGATCGCCGGTGTCGACCACCACCCCGTCGCGGGTCGAGACATGGGCGATGATATCGCTGATCTGGCGCTTGATCGTCTCGGGCGTGATGCCGTGCTCGCGGTTGTACGCCTCCTGCCGCTCGCGCCGCCGGTTAGTCTCGTTGAGTGCGCGCTCCATCGAACCGGTGACACTGTCGGCGTAGAGGATCACCCGCCCATCGACGTTGCGCGCGGCGCGGCCGATGGTCTGGATGAGACTCGTCTCCGAGCGCAGAAACCCCTCCTTGTCCGCATCGAGGATTGCGACCAGCCCGCACTCGGGAATGTCGAGCCCTTCGCGCAGCAGGTTGATGCCGACCAGCACGTCGTACACCCCGAGCCGGAGGTCACGGATCAGCTCGATCCGCTCCAGCGTCTCGACGTCCGAGTGCATGTAACGGACCTTCAAACCCGCTTCGTGCAGATATTCGGTGAGGTCCTCGGCCATCCGCTTGGTCAGCGTGGTAACGAGCGTGCGATAGCCGTTCTTGGCCGTCAGCCGCGCTTCGTTGACGAGATCGTCGACCTGATCCTCGACCGGGCGGATATCGACCGGCGGGTCGATCAGGCCGGTGGGGCGAATCACCTGCTCGCTGAAGACGCCGCCGGTCTCGGTCATCTCCCACGGCCCCGGCGTCGCCGACACGAACACCGACTGCGGGCGCATCGCATCCCATTCGTTGAAGCGCAGCGGGCGGTTGTCGATGCAGCTCGGCAGGCGGAAGCCATATTCCGCCAGCGTGATCTTCCGCCGGTGGTCGCCCCGCGCCATCGCGCCGATCTGCGGCACCGTCTGATGGCTTTCGTCGACGAACAATAGCGCATTGTCGGGCAGATATTCGAACAAGGTCGGCGGCGGCTCGCCGGGCAGGCGCCCGGTCAGGAAGCGCGAGTAGTTCTCGATCCCCGCGCAGCTGCCGGTCGCCGCGATCATCTCGAGATCGAAGTTGGTCCGCTGCTCCAGCCGCTGCGCCTCCAAGTAGCGGCCCTCGGCATTCAGCTCCTTCAGCCGCTCCTCCAGCTCATGCCGGATCGCGCCCGCCGCCTGCTTCATGGTCGGCCCGGGCGTCACATAGTGGCTGTTGGCGTAAATCTTGATCGACGGCAGGCTGCCGACCTTCTTGCCGGTCAGCGGATCGAATTCGACGATATCCTCGATCTCGTCGCCGAAGAAGGAAATGCGCCACGCGCTATCCTCATAGTGCGACGGAAAGATTTCGAGGCTGTCGCCCCGCACCCGGAAATTGCCGCGCGCGAATGCCGCGTCGTTGCGCTTGTATTGCAGCGCGACCAGCTTTCGGATCGTCTCGCGCTGGTCGACCAGCTCGCCCTTTTTCAGGCTGAAGGTCATCGCCGAATAAGTCTCGACCGAACCGATGCCGTAGAGGCAGCTCACCGATGCGACGATGATCACGTCGTCCCGCTCCAGCAGCGCGCGCGTCGCCGAATGCCGCATCCGGTCGATCGCCTCGTTCACGCTCGACTCCTTTTCGATGTAGGTGTCGGACCGCGGGACGTAGGCCTCGGGCTGGTAGTAATCGTAATAGCTGACGAAATATTCGACCGCATTGTCGGGAAAGAAGCTTTTGAACTCGCCATAAAGCTGCGCGGCGAGGATCTTGTTGGGCGCCAGCACCAGCGCCGGGCGCTGGGTGTGCTGAATGATCTGCGCCATCGTGTAGGTCTTGCCCGACCCGGTGACGCCGAGCAGCACCTGGCTCTTTTCCTCGCCTTCCTTGATCCCCTCGACCAGCTCGCGGATCGCGGTCGGCTGGTCGCCGGCGGGCTCGTACTCGCTCTTCAGCATGAACGGCCGCCCGCCTTCCGCCTTGTCGGGTCGGGCCGGCCGGTGAGGCACGAACTCGGCGCCGGTTTCGGGCTCGGCGAGGGTGGTGCGGATCTGGATTTCCATACCACCGATATGGGTTGGCAGTGGCTGGCGGCAAAGCCCTAATCGACGCCCGCCGCCAGGCGCCGCTCAGGCCGCCGCGAAACGCATCCGCGCGCGCCGACTGCGCCGCATCGACCAGCCCACCGCGCCGAAGCCGGCGATCATCATCAGCCAGGTCGCGGGCTCGGGAACGGCGCTGCCGATCAGGTTGAACTGCCGGTTGATGTCGTTGAACGCGGCGCGCTGGATCGCCGCGGTCGGGTGGACGGTGTCGAAATAGAAATAGCCGGTGCAATCGGGCAGCGCCCCGGCAGCTTGGCAGGTGGTGGTGGTGTTGAGATTGGCCGGCAATCCGAAGGCGGTCGGATCGGCGGTCAGCCGTTGGAAGAAATCCAGATAGCTGTAGCGCAGCAGCGTGCTGTCGCTGCCGAGATTGAGGTTGCCGAGCGCGGTGGTCAGATAGCCTTCTGCTTCCAACGAGAAATTGAGGCCCGCTCCCGCCACCGGAAAGCCGGTAATCAGGAAATTGCGCGCGCCGCGATCATACAGATACTGGACGCCGCCAGCATAGATCGTGGCGGCCTGAAGCAGGAACGCCGAGTCGTTGGCGTATCCGGCCGGCGCGCCGGGTTGCAGCGCGGCGAAGATATCGTTGCCGCCGAAATTCAGCACATACAGCCCGTTTGCATCGGCTTGCTGCCCGGATGCGGTGAACAGCGCCAGTTGCTCCTGAAGGTCGGGGAGATTGGTGGTGTTGGTCGCCCGCGCGCCGCCGAACGCGAAGTTGCTGCCCCCCAGCGCCGACGGCGTGGTCGGGGTGCCGTAAAGCCCGATGCTGAGAAGGTCGGTGTAATCATATCCGTTGGTGAAGCGGCCCTGGAAGTATCCGGCCGAAGCCGACGGCGTCGCGCCACCCGTCAAGGCATAGATGTTGCCGGCATCGACCAGACTGTCGCCGAACACCGTCAGCGAACTGTAGTTGGGGGTTGTCTGGGCAGCGGCAGTTGTGCCGACACAGGCGGCGGCGAAAGCGATCACGGGGACAAGGGAACGGGTGCGCATATCATGACCTCGCATGTGCCCACCCCGATTGCAGAAGAGCAGAAGACCGGTGCCCGCGCCAGTGAAAAATTAACCATGTTTACGAGCACAGGGCAGGGTGCCAGTCGCTATCGCCCCGATTGCAGCGGACGCAGGGTGGTGCGAAGCTTCGACGGCTCCGAGCCGCCGCCGCGCGGTGCATGATCAGGGAGGAAAGCCATGGCCGATAACAAGACCAAGCCGACCGGCGCCGACGTCACCGCCTTTCTCGACGCGATCGATCACCCGACCCGGCGCGAAGACGGCCACACCCTGCGCGCCTTGTTCGAACGCATCTCGGGCGAGCCGGCAACCTTGTGGGGTCCCTCGATCATCGGCTTCGGCACCCACCACTATCGCACCGAAGCCGGCCGCGAAGGCGACACCCCGCGCATCGCCTTCTCCCCGCGCAAGGCGAACCTCGTCTTTTATCTCCACCACTACGACGGCTACGACACCGACCTCGCGCGGCTCGGCAAGCACAAGACGGGCAAAGGCTGCCTGTACGTCACCAAACTAGGCGACGTAGACCACGCCGCCCTCGAAACCCTCGTGAGCAAGGCATGGGACCGGGGTGGCACCTGAGCATCCCGGTTGGCGTCAGCAATTTGGCAACTGAACGCGGTTAATACCGCGTCCGTGCTACAGTCTCCCGTCATTGCTGCATCGCCTTTGATCGGCCCCCCGGGCTTGGCGAAATGCGCTGCGTTGGTGGCAATGGTGCTTTCTCGCACTGCTGGCCGCCGGACTGTTTCTCTTCTCGGATGGGCATAACGCGCCGCTCGCGCTGAAAGACGAGTCCCGTAATGCCAACAACGCGCTGAACATGGCCCTGACGGGGTTCAGCCTTGTCACCACCTATGATTTCCGGCCCGACCTCTGGAATACCAAGCCACCGCTGGTGATCTGGCTGATGAGCGGCAGCCTGCGTCTCTTCGGTTTTCACGAATGGGCGCTTCGCCTCCCTTCGGCATTGGCCGCCATCGGCACGCTTGGCCTGTGCTTGTTGTTCGTGCGGAAAGTCACCGGCTCGCGCGGCTTGTCGGCAGGAACCGCGATCCTGTTGTTGCTGAGCCCCGGTTTCTTCGGAGAACACGGCGCCCGGACCGCGGATTTCGACGCCGTTCTGCTGTTCTTCGTCACCGGCGGCCTTCAGTTCCTTTATCTTGCCTGCCTTCGAAGACGGCCCGGCTGGCCGCCACTTGTCGCCGCTGGCGTCATGATCGGGCTCGGCGCCCTCGCCAAGAGTATCGCCGCCTTTATTCCAGTGATGGGCGTGCTCCTGTTCCTCCTGCTTGGTCGCCGGCTCACGTCCGTGCTCGCGAACTGGCAACGCTACCTCTTGGCTAGCCTTGCTGCCATCCTTCCCTTGCTGACCTTCTACGGAGCCCGCGAAGCCGCCGGTCCCGGCTATCTCGACGCGGTCGTCTTCAATGACCTCGCGGGCCGCTACAGCCGGTCGCTGATCCCCGAGACCAGCCCGCTCTTCTATCTCGAACATCTGTCCAAGGGATGGTTTTTCGCGGGCCCTCTCCTGCTCATCCTTCCCATCGGTCTTTGGGGACTGGGCAGGCGCGAGAGGACGCTGGCGCTGTACGCGGGATGTATCGTGTTCGCGGCGCTGGCGATCTACAGCGCGGCCGCCACCCGCGCGATGCAATATGCGCTTCCCCTGTTCCCGTGGTTGGCCATCCTCAGCGCGATTAGCCTGAAGCGCTTGATCGGAATCTTTGCCCTCGATCGATGGAAAGCCGGCAAGCGGCTCGTCCCCGTGGCCCTGATAATCGGTCTTGGTCTGCTCGGCGCGCAGCTCACCGCCCGTGCCTTATGGTGGCGTTACGAGATGTTCCCGGCGCGCCAGTCGGGGCCCCAAGCTTCCTATGGCAACCTTTTCGCCGCCCTGGCGGCACGTGGGATCACGCACGTCACCATCGTCGATCCGGGCTTTCAGCGCGAACACGAACAGGGTTATTCCCCGCTGCTCCGCTGGAACCGCCTCGTCTGGGCGACCCGCGGCCTTCACACGACAGAGCTGCGGACGACCCCGGCATCCTCGGCGACCCTGATCGCCAGGTGCGAACCCTTCGTCTACGAGACATGGCAGCCATCAAGTGTCGAACGCATCGGTCTGTGCGCGGTCAGGAACCCGCAAGCGGGTTGAAACCTTTGTTCGAACGATGGACGAACGCATCTGCTGCTGGCTCTGCAACCGCCCGCTCGGGGCCCGGGTCGAGCAGCATCATCCGGTGCCGAAATCACGCGGCGGGCGGGAGACGCGGCCGGTGCATCCGATCTGCCACCGCGCGCTGCACGCCACCTTCTCCAACAAGGAGCTGGAGAAAGCCGGCGACGACCCCGCCGCGCTCAGCGCCAATCCCGACCTCGCCCGCTTTCTCGCCTGGATTGCCGGCAAGCCCGCCGACTTCCACGCCCCGACCCGGCGGCGCAAAAGCGCCTAGGCTTCGGCCGCGCCGAAATCTGAGGTCATGCGGCGCGCGTCGGCCTGATGCGCCCGGTTGTTCAGCGCCTGGCGCACCCGGTCGAGCAGTTCGGACCGGCGATAAGGCTTGCCGAGCACGTCCTTGTGCGATCGGTCTGGCCCGGCGACCACCAGCTCCTCGTTATAGCCGGTGGTCAGCAGGATGCCGATGTCGGCGTCCTTCTCGCGCACCTTCTCGGCCAGTTTCAGCCCATTGATCCCACCCGGCATCACCAAGTCCGTGAACAATAGGTCGAACGTCCCAGGCTCGGCCTTTTCGAATATGCGCAGCGCGATCTCGCCGCTTTCGGCGGTGGTCACGCCATAACCGGCCGAGCCAAGGATCTCGACCGCCAGTTCCAGCACTTCGGCGCTATCCTCGACCACCAGGATATGCTCGGCTTCGGCCGAACGGTTTCGGGCTTGCGGCACGTCATGGTGAAGCGGCCGCTCGCCATTCTCGTCTTCTTCCTCGCGCGTCACCGGGAACAGGAAGCGCATGGTCGCGCCTTGGCCCGGCTTGCTGTCGATCTCCAGCCGGCCGCGCGACTGCTGCACGAAGCCCGACGCCATGGCGAGACCGAGGCCGGTGCCTTTCCCTTGCGTCTTGGTAGTAAAGAACGGTTCGGTCGCGCGCTCGATCACCTCGGGCGTCATGCCCTCGCCCTCGTCCTTGACCTCCAGTGCGACATAATCGCCCTCGGGCAACTGCCGCGCGGCGCTGTCGCCGTTGAGATGCACCTGGCTGGTCGACAGCGTGACCAGCCCGCCGCCCGGCATCGCATCACGTGCATTCATGAGGACGTTGAGCAACGCCATTTCCAGCTGTTCGCCGTCCACCATCACCCGCGGCAGGCGGCGGCGCAGGTTGAGCTGAAGCTGGACCTGGCTCCCAAGCGAATTTTCGATCACGTCGACGAAATTGCCGACCAGTTGGCTAAGGTCGGTCGGCTTGGGGCTAAGCCGCGTCTTGCGCGCGAACGCCAGCAATTGCCGGGTCAGCTTGGCACCGCGGTCGGCGGCCGAGCGGGCATTGCTGATATAGCGCTTGGCGCGGTCGCCATCGACGCACGATCCCAGCAATTCGAGATTGCCGTTCACCACCTGCAGCAGATTGTTGAAGTCGTGGGCAAGGCCGGCGGTCAGCTGCCCGATCGCCTCCATCTTCTGCGCCTGGCGGAAGCTCTGCTCGGAATTGCGGCGGCGCGTGACGTCGAGCTGGCTGGCGAACTGATAGGCAAGCTTGCCCTGCTGATCATACACCGGACCGATGAAGACCGCGTTCCAGAACGGGGTCCCGTCCCGCTTGTAGTTGAGGATCTCGAGCGCGATCGACCCGCCCGAATTGACGCTTTCGCGCAGCGCGGCGACCGCCTCGCGGTCGGTGTTGGCGCCCTGCAGGAATCGGCAGTTGCGGCCCAGCACTTCGCTTTCCTCGTAGCCGGTGAGGTCGAGGAATGCCTTGTTGGCGAACACGATCGGATTGTCGTTCTGATTGGGATCGGTGAGGATCATCGGCATCCGCGTCATCTCGATCGCGGCGAAGAACACGTTGCCGCGTTCGTCGAGGCCGGGATGGCTGATGACGCTTTCGCGCCAGTGGTTCAGGCCCTTGCTATAGCCAAAGGTCTCGTCGCCATTAGCGCTGTCGAGCTTGCCTTCGGCCGGCCGGCCCCGGCTCTGCCCACCACCTTCGACATCGCTCGCAGCCGCCGGATCGCCTTCGGTCTGCCGAATATCATTACTCACAAGGCTTGCACTCTATTGATTGGTTTTAATGCCATACCGATTGTCGCCATGAAGGCCAGACTCTTCCGGGCCAATGCAAGTTCCGCAAGCGGTTGCGTCCCGTTCCGGCGCAGCTAAGTTGGCGGTTCATACCTGTGGGGGAGATCATCACATGCGTTCATTCATCCTGTGCGGCGCCCTTTTGCTTGGCGCGTGCAGCCAGGAAGCGCCCAAGGAAGCACCCAAGGCCGCGCCAGCGACCCTTCCGGCCGGCACGTACGAGGTGAAGGCGACGGTGAAATCCTTGGATTCGACCGACAAGACCCCGCTTCCGACCTTCGCCAAGGTCGGCGATGTCATCACCACGCAAGGGTGCGTCGGCGCCGACGGCCTCCCCGCACCCGAACTCCTCGCCGCCAAGGGCGATCAGTGCACGCTGACCGATCCTTATGTCCGTTCGGGCCGGATGAACGTGACGCTGGACTGCAATCGCTCGGGCCAGGGCAAGGTCAACGCCGTTGTCGATGGCAAATATGACGGCGAAGGCTTCACCGGCACGCTGACCGCCAACAGCAGTTTCTCGGGCCCGGGTGACTACAAGTTGGTCGAGGACATCGTCGCCCGGAAGGTCTCCGACCAGTGCACCGCCGCCCCGGCCGCGGGCGCCGCGACCAAGGCCTGATCGCGACCTAGCGACGTAGAAAGGGCCGCTGCTCCGGATCGGGAGCAGCGGCCCTTTTTCGTTGGCTCACATCGCCTTGCCGCCCGTCAGTTCGTCCATGTGCCGCTTGGCGGCTTGCGGCCCTTCGTCGGCCGGCCACGCCGGCTCGGTCTCGCCTTTGGTCTTGTAGAGCGAGTAGACGACGCCGCCCGCGATCAGGCCGGCGGTCACGCCGAGGCTCAGCACCGGCGGGAACTTGTCGCCGCCCAGCAGGAAGTCCGAGATGAAAATCTTGGACCCGATGAACACCAGCACCAGCGCCAGCGCATACTTCAGATAATGGAAGCGGTGCACCATCGCCGCCAGCGCGAAATAGAGCGCGCGCAGGCCGAGGATCGCCATGATGTTCGAGGTGTAGACGATGAACGTATCGGTGGTGATCGCGAATACCGCCGGCACGCTGTCCACCGCGAACACCAGGTCGGCGAGGTTGATGACCACCAGCGCCAGGAACAATGGGGTCGCCGCCCGCACCATCTGGCCGGTCTTCTCGTCCGGCACCGCCACGAAGAAATGCTGGGCGTGCAGATCCTTGGTCACCCGCATGTGGCGGCTGATCCAGCGGATCACCGGATTGCCCTCGATGTCCATCGGCTTGTCGCCGGCGAACAGCATCTTGATGCCGGTGAACACCAGAAACGCCGCGAAGATGTAGAGCACCCAATAATATTGCTGCACCACCGCCGCGCCGAGCCCGATCATGATGCCGCGCAGCACGATCACGCCGATGATGCCCCAAAGGAGGGCGCGATACTGATATTTCGGCGGAATCGCGAAATAGGTGAAGATCAGGCTGATCACGAAGACGTTGTCGATCGACAGCGCCTTTTCGATGAAAAAGGCGGTATAATAAGCGACCGTCAGCTCGGTCCCCGCCGCCGCACCCAGGTCCGCGGTCTTCTGGAAATAGACCCAGACGCCGAACAGCAGGGCGATCGAAATGTAAAAGGCCGAGAGCTTCAAACTCTCGCCGATCCCCATCTCCTTGTCCTCCTTGTGCAGGAAGCCAAGGTCGAAGGCGGTGAGGCCGGCGACGATGCCGACGAAGGCCAGCCAGAACCACAGGGGGGTCCCGAGCCAGTCGGTGAACAGAAATTCCATCAGGAGCGGCTCCTAGAAAAGGAGAGCCGCGCCTGGCGGCTCAGAGATTGAGGGTAAGGTTGAGCGTCGGCGCGTGGCCGACGCGGTCGGGCCGGTTCTTGCGGATGCTCTGCTGGCGGGTGTAGCCGATACCGAGATCGACCTGGCCAAGGCTCCGCTCGAACCCGACAAAGGTGCGCAGGCCGGTGATCCCGGTGTCGCCGCCGCGGCTGGTCGCTCGCAGGGTCAGAAAGCCTTCGGCCGAACCGGCGAGCTTCCACCCGCCTTTCTCGTTCGACAGCGGCAGCGCGTAACCGATCCGCTGGCGAACCCGCCAACCGGTCTTGTCCGCATCGTCGATGAAGCGCTGCTCGAGCCGGGTGCGGCCCTTCAGGCCGAACGAACCGACATTGTAGCTCGCCTGCTGGATCAGCCGGGTTTCCTTGGTGCTGCCTTCCTTGCTGCGATGCAGCCCGAAGCTGGTCTTCACCGATCCGAATTCCTGGCCCAGCCACAGCCGATAGGTCTGGTTGTCGCCGGTCGGGTTGTCGCTGCCCCGGGCCCGCTGCTGGGTCTGAAACTGGACAAACGTCCCGCCGGCGAACTCCTTGGAGATCGTGCCTTCGAACCAGCCTTCGAGATAATTCTCCTCGGCCAGCGCGGGCGCCGACAGGCTGAGCGCGATCAGGCCGCCAAGCAACCGAGTCATCATGGTCTATCAACCCCTGCAATATCGGTCGCCCGCCCGGCGCCGTCGCCAGCGCCATTGTGACATCAATATTGCAGACTGATGACAGGGGAAACGCGGCATCGTTTCGGAACGATGTCACGGCCCGGGGCGGCGGATCAGCCATGATTCGACACTCCTCTGAACGACAATGCAAAAGCCGAACGAAGATCTCGAACGCGAAACGGGCCACGAAGACGAAGAGGGTCGCGCCGGGCCTGCATGCGATCGGAGACATCCGATGCGGTCCGACATCACGCTCCCGGCAAGCCCCGAAGGGCAAAACACGGGGCGCCAGAGGGGCCCGGTCCGCAAGGGCCAGATACGGCGGATTCCGCGCTTTTCAAGGCTGCGGATGAGCACACGGGCCAAAGTCCGGGTCTGCAACCGATCGTGCGCGCAGCGGTTCTTGGCGCCCCTTCAGCCCGCTGCTTAAGCAAGGTTCTCGCTGCGGCTTCGCGGCCACATTATCCACCGCAAAATTAACTCGTCTCGCAATTTCGTGCTTGCGCCCGGCCCCGGCTCAAGACACAAGATGTTGTAGCGGACTTGGGGAATCAACGCACAAGATTGTGGTTGGCGCTGGGGATAACTATATTCCCGGTGAGGGGAAAGCTGTCTCTGTGGAAAACGGGGACAAGGCTGAAAACCAGCTCCAGGGCCTAGCGAATCACGGCCGGCAGGCGTATCCGGCAGCCGTGAACGAAACAGGAACAAGGCGCGGCCCGGTCGGCCGCCAGGAGGAAGACGGCATGGACTTCTCGAGCAGCAGCGAGGTCGGCAGCACCGACACCACCACTGCGCCGGCCCCGGCGAAGAAGGACAGCAAGACGGTCGACGCGCGCCGCTTCGATGTCGTCACCGACAACTCGCGCGACGCGCTGCTGACCGAATTCGGCAAGGAAACGCTGAACGATCGCTATCTCCTTCCCGGCGAGAACTATCAGGACCTGTTCGCCCGCGTCGCCTCGGCCTATTCCGACGACCAGGCCCATGCGCAGCGCGTCTACGACTATATTTCCAAGCTGTGGTTCATGCCGGCGACGCCTGTGCTGTCCAACGGCGGCACCGGCCGCGGCCTGCCGATCAGCTGCTATCTGAACAGCGTCTCCGACAGCCTGAACGGCATCGTCGACACCTGGAACGAGAACGTCTGGCTCGCCTCCAAGGGCGGTGGCATCGGCACCTATTGGGGCAATGTCCGCGGGATCGGCGAACCGGTCGGCCTCAACGGTAAGACCAGCGGAATCATTCCCTTCGTCCGCGTGATGGATTCGCTGACCCTCGCGATCAGCCAGGGCTCGCTGCGCCGCGGATCGGCCGCCTGCTATCTCGACATCACCCACCCGGAGATCGAGGAATTCCTCGAAATCCGCAAACCCTCGGGCGACTTCAATCGCAAGGCGCTGAACCTCCACCACGGCGTGCTGATCACCGACGAATTCATGGAATGCGTTCGCGAAGGCGGCGAATTCACCCTGCGCAGCCCCAAGGACGGATCGCCGCGCGGGACCGTCGATGCGCGCTCGCTGTTCCAGAAGCTGGTCGAAACCCGCCTCGCGACGGGCGAGCCCTACATCATCTTCATCGACCAGGTGAACCGGTCGATGCCGAAGCACCACCGCGACCTCGGGCTCAAGGTGTCGACTTCCAACCTGTGCTCGGAAATCACCCTGCCGACCGGCAAGGACCATCTCGGCATGGACCGCACCGCGGTCTGCTGCCTCAGCTCGCTCAACCTCGAAACCTGGGACGAGTGGAACGGCGACAAGCAGTTCATCGAGGACGTGATGCGCTTCCTCGACAACGTGCTGACCGACTATATCGACCGCGCGCCGGACGAGATGGCGCGCGCCAAGTATAGCGCCGAGCGCGAACGCTCGGTCGGTCTCGGCGTGATGGGCTTCCACTCCTTCCTCCAGGCCCGCGGCCTGCCGTTCGAAGGGGCGATGGCAAAGAGCTGGAACCTGCGCATCTTCAAGCACATCAAGGCGCAGGTGGACGAAGCCTCCTTGCACCTCGCGACCGAGCGGGGCCCGTGCCCCGACGCCGCCGACATGGGCGTGATGGAGCGCTTCAGCTGCAAGATGGCGATCGCGCCGACCGCGTCGATCTCGATCATCTGCGGCGGCACCTCGGCCTGCATCGAGCCGATTCCGGCCAACGTCTATACCCACAAGACGCTGTCGGGCTCCTTCTCGATCCGCAATCCGTATCTGGAAAAGCTGCTGATCGAGAAGAGCAAGAACTCGGACGCGGTGTGGAATTCGATCCTCGAGCAGGGCGGCAGCGTCGCTCACCTCGACTTCCTCAGCGACGACGAAAAGGCGACCTTCAAGACCAGCTTCGAGATCGACCAGCGCTGGCTGATCGAGCTTGCCGCCGATCGCACGCCCTATATCGACCAGGCCACCTCGCTGAACCTGTTCATCCCGGCCGACGTCGACAAGTGGGACCTGATGATGCTCCACTTCCGCGCCTGGGAACTCGGCATCAAGTCGCTCTACTACCTCCGCTCGAAGTCGGTGCAGCGCGCCGGGTTCGCCGGCGGGGTCGAAGCCGACAACACCGCCGAAGCGCCCAAGTACGAGCTCGCCGCCAGCACCGATTACGACGAGTGCCTGGCCTGTCAGTGATCCGATGAATCTCCCCCGTCCGCGGGGGAGGCGATCGCCGGCTCGACCAGAAGGTCGCGACCGCGTGCTGAACCGAGGAAGGACAGCTTAAGCCATGCTCAAGATCGTCATTCTCATCGCGCTCGCCGCCGCGGTCTATCTGGTCATTCGCGGTCGCGGGCGGAGGCTGCGGTGAACATCCTGTTCCTGGTTCTCGGCGGCCTCTCCGCGCTGCTTGGCCTCCTCACCCTCATCGCCGCGCTGCGCGGGCGGGTCGGCGAAAGCCGCAAGAGCACCGCGCAGCTGATCGCTGGCATGATGCTGCTCGCCTTCGGGCTGGTGCTGGGCGGCTTCGCCATCGCCTATGCGACGACCAAGCCCTATCCAGAGTTCGCCAACGAAACGGGGGCGGCATGAGCCTCCTCCGCTCAGCCGCCCCCGACTGCGTGCCGATGCCGTGCCCTCAACGAGCCGGCATGGCCGCGCGCTTATTCCTCGACGAAAGTCTGCGCGTTGGCGGCGGTCGCCGACAGGCGGACCTTGTCGCCCTCGACCTCGGCGACGAGGCCGGTGGAGATGAAATGGTGATGCCCGGCGTGGGCACCCTCGGCACCCTCGATCTCGGCACCGCTGTCCTTCTTGGTCAACTTGATCCGGTCGCCTTCGACCTTGTCGACCGTGCCGACATGAACGCCGTCGGCGCCGATCACTTCCATATGCTCGCGGATCTGGCTGGTGTCGGTCATGGGAATGCTCCTGTCTTGGGGAATGAACTGACCGCTGAACGCCCGTCTTCGGGTTTCGATGCACCACCGTTTCGGTCGCCCGAAAGGCCCACCCATGCGTAAGTGGCACCGCTGGCTGAGCGTGCTGTTCGGCCTCCTCATCCTCTTCATCGCGATCACCGGCCTGATGAGCCATGTCGCTGCGCTGGTCGCCGACGGACAGCCCGCCCCCGTCGCCGCCGCGCCGGCCGGGTTCGTCTGCCCCGAGACCATGACCTGCCGCCCCAAGCCCGCGCCCGACGGCGCCTGGGCGTGGGTCGGCTTCCTGCACCATCTGCACTCGGGCGAAGAATTCGGCCCGCTCGGCACCGCGCTCGCCATGCTATCCGGCGCCGCACTCATTTTCTTCGCTTTTTCAGGGCTTTGGCTGTATATCCAGATGTTCCGCGGACGCGCTCGCTCAGCCAAGCGCGGCGGCAGGTTCTTCTGGTGACCCGGCCCTCGCCCAGCCACCTTCGTACCCACACACCCGGGAGGTAAACCGATGCCCCTTCTCCAAGCCAACAAGGCCTACAAGCCCTTCGAATATCCCTGGGCGTTCGAATTCTGGAAGCGCCAGCAGCAGATCCACTGGATGCCGGAAGAAGTGCCGCTGGGCGAAGACTGCCGCGACTGGGCGCAGAAACTGACGCCGCACGAGCGCAACCTGCTGACCCAGATCTTTCGCTTCTTCACCCAGGCCGACGTCGAGGTGCAGGATTGCTACCACGACAAATATGGCTCGGTGTTCAAGCCGACCGAGATCAAGATGATGCTGACCGCGTTCAGCAACATGGAAACGGTGCACATCGCCGCTTACTCGCACCTGCTCGACACGATCGGCATGCCCGAAAGCGAATACTCCGCCTTCCTCCAGTACAAGGAGATGAAGGACAAGCACGACTACCTCAACACCTTCGGGGTCGATACCGACGCCGACATCGCCAAGACGCTGGCCATGTTCGGCGCCTTCACCGAAGGCCTGCAGCTGTTCGCCTCCTTTGCGATGCTGATGAACTTCCCGCGCTTCAACAAGATGAAGGGCATGGGCCAGATCGTCAGCTGGTCGGTCCGCGACGAAAGCCTCCACTGCGAGGGCATCATCAAGCTGTTCCACGCCTTCGTGAAAGAGCGCGACTGCCTGACCGCGGACGTCAAGGATTCGATCATCGACCAGTGCCAGAAGACCGTCCGCCTGGAGGACGCCTTCATCGACCTCGCCTTCGAGCAGGGCCCGGTCGAGGGCATGACCCCCAAGTCGATCAAGAAATACATCCGCTACATCGCCGACTGGCGCCTGGGGCAGCTCGGCTTCCAGCCGATCTACATGGTCGACGAGCACCCCCTCCCCTGGCTCGCCCCGCTGCTGAACGGCGTCGAGCACGCCAACTTCTTCGAAACCCGTGCGACGGAGTATTCCAAGGCCGCGACCAAGGGGAATTGGAACGAGGTGTGGGACAATTTCGACCGCCGGCAGAAAGCCAAGGTCGCCAACGATGCGCCGGCGGCGGAAGCTGAAGGCGGGTTGTTCGACGCGGCCGGGGTGGCGGCGGAGTAGGGCTCAATGAGCGCTCATCGTGAGAAATGGCCTGAGATGCGCATGAAGCATCTTGAACTAGTTCAAAATGCCATAACGCGAATGGGCGCAAACAGCACTGCCTTGAAAGGGTACTGCATGGCTATCGTGGCAGCAGTAGTAGGATTAGCAGGCGCGATAGAAAAACCGCGAATTCTTTTGCTTGCTGTTCCAATTGTATTCGTGCTCTCAGTACTTGATGCCAGTTACTTACGCTTAGAGCGTGGATTTATTCGGCAGTATAATTCCCTTCGGGTTATGGGTTTAGATAGAGATCCCGATTTTGAAATAGAACCGGATCTATCCAGTGGAATTTTCAAGACTTACTTCAGCTGGTCAGTGATCGGTTTCTATTCTGCGGCAGCGGCTATCCTCGTGTCAGTAGGAGAGTTGATGTGAAAGACATCTTCGGAGTGCCGCGAGGGTTGCCGTTAGGAATGACACCCTTAATTTCCAAGAGGAAGGTATTCTTCTCTTTCCACTACCAGCGTGACAATTGGTCTGTTTGTCAGGTTCGAAACTCGTGGCTGCTGAAGCCAGGTCATGCCGCCCAGACGTTCTACGACAAGGCAGAGTGGGAACAAATAAAGCGGCAAGGCGACGCCTCGATCAAGCGGTGGATCGATGCGCAACTTGCGGGAACCTCGGTTACTGTGGTTCTCGTTGGTCCTCTGACGATGCAGCGCAAATGGGTCAGATACGAGATTGATCAGAGCATCCGCCTCGGTAAAGGTCTTCTAGCTGTTACTCTAGAAGGCATGTCACAAAGGGACGGCAGGCCAGACAACTGGTACCAGTACGAAGCTTACGGACCTTTTAGGGAAGCGCAGCAAACTCACCCAATTTATAGCTGGCAACTACACGATGGGCGAACAAATCTACCGACTTGGATCGAAACGGCAGCTAGGATTGCAGGGCGCTAGAAATGACGCTTATCGGAGCGCATCCACTCGATGGTTCTGATGAAGACAAGTGTTACGATGTTCTGCTGAGCGAGCGAAACAGTCTTTTATCGGCCAAGCGCAGCGCAGAAGATGAAGCGGTAAAAGGTATTATCAAGGCTTCCAGCGCGATTTTGCTACTCATTCCGAGCGCTCTCATCACTTGGAATGTTCCAATTTCAGACTTTCAAATTAAGTTGATATCGGCTGGAGCAGCGCTGATACTTATAGCTTTGATTTCCGCTTTCAGTGAGCAGATGTTGAGCTCATGGGCATACAATAAACAAATTGCGACTGTTACTTCGTATTATCAGAGGTTAAGCAAAGACGTTTCGCACAAATTGTCAGGTCGCTTGGTGACCCTCGCCCTCATAGTGAGTTATACAAGCTTTACGATTGGCGTCACTGCAACATCCCTCGCACTTTTGTCTGTAGCGAAAGTTCAAGTCATGACTCAAAGACCTACGCCACCTCCACCAGCGCCGCGTCCGCCCTCCCCTCAGCAAACACCTGGCCACAAAGACGGAGGGCGATCCATACCTCCGGCCGCGCCCCCGCCGCCGCCATCCAAGAAGTAGACCCTTGTTCGCCGAGCAGTGTTCGCCTCTACTCGCCTTCGCCGAGTATGAAGGGGGTCCACCGATGCGTACCACGCTGTTTGCTCTAACGTTGCTCCTGTCCGGCTGCGCGACCACCTCCAATGATCCGATGGATCTGTTCGGCACGAACCTCCAAGGCCGCACGCTGGCGCGGGCGGTCGAGAAAGCGGCGGCCTATCCCTTCGGCAGTCAGCAGAACCCCGTGCGGGCGAGCATGCCCGTGGGTCAGCGCGCCTATCTCGCCCGGCTGCGCTGCAGTGACAACAGCGCGCCGACCTTCAGCCGCGAGGGCAGTTTCGGCATCGGCCCCTACGGCAGCATCATGGACCGCTACGCCGTAACCTGCGCCACCGGCACGCCGGCGACCGCCTCGGTCTACATGGACATGTACCACGACCATGTCGAAGCGGCCGCCGTGCCCGGGTTCACCATCGTTCCCGAGTGACGGGGCTCACCGCCAGTAATCCTGCCGCTCCGCCCCATCGAAACCGGCCGCTCTTCATGCAGCAGCGCTTGAAACCGATGGCCTGACCCGCACGGGCAGGGGTCGTTACGGCCGAGCTTTTCGACCAACTCTTTCGTGCCGCCGCCGACGAAGCGCAGGCCGCGCTTGACCTGCGTTTCGCTGGGGAAGCCCTTACGCCGTTTGCTGGTCCGCTCGAAAGCAGGGCAGCTCGTCACCGTTCGACTTCATCTTTCGTCTCCTTGAAAAGGGCTCCCGCCCGGCACGAAGGCCGGAACGGGAGCGGGTCAGTGATACAGGGTCGGCGTCGCCTCGATCGGCTTGGCCACGATCTGGAAGGGATCGCGGTAGAGGATTGTGCCCGGCTGGTGGGTCGCGGCCTTGCGCACCGGCACCCCGATCTCTTCGAGCAATGCGGCCAGGACAAAGGCGTGGGCGATCATCTCCCGCGCTTCGGCATGGAACCAGCAGATCCCGTCCGAGCGCCAGCGGCGACGCGACTTGACCCGGAACGCCTGCCGATGCGGCACCGGTAAGTGGTGCTCGAACCAGTCGATCTCCTCGCCGATCGCGACGCGCAGCACTTCGGGCACGTCGCGGTCGCGCCACGCCTCGTAAGCCGGACCGAACGGCCCACAGTCCACCTGGCGGCGCACGCGCCACCACGGCGTGATGAAACGCACGTAGTTCATGGAAAACCCCGGCGGGAAACGCTGTCCCGCGTGAGTGTCGATGCTCAGAAAAGGCCGCCGCTTCGGGCAACCGCGAGGAAAGAAGGCTTAAAAGCCTTTTGGCGCACCAAGAGGCGCAAAGCGATATTTCAGCATTCTCGCGACCTCCACGGGGTTGAACGGAGGCGCGCTCCTAGTTGCGGTGCCGAAACTTGTCAAATTGGCTAAAGCTCCGGGCCGTTCAGTGGCGCTTGCCTGTCCTTCGACAGAGAGATCTGCTGCCTCAGGCTGGCAGGCTCATCCCGGTCACTTTCTGCCGCGCGAGCTGCTGGCGCATACGCTCCTTTTGCTCGGGCGGATGAACGCCAAGGTGGCGGTTGCAGCCCACATGGCAAAGCCGAAGATTATGCGCGTCGGATTTCCCGCCGAGCGATTTTGCCAACAGATGCTCGACCGTAGCGGCCTTGCCCACATTGTACGGAGGGCCAAACCGCATCCGGTGACCGCAAAACCAGCAATGGTCTCCGTCGCGCCCGCGGACAAGAGCAAGCAGCGCCTTCCGTTTCTGCCTTGCATGCCACCATCCAGGCATGAACCACTTGGCCGCTTTCTTTTTCGCCATATCCAATCGAAACATGGAGAAGTTGCGAAAAGCTGAAGCCGGGCGAGCTTCGCCGATTAGTTATTCACCCCCACCCGTGCTACACCTCGCTCATCGCACGGATCGGCCACGTAAGCCCGTGCGGCTGAGAGACCCCAACGCGCTCCCGCTTACCGGCAATGGAGCTGCCTCACATGGACATGAACTATCTCTACTGGCGCCGCGGCGTCTCGCTGGCCCGCGCGCGGGCGGCGACCTGCGGCGCGTCGGCGCAGGCGCATCTCGACCTGTTCGAAGCGTACGGCCACCGCATCAGCGCGCGCCGCGCGGCGGCCACGTCATGAGCCGGGTGCTGTTCCTCAAGCTCGCCGAGCAGGACGTGATCGCCAAGTGCGACGCGGCCGATGTCGGCATTTCCGCGCTCGAAACGCTGCCCGACGGCGGCACGCGCCTGGTCTGTCGCAGCAGCGCGGGCGCGGCGCTGATGACGACCAAGTTCAAGGGCAAGCTGATCTCCCACGACGCCCGGCGCGAGGCTTTCCGCCCCGCGTTTTCGCGCCACTGATGCTACCTGCTGGCGCCGAGGGCCGGATCACGCCCTGCATGGGGTAAGGTCCCGGCCCGGGCGCCAGCCGGCGGCGGCTCAGTCGCCCTTGTCGCCCTGATTGCGCGGCTTCTTGGTCTCGGCATGATGCCGCACGTCCTGCGCCAGCGAACGGCTGACCTCGACGCTTTCCTTGAACCGCCCTTCCTCGTCGCGCCGGACATAGCGCTTGTCCACGCCGGTATCGATCAGCTCGCGTTCGTTCGACATTGCCGCCTCCTCTGCTGTTGATTCAAAAGGAGGAATCGACGGCGCGCCAAATCGTTCAATACGCCGTGGCGCCCGGCGTGAACGTGCCTTGTCTAGTAGGATAGCAACATCTATCCCAACCGATATGGCACGTTTCTTCGCAAATCGAACACCCTCGCGGCATGGGCTTCCTGACAAAGGTCTCACGCATCGCACCGTACCCCCGCCACCGGTGACCTTTGTGACCTTGGTGACCCCGCGCCCCTCCGCAACCGGGTCACACCGCTTGCCCGGACTCGCATTTGTCACAAACCTGCGCTAATTTAGTCGCAGCACCGGTATATCCATTAGCGCGTCGGTGCCCGAGAGACAGGTGAGAGCTCCCCGCTACGACAACAGGGAGACAGGCATGTCCACGCAGGATTCCGTTTATTACCGCCAGCGCATCGCCGACGAAGAGGCCCGTGCCGCCGAAGCGCCCACGCCCGAGATCGCCGCGGTTCATGAGAAGCTCGCGCATCTCTACCGGTCGCTGACCGACCGGCTGGACCGCTCGCAGGCCGATCAGGACGTCGAGCCCTCGCACGACGTCGCCTGACGCGCCGGGAAGGGTTCGCTCTTGCCGCCGCCCGCCCCGTCACCGCATAGCGCGGGCAAGACCTTGACCCAGCTCCTCGTTCCCGCCCTCGTCAATCAGCTCGGCGCCCTGTCGGGCTGGCTGATCAAGGGCGAGGCTCATGCCGCCGCCCACGGCCACGACCCGCAAGCCTTGCTCGCCGTCCGACTCGCGGTGGATATGTTCCCGCTCCACTCGCAGGTCCGCATCGCCGCCTTCCAGGCCCGCGAAGCCGTTCACCGCCTGCGCGGCGAGGAGACGCCGGCCGAAACCAGCGCGCTTCGCACTCACGCCGCGACCCGGCAGGACGACACCGGCACGCTGGCGGAGATGCAGGCGCTCCTCGCCGACACCCTCGCTTTCCTCGGCACCGTTGCCCCGGACGAATTCGACGCCGCCGCCGACCGCCCGATCGCCCACGCGCTGCCGATGGGCATGGTGTTCGACATGACCGGCTTCACCTTCGTCCGCGACTGGGCGCTGCCGCAGGTCGGCTTCCACACCGGCATGGCCTACGCCCTCTTGCGCAGCGCGGGCGTACCGCTCGGCAAGCAGGATTACGTGCCGTATCTGTTCGCTTATCTGCGCCCCGGAACCATGCCCGGCGCCTGAGCGGTCACTTCAGCGAGATGACGTAGTTCGACGGGGTCCAGCCTGCCCAGTGCGCGGCGGCGAGCAGGATCACCATCAGCGCCAGCGCGACCGCCGACATGCCGACCCCCATCACCCACGCTTCGCGCTCGCGGATATCGGCGGCGCTGAGCTTCTTTTCAGGCGGCGGCGGCGGCGCGCGGCGGATGCGCGATCCGACCTTGCGCGGTCCCGCGGCAAGATCGACGGCCTGTTTCCGAACGGGCAAGGGCTGAGCCATGGCGCGACCCTAGCGCCAAGCCATTGCCGAGAGGTTAGCGGGTGGGCGGCAATCCGATCAGGCTGATCTGCCGGCCATAGCTGGGTTCTTGCCTGTGCGTCGCGCGGCGGAAGGAATAGAAATCTTCGTCTCGCGCATAGGTATCGAGCCCCAGCGCCTCGACCTGCCGCAACCCCGCGGCGGCAAGCCGGTGGAGCAGATAGGCGGGCAAGTCGAAATGCGGCCGCCCCGCCGGCCCATCGGTGAAGAAGCGTTCGGCACCCGCATCGGCGGCAAGAAACGGCTCGGGAAAAGCGGGATCCACCTCGTAGCTCGCCCGCGCGATGGTCGGGCCGATCGCGGCGGCGATCCGGCCCCGCTCCGCGCCCAGCCGCTCCATCGCTGCAATCGTCGCCTCGGCCACTCCGCTCAGCGCCCCGCGCCAGCCGGCATGCGCCGCTCCCACGACCCCCGCCTCGCGGTCGGCGAATAGCAGGGGCGCGCAGTCGGCGGTGAGGATGCCGAGCAGGATGCCCGGCCGATCGGTCACCAGCGCGTCGGCGTGCGGCCGCTCATCGTCCGACCACTCGCCGGCTTCGAGCACCTCGATCCCGTGGACCTGATAAGGCGAGACGATGGACGCGCTCGGCATCACCGCGTCGGCGGCGCGGCGGCGGTTTTCGTCGATCAGGGCGCGGTCGTCGCTGCTGCCCCAGCCGCAATTGAGGCTGGCCATCGCCCCTTTGCTGACCCCGCCGGCGCGGCCGAGAAAGCCGTGGGGGAGATCGCTCAGGCTCCGCACCCGCCACACCGGAACGCTCATAGCCTTGCCTCCCACACCCGGTCTTCGTCGGCCTGATTGCCGACCATGAAATGCACCGGCCCCCGGTCCTCGAAGCCGAAGCGGCGGTAGAACGCCTGCGCCCGCCAGTTCTCGCTCCACACCGACAGCGCCATCCGCTCTGCCCTGCGGCAACGCGCTTGTCCAAGCGCCCAGTCCATCAGGGCGGACGCGACGCCGGTGCCGTGCGCCTGCTTGAGCAGGTAAAGCTGCTTCAGTTCGATCACCGCACCCGGCTCGACATGCGGCAGCTTGTTGGGGCCAAGCTTGGCATAGCCGACGACCGCGCCCGCTGCCTCGCCGACCGCAAAGGCATAAGCCGGATCGGCGAATTCGGCCGCCCAGGCTTCGGGTGTGAAGCCGTCCAGAAATGCCTTGAGATCCGCCGGATCGTAGAGATGCGCAAAGGTGTCGCAGAAGCTGGTGCGGAAGACCCGGTCGATGGCGGGGAGGTCGGCGGCGGTGGCGGGGCGGACGGTCATAGTCCGGCGGGCCTTGGCCAGTCGGGCGCGTGAATGGCAAGCACCTTGAACAGGCTGCCCATCTGGTCGGGGCGGCACAGCCGCGCCCGCGCCGCCTCGATCTCGCCGGCGCGGTCCGGCGACGCATTGGCGAGCGTCCGCGCCCGCGCCTGGATGCCGAGCCGTTCGAGCCACGCCCCCTGCTCCGCCGGCCCGGCGACGAACGCGCCCGCTTCTCGTGCAACCTCACCCACACGCTGAAAATCGACATGGCTGGTAAGATCGTTTTCGCCGGGGTCCGTTAGCACCGGCGCAAAGCGATGCCCGCGCACCGCCTGCAGCGTATCGCCCGGCGCGCTGCGCTCATGACCGTAATCGATTACCAGCGCCACGCCGCCGAGCGGCACCAGACGCTCGGCCAGCGCCCGCACCGCTTCGTCGCGCACGGGCGAGCTTTCGACCACTTCGCCGTCGCGATCGAACGCAAGGCCGTCGCCGATCCATTCGACATGCCGCTCGACCCCGCCGACATGCTGGCGGATCGGCAGCGCGTCGAGAAACTCATTGGCGACGACCAGCAGCGGTCCATCGCCGGGCAGATCCCCGATGTCCTCGTGATGCGTCACCTCACCGAGCAGCGCCGCTTGCGCCGCGCGCAGGGTCGGGCTGGTCTCGACCAGATGCACCGGCGGGGTCAGCCCGGCCGAGCGCATCACCCGCAGCGCGTCGCGCGCCAGCGTGCCCCGACCCGGCCCAAGCTCGACATAGCGCGCACCCGCCGGCGACCCCGCCCGCCGCCAAACGTCGGTCAGCGCCGCGCCGATCAGTTCGCCGAACATCTGGCTGATCTCGGGCGCGGTGGTGAAGTCGCCGGCGGCGCCCAGCGGATCACGGGTCGCGTAATAATAAGCGTTGCAGGCCTCCATATAGGCCTCGACGCTGAGCGGACCGTCGCTGCGCAGCCGCTCCTGCAATGCGCGGGCGAAGGGCGTCAGGCGACGCTCTCCTGCCCGGCGATGCTCTCGACCCGCTGCCGTCGGCCCCTGGCGGTCGCCATCAGATAGAGGCCGCCGAGAATCATCGGCACGCACAGCCACTGGCCCATGTGCAACCCGGTCGCCTCCGCGAATTCACGCAGGTGATTGTCGGGCTCGCGGATGAATTCAACCCCGAACCGGAACACACCGTAGAAGAACAGAAACGCGCCGACGAGCATCCCCGGCTGGTATCGCGCCCGGGTCCGCCAGAACATGACGGCAAGGATCGCGAACAAGGCGATACCTTCCAGCGCGGCTTCATAGAGCTGGCTCGGATGGCGCGGCGGGCCCAGCGTCACGACGCCCGCGATCACCTCGGGAAAGCGCACCGCCCAGGGCACGTTGGTCGGCGCGCCCCACAATTCGGCGTTGACGAAATTCGCCAGTCGCCCGGTGAACAGCCCGATCGGCACCACGCAGGCGACATAATCGTGGATCCGTAGCCATTGCAGCTTTTCTTTCCACGCGAGGTAGATGATTCCGGCGCTGGTCCCCAGCACGCCGCCGTGGAAGCTCATGCCGCCGTCCCACAGCTTGATGATTTCTAGCGGATTCTCGAAATAGAATTCGGGTCGGTAGAACAGCACATAGCCGAGCCGTCCGCCGAGGATCACACCAAGCGAGGCGTAGAAAACGAGATCGTCGGCATGACGCCGCGCCATCGGGGCGCCGGGCTGCGCGATCAGCTTTAGCATGTACCAGTAGCCGAGGAAGATGCCGGCGAGGTAGGCGAGGCTGTACCACCTCAGCTCGAAGAAGCCGAGGTTCAGCGCGACGGGGTCGAGCCCGAGGCTCGTGAAGTCGATCGCCGCCACCATCAAGTTCATTACTGGTCTTTCCTCTTGGACCCGAGGTCTCATAAGGAGGAGCCAAGCAAAGGCCAAGGAGACGCGTGACCCATGCCGACCGAGCTCGACCAACGCTATGACGCGGTGCTGGCGGCCGTCACCGGGCCGGGGGGGCGGATCGTGGTCGGCGAGGATGGCGAGGGCCGCCGCATCGTCACCAATTTCCCGCAGACCATGCCGGCCTTTTTCAAGACCTTTTGTGCGCTGAACGGCGCGGTGGAAGCGGTAATCACCGGCGAGGAACGGCTGACCTTTGCCGATCTCGACCGCATTTCGGACGACCTCGCCCGCGCGCTGATCGCCCGCCACGGCATCGCCAAGGGCGACCGGGTCGGCATCGCCATGCGCAATTGCCCGAGCTGGATCGTCGCGCACATGGCGATCCTGAAAGCAGGCGGGATCTCCACCCTGCTCAACGGCTGGTGGCAGAGCGCGGAAATGAGCCATGCGCTCGACCTCACCGAGCCCAAGCTGATCATCGCCGACGAACCGCGCGCCAAGCGTATCGCCGCAGCTGGCGGATCGTGGCCGGTGGTCGCGCTGCCGATCGAGCGGCCGATCGTCGAAGCACTAGCGCCGCTCACTGGCGGCGAAACCAGCGAGGCCGAGCTGCCGGACATCGCGCCCGAGGACGATGCCACCATCCTCTTTACCTCGGGCTCGACCGGCGGGGCCAAGGGCGCGCTGTCGACGCATCAGGCGGTGGCGCAGGGCGTCTACACCTATGCGACCAGCATCATGTGCCTGCTCGGCATCCTGCAAAGCACCGGCAATCCGCCCAAGAACCCGCCCAAGACTTTGCTCAACGTGCCGCTCTTCCACGTTACCGGCGAAGTGCCGGTGCTGCTGAACAGCTTCGTCATCGGGCGCGGCATGGTTCTGATGCCCAAGTGGGACGCGGGCGAGGCGCTGCGGCTGATCGAGCAGGAGAAGATCACCTATTTCGTCGGTGTGCCGACGATGAGCCTCGAGATGATGAGCCATCCCGATCGCGATCGCTATGACCTGTCGACCCTGACCGACATCGCCGCCGGCGGTGCCCCGCGCCCGGTCGCGCACGTTCAAAGATTGAAGGACAGCTTCGACACCGCCCAGCCCGCGCTCGGCTACGGCCTGACCGAAACCAACGCGGTCGGCTGCGGCAATTACTGGGGTAATTACCTCGCCAAACCCGCCTCGACCGGCCGCGCCTTGCCCTATGTCGACATCGCCATTCTCGGCGCCGGCGACGCGCACCTGCCCACCGGCGAGATCGGCGAAGTCGGCATCCGCTCCGCCGCCAACATCAAGGGCTATTGGAAGAACCCCCAAGCGACCGAGGCCGCGTTCAGTGCCGACGGGTTCATGAAGACCGGCGACATCGGCTTCCTCGACGCGGACGGCTACCTCTTCATCGTCGACCGCAAGAAGGACATCATCATCCGCGGCGGCGAGAACATCAGCTCGGCCGAGGTCGAAGCGGCCGTCTATGCCTGCGACAAGGTGGCCGAGGCCGCCGTGTTCGGCGCGCCCGACGAGCGGCTGGGCGAAGTGCCGATCGCGGTGATCCTGCCCGCGGAAGGCGCCGATCTCACCGAAGCCGACCTTCGCGCCTTTCTCGAACCGCGCCTCGCTTCGTTCAAGGTGCCCGAGCGCTTCATCTTCGCCACCGACGCGCTGCCGCGTCTCGGCACCGGCAAGATCGACCGGGTCGCGCTCAAGGCCCAACACGCGTCTTGAAGCTTTCCCGCCGCAGCTTGCTGGTCGGCACCGGTGCGGCGGCCGGGCTGGCGGTCGCCTGGAGCCTGTGGCCCCGGGGCGAGCGGCCGAGCCTTGCGCCGACCAAGGATGCGCTGGCGCTTGGTCCAGGGATGCTGATCGGGCGGGACGGACAAGTCACGGTCGCCGTTCCGCAGGTCGAGACCGGCCAGGGCATCTGGACCGGCCTCGCGCAGATCGCCGCCGACGAACTCGGCGCCGCATGGGAAAGCGTCGGCGTCGCTCCGGCGCGCTCGGGGAGCGAATGGGACAATGCCCTTGCCGAAGCAGAAGGCTGGCTAGCGAACGCGCGCGCCTGGCCCAATGCCCCCGATCCGGGCCTCCTCCGCGTTACGGCGGGAGCGACCTCGGTTCGGGCGATGGAGCGGCCGATGCGTCTCGCCGCCGCGGCGGCGCGCCAGCTCCTGATTGCCGAAGCCGCAGGCCGCTGGAATGTCGATGCGGCGGAATGCGATACAGGCGGCGGCTTCGTCCGACACGAAGGCAAGTCGCTGGCCTTCGCGGCCTTGGCCGACGGCGCCGCGGCACGCCCCTTCTCGCGCGGCCCGATCACGCTTCGGAGCGGCCCTGGCGAACTCGTCGGCAAGCCGCTTGCCCGGCTCGATGCTCTACCCAAGGCCGAAGGACATCTGCGGTTCGCCGGCGACGTTCGCCTGCCCGGCCTGCTGCATGCCGCCATCCGCCGCGCCGGTGCCGGCAGCATCAGCATCGACGGCACGCCGCCCCGCGGCGTCCGCTTCGAACGCGGCGAAAGCTGGGTCGCGGCGCTGGCCGATACCTGGTGGGCGGCCGAACAGGCGCTTGCGGGCGCGCGCGTCCGGGTGCTCGGCCCCGCCGGCGGTGACAATGGTGCGATCGCCGCCGCGCTCGACACCGCGCTTGGCAGCGACGACTTCACCACGATCCACAGCATCGGCGACATCGACGAGGCGTTCGCCGGTGCGCGTCCGCTCGCCGCCACCTACACCGCCGCCGCTCAGCTTCACCCTGATCTCGAGCCGCCGGGCGCAACCGCCCGGCTGAAGGACGGCTTGCTGGAGATCTGGGCCACGACACAGGCGCCCGAACTTGCCCGCCGCGCCGCCGCCACCGCCGCCGACATGTCGCTCGGCGCCACCATCCTTTATCCCATGCCGGTCGGCGGGCAGGGCGGCGCGGCGCTTGAGAACGAACTGGTCCCGATCGCCGCCACCCTCGCCCACCGCACCGGTCGTCCCGTCCAGGCGACCGCCAGCCGTACCGAGCAGATCCGTTCCGATGCCGTCCGCTCGCCGCTCGCCGCCCGCCTGTTCGCCCGTCCGCTTCCCGATGGCTCGATCGCGGCCTGGCGGATGCGGGTCGCGGGCGCGGACGGCACCGCGGAAGCCTTTGCCCGGCTGCTCGGTTCGGCCGGCGGCGGCGATGTCCGCCCGGCAGCGTTCGCGCCCCTGCCCTATGCCGTGCCCAATGTCGCGCTCGAATTCGCGCCCGCCGCGCTTCCCATCCGCACTGGCTATCATCGCGGCGAACTTCATCCGGCGCTGACCTTTTTTACCGAAAGCTTTCTCGACGAACTGGCCCGCATCGGCGGCCGCGATCCCCTTAGCCAGCGAATGGCCCTGCTCGCCGGCAACCTCCGCCTGATCCGCTGCCTGGTGCGCGCCACGGCGCTTGGCGGGTGGGATGGCGGGGGGCCGGGCAGCCAGATGGGGCTGTCGGTGTTCAGCAGCTATGGCAGCCACATCGCGGTGGTCGCCGACGCGCAGGTGGGACCAGGCGGCGCGGTGCAGATCAACCGGCTGGTCGCGGCGGTGGATTGCGGCCGGGCGATCAACCCGGCGCTGGTCAAGGCCGAGGTCGAAAGCGGGATGCTCGCCGCCATCGCGCAGGCGAGCGCCGCCGCGCCCGCCTTCCGCCACGGCCGCGTGCTCGCGCCTCTGGAACCGCAACTGCCGACCCTGGCTCACGCCCCGGAAACACTGGTCGAAGTACTAGCTGGCAGCGGCCCACCGGGAGGCACATCTGGGCTTGGGTCGGCGGCTGCCCCCGCAGCCGTCGGCAACGCGCTGGCCGCGGCCACCGGCCGACGCTTGCGCACCCTGCCCTTTGCCCTGATGGCCTGACCCGATGCAGATTCCCCCCGACCATCCGTCGATCCCGCCGCGCAAGATCGGCGTGCTGCTGACCAACCTCGGCACACCCGACGCGCCCGACGCCCCGGCCGTCCGCCGCTATCTCGCCGAGTTCCTGTCCGACCCGCGCGTGGTTGAGATTCCGCGCGCGATCTGGAAGCCGATCCTCCACGGCATCGTCCTTCGGACCCGCCCCGCCAAGTCGGCCCATGCTTATTCGCAGGTCTGGACCGAAGACGGCTCCCCGCTCGCCGCCATCACTAAGCGCCAGGCAGTCAAGCTGCAGGAGCGGATGGGCGACACGGTGCTGGTCGATTGGGCGATGCGCTACGGTCGGCCCGCCATTCCCGACCGGCTGAAAGCGATGAAGGAAGCGGGGTGCGAGCGCATCCTGCTCGCCCCGCTCTACCCGCAATTTTGCGCGGCGACGACAGCGACGGCCAACGACTTCGCCTTCCTGACGCTCGCCGGCATGCGCTGGCAGCCCGCGCTGCGCACGCTGCCGCCTTATTACGACCATCCCGATTATCTCGATGCGCTGCAGCGCGACATCGAAGCGCAATTGGCCGCGCTCGACTTCGCGCCGCAGCGGCTCCTGCTGTCATTCCACGGCATGCCCGAACGCACGTTGCGCAAGGGCGACCCGTACCACTGCCATTGCCGCAAGACCGCACGGATGCTGGGCGAACGATTGCAGATCGCGGTGGACACCAGCTTCCAGTCGCGCTTCGGCCGCGACAAGTGGCTCGAGCCCGCCACCGACGATGTGCTCAAAGCCTATCCGACGCAGGGCATCACCAAAATCGCGATCGCCGCGCCGGGCTTTTCCGCCGATTGCCTTGAGACGATCGAAGAGCTCGGCATTCGCGGCAAGGAAGATTTCGAGGCCGCGGGCGGGACCCATTTCGCCCGGCTCGACTGCCTCAACGACCGCGCCGAGGGCATGATCATGCTGGAAGCGCTGATCCGCCGCGAACTTGCAGGGTGGGTCGCGGCTGCCTAGGCTCGATTCTCCTGAGGAGGAGAGTTTTCTATGGCAAGAGTGGCAATCGTGACCGGCGGCACGCGCGGCATCGGTGAGGCGATCAGTGTAGCGCTCCGTGACGCGGGCATGACGGTCGCCGCCAATTACGCCGGCAACGACGAACGGGCCAAGGCCTTTACCGATCGCACCGGGATCAAGTCGTTCAAATGGGACGTCTCGGACCACGACGCCTGCGTCGCGGGGGTCGCCGAGGTCGAAGCCGCGCTCGGCCCGGTCGACGTGCTCGTCAACAATGCCGGCATTACCCGCGACACCACCATGAAGCGCATGGACCACTCCAAGTGGCAGGAAGTGATCGACACCAATCTCGGTGGCTGCTTCAACATGGCCAAAGCAGTGTGGGACGGGATGGTCAGCCGCGGCTATGGGCGGATCGTCAACATCGGCTCGATCAACGGGCAGGCGGGCCAGTACGGCCAGGTCAATTACGCCGCCGCCAAATCGGGCATCCACGGTTTCACCAAGGCGCTGGCCCAGGAAGGCGCGCGTGCCGGCGTGACCGTGAACGCCATCGCGCCGGGCTATATCGACACCGACATGGTGGCGGCGGTCCCTGAAGACGTGCTGGGCAAGATCGTCGCCCGGATCCCGGTCAACCGCCTGGGACGAGCCGACGAGATCGCGCGGGGAGTCGCATTCCTGGTCGATGAGAATGCCGGGTTCGTCACGGGCTCGACCTTGTCCATTAACGGCGGGCAGCACATGTACTGACGGTGGAAATCGTCACTTATTCGCCGCCGGTCAAACGAAGCGTTCTTATTCGCGGTCACCAGACCAGCATCAGCCTCGAACCCTTGTTCTGGCGAGCGCTGGAGGTGGCCGCGCGCGATGCCGCCATGCCGGTGAATGCGCTGGTGGCCGAAATCGACGAAGCCCGCCTGAAGGTCGCCGACCCGCCCAACCTCACCAGCGCGCTGCGCCAGTGGCTGTTCGGGCGAGCGCTCGGCGGCTAGGCCGCGGCGGCCAGCACGGCGTCGGCGAACCGGCCGGTCACTTCGGGTACGCAATGCAGGAACAGCGCGGGCTCGATCAGTTCGAGCTCCATCAACTGAAGCCCGCCGTCATTGCCGCGAATGAGATCGACGCGGGCATAGGTCGTTGGCGTCGGCGCGGCCGCCAGTGCTGCTTCGGCGACAGCGAGCGCGCCGTCCGGCAGAGCGCAGGCCACCGTCGTTCCGCCATGATCGGGCTGGACCCGGAAATCGCCCGCCTTGGGCCGCTTCGCCACGCAATGTGAAAAGCGTCCGCCGAAGAAGATCAGGCTGTATTCGCCTTCTTGCGTGACCGAGCCGAGCCAAGGCTGCACCAGCATCCGGGCCCCGTGCACCTCAGCCGGCACCGGCTCTCCGGGCCCCAGCCGGTAGGTGCCCCAAGCCGCGGCCGACACTGGCGGCTTGATCACCAATTGATCGGTGCCAAGCACCCCATGCGCCGCCGCCAGCGCGGCTTCGTTGAGGTGATCGACCTCCAGCGTCGGCACGCTAGCCAGCCCCCGGCGGCCAAGCTCCGCCAGATACGCCTTGTCGCTGTTCCAGCGGAGCAGTTGTGGCGGATTGGCCATCGGCCAGCCCTCGACTTCGGCGCGATCGAGGAAGGCGAGCCATTCGGCGTGACTCAGGTGATAACCCCAGGTCACCAGCGGAAGGACCAGGTCGAAGCCATCGGGTCGAGCGAATTCCGTCCACGGCACGCCGATCACCTCGGCGCCAGCCGCGCGCAGGGCCTCGGCCTCGACGTCGAACGCCCAGCGCCATTCCGCGTCGTAATCCGGCGCGGGGGTCAGCATCGCGAGGCGCATCGACGGCCTTCCCTTAGCGGGCGAGGAGGATCCGCGCCTGGCTGGCGATCTGCGCCAACATCGGTACGCTGACCGCACCGCCCGCACGGGCGCGCGAGATCAGGCGGCGGAACTGGGCGATCCGGCTTTCCTGCCGTTCGGCCCAGCGTTCGACCGACTGCACCGGATCGTCGCCGCGTACCCGCGACAGCCATTCGATGCGCAGTTGCTCGAACTCGTTGAGCAGTCCGGCGACCAGCAATCTCTCCCATTGGTCGGTCGGCTGCAGCTTCAATGCCTGGCTTTGTGCCCAGTCGATGCCCAGCGCCTCGCCGATGCGGACATAAGCGTGGGTCAACTCCAGCGCGTCCATGCCCTTGCGCGCCGACAGCGCGGCGATGCCGAACACGCCGTCGAGCTCGTAGAGCTTGACCAGCCCGCGCGTAATCGCCTGATCGGCACCCATCGTTTCCAGCGAGGAGCGCAGCGACACGGCCTGCGCCTTTACCTCGTCGCGAATGATCGAGCGCGCTTCCTTGTCGATCGTCGTCAGGCCGGGCTCGAGCAGCGCGACCAGTTCGGACACGTTGCTTTCGCCGCCGCCGGCACGGAGGATATCGCTCATGTGGGCGCGGATGCTCTGCGCCGCCATCGCCATCAGGTCGAGGCGCACCGCTTCGCTTACCGGCGCATCCTCGATCCGCTGCCACAGTACGTCGAGCTTGAGCAGCCGCTCGGCGGTAAGGAAGGCGGTGACTACCTGCGGCAGCGAGCTGCCATCTTCTTCGGTGAGGTCGAGCGCGACGCTTGGCCCAAGGCGATTGACGATGCGGTTGGCGACCTTGGTGGCGACGATCTCGTTGCGCAGGCGGTGACGCAGCAGCGCCTCGCGATGCGCTTCGCGCATGGGCACGGGGAAGGCCGCCAGCAACTGTTCGTGCATCAGCGGGTCGTCGGCAAGCTGCAGCTCTTCGGCGGCATCCTGCAGGCTCAACTTGGCGAGGCTCAGCAGCACGGCGAGCTCGGGCCGGGTGAGGCCGCGATTGTCGCCCGACCGGCGAAGCAGCTCGTCGCTGCTTTCGAGGCCCTCGACCCGGCGATCGAGGCGCCCGGCCGCTTCCAGCAATTCCAGCGTGCGGACCTGCACCGGCAGCGCCGCGACACCGCCGCGTTCGGCGACCGACAGCGCCAGCGTCTGACGGCGGTTGTCGTCGAGCACCAGTTCACCGACCTCGTCGGTCATGCTTTCCAGCAGCTGGTTGCGCGCCTCCAGCGTCAGCCGCCCTTCCAGCATTTCCTGGTTCAGCGGGATCTTGATGTTGACCTCATTGTCCGAACAATCGACGCCCGCCGAATTGTCGATGAAGTCGGTGTTGCAGCGCCCGCCATGCTCGCTGAACTCGATCCGCGCGGACTGGGTGATGGCGAGGTTCGCGCCTTCGCCGATCACCTTGCAGCGCAGGTCCGCCGCATCGACGCGCAGCGCGTCGTTGGCGGGATCGCCGACGGTGCTGTTGGCCTGCGCGGTCGACTTCACATAGGTGCCGATGCCGCCGAACCACATCAGCCCGACCGGCGCTTTCAGGATCGCGCTGATGAGGGTCGCAGGATCGAATGAGCCCGGCTGGACCCCGATCGCCGCGGCGGCTTCGGGGGTCAGCACGATTTCTTTCTGGCTGCGCGGCACGATCATCGCGCCGGAGCTGAGCTTGCTGCGGTCGTAATCGTCCCAGCTCGAGCGCGGCAGGTTGAACAAGCGGTTGCGCTCTTCCCAGCTCGCCGCGGGATCGGGCGTCGGGTCGATGAAGATGTGGCGATGGTCGAACGCCGCCACCAGCTGAATCGCCTTCGACAGCAGCATGCCGTTACCGAACACGTCGCCCGACATGTCGCCGCAGCCCGCCACCGTCACCGGCTCCGACTGGATGTCGACGCCCATTTCGAGGAAATGACGCTGGACGCTGATCCATGCGCCCTTGGCGGTGATGCCCATCGCCTTGTGGTCGTAACCGTTAGACCCGCCGCTGGCGAACGCGTCGCCGAGCCAGAAGCCGCGTTCGAGTGCGATCGCATTGGCGACGTCGGAGAAGGTCGCGGTGCCCTTGTCGGCGGCGACCACGAAATAGGGATCATCGCCATCGTGGATCACCACGCCGTCGGGGTGGACGACCTTGCCTTCGACGATGTTGTCGGTGACCGACAGCAGCGACCGAATGAAGATCCGATAGCTTTCGGTGCCTTCGGCCAGCCACGCTTCGCGATCGGTCGCGGGCGAGGGCAGGTGCTTGGGATAGAAGCCGCCTTTTGCACCGGTCGGCACGATCACCGCATTCTTGACCAGCTGCGCCTTCATCAGGCCAAGGATTTCGGTGCGGAAATCGTCGCGCCGGTCGGACCAGCGCAGCCCGCCGCGGGCGACCGGCCCGCCGCGCAGGTGGATGCCCTCGACGCGCGGGCTGTAGACCCAGATTTCGCGATACGGAATCGGCGCGGGCAGGCCCGGGACGCGGGTCGGATCGAGCTTGAACGCCAAGGCTTCGCCGGCGCGCGGGGCGAAGGCGTTGGTGCGCAAGGTCGCTTCCACCACGCTGCGCAGCAGGCGCAGGATGCGGTCGTCATCGATCGATTTGACGGCGTTGAGCGCGGCTTCGAACGCGGCCTTTTCGGCGGAAACCGCGGCATCGCGATCGGCGCGGGCGGGGTCGTGCGCGGCGGCGAACCAGCCGACCAAAGCGCGGGTCGCGGCGGGCGAGCGCCGCAGCGCATCGACCACGGTGACCAGGCTGTAGGCGACCCCGGTCTGGCGCAGATAGCGGAACCAGGCGCGCAGCCAGACCACCGGCTGCGGGTCGAGCCCGGCGAACAGGACGAGCTGGTTGAATTCGTCGTCTTCGGCGTGCCGCTGGAGAACGGCGGCGATCGCGCCTTCGATCACGTCGGTGCGCGACAGCAGCTCGCTGGCGTCGGCGTCGAGTTCGAGCCCGAAATCGTGGATGTGGCCGAGCCGGCTGTCTTCGCCGAGCGCCGTCGGCAGTTCTTCGATGACCCGAAAGCCGAAATTCTCCAGCACCGGCACCGCTTCGGACAGCGGCACCAGTCCGCCCGACCGATACAGCTTCAGGCGCACTTCGCTCGGCCGGTCCGACAGATCGCGGAACAGCCGCACGTCGCGGTCGTCGCTGCCTTCGAGCGCGCAGAGGCGGAGGATGTCCGCGGCGGCCTCATCGGCACGCTCGCGGCTGCGATATTCTTCCGGGACGCCCGGCAGATAGGTCAGCGCCAGCCGCGTCGCGCGGCCGCTTCCGACCCGTTCGGTCAGCTCGGCCTCGACCGCCGGGGCCCAGCCGCGAACCATCTCGACCAACTGGCGGTCGAGCTCGGCGATGTCCGGCAGCGGGCGCGAGGCGGAAAAGCCGAGCGTCAGGCGAATGAGCGCGAGATCGCCGTCGCCAAGCTCGACCGACCAGCTGGTGACCGAGGACAGCACCGCCTCCTCGATCATCTTCTGGATCGCCAGCCGGCGGGTGGTGCTGAGCTCGTCACGCGGCAGCCAGACAAAGGCGAACAGGTGGCGGTGAAGCGCGCCGGGAAGCAACAGCAACGCCGGGCGCGGACGGTCGGCAAGACTCATCGCGGTCAGCGCGGCGGCGCGCACCTCGCGCTCGCCGAATGAAACGAGGAGATCGGGCGCGAGGCTCGACAGCGCGTGGGCAAGCGCCTTGGCGCCGTGACTGGCCGGAGCGAAGCGGATCTCGCGATCAAGCGCCGCCAGCCGCTCGCGCACGACCGGGATTTCAGCCGGCGGCGTGCGCAGCGCGGCGCTGGTCCACAGGCCGGCGTGAAGCGACAGCACGCCATCGGGACGGCGCACCACCACCACGTCGAGCGGCACGCGGCGGTGCACGGGCGACAGGCGGTCGGCCTTGAGCATCATGACCGGCCGCGGATCCTGCCGAAGGGTGTCGAGCAGCCCGCGCAGGTCGTCGACGGTCCACAGGTCGATGCCCTCGCCCGCAAGAATGCCGAGACCCTGGCGAAGGTCGCCGTCGGGACCGACCAGCTTGTGCCCGAGCAGGGTGAAATTGTTGTCGGCGAGCCAGTTCAGCAGCGCGGCGCTTTCGGCGTCGCTGCCGGCGACTGCCGAGGCGTCCTCGGCCATGAGGGCGGTCATCGTCTTCCAGTCGCGCACCGCGGCGCGGACGTTGGCGAGGACGTTTTCGATCTCCAGCACCAGTTCGTGGCGGCCGCGCGCGTCGGCGCGGTCGAGTTCGACATAGATGATCGATTCCGCCTGGCCGCCGTCGCCGAGGCGGACCAGTCGCTCGCCGTCGCGGGTGGCGTGGACGATCGGGTGGAGCAGGCGGTGGACGGTCAGGCCGGCCCCCGCGATTACCGCGGCGACGCTGTCGACCAGAAACGGCATGTCGTCGTTGATGATGACGAGGCGCATCAGGCGCCGGGCCGCTTCGCCGCCGACCGACTGAAGCTTCAGCGCGATTTCGCCCGGACGGCGATTCTCGGCCGTTTCGGCGATAAAGGCTGCGGCCTCCGCCTGCTCGGCGGCGGTAAAACCCTCGAGCTCGCCGGGCAGGGCATTGTCCAGAAGGGCATCGGAAAAGGCGTCCGCAAACGTCGCGGACAGGCCGGTATCAGCCGCCATGGTCTTCTTTACGCTCCCAGTGAGAATGTGGGCGCGTCTAGACCCGGGCCTCGCCACTCACAACCCCGGCGGTGCCCTTTGGCAGGCAATCAGGCGAGGCGGTGAAGCGCTTTCTCGAGCAAGGCGAGATCGGCGACGGCGCCCACCGGCTCGACCTTGCCGGTCGCGTCGCGGCGCACCAGGACCAGGGTGAATTCGTCGTTGCCGGCAAGCGCGCTCAGCGGCTGCGCGGCAGCGGCGCGAAGGCGCACGCGGGCACGGTCGGCACGGTTGTCGGCGCGGGGCGCGGGGCGGCGGGCATCGCGCTCGGCCGCGACCAATCCCTTGAGACCGCCGGAAAAGCTTTCGATGAACGGCAAAAAGCCTTCGAAATCGATCTCGCAGCGTTCGGCGTGGGCAAGCGCGGCGGCGAATTCGGTCAGCCGCGCCTTGTCGTAATCGGCGCCGAAGACGAGCTTCACGATCGGCGTCATCGGCGCGCGGGCCTGTGCCTTGATGCCCGCATCGTCGAGCAATTCGGCATAATCGTCGGGCACGCGGCGGCTGGCGACGGCGAAATCGTAAGCGAGCGACAGCGCCCGGTAGAGGGCGGCGCGGCTGCGTCCGTCAGCGGCTTTCAGCACTTCCACCGTTTCGCGCGCGGCCGACAGACGGTCGGCCAGGCCGGCATCGTCGCCGAGCGGGAGGGGCTCGTCATCCTCCGGCTCAATGGCCTCGACGAGGTCGAGCACGTCTTCTTCCTCGAACACCGCCGCGATCGGCAGCGGATCGGGCCGCGGCGCGGACACGGCGTCCTTCCAGTTGATGACGCCGTAGATGAAGTCGATCGTCTTCCCGTCCGAGGAGAAGGGCATCAGGATGCCGCGATAGCAGATGTCGAGCCCGCGCTGATTGGTGAACTCGGCCTCGAACCCGATCGGCGCGCGGTTGGCGACGATCTGCAGCCAATGGTCGGTCAGGCGGCTGAGCAGCGAGCGTGGCGGCACGTCGGCCAGCGTCCGGACCGTGTCGCCGATCTCGCATTCGGCGCGCAGCGCGGCGCCGATGAAGCTCGTTGCCGGATTGTCCGTTCCGGCGGTAAAATCGAGCAGCAGGCTGTGGTTGGCGAAATCCTGGACGTCCCGCCCGTCGAGATCCTCGATCGAGGGAAAATCGCGTCCGTTGAGGAGCGAGGCCCAGTAATTATAGGCACGAACATGCATTCGCCGCTCATCCATTCCGATGGCTGCAGCCATGTCGATCGGTTCGTGATCGAGGCTCAGATCAGGTGAAAAGCTAAGGTCCATGCGTCGGTCCAATTACCCCCAATAAGGAGGCAATTAGCGCCGATGCAGTTACCAAGGGGTTAAGTATAGCGGTTCGACTCGCGTGGGAATCCCTTCGTCGCATCGCGGTGAATCCCGCTGTCCGGCGGTTCGTTCTGGGACACGATGGACAGCAGCCTCATCAATGGCGCGCTTTACTGGCCCGAACACCGTGCGCTCGAACTGTGCCTGGCGAGCGGGCGGCGCTATCTGTATCTCGGCGTGCCGGTCGAAGTGGCAGAGGGGTTTGCCGAGGCCTCGTCCAAAGGCGCCTACTTCAACCGCGCGATCCGAGGCCGTTTCGATTGCCACCCCTTGCGTGACCAGAAACCCACACCGCGTGCCGTGAATGACTGATCGCTAGGAACGGTTGGTCGACGCCTTCGTTCGTTTCGGCGCAACAACAGGAGTTCGAGGGCAATGGCTGATCTTAATCGTGACGGGCTGGACGATGGTCCGGTGGTGGAACGCACCACGGTAGTGAACACCGATCGCGGCGGTGGCAGCGGCGGCGTAATCGCGATCGTGCTTCTGCTCGTGGTGCTGGTCGGCGGCTATCTCCTTTATCAGAACGGCGCGTTCGGCGGGTCCAAGACCGAGATCAAGGTGCCCGACGAGATCAACGTCAACGTCAACTAATCCGGCGTGGGGGAGCGGAGCCGATCGCTTGGCTTCCCTCCCCCGCCCCACCGGCCTAGAGCGGGTGTCATGCTGACCAGCTCTTCTCCCGCCTACGTGGCCGGTTTCGGTGGGCATGTCGCCACCGAGGCAGTCCCCGGTGCCCTGCCCCAGGGCCGCAATTCCCCGCAGCGCCCGGCCTTTGGCCTTTATGCCGAGCAATTGTCCGGCACCGCCTTTACCATGCCGCGGCACGAGAACCGCCGATCCTGGCTGTATCGCTTGCGGCCGAGCGCCGACCACCGCCCGTTCGTCGCTTATGACGGCGCACCGCGATTGGCGTGCCGCGCGTCGGGGCCACTGGCACCCAACCGCCTGCGCTGGGACCCGCTGGCCGAGCCCGCGATCGGAACCGACTTCATCGACGGCCTGACCACCGCCGTCTTCAATCGTGCCCCGGCCGATCTCGAAGGCGTGGCGGTGCATCTCTACGCCGCCAATGCCGAACGACTCGACCGGGTGTTCGTGTCAGCCGACGGCGAACTCCTGGTCCTGCCGCAGGACGGCCGGCTCGAGCTGCTGACCGAGCTTGGCCGGATCGAGATCGCGCCGGGACAGATCGCGCTGATCCCGCGCGGCGTGCGGTTCAAGATCGCTCTGCCCGACGGCGCGGCGCGCGGCTACCTTGCCGAGAATTACGGTGCGCCGTTCCGCTTGCCCGATCTTGGGCCGATCGGCGCCAACGGCCTCGCCAATCCGCGCGACTTCGAGACGCCGGTCGCATGGTTCGAGGACAAGGACGAGCCGACCGAGCTGATCCAGAAATATGGCGGCACCCTGTGGACGACGGTGCTGGATCACAGCCCGCTCGACGTCGTCGCCTGGCACGGCAATCTCGCGCCCTGCCGCTACGATCTGTCGCACTTCAACGCGATCGGAACAGTCAGCTTCGATCATCCCGATCCGTCGATCTTCACCGTGCTGACCTCGCCCTCGCACATGGTCGGGCGCGCCAACGTCGACTTCGTCATCTTCCCGCCGCGCTGGATGGTCGCCGAAGACACCTTCCGCCCGCCGTGGTTCCACCGCAACGTAATGAGCGAATGCATGGGCCTGCTGACCGGCGCGTACGATGCAAAGGCCGAAGGCTTTCAGCCGGGCGGCCTCAGCCTTCACAACATGATGAGCGGGCACGGCCCTGACGTCGAAACCTGGGCCAAAGCCAGCGAAGCCGAATTGAAACCGCATAAGATCGACGGGACGATGGCCTTCATGATCGAAAGTTGCTGGCCCTTCGAGGTGCCGGAAGAAGCGCTGAGCCGCGCGCAGCCCGACTATGACTCGGCCTGGGCCGATTTCCCCAAGGCGCGCCTGCCGTGAGGATCGACGAGACCCACGATCCCGCCCGCACGAGCTGGGTGGAGAGCGCGAACGGCCATCGCGACTTCCCGGTACAGAATTTGCCGCTGTGCATCTTCTCCAGCGACGGGATCGAGCGGCGCGCCGGGGTCGCGATCGGCGACTTCCTGCTCGACCTGCCCGCGATCGGCGACGCGCTTGGCGACGCTTGGGCGGACGAACTCGCGCAGCCGGTGCTGAACGCTTTTCTCGCGCTCGGCAGCGGGCCGCGCGTGGCGCTGCGCAAGCGCCTGTCCGAACTGCTCTCCGACGAGGCGCAGCGCGACCGGATCGAGCCGGCGCTGCTCGGCCAGTCCGAAGCGACGATGCACCTGCCGTGCCTGATCGGCGACTACACCGATTTCTACGTCGGCATTCATCACGCGACCAACGTCGGCAAGCAATTCCGCCCCGACAATCCCCTGCTGCCAAACTATAAATATGTGCCGATCGGCTATCATGGCCGCGCGTCGAGCGTGCGGGTGTCGGGCCAGCCGGTGGTCCGCCCCTGCGGCCAGCGCAAGCCGCCCGAAGCCGAAGTGCCGGTATTCGGCCCCTCGCGCCGCCTCGATTACGAGCTGGAGCTCGGCATCTGGGTCGGGCCGGGCAATGCCTTGGGCGAAGCGATCCCGATCGATCAGGCGGAAGGCGCGATCGCCGGTTTCTGCCTGCTCAACGACTGGTCGGCGCGCGATCTTCAGGCATGGGAATATCAGCCGCTGGGGCCGTTCCTCGCTAAGAATTTCCTGACCAGCGTATCGCCGTTCGTCGTGACGCCCGAAGCGTTGGCGCCGTTCATGACCGCCCCCTTCACCCGGCCCGACGGCGATCCCGATCCCCTGCCCTATCTCGCCGGCGGATCGGACAAGCCCGGCCTCGGCCTCACCGTGAGCGCGGCGCTTACTACCAAGAAGATGCGCGACGCCGGCATGGCGCCGCATCGCCTGAGCCAAGGCGTGGCCGCCGACGCCATGTACTGGACCGCCGAGCAGATTGTCGCGCATCACAGCTGCAACGGCTGCAATCTCCAGCCGGGCGACCTGATCGGCACCGGCACCTTGTCGACCGCGTCGCCGGACGGCCTTGGCTCGCTGCTGGAGATCAGCCAGGGCGGCAAGGCGCCGCTGACGCTGCCGACCGGCGAGACGCGCAGCTTCCTCGAAGACGGCGACGAACTCACCCTGACTGCCCGCGCCGAGGCGGACGGTTTTGTCGGTATCGGCCTCGGCGAATGCAGAGGAGTGGTGACAGGATGAAGGACGTCGTTCGCAACGAAGCAAAGCAGCGGTTCGAGATGCAACTGGATGACGGCGCGGTGGCCTTTTCCGACTATCGTCTGACGGACGGCAAGGTCACGTTTCCGCATACGGTCGTCCCTCCGCACCATGAAGGCCAGGGCATCGGATCGGCGCTCGCCAAGGCGTCCCTCGACTGGGCGCGAGGCGAAGGGCTGAAGGTCGTTCCGGTTTGCAGCTTTTACGCCAAGTACATGGCACGCCATGCCGAGGTGCACGACCTCCTCGCCCCCGGGGTGGCCGAGCAACTCGGCCTCTAGCCACAAGCGCATCACTGTTGCGCTGAGGCCACTTGTCAGGCCGCCGCAACGGGAGGCATAGCTTCGCTCCTGGGGCCGTTGTTGGCCGGGGAGGAACTACACATGATTCAGCGTCTTGGCGCGCGCGCGCTGTTTGGGGCCACTGCTGCACTCGCACTTGGCGTCGCCGCTCCGGCCGACGCCCAGCGCGTCACCCGCATCGTCGCGTTTGGCGACAGCTATGCCGACACCGGCAATCTGTTTAGGCTGACGGGCCTCAATCCGGCGACATTCCAGAACGGCATCTATTCCACCGGGCGCTTTTCGGGCGGGACCAACTACATCGACAGCCTGTCGCTATTGCTCGGCGCCCCGGTCGAAAACTTCGCTATCGGCGGCGCCAGCGCCGTGCGCGGCGCTCCGGCGACGGCGTTCGATCTGCAGTTCGAGGTCGACAATTTCCTGAACGTCGGCACGCAGTCGAGCGTGTTTCCGACCGGAGCGCCGTCGTTCGGCCCCAATGATCTCGTCACCGTGTCGATCGGCGGCAACGACGCCCGCTATTTCCAGCAGGGCCTTTACGGCGCCTTCACGGTCAACGATGCGATCGCCGCTTCGCGCACACAGCTGAACCGCCTGGTCGCAGCCGGTGCGCCGACCATCAGCTTCCTTGCCGGCAACACCGCGCTGCTTCCCGAAGTCGCGACCAACCCGTCGGCACAGGCGGTCCGCAACACCTTCTCGACCACCTACAACAACGCGCTGCAGCAGACGCTGGCCGGCTATGCCGCGAACGGCGTGGTGGTCCACTATCTCGACCTTTCGCAGGTTCTCGGGTCGATCCAGACCAACGGTGCCGCTTACGGTCTTCCGAACGGCGTAGTCTGCGCGCCGACCCAGGCGAACGTCCTGTCGGGCTGCGCCGGTTATCTGTTCTACGTCGACGGCCTGCACCTCAGCTCCGACGGCTTCCGGGTTGTCGCGCGTTATGTGCAGCGCCAGCTTCAGGCGCCGCTCAACCTCGGCGCGACCAGCGACCTCGCGCTCGACAATGCCCTGCAGTTCGGTCGCACGCTCAACAGCCGCATGGACCTCGGCAGCCCGCGTGACGGCGAAGTGCTGGAAGGCGCCCGCGTGTTCGTGGTGGGCGACAGCGTCAGCCGCGACGTGCGTGCCAGCAACGCCAACGATCAGTTCGACATCGATTCCGTCGGCGCCACCGCCGGCGTGGAATTCGGCTTCGGCGGTAACGGGCTGATCGGCGTCGCCGGCGGCATCACCCGCGGCAAGGCGCGGCTCGCCAACGATAGTGCCAACGTCAAGGGCAAGGGCTGGCAGGGCGGCGTCTACGCGGCCTATGCCCTCGGCCCCGTCTTCGTTCAGGGCCATGCGGGCTACGGTCGCACCGATTACGACATCAGCCGTGCGGCGGTGATCGACCGCCTGTCGGCAAGCCCCGAAGGCAGCCACGTCGTCGCCGGCGCCAAGGCAGGCTTCCTCACCGGGCTAGGCCCGCTGCGGGTCGGACCGGTGGTCGCGCTCGACTATGCCAAGGCCAAGATCGACGGCTACACCGAGACGGGTGACAACGCGCTCCGCCTCGATGTCGGCGCGCAGCGTTATTCGGCCCTGGTCGGCGGTGCGGGGCTCGAGCTTCGCGGTGACTTCAACGCCGGCGGCAGCAGCCTTCGTCCCTTCGCCTCGGCGATGCTTGAAAAGGATCTCAAGGGCGACGGCCGCACGATCACTTTCGCGCAGACGGCAAGCCCGTCGATCGTCAACCGCTTCGACCTCGGCGAGCGGGACACGGGCGTCTACACCCGCTTCACCGCAGGCGCGTCGGCGCAGCTCGCGAGCAACATCCAGCTCGACATCAACGGCAGCACGACGGCCGGCAAGGACATGGGCAACGACGTCAGCGTTCAGGGCGGCGTCCGCGTCGGCTTCTAAACCTGTCTCGATGCGGCGGGAGCGCGGCTTGCGCTTCGCTCCCGCCGCGCCATGATGGCTCCTGACCAGACAGGGGCCTTCCTCATGAAATTTCACATTCTCGCCGCGACCGCGCTCGCGTGCCTCGCCATTCCCGCCGCCGCGCAGGACAAGGACGACAAGGTCGCCGAGGCCAAGGCCTATCAACCGCAGACAGTGACCACCCGCCACAGCGGCAGCTTCGGCGGGCAGCGGATCAACTATTCCGCGACGATCGGCGAGACGATCCTCAAGAACAAGGACGGCGTGCCCGACGCGGCGGTCGTCACCACCGCCTATATCAAGGAACCCCGCGATCCCTCGCGCCCGGTGACGTTTCTCTTCAATGGCGGCCCCGGCTCGGGATCGGTGTGGCTGCAGATGGGGGCGTTCGGGCCCAAGCGCGTCGCCATTCCCAGCGATGCGCGGGACGACGGGGCGCCGCCCTATCCGATCGTCGACAATCCCGACAGCCTGCTCGACGTCACCGACCTGGTGTTCATCGATCCGCCGGGCACCGGTTTTTCGGTGCTGCTGCCGGGCGGCGATCCCAAGAATTATTTCGGCGTCCAGCAGGATGCCCGCGCCGTCGCCGAGGTGATCCGCCGCTGGCTCGGCGACAATGGCCGCTGGAACAGCCCCAAATATCTCGGCGGCGAAAGCTACGGCACCTTCCGCTCGGCGGCGGTCGCGAACCAGCTGGTCAATACGACCTACAACGATGTCGGCCTCAACGGCATCATCCTGATCTCGACCATCCTCGATTACAGCGGCCGCGCGGAATCGCCGGGGAACGAGGTCGGCTACATCACCACCCTGCCCTCGCTGGCGGTCACCGCCGCTTTCCACGGCAAGGCGCCCGCCGGCGACCCTGCCGTTATCGCCGAAACCGCGCGGCAATTCGCGATCGGGCCGTATGCCTCTTTCCTGCTCAAGGGGCAGAAGGCGAGCGCCGAGGAACGCGCCGCCGTCCGCCGCCGCTTGGCGCAACTGACGGGCTTGAGCGAAACCTATCTCGACCAGACCGATCTGCGCATCAGTCCCGGCCGCTTCTACAAGGAATTGCTGCGCGACCGCGGGCTGTCGATCGGCCGGCTCGACACCCGCTACACCGGCCGCGATTACGATAATGCCGGCGAAGGCCCCGACAACGATCCGAGCTTCTACGGCATCGACGCGGGCTACACCGCCGCGATCAACAGCTGGGCCCGCGACAGCCTCAAGTTCAAGACCGACCGCGAATATCAGGCGATCGGGCGGTCGGTGCGGCCGTGGGACTGGTCGACCGGCGACGGCGATCAATATGTCAACGTCGCGCCTTATCTCGGCACCGCGCTGCGCGAGAACAGCGGGCTTCGCATCTTTGTCGGCCAAGGCTGGTACGACATGGCGACGCCGTTCTTCGGCGCCGAATACAGCCTCAGCCGCACCGGGATCCCGCAGGACCGCACCAGCTTCCATTATTATGACAGCGGACACATGATGTACGTCCGCGACGAAGACCGGGTGAAGCTGAGCCGCGACCTGCGTCAGTTCATTCGCGCGCGCTGAGCAGGTGTCGCTGCTGCTCGCCGCCCTGGCGCTGCAAGCCGCCGAGCCGGGCGGACTCGTCGGGCTGTGCCGGTTCGATGTCGCCCGACTGAGCTTCGCCGGCACCCCGGCCGAGCAGGCGCGCTGCCTGATGCAACCGGTCGGCAAGCGCGGCGCCTTGGCAGCCTCGCCGAGGCGCCTGCCGAACACCCTGTCGCGCGTCCTGGCGGGCCGCGTACCGCTTCCCAGCCGCGACGCCGTGACGCAGCTGCTCGCCGCCGAACGCATGGACATCGGCGGTGTCGACCAGCCTGTCTCCCGCGCCCGCGACGGCGATCCCACCGCGCCGCTCGCCCGCTATTTTGTGATCCACGATACGAGCACACCCTACTACGCCGACGAAGCGTTTCCGGCTGACATCGACGGCGACGAGCGAGTCAACAGCTTCAGGCCCTATTTTCCCGCCAATGCCGACCCGGAAAAATTCCCCGTCGCGCACCTCTTCCTCAATCGCATCGGTCAGGTGCTGGTCGGCCAATCGCTGTCACGGCCCTGGCGCGCGACCAAGCTCGAGACGCGGGTGATCGGGCTTCCGGCCAAGGGCCTGTTTCTGCATGTCGAGACCGTTATGCCCCGCCGCCGCGATCCCGCGATCGAAGGCTGGAACGACGCCATTGCGCCTGCCCCCGGTTTCAGCGCGCCGCAATATGACCGGCTCGCAATCCTCTACATTGCACTAAGCGTGCGCGCGGGCGGCTGGCTGATCCCGGCGCAGCACGCGACAATGGATCACGGCCTGCCGCAAGCGCATGACGACCCGCAGAACTTTCGCATCAAGGATTACGACCGGGCGCTCCACCGCCGCCTGCGCGCGCTGCCGCGGAACTGACCGTCAGGCGGGGTGCAGCCATTCGGCTTGCTGGCCGGCAAGCCGCTCGCGGAGGGTCGCCTCGCCCCCGAACTGGAAGCCGAGCTGCGAGGCATAAGCGGCGCAGGCGGACAGCTTGGCGGCTTGCGCCATAGCGTTGGCGGGAACGCCGAGTGCCTGGTCGCGCGCGGGCATGTCCGCGCGATCGAGGTAGGGCCAATCTTCCCACAACAGGGTGGTCGGCGTGTTGTCCAAGGCCGCCACCGCATCGCGCACGATCAGATGATCGACATGGCCGCCAATGCCCAGCGGAGCGAGCAGAATGTCGGGGCGTAGGTCGGCAAGGAGGTCGGCAATCGCGGCCGGAACATCCGTCCGCGCGCCATCGCCAGGAATTATATCCGCGAACAAGGCCGGAGCGCTATTATAGCCGCGGTGGGGCGCTTCCAGCAGCGGCACGTGCAACGCCTGTGCGCCGAGACAGGCGCAGGCTTCCTCATCCTCCGCGCGGCGCAGCGCCATGTAATCGACGTCGGCCGCGAGGCCCTTGTCGAGCTGGCAAGCGAGCGCGAAGCCGGTGGGCTGCGCGACGTTGCCGGTGAAGATCGTCGCCACCACCACGCGCCACCCGCGCCGCGCCGCGCGAAACAGCGTAGCGCCGGCGGAGAACACCGCGTCGTCGAGATGCGGCGACAAGGCGAGTAGGGTCGTCACAACAGATGCGGCTCGGCACGGAACCGGCAAGGAGAGCGCGGCAGGTCCGGACTGAAGTCGAGGTTCGGGGCGGTACCGGAAAGGTCCGCGTAGATGCCCGCGATCTGCCGTCCGACCGCTTCCCAGCTATAGGTGGCGCGGCATTCGGCCAGTGCGGCGGATGCGAGGCGTTGCCGCAAGCTCGCATCGTTGACCAAGGCCGACAGCGCCTCGGCCTGAGCGGCGATGTCGCCCGCCTCCACCAGCAAGCCGTTCTCGCCGTCGCGCATGCAGTCCACCACCCCGACCGAGCGGCAGGAGAGCACCGCAAGCCTGCTCGCCATGGCTTCGAGGATCGTGTTGGAGAATCCCTCGGCATAGGTCGGCGAGGCGAAGATGTGATGGCCGTGATAGAGGGCGGGCACCGCGGCGTAATCGGCATAGCCGGTGAAGGTGACGCGCTCGCTGAGGTCGAGCTCGGTCGCGAGCTTTTTCGCAGCATCGAGGTCGGGACCGATGCCCGACACCGTCGCCCGCCAATCGCCCTCGACGCTGGTCAGCGCGTGCAGGAAATCTAGCACGCCTTTCCGCCGGTCGACCCGGCCGTGATAGAGGATGCGGACGGGCCCGCCCGGCGCATCGGGGGCGGGCGTGAAGCGGCGCGTATCGACCGCACCGGGAACGATGGTGAAGCGACCCGGCGCCGTGCCGAGCCGCTCGCTCACCTCGTCGGCAAAGCTTCGCCCGCCGATCAGCACCGCGCCCGCGTGATCGAGCACCCGGACCATCGCCAGCCGATGCGTCTCGCAGCAGCCGCCGACCCAGTGGCCGTCGCCGCCCTGGATCGACACCACCGTCGGCACGCCGATCCGGCGCGAGGCGAGCAGGGCGGCCCAGCCGGTGGGATAGCCATATTGCGCGTGGAGGATGTCGAACGGTTCGCGCTCGTGCTCGGCAACGATGGTGGCGACCATTACGCCGATATCGCGCTCGAAGTCGCCACCGTCCTGCTCGCCCTGTTGTTCGAGCCCGATCACCCGCACGCCCGGCACTGGCGGAGGAGGCCCGCCGCCATAGACACGCGTGCCGAATGCATCGCCGCGATACTGGCTGATCATGGTTACGGCGTGGCCGCCCGCGACCAGTTGTTCGAGCAGGTTCTGGGCATAGATCGACATCCCCGAAATGGCCGGAAAATAGCGCCGGCTGACGAAGCAGATCTTCACGCGCCGGCAGCTCGCAAGGCGGCGACGGCTTCGGGAATAGCGAGGTGCGCGCGGGGGCTTTCGCGACTGTATTCGACGCAGACGAGGCCGGTGAAGGCGATGTCATTGAGTGCGGCCACGACGGCCGAAAGGTCCATGTCGCCCTCGCCGAACGGCAGGTGCGTGTGGTCACCGATCTTCATGTCCTCAACCGACACGGTGCCAAGCCGGTCGGCATGGTCGCGCACCGCCTGGTCGGGCGCGATGTCCTGCGTCACCAGACAATGGCCGGTGTCGAGCGCAAGGCGGAGCGAGGGATGCCGTGCGGCGACCGCGACATAATCACCGACGGTCTCGATCAGCATGCCGGGCTCGGGTTCGAGGCTCACCGAAACCTGCTTGTCCGCGGCATAGTCGCATACGGCGCCGAGGCCCTCATGCAGCCACGCGGTCGCCTGGTCGGGCTCCACGTCGGGCTTGGGAACGCCGGCCCAGAACGACACCGTCTCGCTGCCGAGGATGGCGGCGATGTCGATCGCGCGGCAGAGG
>Ga0310813_10000054_pt1 | contig 82377 bp, 111 predicted proteins | sample YN3metagenome_FD_203086 | JGI IMG/M metagenome (GOLD analysis project Ga0310813, IMG submission 203086) | Soil microbial communities from experimental microcosm in Duke University, North Carolina, United States - YN3 | ecosystem: Engineered > Artificial ecosystem > Soil microcosm >... | reverse complement strand
CTGAGGGAACGGGTCGCTCCCGCCCTGCACACGGAACCACGGGTAGACGTAGTCCGCTCCCGTCTCCTGGGCGCACGCGTAGATCCGCTCCAGGTGGCACTGGTCCATCTCGTCGTCGGAGTCGAGGAACGCGACCCAGGGCGTGTCCACGAGCATGAGCCCGGCATGACGCGTGGCCGGCGCCCCCTGCCGCTCCTCGTCGCGGATGGCGATCACCTGGACGTCAGGCATGGTCTGACGCTGGATCGAGGCAACCGCACGCTGGAGGTAGCCGTTCACTTCACGGTGGGTGTGGAACGGGACCACCACCGTGATCTCCGGCTTACTCACCGTTGACCACTCCCCATCGCGGCAGCGTCGCCCACGCGTACACGTCCCCAGGCACCGGGTTGTACTCCGCGCCGGAGTTGTTGAACAGGTGGCCCAGCTCCTCGGCCACGTCCTCTGCCGGCACGTTGCGGTACCACTCGCCGGGGGCCGGGTCCATTGCCCCACTCGCTCCGTGCGCACGTCGTCCCGTGGACGCCGCGGTCACGAACAGGAGCTGGCTGCCCATCGTGTCGAGGGCCTGGGCACAGGTGCGGAGGATGTCCCGCCACTTCTCCACGTGCTCCAGGACCTCCGTGCACACCACGATGTCGAACCGCGGCAGGGTGTCCAGCCAACCCATGGTGCAGTCGCGGACGAGGTCCACTCCCGGGCCGGCCTCGATGTCCACTCCCTGCCACTTCCCGTTCGGGATGAGGTCGCGGATGCCACCGTTGATGTCCCGCCCGCCCAGGTCCAGGCAGCGGTACGGGTACTGTCGGTCGATGCCGACGTGGTCGATCATCCGGTCCAGACCGGCTCTTGCCTCAGGGTGCATTAGTGCGGTGCCCTTCCCCACTTGGTGATGAACGTCTGGCGGTCGCGGCCGGCCTGCTCCTGGAGCTCGGGCCGTGCGTTCGTGGACCCGTTCGGGTCACGGTGTTCCACACTCAACCCCGGCACGAGGAGAGCTCCGCCGCGCTGGCGAGCCGTCCAGTCCAGGTCGTCGTCGGAGTACCACCAGGCCATGGTCTCGTCGTACCTGAGACCCGACTCACCGCGGATCATGTGGGCGTACCCCGTGATCCTCTGGTTGAGCGGCACCGGCTCGGCGACCTTGTGGAGTACGCGCTGGCTGCCCCCGAACTGGTCGGGGTACGCGAGGACAGCGTCCGTTGAACGCATCGCCGCGGACAGCTTCTCCACCCACTCGTACGGCACGACCACGTCGGAGTTCAGGACGGCCACGTCCCACTGCGACAGGCCCTCTTCCTCCGCCATGTGCTGAGCCGCGACCAGGCCGAGGTTCCACAGGCGAGAGATGTTGGGCGGGTCCTCGTTGTGAGGGATGACGTGGATCAGGTCCTCGTCCCACCACTCCACGAGGCCCCACGTGTGGCGGGAGATGTACGGTGCCGATCGGTTGTCCACGATGATCACGCGGTCGACCTGCGAGACGAGGGGGAGCACCGCGTCGAACAGCATCCGGTGACGGTCGCGGGTCGGGATCACCGCCACCCGGTACGGCGCCGTCACGTCAACCACGTGGTGGTGTGGGGGATGAGCTCCTCGGCCACGGGGGTGTAGAAGTAACAGGCCAGGCTCTTCCGCCAGTGCCCACCCACGATCGGGTCGGGGTGCCCGTGCCACGACTCGTCCGAACACGCGAAGATCACCATCCGGTTGAAGACCGGCAGGACCTCGATGTCCCGGTTCGGTCCCAGGTACAGGACGCCTCCCCACTCCCTCTCCCACTCGGGGTTCAGGAAGGTGAGGACGTTGAGCCGGCGGTGGCGCTTGCCGTCGGGGTGGACGTTGAAGTCCACGTGCATGTCCAGCCGGCCACCCTCGCCGGTCATGTGCATGCCGCCACCGACCGCGTCGGCCGTGAGCGGGGCGAAGCCGGTCAGGTCTTCCAGGGACTCACAGAAGACCTCGGAGGCCATGTGGGCGAGGAGCTGTCCCACACCCCTCGACCAGGTGCTGGGCTCATCCATGCACCGCTTGCCGTACTCCTTGGGGTCGCGGTACGTCTTCCACCTGGGGTCCGCCGGCTCGGGGAACTCGGCTGCCGCCATGGAGAGTTCGTCGTCGGACCAGAAGCCGTCCACGACGAGATGCGGGAAGGGCTCCGCGTTGCGGAACGCCCTGTGCTGGTCCGGTGTGAAAAGGACCATGTCCAATCCTTCCATGAGGACGGGAGAGGCCGACCGGTATTTGTCTGTCCCGGCCACTCACTTCCCACAGACCTACACTAGTGGGAACCTCTCCCGTTAATCCCCGTGTCGTCGGACTTCACTCGGCTTGGTCTCCGACAACCGTAACGCCGGCGCTGCCGTACGAACAGCGGACACGAGGGGCTACCGGTCGGGCAGGAGCGGGCGAGAGCCGCCCGGGCATAGAGTGGAAGCAGCCTCCCCAATCCTGCCCGACCTTGTACGCCCGACTGGACTTGAACCAGTGACACGAGGATTAAGAATCCCCTGCTCTGCCAACTGAGCTACGGGCGCTTGCGGGCAGGCTTTAGGGACCTGCCAGAGATAACAGCCCCAGCACCTTGGCTGAGGCCCACCCTCGTGCGGTACTACATGCCGGGCGGAGGTCCGTACAGGTCCTCGGCGTCGGCGTCCGGCGGCTGCACCTGCTCCGCCGGGTTGTGCTCCCGGGTCTCCTGCTGGATCACCGGGTCAGCCTCGGGAGGCGTTGCCGCCTCGTGGCCGTCGTGCTGGCGGGGGACGTCAGTGGACATCAGTCGTCCTCGTCTTCCCAGTGGTCGCCGTCCTGCGGGTTGGTCGTCCCGCTGCCGCCGTCCGAGTCGCCGTCGTCGTTCTTGTCGTGGTCGCCCATCGACACGATGGCGCCGCGTACACGTGCCCTCATCTAGTCCTCACTCGTCTCGGGAGGGGGTGAATCATTCTCGTGGGGCCGGGCCCGTGGACACGTCGGTTGACGCAACCCCCAGCCCCACGAGAGTCTATCGAAAACCGCCCGTGGATCGCATGACCTCCCCCAAGAGGCAACGACCCACGGACGGTCGACTAGCGGCGGGAACCAAATCTCACCAGCTAGGGGGTTGGCCATCGCGTCATGCCAGAGACTGGCTGGACTCTCGCCCAGGGCGTTACTCGGGACTCACAGACCATGGCCACTCAACAGGGACGCAACCCCGCGGAGGGTCTTCTCGGAGTATCCTTAGCTCATTCGCTCCCCACTTCCAGGGGGATTGATTCATGGCATCGGTGCCTACTCCTGAGTAGCGGCAGCGGGGCTCGAACCCGCGACTGGAACCTTATAAGGGAACTCCTCTACCAACTGAGGTATGCCGCCCTCACTCTCACACTATGCAATTAGTGGATCCGGGAAACCCTTCTCAACCCCGACTCCGTGCACGGCCACCCATAACCTTCTGACCGTGCTTCCCTTCACCCGTCCGAGGAGCGGGCTACCGTACCCCCAGCCGGATTCGAACCGGCGGCCTCTGCCTTGAGAGGGCAGCGTCCTAAGCCTCTAGACCATGAGGGCAAGTCTTCTCCTTAGCCCCCTGCACCTCGGGGGAAGTGCAGGGGACCGGCAAGGAGCGTCAGTCGGACTGACGAGAAGAACACTACAGACCATCACATGTGTCTGTCAACCCTCGACTTTCTTAGTGCGGGTGACGGGTTGGCGTGCCGCTTTCCACGCCTTGTACCCCTTGAGTGCGGCCGCCTCGTCCCGGTCGCTGAACATGTACCGCTTGCCAGTCCCCGGGTTGTTCCACGACGGGACCGACCGCAGATAGCGACGGAACTCCTTCGGATCCAGGCCGGCATCTCGGGCGACCTGTGCACCGCTCTTTGCCATGACTCTCTCCCTCGGTTACGAGGGGTGTGGAGCGAGTCAGTCCCACACCCCTCTGTCAGCGTCGGTCAGTGGGTGGCGTTCCACGCTCGAACGACATCCGCGACCTGGTCGGGGGTGAAGGCGTACGCTCCGCCCGGCCCAACCTGGTAGTTCGACGCGAGGCTCCAGCGCCTCAGCCACGCGCGGAACTTCTTCGGGTCGATCTTCATGGCGGCTGCAAGCTGGGGCGCTGAGAAGCTGTTAGGGACGTCAGCAGACGACGACTGAAGAGAGACACTAGGCGCACTCTGTGCGGCGCTCACAGGCTCCCTCTCGTGCTTTCTCGGGACACTCACGACGTGCGACGCGAGAGAGTCAGTGTACGTGAGCTCCGCGGCAGCCTTGCGCTCGTCCATCGGCAGGTGCCCCCGAGAGCGCCAGCAGGGCGGGCAGTAGTAGAAGCGGCCATTGCCGACCTTAGGCGGACGGGCCTTGGAGTACAGCTTGGTGCAGGACGGGCACGTCGCCTGGTAGCGAGCGGGCGGGAGCTCCGCGGCAGTGGTGCAGGGACGCGGGTCATCCACACCCAACTGGCGAGCGATCATCTGCCACTCCCAGCCGTGCTTGGCGCCGGGGGTGAGAGCGTGCGCGACCTCGTGCCGGCACACTTCGAGGACCTTGTCCTCGTCGTTGTGGTCCACGAACATCACGGAGAGCTGGACCAGCTTGGGGCCGTAGCGGCAAAGACCGTAGGTGTTACGACGGTTCATCCAATTGAACCGCCATCCCTTCTGGTACAGACCATTCTCAACCAGGAGGTTGGTCATCATCGCCGCGGCTTCATCTCGTCTCATGTCTCCGAGTCTAGTACCGTGGTCCCGCATGTGTCAACCCGCACGCAGCATGGTCTATCCACCGAGGAACCCCCGACGCTGGGGGCGCCAGGGGTTCCCGGGAGAGGAGTCACGCGGTGGGGGTGAGGGTCACTCCTCGTCGTCGCCGTCGTCCTCGGCCACGTCGGTGGCCTTCTTGCGCGCCGGCGCCCGACGGGTCGTGGTCGCCTTCTTGGCGGGGGCACGCCGCGCGGCCGGCTTCTTGGGGGCCGGGGCCTCCTCCTCGACCTCGTCCTCGGTGACCTCCTCGGTCTCCGCGGCCTTGGCCTCGGCCGCCTCGCGCTCCGCCTTCTTCGCGGCCCGCTTCTTCTCGGCGTCCTCCTTGAGCTTCTGGAGGGCGGCCTGCGTGGCCTCGTCGATCTCGCCGGACTTGACGCGCTGGATGATCGCCTGGACCTGCGGGTCGTCGGCGCCGGTGAAGGAGTAGCGCTTGCCGTCCGCGGCCTCGCCCGGCAGCTCGCCGGCGGCCTTCATCTTGCGGAGCAGGACGCGGAGCTGGCGGCCGTCGTACGCCTTGCCGTGCTCCTTCTCGATGAGGGCCAGGAGCTCGGCGGTGCCGAACTCGACCGCGTTGGCCGGCTTCTTCTTCTCGGCCGGCGCCTTCTTCGCGGCGGGCTTGCGGCCCTTCTTCTGGGGGGCGGCCTCCTCGACGGGCTCCTCCTCGTCCTCGTCCTCGACCTCCTCCAGCTCCAGGTCGTCCAGCTCGTCGCCGGTGCCCTCGATGTCCTCGCCCTCGTCCTCGGCCTCGACGTCCTCGAACTCCTCGAACTCCTCGACCTCGTCGGCGACTTCCTGGGTGCGTCCTCGCGTTGCCATCTCTGTGGCCCCTCTCACGGGTGTGTGTTGGTTAATGCAAGTTGGTGGGCGCTTCTCACGAGTCGTTGTGACCTCGTGTTGCTGCGATGGAGACAACATTAGCTCCTCTCGGCCGATGTGTCAAACCCTTCATTCCATCGACTTCCCGGCAGCCATGTCTCGTCCTACTCACGTGCGCGCGTTCGTCTTATGCCCGACACGCGTCGGAACCTCATGATCACAGTGGATGTGACGTGCGTCACACTTTCATGATCGGTGTTCATCGTTCCCTCCTATCTGTTCCCGACTCGCTATTGACAGAGCTGTTATGCTGTGCTTCGCATCGCCTCGCGTTGCGCACCGGCTCCGCCGGGCAACGAGAGCGCGACTCCCGCAGGGAGCAGCCTAACAGACACTGGTCAATGCGCCCTCTGCGGCTCTATTCCTGCACGTCAGGACGTTTTCGACTACGCAGAGTGAAAGATGATCTTGTTCCGACGATCGGAACATGATCGGAACAGCGTCTCGAAAACAGCACCTGACCAGCAGGAATCGGTGTTCCGTCCCCAAATGTCTGAATCACTCACGGTGACAATCTGTGCGGTCTCGATCTTGGGCCCATTCTTTGATAGACTGCACCGACACAACCGTTACGACGAGTGAGGGCTACATGGCCGGACGGATCGTCCTCCTGTATTTCGGAGACGAGGAGAAGGCCCAGGAGTTCATCGACACGACACCCCAGCGAGTGGTGGGTGTGTACGAGGACCCCAAGGGCAAGGAGTGTGAGTGCCGGTCTCAGAAGACCGCGCGTACCCGGTCGTTCGGGTGGGGCGAACAGCACTCCTACTGGGGCTGGCAGCGTCACGGCATGTGCGGTCGCGCCGGCGTCTGGTGGCGACGCAACTACGGCCGCCGTCTGTTCCTCGCCCTCGGCGTCAACCTGCTGGGTGACAAGGCCCCCGGGATCTTCAAGTCGCCGCAGGGCTGGGGCCACGAGTCGTACAAGCCGACGAGTGAGGACGGTATCTGATGGACGAGAAGGAAGCCACGGTCATCCTGTTCGAGGGCATCGCCTCTGTCGATGTCGAGGGTGTGGCTCACGATGTCTACTTGACCGCGGAGGTCCAGGGCATCGGCCGCATCGTGAGGTGGTACGGCCACTTCGAGTGGATGGGTGCCGCGCCCAAGAACTTCAAGCCGGGCGGGTTCTTCGACCTGTCCCTGTCCGACGGCCGTGAGGCGAGGATCCGGATTCCGCATCTGTCCGCTGACCCGAGCGGCAAGCTGGACTTCCTGGGTCAGGGTGTCCCGCCTGGGTTCGAGTGGTTCCGGGACGAGGTACCCGCGGAGCTTCACAGCACCACACTCCCCCGCTGGCGTCTCGTCTCCGGTCGCCTCGTCGGCCTGCTGGCCTTCGCCCTGATGTTCTCCGCCATCTGGGCGGACGACTACCAGTGGAAGTTCCTGGCCTCGGGACTGATCACCTCCTTCATGTCCATCCAGCTCATCACCCCGGGCAAGGGGCGGCAGCTCCCGGAGGTCAAATCGGATGACTGACTACATCAAGGACGGCATCCCCGAGCCGCCCGAGGGTCACATCATGGTGTGCTTCCAGATCGTGACCCAGGGCGGAGCGGTCATCGACTCCGAGCCGGAGGCGTGGGTCAGTATCGAGAAGGCCACCAAGGAAGCCAAGGGGTGGATGGAGCTCCGCGGCAAGACCATCGACTTCACCACCTTCGAGGGTGACGGGGCGGTGGTCAAGACTGACACCATCGAACACACCGCCGTCATGCGTGCGGACAAGATGAGGAACCTATACCTGGAAGGCATCGCCGCCCAGGAGCGAGAGAACGGACCCGCCAATGAGTAAGACCCTTTTCCTCACGGGAGCCTCCGGCTTCGTAGGATCCGCTGCCCTGGAGCGGGTCATACAGTCGACCGACTGGTACGTGGTGTGCCCCACGACCATGCGGCACATGGGAAGCCAGTCCAACCTGGTGGCTCTCCGTGACCAGTTCCCGGACCGGATCCGTGTCGTCCCGTGCGACCTGTCCATGCCGTTCACCGCGGACCTGTTCGGGGACGACCTGCCGACCATCGACTTCATCTGGAACATCGCCTCGGAGTCCCACGTCGACCGAAGCCTCACCGACCCGGCGCCGTTCATCTGGAACAACGTGGCGTTGATCACCAACGTCCTGGTGTTCGCCCGGGAGGTCCAGCCGCGGATCTTCCTGCACATGTCCACGGACGAGGTGTTCGGCCCGCTGGACGACTCGAAAGACGCGCCGCACACGGAGTGGTCGCCGCTCAAGCCGAGCAACCCCTACGCCGCCAGCAAGGCCGCTCAGGAGGCCATCGCCTACTCGTACTGGCGGGCGTTCGGTATCCCGCTGGTCATCACCAACACCATGAACCTCATCGGTCCGCGGCAGCACCCGGAGAAGTTCATCCCCAAGACCATCCGCGCCCTCACCGCCGGCGAGCCGGTGACCATCCACTCGTCTCCCGAGGGCGAGAGTGGGAGCCGCTGCTGGATCGGCATCGAGGACTTTGCCGACGCCTGGCTGTGGCTAACCCAGAAGTTCGACCTCATCACCTCGTCGCCTCGCCACGCCGGCCACCTGACGTACTACCCCGACATGCCGGCGGAGCCTCACCGGTTCAACATCGTGGGTCAGCGGGCGACCAACCTGGAGGTGGCCGAGACCCTGGCCGAGATCATCGGAGTGGACGGCAACTTCGAGATGGTGAACTTCCACACCAGCCGGCCGGGGCATGACATGCACTATGGCCTGGACGGGACCAAGCTCGCCAACTTCGGCTGGACCCCGCCGGTCAATCTCGTGGACCGCCTCATCCAGACCGTCCACTGGTACCAGGACAACCCGCGTGCACTGGAGGTCGGCCAGTGAAGCTCAACGTTGGGTGTGGTAACCACCGTGCCGACGGCTGGACCAACATGGATATCGAGAGGAACGACGAGGTCAAGCCGGACATCCAGGGTGACCTCATGAACCTCCCCGACGAGATCCAGGGGGTGACCCACGTCTACCTCGGTCACGTCCTCGAACACCTCGCCCTCGGCACCATCGCGCCGGCGCTCTCCAAGCTGTGGGAGCGATGCGTGCCGGGAGTCGAGATCGCCGTGGTGGGTCCGGACTGTGACCGTGCTCGGGCACTCGACCGCGCCGGCAGGCTGTACGGCATCAAGCTCCAGGACGTCGTCCACGGCGCCGGTCGCTGGGCGAACGACGTACACCTCTGGGAGTGCACCCCCGATCGCCTAGAGCGCGTCCTGAGGCGTTCTGGGGTGCAAGACGTGCGACACGTCAGCATCGCCAGCGCTGAACTCTCCGCGTGGCCTGTCACCAGTCGAGTGGACTGGCAGTGCGCCATGATCGCCAGTCTGGAGGCCAAGCCGTGACGACCCAACCTCTTCGCATCTGGGGCTGGGCGGCAGACGCCTCCGGCTGTCAGGCCTACCGCATCCGCTTCCCGTTCATGGCCATGAAGGAGATGGACCCGAACCTGGTGCTGGGTCTCGGTTCCACGATCACCGACAAGGCCAAGGACCTGGCCAACATCGTGATCGGCCAGCGGGTGTGCATGGAGGGACCGTCCAAGCTCTGGCAGCGCTGGGCCCGCGAGGGCCAGAAGAAGCTGGTCTATGAGCTGGACGACGACCTCTGGAACATCGACCCGGCGAACGAGAAGGCCTATTACTTCTTCCGGGACATGGGCATCCAGAAGCGGCTCAAGGAGAACATCCAGGTGGCGCACGTGGTCACCGTCTCGACTCCCGAGCTGGGCGACGAGGTGTTCCGACAGACCGGTCACCGGAACATCCACGTGGTTCCGAACGCGGTGCCGGCCTGGCTCCTTGAACACGAGGCGGAGAAGAACCACCACGTCGGCTGGGGCGGGAGCCCCACACACCACGGTGACTTCACGAGGCTCCGCCACGGGATGTCCACGTTCCTGAAGAGGAACCCCGGCAAGACCTTCCACACGATCGGCATGGACTACGCGGAGTGGATGAAGCTCCCGCCGGCACAGTGCCATCATACGAAGTGGGTGCCGACGCCGGAGGACTTCTTCCGCACCATCGACTACACGGTGGGGGTGGCACCTCTCGCGGACAGCCACTTCAACCAGTCCAAGTCGGACATCAAGTACCTGGAGCTGGCCGCCCTGGGTATCCCGACCATCGCCTCTGACGTGGCGCCGTACCGCTCGATCGTTCACGGCGAGACTGGCCTCCTCGTCAAGGACGACCACATGTGGAGCCGTCATCTGAAGGCCTCGGTGGACGACCCGGAGATGTTCGCCGAGATCGGTCGGGCCGCGAAGAAGTACGTGGCTGACAACAGGACGACGACCCATACCGCTCCCATGTGGCTGAACGCCATCACGTCTTGACAGAGGGCCTTGACAGGCTTACCATAGTCTGGTAGCTACCGTCCAGAACCAGACTATGGGAGCCCGTCATGGGAAAGAACGCGCCGGGAACCAAGTCGTTCCCCACCTCCTCACGGTACAACAAGGAGAAGGAAGCGGCCGACGCGGCGCGGATGTTCGCTCTCCGGACAGGCGAGGAGGACGGCACCAAGTACACGCTGGCCCGGGTGGCGGACATCATGGAGTGCTCCGTCTTCCGGGTCCAGAAGCTCCTCAACAAGTACACGCCCAAGCTCCTGGAGAAGGACGCCAGCCACCACCGAGACATCGAGATCGGGAAGCTGGACCTCCTGGAGGAACGGCTCTGGACCATGATCGATGAGGACTACTACACGGTCAGCCAGGGCCACGTGGTCTACATGGACACGGGTGACCCGGTCCCCGACATCGACCCCGTGATGAAGATCATCGACCGCCTCCTGAAGGTGATGGAGCGCAGGTCCAAGCTCCTCGGCCTCGACAAGCCGGTTCGTGTGGAAGCGACCATTCACACCATGGACAACGTGGACATGGAGCTGGCCGAGATGATCCGCCGGGGGAGGGCTGACCAGGATGGGAGTAACCACTCTCGCGGATGACCCGCTCGGCCCCAGCGTGAACGCCACCACCTTCAACCATGAGGTGTACCTGGCGAACGCTATCACGTTCGCGGCCGCCATCGACAAGCTACGGCCAGACGCAGACAAGCCCCTGACGTACTTGGTCGATCTTCCGGACGGCTCGTCGGAGCGCGTGTTCACGTCTACGGGGCGCGTGTACATGACGCGCAACGATCCGATGCTGTTCGCTCTCGTCTACTGCCGTACGCTCATTACGGACGATGCGGGACACATCTCGTTTGCTGAGCTGCACCTAGAGCTGTGTCGGTATGTCCAGAAGTGGAAGGATCCGATCAAGGCCCGCGAATCGCGGACCGCCTTCGTTGCTCCTCGTGAGGCCGGCAAGTCCTCGTGGGTGTTCAAGATCCTGCCTCTGTGGGCGTCGTCCCACGAACACGTGAAGTTCATCGCCGCGTTTTCCTCGTCGGCGACCCAGGCACAGAAGCACCTGTCCGGCTTCAAGCGCCAGGTGGACACCAACCAGCTCATCCGGAACGACTTCCCCAAGCTGTGCACGCCGGCAAAGAGGCCGAGCGGTGGCAACGTCGCCGACACCCAGGAGATGTACCACTCCCAGTCGGAGTTCACGTTCACCGCGGCTGGCCTCGACTCTGAGATCCTGGGTCTGGTTGACCCTCAGAACCGGCGGCCGGACCTCATCATCCTCGATGACATCGAGCCGGATGAGTCCAACTACAGCCAGTACCAGATGAAGAAGCGCCTTACCACGATCATCGATACCGTCCTGGCGATGAACGAGCGGGCGCACGTAGCACTGATCGGCACGGTCACCATGCCGGGTTCGATCGTCCACCAGTTGGTCGAGACTGTCACCACGACCAAGGACACCCCGCAGTGGATCACCGACGAGAAGTTCCAGGTGGTCTACATCGAGCCGATCCTCCAGAACGAGGACGGCACCGAGAGATCCATCTGGCCATACAAGTGGCCCATGGAATACCTCTCGGAGATCAAGCACACGAGGTCCTATAAGAAGAACTTCCTCAACCAGCCCGTCCGCATGGACGGTGACTACTGGGTGGAGGAGGACTTTGTGTACGGGGACGTCCCGACACGGACCCACACCCTTCTCCAGATTGACCCGGCGACGACCAGCAAGACCAGCTCCGACTATTACGGCGTGGCGGTTATCGCGTTCGACCGCGAGACCAAGAAGTGCACCGTCCTGTACTGCCGGCAATTCAAGCTGGCTCCAAAGGCCATGCGGTTGAAGGCGCTGGAAATCTGCGAGGCCTTTCCGGAGATCGGGCGGATCCGAGTCGAGGCCAACCAGGGCGGCGAGACGTGGCATTCCGTATTCCACGACATGCCGGTTAAGGTCATCATCCATAATGAGCAGGTGCCCAAGAAGGTTCGAGCCTCGCACCTCCTCAACCACTACCAGCGTTATCGGGTAAAGCATATCCAGCCTATGCCCGAGCTTGAGGCCCAGATGTGCGCTTTTCCGAACGTGCTCAACGATGATATGGTTGATGCCGTCGGCGCTGGTGTCTCGTTCTTCCTCAAGCCGAACAAGTCCGCGGGTGGCACGTCGGTGCCCTACAATGGGAGGTCCTAGTGGCCATGGAAGACAGGGTGGTGGACGGGTACGTCGTGCCCACCGCCGTAGAGGGTGAGGGTGGTGAAACACCCGCCGCCGCGAACATGCCCGACCCCCAGATCTGGTTGGATCTGGACGAGGCCCTGGAGAGTCTCCACGACGCCCTCCCGGGGTACGACAAGGCCGAGGCCTACTACGACGGCACGGTCAAGGAGAAGTTCCTCAGCCGGGCCGTACAGGCTCTCCTCACGGGGTCGGACACCGACTTCAATGTCAACCTGGCCGGCCGCGTCGTGGACGCCGTACAGGACCGTATGGAGATCGCCGCCGTTACCGCGGAGCCGATCGATGACGGCGAGGACGAGGAAGACGACACCGAGGACGACGCCGCCGAGTCGGACAACTCAGGCACGGGCGCATCGGGCATCATGCCGGCTGGTGTGGAACAGCCCGACGACGAGGAGATGTCCGACGAGGAGAAGGCCCTGGATGAGGCCGTCTCCAAGATCTGGCGCGACAATGAGATGGACATCGAGGCGCCCGAGGTCCACGAGAAGATGTTGGAATACGGGGACGCCTACCTGTTCGTCGGCCTCTGTGACGACGAGGACGAGCCGGACAGTAACCGAGTGGACCTGTTCTTCAACTCCCCGAAGAACGTCCGCATCCTGTACGAGGACGAGAACCCGCGGAAGAAGCGGCTGTCCATCAAGCGCTGGGAAGTCGGGCCCAAGGCGAACAAGCGGATCCGCTTGAACCTGTACTACAAGGATGGCACCTACAAGTTCATCTCCAAGGGTGCCTCCGACCGCTCCGGCGCGGCCGACTTCCAGGTCTTCACCGACGACTCCACGGACGAGAAGGGATTCCTCCCGAACGACACCGGAGAGATCCCGTTCTTCCACTTCCGCACCGCGAGGCCGTACGGCCGGCCCGAGCACCTGAAGGCCTATGGCTGCCAGGACGCCCTGACCAAGATCATCACCAACATGATGTCCACCTCCGACTTCGCCGCGTTCCCCCAGCGGTGGGCTCTCCAGGAGACGGGCACCACGACGGATGACGACCTCGACTGGGACGAGGGCGACAACGGCGCAACCGCGGACACGAAGAACCCGAGCGACCTCCAGTCCCAGCTCATCTCGGGACCGGGTCGGATCTGGCCTCTCCGGAACATGAAGGCGGTCGGTCAGTTCACCGCCGCGGACGTCAGCCAGTTCCTCCAGCCCCTCGACAAGTTCACCGGCCTCATGGCTGCGGTGACCGCCACCCCCGTGTCGTACTTCCTCGTGACTCTCGGAGCTACCGCCACACCTGCCTCCGGCGAGTCTCAGAGGAAGGGTGAGTCCCCGTTCATCTCCAAGGTGAACGCCCGCCAGCTCTCCGCCGAGGCCACGTGGCAGGATGCCGTGTCGTACGGCCTCAAGCTCCTCGGGCTGGAAGCTGAGGTCAAGGTCCGCTGGGCTCCGGTCCAAGTCGTCTCCGGCAAGGAGGGCTGGGAGGCTGTGCAGGCACAGCAGAAGGCCGGCGTTCCCGTGCGTCAGACTCTGCTGGAGGCCGGCTACACCGAGGCCGAGGTCACGTCGTGGGGCTACACCGAGGACAACCCCGATGGCTCCGGCGCCGCTGACAACCTCGACATGTCGGGTGTCCCGCTGCCCGGCAACTCCTTCGGTTCGTCGCCGGCTGCCGTGGCCCAGAACCAGCAGGCCCTGGCCGCGGGCACCGCACTTCCCGAGGTCGCTCCCACACCTCCCGCTCAGCCGGCAGGAGTGTAAGCCATGGCGCTGGAAGACGAGATCCTGGGCAACAACGACGCCAGCGATTCCCTTATCCGCTGGGAAGACCACGCGGCTAACGGAGTCAACGAGGCTTTCCGCCTCGCCGCACAAGCTGACGGCTTCACGCCGACGGCGCTACGTAACGCCCAGACGAGTGTTAGGGGATTCATTAGGGGCGTAGTAGATCAGGTGCGTGTCGTCGGTACAGCTATCGCTTCCAGCGCCTGGCGACTCATTACGGGGCGCCGACCGATTACCCGACGAGCCGGTGCCGCGTCTCAAGCTCCACCCTCCCAGGCCTCCACGTTCGACCAGCAACTGGAGGCCATCATCGCCCTAGCCGAGCAAGCCATGGCGAACAACCCCGACCTGGCCGAGCCGATCTACACCAGGGCCAACGTCTCTACCCAGAACCTGTCACGAGCCGAGGTCAACCGTACTGCGGCCATCGCGGCAGAACTCTCCGCCTACCAGCTCGGGGCTGAGGGTATCGTCTGGGTTTCCGAGCGGGACGCGTGCGTCCACTGCATCGGTCTTGCCGGCGAGGTTGCCAGGTTCGGTGAGCCCTTCACCTCGTTCTCTCCGTACGCGGAGAAGCAACTGGCGTGGCCTGGCTACAACGGCCGACCGCCTCGTCACCCGAACTGCCGTTGCCGGATCATCCCGTGGGACGGTGGAACAGAAACACCGGAGGCGCTGAAACGAGAAGCGGAGAGGAGTGTGGCGCGTGGGTGGTCCCTCCCGACTGAATCCAACGCGGCTCGTCTCCGTGCTCTCGACAAGCTCCTCCAGTCTCCTACCCTGAGACTTCCGCCCAGTGTTGTCCGGCGTGCTCGCCGTGCACTCCAAGACCGGAACTTCCCACAGGGTAGAAACTTTCCTGGCAATGATGTAACATGACCTGGAATTCCAGTGAAGGGAATGATGGCCGTCATGGCTGACCCGAGCATGGCACAGAGGAAGGCGCTCGCCAAGAAGGGGCAAGCGATTCCGAACAAGGACAGTGGGGGTTCCTACCCGGTTCGCAACCGGGCGGAGCTCAAGGACGCGATCCAGGCCGTGGGCCGTGCCGGGTCGCCTGAGGACCAGGCCAAGGTTCGCCGCTTCATCATGAAGCGGGCCCGTGCCCTCGACCTCTCCAGCATGATCCCCCCGAACTGGAACCCCGACGGCACCACCAAGAGCTGACCAACGCACCACACCCAACGTGTCGGGAGCGGTTCACGACCGCCGCTCCCTTCACTTCGTACACACGTGAGAGGGCTCACCATGGCCAAGGAAAACGACGACACCAAGCCCGAGGGCACCGAGGCCGAGGAGTCGGACGAGGACGAGGACAGCACCGCCCAGCGGATCCTCGCTGCGGCGCAGGGCAAGAAGCCTGCCGGCAAGAAGGCCGAGGAGGTGGACGACGAGGAGGAAGACGACCTCACCGCCGAGGCCGAGGCCGGCGCGTCTGACACCGTTCCGCGGGCCGAGATGATCAAGGCCATCAAGGCACGTCAGGCGGCGAAGGCCAAGGCCCGTGAGCTCCAGGCCAAGCTGGACGAGCAGGCCCGGAAGAACGAGACCGAGGCCGAGGCCAAGCTCCGCGAGGCCACCGAGAAGGTCTCCAAGTCCCTGACGGAGAAGTACCTGCCGGCTCTCATCAAGACCGGCGCGGAGGCGGCTCTCCTCGCGGCCCAGCCCAAGAAGGGCAAGGCGGGTATCCCGCGGCTCATCAAGCTCATGGACCTCTCCGCCATCGAGGTGAACGAGGAGCTGGAACTGGAGGGTGTGGAGGACGAGGTCACCCGCCTCCAGGAGGAGTTCCCCGAGCTGTTCGGCGAGGAGCCGGCCAAGGACGACAAGGAGGACGAGGAGGAGAAGAAGCCTGCCGCCCGTCGTCGTCCCGCCACCTCTCGCTCCCAGGACGGCGCGGACAAGAAGACCCCGCCGAAGAAGCGGTCCACCTCGGAGCTCATCCTCGCCCGGATGCGCGGCGACGAGTAACGATCGTGTAACGGTTCAGTCCTGCACTTGACAAGTAAACCCATAGGCCCTTGACAACCCAGAGCCTGTACCGTTAACCTTGATCCATTGCAAGACCCATAAGCCCTCTGGATAGTGGGCGGCGAAGCGTCGGAAGACGAGACCCGAACACTCTCCATGAGGGCTTTGTGGTGGTCTCCTCCTTCGCTACGTGATCTCCTCTAACCCTTGAAGGAGGGTAGACCCCAATGGCACGTAACACCTTCGAGGCCTGGATCCCGGAAGAGTGGGACTCCCAGGTCGTCCAGCGCGTCCAGCAGGTCTCGGTCATCGAGTCCGAGGCACGTGAGTACCCGATGGCCACCGACACCCGTCACATCCCCCGGTCCGCCGGCGTGGACGTCAACGGCGTGGCGAAGGGCTCCGCGTACGACGAGGACACCTCCACGAACGACGAGGTCCTCCTGACGGCCAAGAAGGCCGGTCGCGCCATCCGCATCGCGGACGAGGACCTCCAGGACTCCAACGTCGCCATCATCGAGCAGAAGCGCGTGGACTGGGCCACCTCGTGGGCCAAGTACCTGGACAACGCGTGCCTGGCCGTCACCGCCGCGGAGTCGGGTGTCACCGTCCCGTACACCTCGGTGTACAAGGCGATCCGCACCACGAACGCCAACACGGGCTACACCGCGGACACCAACTACGTGGCCACCGCGACCGGCGGCGTCGTCACGTACAACAACCTCTCCAGCCTCCTGGGCAAGGTCGAGGTCGGCGACTACTGGGAGGAGGGACTGACCCTGGTCATCGCCCACCCCTCCCTCCGCGAGAAGCTGCGGAACATCAAGGACGACCAGAACGAGCCGATCTTCGTCCGCGGTCAGGGCGGCGACTCGGGCACCCCCGACACCCTGTTCGGTCACCGCATCCGGTGGAGCCTCGGTGCGCGGACGTCGGCGACGGCCGTCCACAACCCGACCGGCAACCCGCTCATGATCGTGGTCAACCGGGAGTTCCTCGCCATCGGCAAGCGCTCCGGCCCGGAGTCTCGCGTCGCCGGTCCCGACACGGGTGCCGCGTTCCTCACGGACGAGGCCCTGCTGAAGATGCGCGCTCGCCGCGCCTTCGCCCTCACCCACGAGAAGGCCGCGGCCGTGCTGGAGGTCCTGGCGTAAGCCAGGTACCACACCAGCCTGACACCCTAAGGAGGTGAACAACATGGACGAGGAAGTCAAGGTCGACTGTCCCGAGTGCGGCCACCCGGTTGGCACGAAGGAGAACGGCACCAAGATCAAGGTCCACAAGGTCGCCGGAGAGCGATGCGACGGATCCGAGACCGAAGTGCCGTCTACCGACACCGACCCCGAAGGTCTCGACAAGGGAGACCCGTTCGCGGAGCTGGAGAGCCCGCAGGACGACGAACAGGGGCCGGCCGACCAGACTGACCCGGCGACGCCGACGGAGCCCGAGACGGGCACACAGGGCGTTGCCTCGTCATCCGTCGCCACGTTCGTTCACACCGTCACCGTCTCGCACTCGTGCCCGTACCTCGCGGACTCCGCGTGGCACCACGAGAACGCGAAGATGGCGGCGATGGTCGCACAGCAGGCGGGACACACCCTCGCCGGCGGTGAGGCCGAGCACACCGACACGGTGCCGGCGGGTGACGTGATCCACGTCCACTACGCCGTCCCGGTCAAGTAACACCACGAGTCGAGAGGAGGAGTCATGGCAGCGACCGGCTACACATCAGGCGATCCCCAGAAGGTGGACACCTCTGGCGACACCATGACCGGCGAGCTGGTTCTGCCTGACTCCTCCCCCGACACTGCACTGGCGGCGGCTTCACGTGGATACGTGGACAACTCCGCACAGGCGATCACCGCCGCGTCTGAGACGCGGTACGTCAACGCCGCCGGCGACACGATGACGGGGCCCCTGAACCTGTCTGCCGGCGGCGTGGACGTAGATGTCCAAGAGGCCTTCGCCTCGACTCTCTCCACGGGCGTGATCCGCGGCGGAGAGATGAACATCTGGGACAACACCACCGTGGCTATCTCGGGGTTGACCGGTTACATCGTGGACACGGTGACCGACTTCAACAACCCGACCGTAACCAGGGTGCAGTCAAGCAACCTGACTCCCGCCCTCACCGGTGCGAGTCTGACCCGTAGCATCACCTGGTGGCGGATGGCGGCCGACGGCTCGATCATCCAGCAGGCCACCAAGCCCACGAACTCGGAGCGGCGGACGTCTCTCCAGTTGGGCGTCACCGCGTACGACACGGTGGCCGGCGCGCTGGTTCAGTGCCAGACCCTGCCGGACATCGCCATGACCCCGCTCAACCAGTTCGGGGATCTCCTCAACAGCCTCGGCCCGTTCCGCGTGTCCGGTCTCCGGGTCAGCCCCAATGGGGCCAACCTGTCGATTGACCATGCCACCGGTGCCGTGTTCGCCCGGGCGTTCAACCACTACAACGGTCCGACACTGACTCGTGACCCGCACGTCCAGAACGACGCGGCCGAGGTGGCTCTGTCGTTCCGTCGGGTTCTCCGTGAGCCGGGAGTATCCACACCTCCGGTGGTCAATGTGCTGGACCCCGCTAACTACGACCTGAACGGCGTCCTCACCGCGGTAGGAGGCGGCGCCGGTTCAACAACGATCCAGCGTGTCTGGCTCATCCCGACGTCTGACACCAACGCGGATTACATGGTTCAGTACGGCCAGCAGGTGTACTCCTCTCTGTCAGCCGCGGTGGCAGCAATCGGAACCGGCGCGTTCACTCCCCACCCACTCGCTAGTGACGCGGTCCTCATCGCGTACATCTGTGTGGTCCGTACAGCCACTGCCTTGAACGACCCGGCCCAAGCCACGTTCGTTCACCCTGGGAGGTTTCCGACGCCATGACCAGCGTACCCCAGGGTTCCACGATCACCCTCCTGTCACAGTGGTACGAGTACGGCGGCGGCCCGTCGGTTGACCTCGTCTCCGGTCCCACCGTCCACATCATCCGGCTGTCTGACAACGACAACACGGTGCCTGCCACCACGGCTGGGATCAACCACCCTGCGGTCGGTGTCTACACCTACAACTGGACGCCGGCAACCGACGCACAGCTCGGCAACTACCTGGTGGTGTGGAGCGGAACCGACGCTCAGTCCCAGGCGGTCTCCGCGTCGGAGGTTGTCGAGGTCACGGTTACTGCGGCTCTTGCCGGGACCTGGGCCACACCAGCCGAAGCGTCGGCGATCACGGGTCAGACCATCACCCAGTCTCAACTGGACGCGGCCTACCACGTGATCGAGATGTTCGCGGGAGTGATCATCGACGCAAGGCCGAGCCTGGTCAATCGGGATCATCGCCTCCTCAAGAAGGCGGAGTCCTACCAGGCTGCATGGATGGCGGCTCAGATCGACCTCACCGGCAGGTCGGATGCCACGCTGGTCAGCCAGGACGGTCTCCAGTACAGCAAGGGTTCCGAGGACATGCACATCCTTGGCCCGTTGGCGAAGAAGGCCCTCGGCAAGTTGTCGTGGATGCGGACTCGTACCATCGACCCGCTCACTCCCCAGCAGGCCCTCGTCCTTCGGGGCAAGGCTGTGGCGGAGACGGTGGGAATCACCGGCGCTGAGGATCTGGAGAACGACTTCTCCAGTAACCCTTGGAGGCCGATCTAATGAGTACCTCCGCGAACTTCAGGCCGACGACGTACGTAAGCGTACTGCGTACGTCGCCCAGTGACCTCACGGACGAGTTCGGGGATCCTGAGGACAACGAAACGGTAGCGTCGTCAGGTCACCCGTTCAGCATCATCCTTCAGTCCAAACGGCAATTCCTGCCGTCCGAGAATCGAACCACGACGGTCGAAACAATCCTCGGCCGTTGCCGGGCGAACGTGGACGTAAAGAACACGGACCGCCTCAAGGACGAGCGTACCGGCTTCATTTACATGATCGAGTCTGTGGTCCACCCACAGGATCCGATCGGTGCTGCGGCCCAGAGCTTCATCCTCAAGCGGATCCAACAGACCAAGCTCTAACCAGCACCACTCTACTGCCAACGTAAAGGAGGCGGAGAACATGGCAAGCACAGCACGCGTCCGAGTGCGTATGGACGGTGGATTCTTCGCCCGACTTCACGAGGCGATCCGCCCCACGATGGAGAACGTCGCCGCTGACATCGAGGCAGACATCCGTCGGAATGCGCCCGTTGACACTGGCGAGCTGGTGCGGTCTATCAAGCGACGCGGTACCACAATCACCATCGAGGCCGAACACTGGCACTTCGTGGAGTACGGTACGCGACCGCACATCATCCGGCCTCGTGTGAAGCGTGCCCTCTGGTGGCCTGACGCCGACCACCCGGTCAAGAGCGTCTACCACCCGGGCACCAAGGCCCAGCCGTTCATCCGTCCTGCGGCCACGCGCCAGCGTCGTCTCCGCCGCGGCGTCGGTGTCGATGTGGATAGGGTGTGACACCATGGCCCTGAAACTTCCCACCAACGAACTGGTTGGGATCCACTGGATCCGTTCCCTTGAGGGCATCCCCGCTAACTCGGTGAACACCCAGCTCCCGTCCGACAACTCGACCTGGGAAGCCTCCGGCTTCATCCAGGTTGGGCTCGCCGGCGGAAGTCCCGACCTCTATACCCCACAGAACCAGCCGGTTCTCCAGATTGACTGTTGGGCCGCTAAGCCCAATTCGGAGAAGCCGCCGTGGGGTAAGGCCAACAACTTGGCTGAGATCATCAAGGCCGCGACCTATGAGAAGCGGTACTGGGGTCATCTAGCCTTGCCGGCAACACACGAGAACGTCCGCGTCCTCGGGTCAGTTGCCGCGACGGAACCGCGACGAGTCCAAGGGGACGAGGCCAGGTTCGCCTGTTACACATTCGACCTCCAACTGTTCTGGGTGAGGGAACTATGACCACGATAGACGCCGAGGCGATCCAGCTTCCGACCGGCCAACTGTACGGCCTGTGGGGCGAGAAGTCGGGGCAGTTCCTGACCCAGGGCGGCAGGGTGATCTTCCACACCAGCCGGGAAGAGCTGGAGTTCCTGTTCCCGGGAACCCCGGTGAAGCCGGTCGACGTGAGCCCGCTGGAGGGCATCCCCGTCCAGTACCTTCGCGGAATGGAAGCCGTGGAGTTCCCCATCGACAGGAGCGCGTTCCGATGCCAGACGTGAGGACCACCCTCCAGCCCGGCACCATCATCAAGGTGACCGAGCAGGAGTTCACCGACCTCGACCGGCTGGGCCTGATCCAGGAGGTCGTATACGGACCCGTGGAGCCCGTGACCAACACCGCTACGGTGAAGGTCACCTCCACCAAGGCCAAGCCTGAGGAGGCATAACAATGGCTGTCACCGTCACCAACCTGACCCTCGGGCCGGGTGAGATGTTCAAGGGTGCGTTCGGCACCACGGAGCCCGCGGACTCCGAGGTCGTCAACGACATGACCGGCACGACCGTGTCCGGCTCGTGGACCGACATGGGCGGCACCCAGGGCGGCATCACCCTGGAGCTGAACCAGGAGTACACGGAGCTGGAGGTCGACCAGGTGGTCGACATCCCCGGCCGCCGGCTCACCAAGCGCGAGTTCAAGATCAACACCAACCTGGCCGAGGTCACGCTGGAGAACTACCAGCTGGCCTCCAACGGCGGCACGATCACCACGGGCTCCGGGTACCGCACCTACGAGCCGTCCTCGGACAACTCGGGCAACACCCCGACGTACTCCGCGCTGGTGTTCGACGGCTTCGGCCCGAACTCCAAGCGTCGGCGCGTCATCGCCCGGCGTGTCCTCAACGTGGCCACGGTCGGCCAGGAGTACATGAAGGACAGCCAGACGCTGTTCCCCGTCGAGTTCTCGTGCCACTACGTGAGCAAGACGATCCGCCCGTTCCGGTACATCGACCAGACCTGATCGGACATCCCGCCAGCTCACGCTGGTGTGGAGCAAGACCTACCCGGGGCCGGCTGGCTGTCGTCACCTCCCGGCCCCGGGTAGCCCAAGACCCACACACCTCGGTCGCCCGTAAACGGCGTCCACTCTGCTAGGAGAAGCTCCATGTCGGTAAACGACTCGTTCACTCCCATCGTCCTCAAGTCCACCAAGACCGATGACGGCGCCGCCGTCGAGGTCGAGATGGAGCCCGTGTTCGAGCTGGACGGCGATCTCTACCAGATCCCCGCCAAGCCGTCCGCGGGTCTGGCGCTCGGCTACCTGGAGAAGCAGTCCACCCTGGGTGCCGACGCGGCCGTGTACTGGATGATGGTCGAGATGCTGGGTGAGGAGGGCTTCGAGGCCCTCCGCGACCACCCCGACCTGGAGCGTGAGCAGATGGACGCCATCATCGGCCACATCGAGAAGAAGGTCCTCGGCGCGGTGCCGGGGGGAAAGTCCCGTGGCTCAGCACGGCACAAGATCAAGGCGAGGTAGGTTTCTGGCGAGTCCCCTCCGACCGCCTCATCGAGGTCGGGTGGATCCCATACTACATGGAGGACGTGGAGAGCGACCTGTCGGCAATCCATCGGATCGAACCCGATGACGTTGACTCGCTCTCTGCGTATCGCTTCTTCTCGCTAGCGTTGCGCCTCATGCACTATCAGGGCGCGCTGAGGGGCCGAATGGAGTACGAGCGTGAGAATCCCTCGGCGAGTCTCACCAACGCGCCTAACGCTCGTACAAGCGATCCAGCGCCGGCAGCCGTAAGGCCGAAGGAAGCTAACCCTCACCTGGTGTCAGGTACGAAGGTCGACGGTAAGACCTACTATTCGGACATCAGCCACAACCCCGAACTAACTCCCTATTTCGACTAGGAGGGTAGGGCCTCATGGCAGTTACCATCGCCACCGGTGTAGTCACCGTCCAGCCGGACATCGACGAGTCGGGCGTGGTTCGAGCCGCAAACCAGGTCGGCCAGCGTACTGGTGACGCCTTCGTTCGGGGTATGGACGGGCGACTCCGAGACGTTCGCGGGCGGTTCGTCTCTCAGTCGCGCGCCCTCGGCGGTGCGATGAACGACGCCGGCAACAGGACCAACTCCTTCAGCCGGAACGTACGCGGCCTCACCGGCGTGTTCGCCACGGTCGGTCGGGCCATCGGCACCGCCGCCATGCAGTTCGGTAAGTTCGGGCTCATGGCGGGCGGGGCCATCCCGGCCATCGCCGGCATCATCACCGCACTCCAGAACATCGCCCCGGCAGCGGCCGGAGCTGTCACCGCCGTCTTTGCCTTCGCCCAGGGCATGGCCGCCATCAAGATCGGTACATCCGGTATCGGTGATGCGGTCAAGGCGGCCTTTGCTCCGACCGCTTCCGCGGCCAGCTCGGCAACCTCCGCGGCGAACAACCACGCCAAGGCCATGCAGGGTGTACAGGACGCCACGGAGTCGGCGGCTCGTGCCAACGCGGATGCGGCCAAGCGGGTCAAGGAGGCCGAGCAAAACCTGGTCGATGCGCAGAAGGAAGCCATCGCCGTACAGAAGGAGTTGAGCCAGGCACGCGAGGACGCCAAGCGTGAGCTGGAAGACCTCAACTCCGCGTTGGCCCACGGCGAACTCGACCTCAAGCAGGCCCAGCAGGACCTCGCCGACGCCGAGCAGGACTACCGCGACAAGACCGCGATCAACTCGACGGCCACGAAGAAGGAGCAGGAGGAGGCACTCCTCCGACTCCAGGAGGCCCAGCTTGCGCTCAAGGACCAGCAGACGGAGACCAAGCGTCTGAGGGAAGACACTGCCAAGGCCAATAAGGAGGGTATCGACGGTACCCAGGCCATGACGCAGTGGAAGGACAAGAACGCCCAGGCCAACAAGAACGTGGCCGACCAGGAGAAGGCACTGGCGGAGGCTCGCCAGCAGCAAGCACAGACAGCAGCCGACGGCCAGAAGCAAGTGGCCGCCGCCATGGAGTCCCTGAACACTGCTACGGAGAAGGCCGCCGCCGGCAGTAACGCTCTCGGCGACGCGATGGCGAAGCTGTCTCCTAACGCGCGTGCGTTCGTCAACGAGATCATCCGCTTGAAGCCCGCGTGGGACAACCTCAAGTTGGATGTCCAGGACGCCCTGTTCGCCGGTCTAGCCGATCGGCTCCGTACCATGGCCGGGTCTGTTCTGCCTGTCCTGCGTACGAACCTCACCAACACCGCGGGCATCCTGAACCAGATGGCCAAGGGCGCGATGGACGCAGCCACACAGGTGGGAGCGGACGGTACCCTCGGCAAGGCGATGGCCGGCGCCAACGCTGGCATGGCCAACCTCATCCCTCTCCCGGGCAAGATCCTCACCGCCATCACCCAGCTCGGTGCTGCCGGTTCTCCTGTGTTCGAGTCTCTGACCGCCGGCATCGCCGACAAGGTCACCGCCATCACGGACAAGCTGGGAACCGCGTTCAAGTCGGGTGCCCTGACGGACTCGATCACGATGGCCATGGGTCTGATCAAGGACCTGGGCGCGGTCTTCATGAATGTGTTCCAGATCATCGGGAACATCTTCGGGCAGTTCCAGGAAGAGGGCGGAGGGATGATCAACGTACTGAAGACCATCACCGATGCCCTCGTCGGGTTCACCGCGACCAAGGGATTCCAGGACGCCATGTCCGCCCTGGCCTCGGTGTTCAACACCTTCGCCACGACCGCGGCTCCCCTGCTCGGTACAGTGCTGGAGGCCATCGAGCCGATCATCACCGCGCTGGCCCCGCCGCTCAACATCCTCATCAAGGCGCTGGGTGACGCACTGACCCCGATCATCAAGGCGCTGGGACCTGTGCTCGCCGTGGCGGCCCAGGCGATCGGTAACCTGGTCGTCGCGTTCGCCCCGATCCTGCCCGTCATCGGTGACCTGATCGCCTCGCTCCTGCCCCCGCTCATGCCGTTGTTCCAGGCGCTGGCCGACGCGTTCGTCCAGTTCGGTCCCCTGGTTCAGCAGGTGGGCAAGATGCTCCAGAGTCTGTTGGTCCCGATCCTCGACCAGTTGGGTCCGATCCTCCAGCCCCTGATCGAGCACTTCACCACGATGACGGAGATCCTGTTCCCGATCCTCAGCCAGCTCCTCCTGGCTCTGGCTCCGTCCATCGCCTCCCTCGGGCAGACATTCGGCCAGCTCCTCGTGGCTCTGTCCCCGCTCATCACCGTCCTGGCCCAGCTCCTCGGTGGAGTGCTCACGGCCATGGCCCCCCTGCTGATCCCCATCATCGAACTGGTGGGTAAGCTGGCCACGATCCTCGCGGACCAGTTGGCGAACGTCATCACCAACGTGATCATCCCCGTGATCCAGACCCTGGCCGCCGTGTTCTCGGGAGACTTTGCCGGTGCATGGGAGGGTCTGAAGAGTGTGTTCGTGGGAGTGTGGGACTACCTCACGGGTACGTTCTCTGCCATCGGTGATGTCATCGGGGCCATCATCGACACCATCGTGGACATCTTCAAGTACCTGTACGATGTCCTGATCGGCCACTCCATCATCCCGGACCTGGTCAACGGGATCATTGGCTGGTTCACCGGCATGGGTAAGACCGCGGCCAAGCTGTTCCAGAACATGTGGGACTGGGTGGTCGGCAAGGTCTCCGGCATGAAGACCGACGTGGTGGACAAGGTCACGTCGATGAAGAACTCCGTGGTCAACGTCGTGACCTCGATCCGTGACCGGATCAACGGCATCATGGGTACCGCTCGGGACTGGGTGGTGACCAAGGCTCGTGACCTGCGGGACAAGGTCGTCGGCGCGTTCAACACGTTCCGAGACAAGTCCGTGGCTGCCTTCAACGCCGCCAAGGAAGGCATCAAGACGGCGTGGGACAAGATCAAGGGAATCGCCAAGGCGCCCGTCCAGTTCGTCATCGACACGGTTTACAACAACGGCATCCGGAAGGTGTGGAACGCAGTAGTCGGTGCCTTCGGCGGCAAGAAGCTCGGCGAGGTCAAGGGCTTTGCCGGCGGCGGTATCCTGCCCGGTCACAGCACCTACCGCCAGGGGGACGACCAGCTTGTGCCCATGCGGAAGGGTGAGGGTGTCTACGTCTCGGAGGCCATGAAGGACCCGTATGAGCGGGCCCGTCTGTACGCCGTCAACAAGGCTGCCATGTCGGGTCAGCCCCTCGACAAGTTCCAGGGTAGCGGTAGCACTCGGGGCCCGGCCGGCTTCGCCCTCGGTGGCATCTTCGATGGCATCGGCGACGTGGCCTCTGGTGCCTGGGACAAGGTCAAGTCCGGATACTCGTGGTTGAAGGACACGTTCGGTGGAGCCATCCGCGCCGGCGTCAAGACCGTGGTTAACCCGCTCATCAACAAGATCCCCGGGAAGTCCGGGTTCTCCGGGATGCTCAAGGACACGGCCCACAGTCTCGTGGACCGGCTGATCGGTGCGGGTGACAAGGGCAACAAGGAGGGCGGCTTCGCTCCGAGCAAGGGAGTGGCCGGCGCACTCAAGTGGGCCAAGTCCCAGGCCGGCAAGCCGTACCAATGGGGTGGAGCGTTTAACCCCTCGTTCGACTGCTCCGGCTTCATGTCCTCCATCTCCAAGGTCATCGAGGGTCTGAACCCGAAGGGCCGCCTCTGGTCCACACACTCCTTCAGCGGCAGCACTGCCCCGAAGGGTTGGGGCTACCACCTGAACTCCCCCTTCAAGATCGGCATCACCAATGCCGGCGTCGGTCACACCGCGGGTACTCTCGCAGGAACCAACGTGGAGTCCCGAGGCGGAGACGGTGTTGTCGTCGGCTCTCGTGCACGCGGCTACAACAACTCCATGTTTGGTAGCTGGTACGGCTTCAAGCCGGCCCGCGCTGGAGCTGCCACGGGCGGCATCATCGACGCTCCGTGGGTGTCTCGTGACATGGGCGGCATCCTGCCTGACGGGGTCGGCGCGCTCAACACTTCGGGTACGGCTGAGGTAGTGAGTACACTCGATCAACTGAAGGCCCTTGTTGCTGCCGGAAAGGGTCAGACCTACATCTTCAATGAGGGGTCCATCGTCCTGGACGCCTCGAAGATCAAGAGCATCCAGGATGTGGTGGACATGATCGACGCCCTCAAGGTCACCTCTCGTCAGCACGGAGCGCGGGTATGACCGAGATCACGGACAAGATCCGGGACATCCGAGACGGGAGTCCCACACCAGCCGAGGCTCTCCAAGCCATCAGCCGAGCCAAGGCTGAGGAGGTGGAGTCACGCTGGGACAACTTCCAGGGCAAGAACATGGAAGGGCTGGCGACGTTCCAGACCCGCTCGGGTCAGGCACAGATCGGCCATGTCCGCCACGTCTCGAACCCGGACAACCTCGACTCCGTGGAAGTGTGGGTTGGCCCTCAGCAGGGGCCGCCCGCCTTTCGCCTGATCAACCCGCCCATGCTGGTCCCTGACCCGCAGGGCACGGAAGTCCTTATCGAGAAGAACCCGGCCACCGGACGAGACACTGTCCGGCGGTTCCGGGTCGATCCTCTCCAGGCCATCGCCGAGGTCATCGCCTCGCAGAACGGGAGCGAGCGGGGATGACTACCACCATCGCCTTTGCCAACACGAACGACGCCTACCTGTTCTCCGGCGACAACGCGTATGCCACCGCGCTCGCCGGGCCGGCAGATGGTGTCTCGTCCGTGTCGGACACCACGCTGTTCGTGGGCCAGCAGAAGTCGGGTACCCCGTACACCATCTGGCAGGCCTTCCTCCAGTTCGGGTACGCGGACACCGCCGCATCCAGCACGGTTGCGGGTTACCTCAGGCTGACGTCCAGCCAGGTCACCGGCACGTCTGTGAGCCGGGCCCTGGAGATCAACAAGTTCGACTGGGGCACCCTCACCACCGCGGACTGGCGCACGCCGGCACAGCTCTCCACGCTGTACGGCAGCGCTCGCCTGGGCGGAGTAGCCAACATCCAGTCCGCCTCGAACCTCACGGTTCGCGCTGGATACCTGACGCTCACCGACCTGGACGCGGCGGCGACCCTGCGGTACGTCATGAACACGAGCCGGAACCGACTCCAGAACACGCCCACCGGGCTGGAGTACAACGGCTTCCGCTCGGCCGACTACACGGGCACTGACACGGACCCGGCTCTGTTCGCAGCCGAGATCCTGGACTCCATGCTGAACCGGAGCCTGGGCGGTCAGGTCCAGCTCTCCGACGGTAGCCACGTCTACCTGGAGCACTCGTCGGCGAACCTCGGTAACGATGCGTTCACCATGAAGTACCGCACGGTAGCGGGTACCACCACGAACATCGTGGCCATCTCCGACACCATCGGTGGCCCGATCAAGCGGGGCGCCCAGTCCCACACCATCGTGCGTGACTCGTCGGACAACCTGTACGTCCTCTACCAGTCGGACACCGCGAACTCCCTCCAGTACCTCACGTACAAGAAGAACGCGGGATCCTGGCTGTCCGTCCGCTCGGGTAAGCAGGCACTTCCGACGCATGACGCGGACATCAACAACGTGGTCGCCGCGTGGCACCCGGCCGGCGGCAGCCTCGGTACCATCGTGGTCATCTGCGGTCACCAGGCCGGCTCGAACACCGGCACGGAGATGTCATACCTCCTGCTGTCCTGTGACTACCTCGTGAACGGCACGGGCTCCCTCCTCCGCGGATCCGGTAACGCGGTCGGTCTTCTCGTCGCCGCCACGTCTATCGACGGCTTCCACAACTTCACGAACGAGACCGGCACTCTCCTCGACATCTCCCAGTCGGGCGGAATCACATCCAACACTGGTTTCGTCATGAGTACTGCGCGGCACCACGTGCTCGGTCAGAACGCGGGACAGTCCATCGCGCGGTACACGCTGAACTCCAGCGGCACAGGCTTCGCAGAGGTGTGGAACTTCTACGACTCCTTTACCGGCTACTCGGTCAAGGACGCCAACGCCAAGTCCCGTGTCCTTCCCGTCTCGTCCACCCAGTACGTGACCGTGAACGCGTCCAATACCTCGTCCCGCGGCATCGTGGTCAAGCACCGGCAGCAGCAGGCGGACCAGTTCACGGTCATCTCCGAGGTGGACCTGGACGCTCAGGGTATCTCGACCATGCCAGCCCCAGCGACTCTCGCCGTGACCAACACGTGGGATGCCATCTACAACCCGCGAGACAACCGCGTCTGGGTGTACTACTTTGACGCCACGGGCGACGGCCGTCGGCTCATGCGTACGGACATCGACCTGAACACTGGGCAGGCCGGTCTCCAGCAGGTCGAGGTCAATGCCACGGTGGGTGCGACCGGCTCGTCCAACTTGGCGATCCGTGTCCACCGCGGAGCCCTCGTCGGGGAACAGGTTCTCATCTCGGTGGCGAATCTGTCCAGCGGAACCCACTCCGTGATCTCCGTTGCCGACACCATCAACGTGGCCCCGAGCCAGCCCACCCTGATCACGCGGTCCAACTTCGATGGCACCACCTCGGCCCTGTTCGACTGGGACTTCCACGACCTGAACGCGGGAGACACCCAGAGTTTCTACCAGGTCGAGATCTACAACAACACCACGGGCCTCATCGCGTGGAATAGCTGGGGAGCGTTCGACAACTTCACCCGCTCGGTCACCGGTGGCTGGGGAACGGCCGACCGCGGCGGTGCATGGACGTCCTCGGGCGGTACCGTCTCGACTGACTACGACACCACGGGCAACGTTGGTCGGCACGTCCACACCACCCGTGACGTGTTCCGGCTGTCGCGTATGCCGCACTCCGTGGCTGACTCGGACATGACCTGGACCGTGGCCAACCCGGTAGTGCCCACGGGTGACAGTATGTACACCTACTTCCGGTCGAGGATCAACGGGGCCGGGGACCAGTATTACTTCGCCCGGCTGGAGTTCACCACGTCCGGCACGGCCATCCTGTCTGTTCGGAAGCGGACGCCGTCGGAGACCTTGCTCGCCACCGCGTCAACGTCTCTCACTCACACCGCGGGCCAGGCTTACTTCGTTCGGTTCGTCACCAAGGGCAGCACGCTCCGAGCCAAGGCCTGGAGGACCCAGGACACCGAGCCGGTCAACTGGGACATCCAGGTCACCGATACGGACCTGACCGCTGCGGGAGACATCGGTGTCCGTTCGTACGTCTCGCCGACGAACACCAACACCCTCCCCGTTGTCCTGACGTTCGATGACCTGTACCTCCGGGACGGGAGCTCCACCTCCAACTACACCCTTCCCGCCTCGGGCCTGCCCAACGGCCAGGACTGGAAGTGGAGGGTTAAGACCTGGGACTCCTACGTGGTGGAGAGCCCGTGGTCGGATTACGGGTTCTTCTCGACCTCGAACACCGGCGTGGTCAACATCACGGACCCGGCCATCGACAATGACCCCAACATCGTGACCGCCAACTACCTGATCAGGTGGACGGTCTCGAACACCACACAAGCCGCGTACAACATCGTGGTGACTCGAACCGACACTGGCGCCACGCTCATCTCCACGGGATGGGTGACGTCCACTGACCTCCAGTACCTTGTGATCGGCATGGCCTCGGACGTCGAGTGGAACGTGGCACTCAAGATCAGGAACGCGGCCCTGATCGAGTCGAACACGGCCAACCGCAAGATCACCCCCAACTACAACCGGCCCGAGGTCCCGGTCATCTCGTTCGACATCGAGGACGACCTGGGTTACATCGGTCTGAACATCACCAACCCGGACCCGGTCGGTGACCGCCCGAACCCGACGACGAACCAGATCCACCGCCGCGTCTACAGCCAGAGTAACCCCAACCTTCCTTACCAGATCCTCGGCACCACCGACCCGAACGGCACGTTCCTCGACTACACCGCGGCATCCGGGGTGCTGTACGAGTACCGTGTCCGAGCGTCGGCGGGTGAGTTCTTCCAGGACTCCACACCTACCGTGGCGGATCGTGAGCTGGACCTCACCGGCGTCTGGATCCACGACCCGTCAGACTCGGCGGTGACCGTACGGCAGTTCGTGTACGGTAAGGACAGCCGATCGCACGCCATCGACACAGCGGCAACGGTGCAACAGTTCGCGGGCCGTACGTTCCCCGTAACGGATTTCGGGGAGTACGAGACCGAGGACATCTCCATCTCCGTGGACATCCCCGGCGGCGACACCCACATGGCCGAGGAAGCTGACCTCCGCGGCTTCATGGAGATGAAGAAGACCCTCTTCCTCCGCGACAACCGAGGCCGTGCCGCTTATGGTACGATGTCTGGGTTTAGCCAGTCGGACGCGTCGTGGGGAGTCACCGTGGGATTCAAGTTCGGCCGTGTCTCGTTCGACATCGAGGAGGTGTGACGGGTGCAGTCGCTCAACATCCCGGACCTGTTCCGGAACCCGAACCAGTACACGGTTGCGGAGATCGAGGCGGCATTGAAGGGAGCCACTGGCTCCCGGAAGCTGTCCTTCCGATACGAACTCCTGGATAGCTCCAACAAGGTCAAGCGTGAGCTTGACACGGTGACCGCGGCCAAGATCTCCCAGGACTGGCTGGCGGACATCAAGCGGACCGCTACCTTCTCGCTCCGCTCGGGGTTCCAGGACCCCATCGACTACCTGTCCGACCGGATCAAGCCGTGGGTCCGTCTGCACATGCCGCCCCGTGCACTGCCCGTGCCGGATCCGGTCCTGCCCGCTGCGCCTCAGTCTCCCCCGTTCTTCGGTGGGTTCACCGACGACTTTGAGTCGGCCGCCATGGGACCGAACTGGGGAACGTACGAGGACGGCGCTATCAATACGGGTGGACACCTCCGTCTTCCCATGACGACCTTCTCGCCGGCCGCCCGCTCGAACGCCTCGTGGACACTGACCGGCAGCGCGGTCACTGCACAGTTCGTCCGCCCTCCACAGGTAGGCTCGGTCATCGGAGTCGACACGGTGTCCACCACGGTGTCCGTCTACGGCAACGCGCTGGGCACTGGCACGAACCTCATGATCCGGTACCGCCGGGTTGGCACCAGCTCCTTCAACAAGCTGGAGTTTTGCAGCAACTCGGGCGGTACCGATGGTGCCGCAGTCATCATCGACTATGACCCGAACGAGCACAAGTGGTTCCGTATCCGCGAGACATCGGGCACCGTGTTCTGGGAGACGAGCCGAACTGGCTTGCCTGGAACGTGGCAGACCCAGCGGACACTTGCCACACCTTCCTGGGTGATCTCGGGAACTGGTGCTCTCCGCCTGCTGTTCCAGGCTCTGGGCAACGTGGACGATACGGACTACACCGAGTGGGACAACGTCGGCTTGCCTCCGCAGGGTGTGGAGACCGCCTTCATGCCCCAGCAGGTATGGTCCAACAACTTCAACGGTACGCCGGGAGTAACGGGCGAGGCTGTCACCAAGAACAACTCCGCCCGACACGGAAACGCCCTAGACGACGTTAGGGGCACCGTAATCTACGACGGCAGTCACACTGCCGACGGTGGTAAAGCGGCTAAGCTCGGAAGCGATGACACGCTTTCGGACGGCACTATCGTCGCTCGCTTGCGTAGCGCGCTCACGTTTTGGTCCATGCGGTGTTACTTCTACATTCCGACCGGCGGACAGCTTTACATCCAGCCGGACGGTGCCTCCCTCGACACGTCCAATAACATCACCCTCAACGCCTCGGGTGGATCATTCACTCTCGGCTCGGTGAGCCTGCCGGCATCGGTTACCACGAACCTGGTCAACAAGCTGGTGAAGCTGGAGATCATCACCACCGACACCCTCACCATCTACCGCCTGTTCTGGACTGACCCTGCCGGCTCGTCCCCGGACTACGTGACATCTGAGGACAACACTGGGCGGGAGCCCCTGATCACCGTCACGGTCAACGGCGGAGGTCCTACATCCACACCTCCCGTCTGGTTCGACAACCTCCTCATCACTGAGCCTCAGACCTACCAGCGCTTCACCGACGACTCGATCAACTACGTGGAGTGGCCCCAGGGTGTGTTCATCCTGTCCTCTCCGCAGAGGCAGTCGGACGAGGCCAACGTGATCAGCCGGGACATCCAGGGATACGACCTCGCACAGATCCTCCAGGACGACCTCGTCGCCGAGAGGTTCAGCACGGCCAACCTCCTGCGGGTGAACGACAACTTCACCCGGGACGTGACGGGCTCCTGGGGCACCTCTGACGACGGTACAGTCTGGCTCCACAACACCGTAGCCAACACCACCCGCGGAGTCGTCTCAGCGTCGCCTGGCTATGCGTTCGTACGCATCCAGGATGACTCCTCTGCCATCCGCCTCTCCCAGGCCGGCAACACGGCACAAGAGATCCTGGTGGACTCCGAGATCTACTGCCGGGTTGCGTGCAGCCAGCTCTCCACGGGTAACGCGTTCATCGCCGGTGCCATCTTCCGGCTGTTCTCGTCCAACGACTACTACCGCGTCCGTGTCCACTTCAACACCACGGCGTCTGGGTTCGATGTCCACCTGAACGTCACCAGCACCAACGGCGGAGCCGTTCACACCTTCGGGGACATCGTGAACACGGGCCTTACCTACTCGGCCGGGGAATACTTCAACTTCCGCGCCCAGTGCATCGGCCACGTCATGCGAGCCAAGCTCTGGAAGTCGGGAGTCTCGGAGCCTGCCGGCTGGATGATCGAGGAAGAGGTGGACGACCCGTACAAGATCACGTACGGATACACGGGCGTGTCCGGCTCGAACTTCTCGGGCACCACCAACGTAAACCAGGAGATCCGGTTCGACTCGTTCCAGCTCAACCCGAACCCGGGCAACACCTACACTGGTGTGGTGGATCACCTCCTGACCGAGGCGAACATCCCCAAGAAGATCACGGCCAATACCGCGACGATCCCCGTGCCGAAGGAGTGGGAGGCGGGCACGAGTAAGCGGCAGATCATCGCCGACCTGTTGACCGCCATCAACTATGAGTCCTTGTCTTTCGATGAGGACGGGTTCGCCGTGGTCAAGCCGTACATCTCCCCGCAGGATCGCGGCTCGGAGTTCACCTACCAGGACGACGAACTGTCCGTGATGTACCCCGAGGTCATGCAGGAGTACGACCTGTTCGGGGTTCCCAACCGTTGGGTCATGACGCTGTCCGACCCGGACCGCGACACGATCACCATGGATTTCACGAACAACGACCCGGCGTCCCCTACCAGCACTGTCCGACGAGGCAGGACCATCACCTCGTTCGAGCAGGGCCAGGACGCGGACAGCGAAGCCACCATGATCGCCAAGATCTCGCGGAAGGCATTCGAGGCCAGCCAGGTATACGAGGCCATCGAGTTCTCCACGGCCCTCATGCCGATCCACTCGGGTAACGATGTGTACACCATCATGTACGACCCGATGGGCCTGAACGGCCAGTACGCGGAAGTGTCCTGGGACATGGATCTAGTGGCCGGTGCGAAGATGACCCACCGCGCGCGCCGCGTTATCTCGCTCACGCCTACCGCGGACCCGAGCATCGTGGATGATGATGTGGTGATCACCGGGGCGCTGGAGGTCGGCAACATCGCCGTGGGAGTTACCACACTCACCCCAGTGGCGAACAAGCCGACTAAGGTCGCCGTCTCTGGTCTCAACCTCCAGGGCACCGGGCCTGTCCGTGTCATTGCCACTGCTGAGACGTCCGTCCCCGGCTCGACCTTCCGCGAGGTCTGCACGGCCGACCACACTCCCTACGGCTTCTCCATCTGGGGTTACCGCACGAACACCACCGCGACCAACATCCACTGGATGGCAATGAGGGGAGCCTGACATGGCACAGATCCGCAACGGGGATCTCCGGATCTCCGGCCGGCTGAAGGCCGGCAACATCGCCGTGGGTCTCGTGACCATCACCCCTGTGGCGAACACTCCCACGTCCGTGGCAGTCTCGGTCCCGAGTCTCAAGGGAACCGGCACCGTCGTCGGCCTGTGCACCTCGGTCACGAGTCTGCCGAACACGGACGTCCTGGAGTCCAGCATCTCGTCTGTGTCGGCAACCGGCATGACCGTCTGGACCTACCGCGACAACACGACAGCCACCAAGGTCGGCTGGCTCATGTGGCGGAAGCGGACCTGACCTCCCAGCCCTGGATCCCCAAGTCCGGGGCTGGTTGGTATGGACATTGGCAACGTTGTCAGGGACCACGGGCCCTTGTTGCCAAAAGTCTGAACTTGCGCTATCATGCCCTCATACAGTAAGCTGAAAGTTTGGCCTCAAGTCAAACCGGCTCAAGTGAGGAGGTGCCATGACTACGACCATTGCCGACGACCTTGTGGTGTCGGGCGCCTTGAGCGCGGCCAACATCTTGTTCGGCTCTGTGCTCATGAGTCCCCAGACGAACTCCGCCACGGCATCCGAGGTGAAGGTCAACCACGCCGGCACGAACGAGCCGGTGGTATTGCTGACCGCGCACTCGGCTTTCCCGTGGTCTCGTGTTCGTGAGGTGGGCTATCGCTTCTCGACACCGACCGGGTTCACCGCATACATCTTCCGTACCAACGACGTGGACACGACCGTGCACTGGGTGTCCTGGCAGGAGTTCACCTCATGAAGCGGGCCGAGTACGAGGCGAAGGCCATCGAGTTCCGGGTCCTGCTGGAGGAGATCTCCCAGCGTCCCGAGGAAGAGCGAGAGTGGCCGGAGCACGACGAGTGGCTGTCCATCCCGGGGACCTCGACATGCACCACACCTACCTGTGCGGCGTTCGGTATCGCGTCCCCTGTCAAGCTCCACGAGAACGGCGACGGAGTCTTCCGCGCGGTGTGTGGGTTGTGTGACACCCCGACCAACCCCGTTCCGATCTTCGAGGAGGACTGATGTCTGGATCGGGTTCGAGCCGCAAAGCTCATGACTTCCTCCGCTCCATCGCCGGCTTCACCGAGGCTAACGCTGGCCCCAACATCGAGGGCCGACCGATCCGCCTTGGTACGGTGGACTACGACTACGACCCGAACGACTTCCTGGGAGGCATCTACCCCAGGATCATGTTCGACGGCGAGAAGGTCGTCAGCCAGAAGCGGTACAAGACCATGGTCGGTTACTACCCCCTGCCCGGCCACCGTGTCGTTCTCCTGCCGATCGGTACCACGTATCTGATCATCGGCACCGTGAGTCCCGCCACTCAGGACCCCAAGATCGACATCTTCTCCACGGTCGGATCTGACACATGGGAGAAGCCGCAGGGTGCACGCTCGATCCGCGTCCAGGTACAGGCCGGTGGCGGTGCAGGCGGCGGAGTGGTTGCTACCGCGGCAGGTGAAGTCTGTGCCGGCGGTGGCGGAGCCGGCGGCGGGTACGGTGAGTCCACCCTCCTGGCCAACTCGGTTGACGACTCGGTCACTGTGACAGTCGGCTCCGGCGGCACTGGTGGTACAGGCACGGGAGGCAATGGCACCTCGTCGTCGTTCGGCTCGTACGTCTCTGCCACCGGAGGACCCGGCGGCGGATCGACTGGTACGGGCGCGTCCAACGCTGGAATCTCTGGTGCCACGGCTGCATCCGAGACCATCGTGGCAGACATTGCCATCAACGGCCAGGGCGGCGGCGCTGGCATGAGGCAACCCTCAGGTGTCACCATGGGAGGTATGGGAGGTAACTCCTACCTCGGTGGTGGAGGTCGCGGATGCTCCGCGGCTGGAGCCCAGGTAGCCGGTGTTGCCGGCATGGGCTATGGCTCCGGTGGTGGAGGTGCCTGCTCGGGTACCACTGCTGACGGCGCACTCAATGGTGGCGATGGTGCCCCTGGCATTGTCATCGTTACCACGTACTTCTAGGAGATCGCCGATACTTACCCGTACCAGACCCACACCCAACCGCAGTACATCACAGGAGGAACCCCATGTTCCGTGACTACCTGGTTGCCCAGATCCGTACTTACGTCCCGTCTGGAGTCGGCGCTCTCATCTCTTGGCTTGCCCTTCGCGGTGTCGAGGTCGACACCGACACCCAGCTCCTTCTCGTGACTGGGGGAACGGCTCTCGCTACCGCGGGTTACTACACCGCGGCCAGCGCGATCCAGCACAAGTGGCCGGCTGCCGGCCGCTACCTGCTGGGATCTTCCAAGGCGCCGACCTACTCCAACGCGGGAGGTGGTGCCGGCGACAAGGCCGCGAACAACGACCCCACCGGAGACGCCCAGTGAGCGACATGTCCAGAGAAGACGTGGAGAGACTGGTCCGCATCGAGGCGAAGCTAGACCTCAGCCTCCAGCGGGCAGTCGAGGATCGGACCGCCCACGACAACGACATGGCCGGAGTACGGGCGGACATCGAGAAGCTGGAGACCCGCACTGGGTCCCTGGAGAACTGGCGGTACGCCATCGGCGTAGCCCTTCTGATGGGAGCCGGCAGCACTGTAGCCGCCGCCATCCAGTCCGTCCCGAAGTAGTTCGGCCCCGCGCCTCGCACCGCCAAAGAGCCCCCGTCATGTCAGGTACAGACGGGGGCTCGATGGTGTACAGGACCAGAGCGCATTCTGATTCTGTCGCGTGCACTCTGTCAGACGTCGAGACCTAGCTCCAAAACGCACAGAACAGCGTCTCTCGGCGAGGCGCATAGCGAAGTGACAGATACTCTCAGGCGAGCTAATCGATCTCTCCTAACGAGCGCACAGAGCTTTCCGCACGAGAGACGCCCGACACCGAAAAGCCCCCGACTCAGTTTCCCGAGCCAGGGGCTTCTCTGCTGGTGTGGATCAGTCGCTCAGCCGGCGCACGAACTGAGGCGAGATCTTCACCATCTCAGCGTCGGGGTTCTCGTCGTCCTCGATCATGTGGACGCTCCCGATCTTGTCCGTTCCCTGGACGATGATCTTCCCGGTACGCTCGGTACCGTCTGCCATCTGGTACGCGACGAACGTCCCGTACTCGAAGCCGGCGAGCGGAGTGCCATCGGATTCGGCTGCTACCCAGGTCATGGGATGCTCCCTGTTGAGTTAGGTGGTGCGTTGTCTTGCTGACAGGACTAACTCTCCCACGCTCACGACACGGTGTCAAGGCGTCCGCCGGAGAGCCCCCGACCGGGGGGAATGTCGGGGGCTCTCGTCGTTGGGCGCTGGTTGGTCGCGGGAAGCGAACAGAGGGAACGGAGACCCTACAGCGCTTCCCATCCCATGCCCTGGTACATGGCGGTGACAGACTCGAACGAGTGGAGCCCGCTCTCGTCCATCACCCAGTACTCCTTCGTGGCCTCGCCGTACCAGACGGCGATCGGCCAGCCGGCCTCGTTGAACACGCGCTGGACATGAGCGGCCGATCGGTGCGCCAGCTTCTGGGTAGACGGCGCACCGGTCAGCTTCTCCACCGCCGGCAGGGCGTGAGTGGCGGTGTCCTCGGAGGAGAGGATCTTGACCGCTTCCACCACGTCCTCGATCGGCGCCTCCCTGGCGAACGTCTCCAGGTCGGGGACGTCAGCCGGGGCCGACTTCCGGAGGGAGAGACGCCCCGTCATCGACCGCACCGGACGCACCGGGAACGGACCCGCCCACTGCATCCTCTTCTCCATCACGGGGTAGTCCACCGCGGGCTCCGCCTGCTGGATGACGCGAAGCGGCATGGTCTCGTCGGTGGGACCCATCTGGGTCATGGTGTCGTGGTCGATGATCACGGGATCTCATCTCCAGGTCGTTGTCGTCGGGCTCACTCACTCGACTCTAAGCGCCACAAGCGCCGAGGGTCAAGACCTACGAGAACAGCAACTTCCAGGTCAGGGGACCCGGGTACCCGTCGGCGTCACCCTTGAGGGCAGCCTTCGAGCGCTGGAAGTCCCGCACGTTCAGCCGGTCGGCCTCTCCCCACTTCGGCCCGGGTCCCTCGACGTAGTGCCGGCCGAACCCCTTCTTCACGAGGCGCTGGCCGAGCTGGGTCACGTACTTGTTGTTGGCGCCGGCACGGAAGTACTTCCGTCCCGGGAACGCGGGGATGGTCTTGGGCGGCGTCGGCACGGGGATGTCCGCGTCACCGTCGCCAGCCAGGTCCTTCGCGTACGCCAGCACCTTCTGGATGTTGAGCGAGCCGGGGTCGCCGTGCACGTTCTCCGGCGGGTGCATGTGACCGCACACTCCGTGGAACGCGTTCCACTGCGCCTCGGTCATCCGCTGCCCGCCGCCGTTGGCGTAGGACGTCGGGTAGGCCGGCCACTTCGCCGGCGCCACGAGCGGGATGCCGTGCTCCTCGTACAGCCAGGCCAGGTACTCGGCCATCTCGCGGAGCGCCCAGTCGGGGGCGTCCGGCCAGAAGATGTGCTCCACACCAGCCGCTGTCCAGCGGCGAGACGTTGCCGGGTCGCACGTCCCGACGAACTCCGCCTGGGTGACGTTGTTGGTGTTCGTCGCCACGCCGCCCAGCTTGTTCACCAGGGCACGCGAGGAGATGTCCGTGCGGTAGTGCTGGTACGCCTTGAGCCGCTTGTTCCGGAAGTCCGGGACGAACGTGATGTTGGGCGCGACCGCGCCGCCGTCGTACGTCGGGAGCGTCGTGCCTTCGGTGGTGTGGAGGACGACGACGTTGACCTCCATCGGGTCGCCGCCCCAGTTGTCCTCGTACCACGATGAGCCAGACGCCACGGCGCCCGGGTAGATCTGCGGGCCGGTGAGTGTCGTCACAGGTTCCCTCCGATGTTCGCGGCCGCAACCCACGCGGCCTGGATCGTGTCCCCCAGGTCGTCCCATGCCGGCATGGGATCACCCTGGAAGTTCTTGTGCTCGGTCACGGCGCCGTACGCCTCGTACGCCCGCTGTGCCTTCTCGACCGGGGTGAGGACGACCAGCTCCTCTGCCTCCGGGTCGGCCGCTCGGGCCAGGCCGGCGTTGGCCCACATCATGGCCTCTTCCAGCTTGGTCACGGCCAGGGCCTGCTCACGTCCCGCCGGCACGGTGTGCACGACGAACTGTGCCAGGCGGCCGATCTGCCCGCGGATGTTCTCGTGGGCCTGTCGCCTCGTGTCACTCAGCGGCGCGTGGTAGGCGAACCTACGCGCCAGCTCATCCGTGTCCGATGCCTGCATATCCCCTACTCGTACGGGTTGTCGGTCGCCAGGCCCCAGAGGAACTTGGCCTTCAGGTGGTTCCCCTCCGCGTCGGCCAGGGCGTTGTGCTCCTTGCCCTTCTGCGCCGGCATCTTCGGGTTGCCCAGACGCATGGCCTCCGACTTGAGGTCGTGGGTCAGCATCGGGACGTGGGGCGGAAGGTCGATCATCGGACCCCAGCACTGGGCCAGCCGGACGTGGTCGTACGCCCCGTACCACGCCCACATCTTCACGTCGTCCCGGTGGTTGACCTCGCCGGTGAGACCCTTCGGGTGGCAGGCCATGATGAAGTCCGACACCATGCGCCGGATCTGACCCATCGGCCTGACGTCCGGGTGGTCCATGTCCAGCTTGCCGTTCATGCACGAACAGGTCCACTCGTACTTCTTGCCCTCGACCGCGGACGCACACCGGCACTTCTTGACCGGGTACTGTCCGAGTTCACCTCGGACCTCGGGGAGGTCCTTGAGCGGCAGGTGCGGCCAGACGTTGTTCCGCATCCAGTCGTGGGCCAGGATCTTCTCCTGGTTCATCTCGCGGTTGATGACGTACAGGGTACGACCATCACCCGACTTGAACCCGGCGGACACGAGGTCGATGGTCCTGCCGTCGTCCACGAACTCCAGGTCGTACGTCAGGAACTGGGCCGAGAACGGGTCCAGCAGGGTGGAGAATACGTCGGTCACTTCTTGTCCTCACTCCACGGAAGAGCGGGCTTACCCGGCAGGCTGGCCTCCCAGGTCATGACCTCCGGCGACGCGTCGTATCGGATGGGCTGGAGCGACGCGTGGAACTTGGCGTCCTCCACACCCAACGCAGCGAAGGCGCCCAGTGCGAGCGTCAGGACTACTGCCAGGAACAGCAGGGTAAGCACGTTGTCTCCCTCGGTTGATCTTCCCTAAGACTGTATCACTCGACGTGCGGGAGCGAACCACCGGACGCGTGACGGTTCGGCAGGATGTCCACCACGGCCCAGAAGCCTCGGGCCACGAGACGGCAGCCGCCCAGCAGGATGGCGCCGATGAGGAACAGCCAGAAGATGACCCCTCCGGCGAGGAGGCAGATGGCGAGAAGGGGGACGTATTCGGAGTCCATGTCGAGTCCTCGGAGAGTGGCAGTGGCTTCGGAGATGGTGTCGATGACGGTGATGGCAGCGTTAAGCCAGTTCACGGGGGCCTGCCGAGCTAGCGTGTTCGATGTTCGGTACCCTGATCATATACCAAGGAAGCCCCCGGACACAACTCCGAGGGCTCCCGTATGGGGTCACAGATCGCCGAGCGCTGGCTGGTGTGGGTCTTCCTTACTCCTGCTCCCAGGAGCGCTCATGGTCTGACGTGGTGGCAGAGGTGAAGCCGATCGGGGCGGGCCCGCCCTTGGCGGCGACCAGCTCGTACATCCGCTTGGCCACCTCCTCCAGGTCGTGCCCGCACTTCTCGTCCGACGCGGCTTCCACCTCGACCTCTCGGACACCGTCCGAGATCTTGATCCTCACTCGCCACTCTCCGGCTTCGGCTCGTACCCGGTGAGGTGTTCGATGTCCCAGACGGGGGAGCCCACATGGTGCATGAGCACGGCCCGCCCGAGGCGGAAGTCAGAGGCTCGGTACTGCGCCTCGGGGTACGAGCGGAGCCGCTCCAGGCTGATGGTGCAGTGGGCCAGCTTCTTGACCTCGCGGGTTTTCACCGGTCGCCGTGCCAGAAGCCACGGCAGCCAGCCCTTGGTGTACCACTTCCCCCGGTTGTTGCGCTTCCACATCTGCCACGTGGATGCCGGCTCGTGGAACACGACCTCGGTCGAGTTGGTGACGCTCTCCGGCGGCAGGTCGTCGGTCAGGATCTTGGCCCGGAAGCCGATCATGATCTGGTCCATCATGAACGACATGGCGTCATCCTGACGGATCATGATCTCCGGCTCCAGGAAGAGACCGGCGTCCACCATCATGCGGGTGGCGAAGTCCTTCCACTGGAGCTGGAGCCTCTGGGTCTGGAAGTCCTCAGGTCTCATCTTCCACCTCGTTGTCGTCGGGGTCCCACGTACCGAGCACGTCCAGGTCCTCGGTCGCCCAGCGGTACGTCGGACAGCCCTTCTCGCCCCACGGCTGGTAGCACTCGACGCACAGGCCGTGCGTACCGCCCTGTTCGTCTACGTCCTTCTTGTGCGCCTGAGCGATGCGCGAGAGGCGTTCGTCGGGCGTGCTACGGGGCACGTCAGGCATGAGCGAGAACAGAGACTCACTGTCCGACTCACGCATGATCCGGAAGCACGTACGGGACAGCATGACGATCCAGTCACCAGGCAGTACCTCGTCGCCGCCGCCCATCATGTCGCGGAGGATGAGCTTCTGGTCCTTGTCGTACCCGAGGATGCCGAGGCAGAAGATCATGGCGGTGGTAATGTTGCACCCACCGTACCAGCCCTCCCCGCCTTCCAGCCTCACGGCCGCGTACTTCTTGCTGCCGACCTGGAGAGTCTTGACGTGGTTCTCCAGGGCCGACACGGCCATCATCGAGAACGGTCCGGCACCTTCCATCACTCTGCCGCCTCCTGCTCCGAATAGGCCTCGGTCAGGTTCTCGCCCTGCGTGCTCACCTGGCAGGAGCACCCGGTCGAGGAGCAGGCCAGGCCGTTGTGCGCGGTGCACTGGCAGTACCGGCACCGGCCATCAGCCGGCTGCACCACACCATCCAGCAGGCAGCCGCTGGTGTAGGTGTGCTGTTCCGAGCACGCGTCGCCGCACCGCTGGACGATGCTGTGAGCCCAGCCCGAGGTGTGCACGTCGGCCACCAGCTCGGCGGCCCTCTCCCGGAGCGGCTTGATGCCGTGGACCTCGCTCATGTGCTGCTCCAGGTGGCGAGCCGGCAGGCGACCGCCGCATCCGCCCTGGAGCACCGGGCACGAGACCAGCTCATCGCCGCGCTTCTTCTCGGCCCACTCGGGGATGCCGGGAACGACCTGCTCCGGCACGCCCTCCGCCACGTTCTGGGCGCGGTCCGTGCACAACTTCCGGAACCGCTCCGGGTCGTCGTGCTCACAGATGAACTTGCCGGCGTCCGGGTCGAACGCGAGGAGGCAGTCCTGGTACGGCACGTTGTCGTGGGGGAGGACGTTCATGCCGGGCGGCTGGGTGATGGCGTGCACGTTCGCACCCACCATGAACTGTTCGACCAGGACCTCGGCACAGTCCTCGCACAGGTCGTAGCGCGCGGGGAGCGGGCCGGGGCCCAGCGTCATCACGGCCCAGCCCTCGGCCTTCACGGGAGCCGTGAAGCCCAGGAGGTTGGGTACCGGCATGGGCGTTTCCTTCTCTTGCCCACATCGGTTACATCGCAGAAGCCTTGACATTCCCTCGGTTCCTTCCACTCGATTCCGTCACTACGACACTACATGCCGCACTAGATCCGGCGCAAGAACGAAAAGCCGATGCCCGAACCCTCGCACGTCTGGAGCGCCACGTCCGCACCCAGGCCCGACTTGGGGAACTTCTTGTCGTAGACCTTGGCGTGGCCGTACACCTTGTACGTGCCCTTGAGCTGGCCGGACTTGATGACGACCTTCCGCCCCGTGGGGATGTCATCGATCCAGTACCACCCCTTGTAGTTGTGGCCGGCCAGGGTGTTGACGCCGGACGGCTTGTACCGCACCAGCTTCCCCTGGTCGATGCACCGCTGGGCCTGGCTCACCTTCCACCCGCAGAAGTCGTACCGCTTGAAGACGATGGGCGGCTTGGGGGCCGGCGGCTTGGGCGGGGTCACCCTCGGGCTCGGGGTCAGCTTGGGGAACGGCGACGGCTTGATGAGTGTCCACTTCGGGGTGGGCACGTTCGGCGACTGCAAGCGCGCAGCGTTCGCAGCGATGATGCGTGCTTCCTTCCTAACGCTCTCAGCGTCGCCGTACGGAGCGTTTGCACTGCTGTTGCGTGTCTCGTGCTGCGCACTCTTGTTGATCTCGCCAGAGGAGCGCACAGCGCTTTCCGTCACGACGGGCACAGTGCCACTCGTCGGGAACGGCGACACCGACGCGGCAGGTGTGGTGCTCTCCACACCAGCCGTCGGCGAGACGACCGAGACCGCGGTGGCTATCACGGCTATGGCTCCGGCCAGTGCGAAGGTACGAACGTGGATCATTGTGGTCCTCACTCTCTGCCCTCAGCGGGCGGTCATGTCCTGGTTGGCCAGCGCGACAGGCACGCGGGTCTTTGTCTTGCGTCCCATCATTGCAGCGATGGGCCATCCTGTCAAGGCCCAAAGGCCACCGGTCAGAATGGTGAGCACGAGGTGGAGTCCGTGGTTGGCCCCACGCTTCTCGACTACCTTGTAAGACTTCATGACTGTGGTTCCTTCCATGCCCGAAGGGCGAGGCCCCGGAAGGAGCCCCGCCCTGTGATCGGTTCGGTTGTGCCCGCGACCTTCTGGCCTCGGGTCAGTTCTTGAGCTTGGCCTCACCCAGGGGCGTGGCGTTCTTGTACTGCGGCAGGTCCATCGGCTGGTCGTACAGGAAGTACGACTGGTTCATGCCGACGGTCCACTCCAGGTAGGCGCCGGTCTCGGCGTCCTTCCCGTACATGGTGTTGCAGTTGGAGGACGACGAGTACGTGCCGTCCATCGACGGGCCCTGGACGATCAGGTCGCCGTCGTACTGGCCGAGGTCGCCGCGGGTCTTGACCTCCGGCGGGAGCAGGCCCACGCAGTAGGTGACCGGGAGGCCCTTGAGGATGTAGTACCCGTACTGGCCCTGGGCGTTCTGGATGTAGACGTAGGAGAGCTTCCCCGGCTTCTTCATCCAGGTGTCGATCCAGAAGTTCTTGGTCTCCCGGGTCGGCGAGTAGTCGCCCGTGTGCGCCGGCTGGTTGGCGACGAGGCGGTCGTAGTTGGACTGGGCCGAGGCCTTCTCCTTGCCGCGGCTGGAGTTGTCCTTCTCGTCGTCACACGCGCCGGCGGTCGTCGCCAGGACGATCACGCCCACGGCCGGGATGAGCACACCGCGGATCAGCTTCTTACGGTCCATCTTCACTGTTGGAGTCCTCACTCAGTTAGGGCGCTACGCGCCCGTTGTCGTTGAACGCCTTGTAGGTCGCCGGCATGAGCCGGGCGAAGGCGTTCTCCATCTGCCGGGCCACCAGCTTGTCGATCTCCCACTGGGGTCCGGACTTGATCCTCGCACGCTCGTCCTTCGTGCGGAGGCTCAGGAAGTGCATGAGCGACCGGGCGTTGCACGTGGCGTACATCGAAGAGAATACACCAACGGGCAGCGAAAGTCTAGCCACCTCTCGACAGATACCCACACCCAACATGCGCTGGTATCCCACCCAACACCGCTCGTACACGGCCATGAGTTCTTCCGTCATGACCTCGTACTGCTCGGCCGTGCCGGCGACGTACTCATAGGCCCCGGCCTTGCCGACCTGCTGGAGAGGGCGATACGCCGGCGGCATGTACAGGTGAGGAGCCAGCTCCTTGTACCGGCCCGACTCCTCGTTGTACGACCAGCCGACCCTGTGCCGGTGGAACTCCCGGAACACGAAGATCGGGGCCTGGATGAAGAACGTCATGGAGTTGTGCTCGAACGGCGAGCCATGACGCTCACGGGTGAGGAAGTTGATCAGGCCCTCATCCCGCTTGGTCATCTCCTGGGTTCGCCACTGCTCCGGCGTGATCAGGCCCAGGCTCTCCAGTTCCTCCATCACCTCCTCGCCCAGTGTAGATACTCGCGCGGCGTGCACCACGTGCAGGTCGGCGGCGTCCTCGTGGACGAGACGGACAGAGACGTCCTGGTCTACCGCGAGGTCAGGAGTAGTCACCGGAACAACCCCCTCACCCAGCGGATCACACCCGTGCAGGTGCAGTCCTCGAACGTCTTCTTACAGGTAGGACAGCGGCCGGTCACGCGTCGTCGTCCGTGCTGCCCTGCACCACGATGATCTCGGGCGTGGGCTCAGCCCCGATACACGGGCTGTCCTCGTTGTCCTCGGTCGGGACTTCCATCGGATCCGTCGGCACTTGGATCCTCCTCTCTTCTACGTCCCCAAGCCCGACACTCCGCCGAGTGTCGGGCTGGGTACCACTACCGGCTAGGTCAGCCGGCGGTCTTGTACGCGCACTCTGTGCGCTCGGCCGCCACGTTCAGGGTGAACGGGAGGTCGTTGGACTGGAACGCGCCCTTGTACTCGTTGGCGCTGTCCGCGTTGTACGTGCGGATGTCCTCGGCCCGGGAGTTGTTCAGGGCGGTGATGTTCTGCCGGAGCTTGGCCTTGCGCTCGGCCGTCGTCTCCTTGTCCGCCATCTCGTCCCGGGCGTTCTTGATGGCGTCCTCGGTGGACTGCACCGAGGCGCACAGGTTGAAGAAGTGGTTGTAGGTGTTGACGCGGAACGCGCCGTTCCCCGTGGTCTGCTCCTTCGCCTTCACGCCGCCGCGGAAGTCAGCCGTCCACTTCTGGAGCTGGCCCGTGGCGAAGGTCGTGATGGTGCCGAACACGAGGAGTGTGGCGAGCGTCAGGAGGGCGATGCCCCATCCCTTCGCGTACCACTTCGCGCCCTCACGGAAACCGATCCGGTCGTCGTCCCTCATACTGCTCCTTGCCCTCACTGTACCCCCCTTGTTAGTGAGGGGCCCCGAGCGGGGGGGTTTACCCGGGGCCCCTACTATTCGGCGGGAGCGCGATCACCGCGAAGTTCGACACGCTCTCTCCGACAGGACAGACACTATCGACCGGACACGAGTCGTGTCAACCCACGCCCGATTCTATTAGCCACGCCCTCTTCGGCGCTTAGTAGACCGGCCCCAGGATTTCCCCTTGGGCCTATGGCCTACATGCCACTTATCACACCACGGGCATTTGTAAACCTCCAGTAAGGAATTGCCCCTGCGGATAAGATTGTTCCGATGGGCCTTTGCCTGCTCCTTGGTGTCGTGCCCTTGCTTGTCGCCGCAGGGCTCACCTCGTGTCATATCACCACCCTTACCCCGTTACGATCCACACCCATCGACGCTCGAAAGCAAGCGCTCTCCCGGGTCTATCCACGCCAAAGTCCCCCACCCCAGAGGACGGGGTGGAGGACCTGGCGCATCTGGCTGCCCCCTCTCCTACACGTACTCGCCACCTGTGGCGAAGTGCAGGGACAGCCAGGCGAGGAACGAGACGAGCACGACGCGGCGGATCTTCACCCACGCGCTGGCCTTGCCCTGGTCGTTCCTCATGTCCTCACGCCTGGTGGCGAACCATCTCCAGACGTGCTCGGACAGCGTGTCGTCCGGCTTCTTGTTGAACAGAGCCGGACCCTCGATGGCCACGAACGCGCCCAGCCAGACCAGCCAGGCGATCGTCCATCCGCTCACTCAGAACCTCCCGTAATACGCACGCGGGGAACCCGCGGTGTAGTCCTTGATCCGGTGCTTGCCGACGGTACGGCCCGGCTTGGGAGAGTCCCAGAACCAGCCGTACCCGTTGGAGAACCCGGCGTAGATGCCGACGTGGTAGATGTTGGACGAGGACGTGCCGATGAACACGAGGTCCCCGACACGTCGGTTCGCCGGCGCCACGTGTTTGGACTTGTTGTACTGAGCCTGGGCCGTACGGGGCAGAGTCTTCCCGCTCTTGCGGTACGAGTAGTAGGTCAGGCCCGAGCAGTCGAAACGATCGGGCCCGGTGGCCCCCCACTTGTACGGGTCTCCCTTCTGTGCTGCGGCGACAGAAAGGGCCCTCTGAGCGAGGGACGGCGCAGCCTGCGCCTCTACTGCCGGCGACACGAGAAGGGCGGCAAGAGCGCCCGTGACGACGATTCCAGCTCTGGTCTTCATGTCCATCCCAACGTAGGCTTCGGCCGAGCTGTTACCCGACCGTTACACGCTATCGCCCAAGCTGCCTCCCGGTCAATTCAGGATGACCATTACACCCACTGCTCACACGGTGGGAATCTCGCCGACCGTCTCCACGCGCGTCACGTGGCCGTACTGCTCACGGCAGTGGTCACGAACCTGGGCCAGGCTCTTGGTCGACTTCACGAGGAAGGTGTGGTGCTTGCCCGTGCGGTCCGTGCAGTACTGCCCGGCCACTTGGCACTCACCCGTGATCTTGTTCAGCGGGTCGTGTCCCGGGATGCCCGCGATGGACACCGTCACGATGTACATGTGGACAGTCTCGGCGATGTCCAGGTCCAGGTCTGCCAGAGCCTGGGCCCATCCACCAGAACCGAAGTACACCGCGCGGTCGTCCAGGTAGGCACGAGCCGGGTACTTCTTGTTGGTCACGAGGAGGATGCCGCGGTCGTTCCAGAACGTACGCGCGGTCACGGGCGAGTCAGCGATGGCCGGGATACCCAGCTCCCGCTCGATCCACTCGACCACGTCATGGAGGTTCTCCCGAGCGGTCTGGACGAACGTCGCCTCCGCGTCCATGATGGTTCGCACCGCCTCAGCAGTGCCCGGCACGGGCGGGTCGTAGATGACCCCGCCCTGCCAGCCACGGCTGTAACCGTGCATCACCCCGTCAAAGTCCAGGGCAACGGTCATACTCCTCGGCTCCCGTCGTTACGGACCAGCTTCATCTGACGCGGGATGGTGTGGTACGTGACCCAGGTCTGGAGCGTGCACAGGTAGTCCAGCACGTCCGACGTGACGGTCACGGTGCGCGACCCCTTGGGCCACTTCATCATCTCGCGGACCTCCTCCCAGAGACCGCCCGACAGGGTGGCCGCGTAGCGGGCGAAGCGGAACGCCTCGTCCACGCCACGGTACTCACCCTGGTCCGACTTGTCCTGGTCCTCCATGAGGTCGAACGTGACCGTCAAGGTCCAACGCTCTTCCACGAACGGCACGTGGTTCTCACGTGCACCCTCTGCCGGCATGGGCTCCTCGCTCCCTAACAGATGACTTTCTGACGCTCGGAGCGTATCAGCCGTTCGCCGTCCGGGTCAACCCAACATCGGACCAAGGAGGTTCCACAGTTGAGATACCCACGGTTGTTGTCCCGCAGGAACGCGGCCTCTACGACCTTCGCGGGGAACGTCTCGCACAGGACCTCATACGCTCGCCACGAGTACGCGTGAACGCACGCGACCAGCACAAGCGACGAGATGTCCGAGCGCTTGTACGGGCGCTTGTAGGACACACCGGCGTCAGCCAGTAGCTTCATACGCCGCTGACTCTTCAAGGCGTTTAGGCGGTCCCTCACGTCCTTGTTGGCAGGCTCCTTGGCCAGCCGCTGTTTGAGGTAGTACACCTCGTCCATGGCCTCGCCTGTCACAGGATCTACGCGGTACAGCTTCACGGCTTGGGCCTGCTGATCCAGTCCATCTCCACGTACTTCCCGCTACGCACGTCTCCGACGTACCCGCGGCCAGGAGATGCGTTGCGCACGTCCATGTCCTTGAGGTACTCCTTCGCCCTGCGATCGAAGGCCTGGGACGCCTTGGTCGTGTTCGGCTCGAAGGCGAGCACCACACCACTGGCGAGCTGGCGCTGGCCGATCGTGCGTCCCCACCTGACGCGCCACCCGTATTCGAGTGCCGGCTCCGTTCCCTTGTTGGTCGTCTCGTCGGTCTCGTCGCCCTCAGGCAGCGGCACGTCCTGCGTTCTCACTGAAACCCTCCACCCACTTCACGCGCTTTCCGGTATTGCCCTTGTTGGCCGTAGAGGTCAGATGCCAGCACCCGCACGCCTGGCTGTAGTACCAGGACAGAGAGGCATCCCCATCTAGGGCCGCCTTCACACAGGCAAGCTGTGCCGTCGTCTCCGCCGTATACCTGACCTTCCCGCATTGAGGCCTTGTGCACTTCACGGTCCCACTCCCTTCACTCTCTCATCACATCTCGTACACCGACTGTAGCACGAGGGGGCAGCCTTGGCATATGACCGGAGTCACGCAGGCTGCCCCCTCTTCACTTGCTAGCCGGGCTGGTCCACCGGCGGGTAGTTCTCATCCGGCGGTCCCGGGTCGGGCGTCACGATGGGCGGCGGTGGCGGGGGCGGCTCACCCTCGGTCACGGGCCCTCCCGTCGGCACGACACCCACAGTGTCGTTCCCCTCCTCGGGCGGATCACTGGGGATCGGCTCCTCGGGTACGGTATCGGACATGTTCACCTCCTTCACTCACCGTCACGATACACCCCACTGACCGATCAGGTCAATGCCCCAGGATGCGCAGCGTGCGGCGAGCCTCGGACTCCAGGATGCCGGCACGACCCATCTCCTCGACCGTGTCCTTCCGCAGGCCGACCATGAGAACCGGGTCCTGCCCACCCATGCCGTAGCGGTTGTAGAAGTGGACCCAGTTGTGGGTGTTGTACGGCAGGCCGCCGCCCTGTCCCTGGACGTACTCCTTCACAGCCACGTACTGCGCACGGAGGGCCCACAGGTCACCGTCACGTACCGTGAACCCTTCCCGCGCGTAGTGCTCCAGCATGATCCGGCTCTTGGCCTGCCGACGTGTCTCGCCCTCACGACGTGCGGCCTCGAACACGTCCGGGTGTACAGGCTCCGGCTCGCCGTACATCGGCTGGTCCTCGATACGCTTGATGAGGGCCATGAGATCCCCGTACGTAGGAACCCGACTCACGACGGGCTCCGGGATGAGACTTGCCGGCACGGTGCTTGCGGCCAGGAGGTCATCATGCAGGCTCTGTGCCGCAGCGATGTTGGCCCGCTGCCCGTCCGTCAGGTTGGCCGGGTCCTGTTCGGGTGGAAGCTGGTTCATGCCATGTCCTCTTCCCTCACGTAGCGCAAGGACTCATCCCCGCCACCACAGGTCTCCGTGTTCTCGTCGTCCTCCAGGGGGTCGCCATGCGCAGGACAGTCCGGGTGCGCATAGGCGATCACACCCGCACCGCCATACTCCGGCAGACCGATATCGGCCGGCGTCAGGCAGATGCCGTTACACTCCGGCTCCTCTGTCTCGTCGGGCTCGGTGCCCTCACTCACGGGTACCTCCAGTACGTCTCTTGGGTGATCTCTGACTCCTCATCATACACGATGGGAGTACCGCACACCCCACATGACTCCTGGCGCTCACCCACGGAGTGCAGTCCGCCACAGCCGCAACGGCAGCGCATTGACTCCTGGCAGGGTGTGGGACAGTGGTGCCGGCGAAGCCTACGCGCTGCCCATGCCTTCTGGATGGAGTCCCCCTTGGCGCACATGATGGCCATGAGCACCAGTAGGAACCCACCCAGGAACGCGTCACCCACGCTACTCATACCGGCTTGATCCTCCCCGACACATAGCCGTAGTCCGGGCCCTCGCTCACGGGTCGGCCGTAGCACTGCCGCACGGCGCGCACGGTCAGGTGTTCACCCGACGTGCCACAGTTGCCGCAGTAGATCACCCGGCCCGTCACACCGTCTCGTGCACGTGCCGGCTTCTTGCCTCGTGCCGTACCCTTCTTGCCCACGCTGTTACCTCCCCAGTTCCAAGGCCAAATGGCCGCGTCTGCCAGCCCATCGAACAGGCCGGCAAAGAAGTCCTCCATCAGAGACCCATCTCCGCGCTCACGTCACGCTGGAGGATGGCCTTCAGGATCATCCGCTCCTCACTGCCGCGGTACTTGTCGAACAGTTCCCCGCGCTCCAGGGCGAGGCAGATACCGCCCTCACCGAACAGGGAGATCGGTCCCACCACGCGGTACCTGTCGAACTCCGGGAAGCCGACCGAGAGGTCGGGCTCCTTCGTTACCACGGGCATGAGCCGCATGGCACGCGGTACCTGGTAGTCGTACCTCAGCCGGTTCGGGATGCTCTTCCACTGCCCGTCGTACTGACCACCCACGCACAGTGCGCGGACGTGCTTCTCGGCGGCCTCGTTCTCACTGGCCATATCGTGAGTCCTCATCTCCACATTGGTCACACTGTTCCGGCTCATGGTCCGGGTCATAGTCGGACATGGACAGAAGGACGTACTCACCCTCTGCACCACACCCAACGTACGCGTGGCAGGTCTTGCCATGCCGCTTAGCCCATGCGCGCCAGAAGTTCGCCATGGCACGAGGAGTCTTGCCCCCGTGCTCACCCGCGAACTTGTGCTCCACTCCTGACGCCCACTGGTCCCAGGGCCAGCGCCTGTAGGTACGACGAGCCGGCACGTCCGTTATCTCATCCGGCATAACCGGCTCGTCTCCCGTCCACTCTAGGCGTACCCTCTGTCCGAGCCCGCCCATTAGTGGTCGAAACAGGGGTACCTCTTACCACAGTGGCAGTACATCGATTCCTCCCTCCAGCTACCTCTGTGCCTCAGCCATGAGCCTCAGCCAGGCCTCGTATCGGTAGGCTGTGCGCTCGGTGATGTCAAGGACGATACACGCTCGCTTGCGGCTAAGCGACCCCGGCCCGAGACGCATAGCCTCATACTCCCGCGCACGATCCATGGCGAACTCTCGCTCCAGGTAGTACACGGCCCGCTTACGCAGGAGCGGCCATCGGGCTAGTTGTCCCTTGTTCCGCCAGCGGAAGTAGCACGTGGACCTAAGCCCACGAGCCATGATCCCACCCCATACCCCACAACAGACACAAGGCGCTGGCGGGCCTACCTTGCTCGGCATGATCAAAAGCTCCTAGCGGCTGTCTGGATAGATCGGCAAGCGAGAGCGAGAGTACACGCGTACTCACACTCTCGACTCGCCAGACGTACGCTCACGCGCTCCTAACGGCTAAGGTTCGTAGTGAGCGTGCGTCGCATCTTCACGACGACGCGCAAGCTCAGCCTCCTTCGCTACGCGCTCCTCGTGCCGTCCCCTCAGGTAGATGGTCGCCATGGACCAGGTGTCGAACCTGCGCCAGGACCCGTACGGCACACGAGCCAGCCAGTACCCAGCCACGTACCGGATCTGGTACTTCCTCAGCTTGGCATGGCCCGCACTCACAGACCCGCCTCGGGCCTCCGTGTTCACTGCCCCACCCATTGCCATATGTCCGGCTCCCTTCCCTCGTACACACATGCAAACCCCACCCAGAGAGCGACGCGCTTTCGGTTTCCCCACGATCGGGGACCCTAACAGCATGGTCCGTTGTGTACAGCCTCAGATCCTGTGACTCTCCGTAGTCACACTCTAGCGCCCTCTCTGCGGTTTGACCCCGCCATGCGTAGTAGCCAGCGCATCTCTCCGTGCAATACCCTCAGCTTCGCTGAGGTGTATGCACGAGAGAGCGCGCCTACGCGTACGCGCATAAGCTACGAGAACAAGATCGGAATACTCGGAATAGTCCCTCTCCATTAACGTCCTGAGCTGCGATTCTTTCAGCGGTACAAGATCGGAATAGTCGCTCGGAACAAGATCGGAATAGTATTCTGGCTCTCCCCGCCTAACGCCCGACTCACTCAATCCGCAAACTACCAGAGTTGGCAACGGAACGACCAAATCGCCAGAATTGGCAACAGACGGCAACAGAACACCGCAGCGAGGCTAACCCTGAATCACCAGAGTTGGCAACAAACTCAGACATTTGTGGAGAGTTGGCAACGGAACGCAACGAACGGCAACAGAACGCCGGCAGCTCAACCCGCAAACACCCGTGGGGAAAGTGTCCAGTTATGCACCTCCGACTCCATTAACGTCCGCCACTGCGCTGTATGAGCACGCATTGACCTTTGGTGCACTAGCATGTTACGATGACGTGGTCAAGTGCTACACAGAGTGAGGACCTCCGATCATGGCAGAAGTGATCGACACGTGGCCCGGCCCGAGAGTTCCGGCCGCTGCCCAGTTCGAGTACCCGTGGGAACAGTGGGCGCTCCTGGACCGCAACGGTCACGGCGACATCTGGCTGGCCTCGCGCGGTGTTGACTTCCCCGCGAGGATGACCACGTCTAACTTCCGTGCGAGCCTGTACAGCCGCGCTCAGCGGATGACCCGAACCCGCGAGAAGAACGCTCCCCTCAAGGTGATGCGTGTCCGCGGCACCAACAAGGTCCGACGTGTCCCGGACTTCAAGGTGCTCCGCGTGAAGGTCCAGGTCGTCTCGGATGAGCTGGTCGCGTTCCAGTTCTACGACTCCGAGGAACCGCCGCCCACTCCCATGAGCCCCACCGCCGTCGTGCCCAAGAAGCGCAGGGTCCGCCTCCACCAGCCTGTCACCCGCCGCACCTACGAGAAGGTGGGCGTCTGATGAACATCAACTCCCTGCCGTCCTACACTTCCATTGCCCGCGTGATGCTGCCTGACGGTGAGTGGTACCAGGTCAGCCGCCAGTCGTTCATGGCTGAGGGGGACTCGTTCCACTTCACCGGCAACCACTTGCACAAGTCAGGGACCTGGGAATACCACGGCCCGCTGTCTTCTCTGAAGATGGTGGCGGCCCGACCCCAGAAGTAACACCACACCGCACGTCGTCACGTACGATCGCCCAGCACGCTACACCGCATTACCCGGCAAGGAGACAGGTGTTGGACACAAACGACCGCGCCGAGGAGCTGACCGGCTTCCTCCGCAACCTGTATGGCGACAGGAAGGTATCCCTGGCGCGGGCCACGATCACTGACCGTGGCAAGACCACCCAGACGTTCCACGAGGGCGATGGACGACTCCGCCCGTGGTCCATGTCCATCGATGGCATGGCCCGCAGCATGATCAAGAAGTCGGACGCCGGCACGGAGATCTTCTACGCACCGACGCCCATGAGCGGTACCAAGGGCCGGAAGAAGGAGCAGGCACTTCCCAACGTCGTCGTGTTCGGGGACGCCGACGAGGGGCTGACAGCAGACGCTAAGGCCAAGCTCATCGAGCTTGGTGCCTGCCTCGTTCGATCCGGCGGCATTCACCCGACCAACGGGCCCAAGTACCACGTGTACCTCCTGCTGACCAAGGAGGTGACACCCCCGGAGCTGGAGACTCTGAACCGCGGCCTCAAGGTGTTCATCCGCGGCGACAAGTTCGACTCCACGACGCTCCTCCGTCTGCCTGGCACCCGCAACCACAAGTACCCCAAGTCTCCTCTGGTTCGAGTGGAGCGGCTGGCAGACGCACGGCACACCCCGGAGAACCTGACCAAGTTCTTGGGTGTGGAGCACACCGCAGAGGCACCCGCGGCCACCAAGCTCACCCTCCCCACCGTACCGAAGGGCTTCAACTACAAGGCATCCGACCTGAAGTTCCAGCGGATGCGCAAGGTCGTCCGTGAGTGGAACGGGCGCTTCCAGTCTGGCTCGTGCCGTCGCTACATGGCCACCATCGCCATCGTGAAGGACGCGATTAAGTACGGGCTCACCATGGACGAAGCGTACGCCTTCGCCCTTGAGTGTGAGCCACTGCTGGACAAGCAAGAGGAAGAGAACGGTTACCGCATCCAGGTCGACGTGGCACGTACGTGGCGGCGTGAGACCGGCATGAAGCCGTCCGGCACCCTCACCGCCGAGGACGTGGCGATGGCCCCTCAAGCCCAGGAGGCTAGGGACAAGACCACGACGACCCCGCCGGTCAGCACCACACCAGCCCCCGAGACTGAACCGCCCGGCACTCCCGTGCGCCTTGAGTTCGGATCCGGCTTCCCGTTCGCACGTCCCGACCTCGATGTGCTCCTGTCCGGCGACTACAAGCCGTTGGAGCCCACCCTCGTCACGTGCGGGGAGTACTTCCTCCTGTACCCCGGCAAGTCCCATGGTCTCTCGTCTGACCGCGGCCTCGGCAAGACCCACGTAACCATCGCCATGATCCATGACATCATGAAGCGCGGCGGCCGCGTGGCGTACTTCGACTTTGAGGACAGCGCCGACACGTTCATCCGTGACCGCATGATGAACCAGCACGGCATCACCGAGGACCTGATCAGGAACCAGTTCCTGTACCTCGGCGGCATCGACATGAGCGTGGAGACCATCTCGCCCATTGACGCCATTACCATGTTGGCTGAACAGCTCAAGGGCTGGGACCTTGTCGTGGTTGATGGTGTGTCCGCGTCGATGGCCGACTGGTCTGTGGTGGATGACGAGAACAAGCCTTCCATGGCTCTGGACGGCTCCAAGGCCACTGACTACGCTTGGTGGTACGGCAAGCAAGTCAAGCCGTTCCTGGACGCGGGCATCGCCACGCTCCAGATCGACCACAGCACGAAGCAAGGTGGGCGAGTCGGCGGTACGATCCAGAAGGGCGCCAAGCTCACCGGCATCGAGTATGAGCTCCGGCCCGAGAAGATCGCCTCCACCCTCGTCATGGGCGGTACCGGCCGTTTGATCCTCGCCGCGGTCAAAGATCGAGTGGGCCGCGTCATCCGTTGGAAGCGTCGCCATGTCGAGGATGAGGAGACCCAGCAGTGGAACGACGTTGCCACGTTCATCATGACGTCGGACGTAGAGGGTAAGGTCACTCGCTCACTGTTCGAGCCGATCAACCGCGGCGGGCTCACTCCGACCCACGACGATTCCACCCAGGAGGCCGAGGAGGACACGCCGCTGGCTGAGCACGAGATCCGCGTCCTCGATGCCCTCAAGGCACAGAGTGGCCCGATCACTCGATACTCCCTCCGCCAGGTCACCAAGCTGAACAACCAGCGTTGCACCAACGCGGTCAACAGCCTGATCAAGCGTGGGATGGCAGCCGAGGACCCGGACAAGAAGATCATCCTGGTCTCGGGCACGGTCCTCGACTTCTCCAAGGCAGACCGTATGCCGCGAGGAGCCAAGCGGTCGCTAGAGTGCCACAACTGTGGAGATCACCACACCTACCCCGACGACTTCCCGATGCCAGATGACATCGGGTACAAGCCGGGACGACGTTGGTGCAAGATGTGTGCGGAAGAGGGTATCGCTCGTGAGCCCTCAGACGGTCCTGAGTGGGCGCGTAAGGTACGTGGACGCATCACTCGGTCTCGTCGTACACGCGGAGACTCCTAGCGCTCCTAACGAGCGCACAGAGCTTCCACAGTTGACCCGCACACGCCCACTAGCATAAGATCGAGACATGACGACGACGACCACCAATCACCCCGCCACCGCATCTTCCCCGACGCTCGCCACCTTGCTCAAGGACCCGAAGTACAAGGCGTACTTCCTGCGCCCCGCGATCATCCCGAAGGGCATCTACCACCTGGCCCCGTTCAAGGTCTGGGCGCTCACCCCCGCAGGCAAGTGGGCGGGCACCACCGCCGTGGACTACCGCGAGGCGTTCGGCAAGGCCAAGCGGCTCCTGGCCTCGCCCAAGTTCGTGGACGTGTCCATCTCCTCGCGTGTCATCGGGTTCCGCGGTCCCGAGGAGCTGGTCATGGACTACAAGTCCCGCGGCTATGACTGGTGCATCATGTGCCGGCGTCCCGTCCACTTCGCCCCCAGGCGCAAGCACCACGCGCTCCGGGACGACCTCCACCGCTACTTCTCCGCGTTTCCCGTGTGCCCCTACTGCGGGATCCGGGAAGAGACCATGCTCCACTCCGGCGTCACGATGGGAAAGAACTGATATGGCCGCACTTCCGCTCCCTGGTCAGGGACAGAGACCATCTCTCGACCCCGACGAGGTCGGCTACGTCAAGCCGTCCAACATGGCAGACGTACGGGCTAAGGCACTGCTCCACACCCCTGAGACGTGCACGGCGGAGCGTTGCTCCTGCCACCTGCCCGTCGTGTTCAACCCGCCGTCATGCTCGCTCACGGCCCGAGAGGCGTTCGTCCTCGCGTGGCACTTGCTCACGCTTGACGACGAGGAAGAGTCCTTCGAGGACATCGGGCAGCGTCTCGGGGTCACGCCGACGCGCGTCAAGCAGATCTACCAGCGTGCCGGCGCGAAGCTCCGAGCGCACGCGCGTGTCCACTACCCGCTGAGGCCGACGGACCCGGGCTACGAGGCGCAGCAACAAGCGGTGGCGAAGTACCACGAGGAGCACAAGGACAGCCCGTACACGGGTCATGCACTGCCCACGCCCGGCGACACTCAGCCTGACGTGTTCGGGAACGGAGCCGACTAACCATGACCAACATCATGCCCGTCCTCCAGATGCTTGGCTTGCCCGCCACGTCGGGCACCGCCGAGGTCATCGAGGCGATCCGGGCGATCCAGAGGCAGGTCGACACACAGACCCGACGCGGCAACGCCATGGAGGAGGCGTGGAAGACCGAACACGCGAGGGTCAAGCGGGCGGAGGACCCCGACAACTGGCGTGCGGTGTGGACCGGTGACGACTCCACGGCCGACGTCGAGACCACGGCCATGGTGCACGGGAACCTCATCTCCCTCGATCAGGGCCCGGGTCAGTTCCTGCTGTACTTCAGGCCGTGCTGCCAGAACCTCCGGTGTGAGTGCATCCAGCGTCGCTCCCCCGGCGGGTACTGCGTCTGCCACGACAACGACGAATAGGCCGAGGACTCACGCTCCCATGACGACTGCCACGCGACCGGGTAAGCGCCACACCTACCGGTTCAAGACTCGCCCGTATGCCCACCAGAAGGAGGCACTCCGTAAGCTCATAAGCAATGGCTATGGCGGGGCCTTGCTCATGGAGCCGCGGACCGGCAAGACCAAAACGACCATCGACTACATGTCCATGTTGCACATGAAGCGTGGCGTCCGTCGATTCCTCGTGGTCGCGCCGACGCGAGTCATGGGAGTCTGGGCCGAGGAGCTCCACGCTCACTGCCCGTACATGGTCCAGACGATCATCTGGGACGCACGGACGCGTCGGAAGATGCCCACTCTGCCTGACACCATGGGCCCGTACGACATGCAGGTGGTGGTGATCAACTACGAGGCGTTCGCCACCCCCGGCCGTAAGCTGGAGTCGGGCCGACGCAGCAAGGCCACGGGCCGCTTCAAGACCCGTAAGGTCCTGCTGGACTGGGCGGGCCTCGGTGGCGGTAAGCGCAACGACCGCAACGTGGCCATGATCCTGGACGAGTCCCACAAGATCAAGAGCCCATCCGGCAAGGCCGCTACCATGGTCGTCTCGATGCAGGGCTATTTCGGGTGGCGGGTAATCCTCACCGGCACGCCCGTGACCAAGGCCAAGAAGATCGCCGACCTGTACATGCAGTGGAAGTTCCTCAACCCCTCGCGCCTGCGTGAGCTGGGCATCTCCACCCATCAGGAGATGCAGGACATGACGGGTAAGTGGATCGAGAAGAACGGCTATCCACAGTTCGTGGGCACCAAACAGTTCGGGCTGGCCAAGGTCCACGAGGCGATCCACAAGGACTCCTTTGCCGTCAAGCGGTCGGACTGTTTCGACCTGCCGCCCCGCGAGAACATCACGGAGTACGTGACTCTCAAGGGAGAGAGCGCACGCGTGTACGACGAGATGGCCGAGGAAATGGTGGCCAAGCTGGAGAACGGGGAGATCACGGAGGCATCCATCGCCCTCGTCCTCGCGCTCCGTCTGTCACAGATCACGGGTGGCACGACCAAGACCACGGACGACAACATCGTCCGCATCGGCCGAGAGAAGCTGGACGCGCTCAAGCCCCACCTTGAGGACGCCCTGGAGCGTGAGGAGAAGGTGGTCATCGCCGCACGCTTCAAGCCCGACATGGATGCCATCGTGAGCATGGCCCAGAAACTCGGTCTGAAGGTGTGGCAGATCCGCGGAGGCATCAAGCGCGAGGAGACCGACGAGGCCATCCGTGAGTTCCGCAAGTGGGATGACGCCGGCATCATGGTCGTCCAGCCTCAAGCCGCATCCCTCGGCATCGACCTGTCCACCGCGTCCAAGATGATCTGGTATTCGCTCGTGAACTCCTACGTCGATTACACACAGTGCTGTGATCGTATCGCTCTGTCCCGTTCCTCGACCACGTTCGTCTACCTGCTGGCCGAGGGCACCGTGGACGAACTCCTCATGGAGACCCTGCGCAACGATCACGACATGGCCCAGCTCATCATCACCGACCCGCGTAAGCTCCTGCGCACGAAGTGAGCGAGCACGGCGACGCGCGAGACGCCCGAGAAGCGCTCTGTACGCTCCTCTAGGGCGCTCTCGTGTCGTCGCCGTCTCTCTTATCGCACTACGTAGCTCCACGCCCGTACACGCGCCCTCAGCACGCCTAACCGCAACGCGTGCTGTACAGTCGAGACACGAGAGAGTGAGAGACATGAGCACACGATCCAACAGGCACGTGATCATCGAGGGACCGGATGGCGCGGGTAAGTCCACCGTCGTCAAGTACCTGTCCACCATCACCGACACACCCGTGGCACGTCGGATCTCCGACTCCATCACCGGCGTGAAGGGCAAGGACCTCCAGGCGTACGTCAATCAGGACATGGGAGAGTGGGCGAACTACGCGTCCGCTGACCCCCAGGTCAACAAGTCGGCGTACTCCTCGTTCCACACCCCCCGTGCGTCGCACATCTACGACCGCTATCCGCTCATCTCCGAGCCGATCTACGGTCTCCACGTGCGGAAGTCGCCGCAGCCGGCGTTCCTCACGTCGTGGTACCGCGACAAGTGGCGGGAGTTCCTGGCGCATGATCCCCTGATCATCTGGTGCCTCCCCCCGTACGACGAGGTCGCCAAGCACGTCCACCCCGAGAGGGACATGGACGGTGTCTGGCGGAACCTCCTGCCGCTGTACCGCGCGTACACGTTCGCGGCCCTGACGTACCCCGGTACGTCCGTGATCTACGACTACACCCGCGACGAGCCGGGCGGCTTCTCCGAGCCCGGTGACCTCGTCAACCTCGTCTCCCGACACTTCGAACAGTGAGGACTCCGCACATGACCGACAACACCCTCAGCCGCGCCATGGACGAAGCCAAGCAGATGGCCGACGACGCCCGTCCGCTCCCCCGCCGCACCACCGCCGACCCGAACCCCGCATTCCGTCAGCGGGTCGTCCTCGGCTCGGAGCAGAACCCCGTCCGGGCGTTCGACATGTTCCGCCAGGTGGTCGAGTCCCAGGCGTACTTCCAGGGCCTCCTCGGTCACAACTACAACGACATGTCCACGGAGGAGCTCATCGAGTACCTGAAGGGTCAGATCATGGCCCTCCAGGCGGAGACCATCGAGGCTCTGGACGAGATGAGCTGGAAGCCGTGGACGCATGGCGAGAAGACCATCAACCGTGAGGCGATGCTCGGGGAGTGCGCGGACATCCTGTGCTTCCTCGTGAACATTGTCCTCGGCCTCGGCTTCACCGCCGACGACTTCTACCGCTACCACCAGGAGAAGGCCTCCCGGAACATCAAGCGGCAGGAGGACAAGTACGACGGCAAGGCCGACAAGTGCCCCGGCTGCAAGCGGGACATCAACGACCTGAAGGCCAAGAACATCCCCACCGGCAACTACGGGGGAGTGGACTACTGCTCCCACGAGTGCATCCAGAAGATGAACCCGGGCCTCATCGAGGGCGCCGGCATCCAGTTCCACGTCAACCAGGAGTCCTGACACATGGCACACCTCATCCAGGCCGCGACCGCTGACCAGCTCATGAGGGAGGTGACCTCTCGGCTGGTCTACAACCCCGCGCCGGACGCGTCTCCCGAGCTCCTGCGCAACAAGGGCATCCAGCCCGTGGACATGGTGTCCTCGGTCGACACCCACCTCCTGAACGTCGTGGCCGAGGCCGACTCGTTCCAGTGGGGGTTCGACCTCAAGGACGCCTGGCTGACCAAGGCGCGGTTCAACACGCTGGTCCGTCAGTACATCGACCCCGTGGCGCTGGACAACTGGCTGGACATGGTCGGCGCCAAGCTCAACAAGCGCAAGCGCGGCACCGCCGTCATGCGGACGAACATCGTCCAGAAGCGCGGCAACACCAACCGCCCCTCGCGGCAGTGGGGGTCGTGCATGTTGGCGATCTCGTTCCGCCGCGTGCCGGTCCCTCAGATCACGCTGTACTCCCGTACCTCGTACTTCGGGTACATCGGGTACCTCGACCTCACCACGGCTCACGTGCTGGCGCGTCTCGTCGCCGAGAAGACGGGTGTCCCGGTCGAGGAGATGAAGTTCGTCTGGCAGATCGAGGACGCCCAGTGGAGCTGGAAGTCCCTGTCGTACCTGTTCCAGTCCGAGGACCGCGCACAGAGCCTCTGGCGGGCCCGTGAGGCCTGTGTCGAGGGCGGCGAAGCGTGGGACGACATCTGGGAGAAGTCGCCGGGGCTGGGTGTGGCTGCCCTCTGGTTCGACCGCTTCCTCCAGGAGGACGAGGACAACGTCAAGTATGGCGACATGACGTGGGGCGGCTGTGCCCGCGTCCGTCGTCGGTACCACGCCGAGGTGCAGGGCTATGACTACGGCGAGAAGTGGGAGGGCTGGGACGGCGCCGGCAAGCTCCGCGGACAGTCCAAGCGCTTCCGTCCTCTCCCCTCGTGTCACTCCGACACGCTTGACCTCTCCGCCCTGCGGCGACTCAAGACCGAGCCGACCGAGGAGCAGAGGGCCGTGATGGCCAACTTCACCGAGGATGGTTGCGAATGCCTGTATGGGGACATGGAGGTCGACGGGGCATGATCCGAGAGACCTGGGCTTCCGCCCGCTACGACTTTGCCATGAGGCTGCTGGCGGCCGACCCTGTGTACGTCGGGGAGTGGCAGAGTCAGAGGGACGTCACCGGCGCCAACACCACGTACGAGATCCTGAACGCCTCGTTCCAGATGCCCATGCCGGACTTCCCGAGCGAGGCCGCCCGGGTCACGGGGGCGAACCTGCCGTGGGCCGAGGACCACTTCCGTGAGCGTGTCAGCGGGGAGCCGATGAACCCCCCGCCGTCGAACGCGTGGTGGCCCTTCAACGTCAACGGCAACGCCCTGCACAAGGCGGACGAGAAGTTCTCCCACACCTACCCCGAGAGGTACTGGCCCAAGTTCGCCAACATCGAGGGCGAGACCGACAAGGGCCGGCAGATCTTCGTCCCGCACATCGGCACGCGGTTCGAGTACGGCGACCTCGGGGACGTGATCGAACTCCTCAAGCGCTCGCCGTACAGTCGGCAGGCGTACCTCCCCGTCTGGTTCCCTGAGGACACCGGGTCGGCGTCTGGACAGCGCGTCCCGTGCACGCTGGGCTATCAGTTCATCATCCGCGAGGGTGCAGCCGGCAAGCGTCTCCACGTCATCTACCACATGCGGTCCTGTGACTTCATGCGGCACCTGGCGGACGACATCTACATGACCATCCGGCTGGCTCAGTGGGTGCGCGACCAGCTCCAGGGCAGTGTGGAGGATCAGAGGTTCGCCGGCATGACCCTCGGCACCCTGTACTTCTCGGCCGGCTCGCTTCACATCTTCGAGCCGGACAGGGTCGCGCTCGGCGGCATCGTCCGCACGATGGCCACGGAGTACAGCCAGCGGCTGTCCCGCTACGCCAGCGGATCGGACGTGCCTTCCGATGAGTAGGCCCAGCCGGGATGACACGTTGATGAAGACCGCGTTCCTGTGGTCTGAACACTCCACGTGCTCCCGGCTGGCAGTCGGGGCGGTCGTCTCTCGGGACGGCCGCTCCTTCTCGACCGGCTTCAACGGAGCACCCAAGGGCATGCCGCACTGTGACCACTCGTGCGACTGCCGTAACCCGCTCAAGGACGCGTCCATCCCGCCCCACGACGAGAACTGTCGGAGCCGTCAGATCTGCCGCACCGCCGTCCACGCGGAGCTCAACGCCCTCATGTTCGCGGCGCGGTACGGTCTCGCTACGGCCGAGGCAGAGCTCCACACCACCCATCAGCCGTGCCTCAACTGTGCCATGGCGATCGTGAACGCGGGTATCGTTCGCGTGGTCTTCTGGCACCCGTACCGCGACAATGGCGGGTTGGACCTCCTTCTCGCCGCGGGCGTTCACATCCTCCAGCCGCACTGAACGGAGTATGATCGGGCTATGTCTCTAGTCCTTCAGTCTCTACCCGTCATCCAAAAGGCGGTGAGAGAGCCAGCGTGTGACCTCTGCGTCATGAGTGCAGACGCGTCCCCTAGGGACGTCTGTGTGACCGCTCAGGGCTCTCCGAGTGTCGTCCCGAGGTATGCAGTCGTCGGCAAGTTCCCGCCGTCCCAGAAGGCAACACAGGAGCTCGGCGACTACCTCACGGAGGTCGGTCTCGATCCGACCGAAGCCGTGTTCATGGGCGCGGTGAAGTGTCGGACGTGGGGCACTGCCCCGAACCGTACGATCATCAAGGCGTGCAAGCCCTACCTCCACGAGGAGCTGGCGCTCCTGCCCGACACGGTGACTCACGTCCTCGTCATGGGTAACGAGGCGCTCCAGGCTGCGCTCGGGAAGTCGGGCATCACCAAGTACCGCAGCCAGGAATACGAGATCCAGACGTTCCACCCCGAGACCAAGTCGGCTCGTACGCTCACCGCCATCCCGACCATCGCTCACTCCGCGGTGTCGAGGAACCCTGGTCAGCTCCAGGGCTTCATGGCGGACCTGCGTTACTTCGCCGCGAGGGTGGGCGGCAAGGAGGGTGGAGCCGCACAGGTAGCCCCACCCAAGAACATCCGGTACGTCCTGGACAAGCTGGAGCTCCGCCGCCTCAAGCGTGCGTTGGAGAACGCGGACATCGTGTCGTATGACATCGAGTCGGCGTCGGATCACCCCGGCTTCCTGGAGAGCGACCCGTCCTCCAAGATCGTGTCCATCTCGTTCACGATCCTGTCCAAGGACAAGAAGCTGTCCGCCTGGGCCGTGCCTCTGTTCCACCCCCAGTCGCCGTGGCGTCGGATCTGGGAGCGGGTCCTGGAGTTCATCCGGGAAGCGTTCTGCAAGGTACCGCGGTCCATCGCGCATAACGGGAAGTTCGACAACCGCTGGTTGCGTCAGTGGGGTGTGGAGCGTTACCTCACGTTCGACACCATGCTGGCCGCGCACCTCCTGAACGAGAACCGCGCCAAGGGTCTCAAGCCGCTGGCTCACACGGAGCTCGGCGTACCCAACTGGGGTATCGACACGAAGGACCTCCTCAACGTCCCGATCATGGAGGTCCTGGAGTACAACGCCCTGGACACGTGGTACACCTACTTCCTGTACCGCAAGTTCCGCCGGCAACTCCTGGAGCAGAAGCGGCTCCGCGCCATCTTCCAGCGGTTCTTCATGCCGTCCGCGAACGAGTTCACGGGGATCGAGCGCCGCGGCGTCTGGACCGACCGGAAGCGTCTGTTCACGCGGTACGAGGAGGCCAAACAGAAGCTGGCCGAGATCGAGACCAAGCTCCGTGAGTACGTGCCCGAGGATCACCCGTACAAGCTGTACGACCGACAGGGCAACCTCAAGGACGACGGGGTCAATTTCAACGCGTCCAACTTCCTGCGGTGGCTTCTGTTCGAACACCTGGGGCTCCCCGTCATCAAGCGCGGGAAGGAGAAGGACGACGGCTCGCCTGGTGCCCCGAGTGTCGCCGAGGGCGTCATGATGGAGCTGGCTGAGATCCATCCCATGGCCCAGCTCCTCATCGACCGGGTGGAGTGGTACAAGTTCTGTACCGCGTTCTTCGCGGCTTACACGGAGCTCATCACCGCGGACGACCGCATCCACACCACCTTCAAGTTGCACGGCACGACGACCGGCCGCCTCTCGTCCGGCAAGGAGAACGACGGCGAGAAGATCTCCGCCAAGAAACAGGTCCGCGGAGTCAACCTCCAGCAGGTCCCGCGGAACAAGTTCATCCGCGGTCTGTTCGGCGCACCGCCCGGCTCGTACTTCGTGGAGTTCGACTACAGCCAGGTGGAGCTCCGTGTCGCCGCCGAGCTGGCACATGAGCCCACGATGATCCACCTGTACCAGACAGGCCAGGACATCCACATGACCATGGCCATGCAGATGACCGGGAAGCCCGCACACCTCGTCACGAAGGAGGAGCGGAAGAAAGCCAAGTCGGTTAACTTCGGCTTCCTCTACGGTATGCAGTGGCGGAAGTACATCGAGACCGCGTGGAACAACTACGGCCTCCGTGTCACCGAAGAGGAGGCACAGCTCTTCCGTAAGGCCTTCTTCCTCCAGTTCCCGGAGCTCCTCGTCTGGCACCGCAAGCAACGCGCCATGGTCGCCAAGTACGGACGCGTGGAGAGCCCTCTCGGGCGCGTTCGTCACCTGCCTGACATCTACTCGCCGGATCGTGAGGTCAAGGCCGAAGCGGAGCGCCAGGCGATCAATTCGCCGGTCCAGTCGTTCGCGTCGGACATGATCCTCATCTCCCTCGTGGTCCTCCACAAGAAGTTCCGTGAGATGGGTCTGAAGGCCCGCAGCATCGGCACGGTCCACGACGCCCTGAACCTGGAGATCCCCGAGAACGAGATGGCCGTGGCTCTGCCCATGATCAAGGAGGTCATGGAGAACCTGCCGCTCCGAGAGTGGTTTGGTGTGGAGCTTCACGTCCCGATCATCGCGGACTGTAAGGTCGGCACCCACTGGGGCGACGCCATGGAGCTGGAGGAGCACCACATCCACAACTGGGACCCGAGCATCCTCACGACCGCTGCATGATCCATAGCTAGCTCAACCGCAGATGAAGGGCTAAGATCAACTCATGACCGATCCGAGAATCACCCTCCGCCAGAACCCCCAGCCGAAGATGCCGCGGGGCTTCTACCTCGCCACCATCGAGATGATGGCGGACTCCATGTCGTCGGGCGGCTCCCCGATGCTGACCCAGCGGTGGCGCCTCGTCGGCTCGCCGACCGAGGGCAAGCCGTACACGTACCTGTGGCGGGTGCCGCTCACCGAGACGGACATCCACAAGCTGACCCAGGTCAACCGGGCGCTGGGTCTCGCCACACCCAGCCTGGAGCGTCTCCAGGACGGGACCGACAAGCTCCTGACCGAGAACTACCTGGGCAAGCCGGCTCTGGTCTACCTCGTCCCCGAGCAGTACCAGGGACAGTGGCGGAGCACGATCCGCGAGATCCGCCCCCAGTCCCAGGCCATCGCGCTCATGGCAGTCGTTCCCGACGAGGAGCCCAGCCTGTGACCATCGACCTCTCCGCCCCCGGCGTCGGCGGTCTCCAGGGGAAGCACTTCCCCTTGACCGTCGTCAGCCAGTCCATGGCCAAGTGCTTCAAGCGCTGTCCCATGCAGTTCGATTACAAGTACAACCAGGAGCTGGCTCCGCGGGTGCACTCCAAGCCGCTGGAGCGGGGCAAGTGGTTCCACTCCCTGCTGGAGGCGTACTACCGTCCCGCGGACGACCCGAACGCCGACACTGCGGAGACCTGGGAGCAGGTCCACAAGCGGATGTCCAACAAGTTCTCCGACCTCTTTGACGAGGAGAAGGAGGACCTGGGCGACCTGCCGCGGGAGATGCGGTCCCTGATGGACTCCTACCTCTGGCACTACGACAACGACCAGTCGTGGACCGTGCACGAGGTGGAGAAGACCATCGAGGTCCCGCTCCCCTTCCTGTCCGGGGTGAACCTCAAGCTCCGGCTGGACATGCTCGTGGAGGACGAGTACGGCCTGTGGGTGGTCGACCACAAGACGCACAAGACCATCCCCAAGACCACGGACCGTCTCCTCGACCTCCAGTCGCCGCTGTACGTCTGGGCGTGCCACGAGGCCGGCATCCCCGTGACCGGGTTCAAGTGGAACTATGTCCTGGCGAAGGCCCCGAGCGTGCCCAAGATGGCGTACGTCGGCAAGGCCAACCAGGGTCTGTCCAAGGCCGCGTGCTCCACGGACTACCTGACGTTCGTCCGCACGGTCAAGGAGTACCAGAAGACCTACGGACTCAAGATCACGCCCGAGATCAAGGCCCGGGCGGACTTCCTCAAGTCCCAGCGGTACGACTACCACAAGCCGGTGCAGACGTCGGACTTCTTCCTCCGGATCACGCTCCAGCGTGACGAGGAGATGATCCAGCGGGCTCTCCGTGAGCTCCACCACACCGCCAAGCGGATCATGGAGTACGACTTCTCTCCCGAGTGGGTGGAGCGTAACCAGGACCGTGGCTGCAACTTCATGTGCTCCTACCGGGACCTGTGCCTGGCCGAGTACATGGGCGGCAGTGCGGAACTCATCCGTCGGAAGAACTACGTCCAGCAGGACCCGTGGGCTTACTACATGGAGGGCAAGCCCGACGACCCGGTGGAGTAGACACTCCCGCCGTCACTGTCAAGCGCAACCGCACAGACAGTGATAACCTACATTCCATCACGACGACACGACAGGAGGGTATTCCTTTGGCAGCGCCCGCAGCGAAGAAGGACTATGCAGCTATCGCGGCTGCAAAGATCCAGAAGCCGAGCAGCCAGAAGCGGATGCCTCAGATCCTGGTCTATTCGAGGAACAAGAAGGGGAAGAGCACGTTCTGTGCCAGCGCCCCTGACGTCCTCATTGTGGACCCGGAGAACGGAACCGACCATCTCAAGAAGGCCGACCCGTCGGTCTGGAAGGTCTCCCGCTGGGAAGACTTTGACGAGATCGACCGGTACCTCCGAGGCACCAAGCACCCGTTCAAGTGGGTGTGTGTGGACGGTATCACTCGCATCCACAACATGGCTCTCCGCTTCGTCATGAGCCAGGCCGAGGAGCGAGACCTCGACCGCATCCCCGGCATGGTCCAGCTCAAGGACTACGGGAAGGCCAACGAACTCCTCAAGGGCCTCATGCTGAACTTCCAGAGCCTGGGAATCGGCGTGATCTACACGGCCCAAGAGCGCATGTTCTCAGCCGAGAACCCCTCCGAGGAAGACGAGGAGGCCGAGGAGTCGGACATCATGTACGTCCCCGACGTCTCGAAGGGCGCACGCTCCGCCCTCCTCGCCATGGTCGACGTGATCGGCCGTCTCTACACCGTTCGTGCCACCAAGACCGTCAAGCTCCGGTCCGGCGGCACGAAGGAAGTCGAGTACGTCCAGCGCCGCCTGTGGGTGGGAGTCCACCCGCGGTACGACACGGGATTCCGCTCCGACTACAACCTCCCCGACTTCATTGTGGACCCCACGGTCCCCAGCCTGGTCGAGTACCTGAACACCGGAAAGGCAGGAGCCAAGTAACATGGCCACCAAGCAGACGATCGACTTCTCCCAGACCAAGGACCAGTCGGGCTTCAACCCCAAGCGCAAGGAGGAGGGTGAGTACCTGGGTACCATCGTCTCCTTCTCGGACACCAAGTCCAAGGCCGGCGCGGCCATGTGGGTGTTCGGCGTCGCCCTCAAGAACGACCGCCGCGCGACCTACCCCGTGTACTGCCTGCTGGGCGCCGACCAGGTCTGGAAGCTCCGGAACATGATGCTGGCCGCCGGCTTCCAGGTCCCGAAGAAGCGGATCACGGTCGACGGCAACCGCCTCGTCGGCAAGGACATCGGCATCTTCCTGGAGGACGACGAGTACGAGGGCAAGCCCAAGTCCGTGATCGGCTCGTTCTTCCCGGCCTCGGAGTACAGCGGCCCGGAGAACGAGGACGACGACGCCACCGAGGACGAGGAGTACGAGGAGGCGGCGGACGAGGAGTACGAGGACGACGAGGAGCCGGCCGACGGCGAGCCCGAGGACGAGGCTCCCGAGGACGACGAGGAGTCCGACGACGCCGACGAGGAGCCGGAGGACGACGCCGAGGACGAGGACGACGAGGAGGACGCGGAGCCCGAGCCGGCTCCCGTGAAGGCCAAGGCCGCTCCTGCCGCTCGCAAGGCTGCGCCGGCGCGTGCCAAGACCAAGAAGCCGGCCCCCGTCGAGGAGGACGAGGACGAGATGGACGTGGACGACCTCTAGGTCGATCCCACATCTCCGCAGGTCAGGGCGTTGACGTGATCAACCTCAGATGATACTCTCTGACCTGTGAGTCCTCACTCTCACGCCAACGAGCCCCGCGAGTCGGTTCCGTTCCCTCGGTTACGACGACGCGGGGCTCCTTGGTATCTACTGGAGGCGTCATGCCCCACCTTCACTCGCCGGCCTTGAGGGCAGCACTCGGCCTGCCGGCAAGCCCCACACCTACCGCAGCACGAGGCGACGGAGAGACCATGAGCCAGCCGGAGGCACGTCTCGGCAGTGAGATCCGACGGGAGTGCATCAAGCGGGGAGCCTTCGCCTTCAAGATCCACGGCGGTCCCACGATGATGGTCGGTCTGCCCGACCTGATCATGTGCTACCGCGGACAGTTCATCGGCATGGAGATCAAGGTCCCCGACCCGTCGTCCCAGCCCTCGAAGATCCAGGTCCGTCGGATCAAGGAGATCCGAGAAGCGAACGGTCGTGCATTCGTAGTGCGCTCCGTAGCGTCTGCTATGCGCATCCTGGACGCCGTAGACCGAGACATCGACTCTCAGCACGTCGGCGACGAGACAGGCGCCTAGACGGCGACACAGAGCTTTCCACCGAGAAGCCCCGCTCCTCATCACACGAGGGCGGGGCTCTCTGGTGGGTTACTTGCCGAGGACTGTCTTAGCCCAGGCTTCCTGCTCAGGGGTGCGGTCCCAGCGGGTCATGATCTTCTCCGCCTTGCGGAGCTCCCCTGCTGTCACGCGGATGATGTCTCGTGCACACGGTTCGCACACGGGGTCATCCTCGATGCTCTCGGGGGCGGGCACCTCGACCTCACCACATCGGGTACAGAGTGTCATGGTGTTTCCTTAGGGAAGGACGAGAACGTTGTGGGTCGGCGGGAACTGTCGCTCCGCGTCGATGTCGTGGAGAACCACGTCCCGCTCAGTGATCTCGGGCTCCACGCCCAGGATCTCGGTGACCCTCTTCACGACCTCGTCCAGGTCGACCTCAGACGGCACAGAAGCTGGGCCACCATCCACGAGGTCTGACGCGGTCCCGAAGATCTCTTCCTCGGTCGGCTTGCGCTTGTCGCTCATGCGCGGGTTCCTCTCTTGAGTTGTTGTGTCTCCGACGTTACGCGAGTCGGGCGAGACAGTCAAGCGCACGGCTGGTGTGGTGCTTGTGCGGCCCTCTGCGCGCCTCTCGCGTCCCGCGGATACCCGGCATACTACTGGCCAGCTAGCGGCGCTCACAGAGCCGTACAGAGCAAAAGCTCTGTGCGCTTCTCTAGGCGCCTCTCAGACACTCACTGACAGAGAGATGCACAGACGCTCTCGCGTGCGCTTAGGCGAGCGTCTAGACGCCCTAACGCGTGTCTCTCGTCGTGTCGCTCGCTCGCACTCAGCAGACATGCGAAAAGGCGCCCCTCTCGGGACGCCCTCTCTACTGGGGTAAAGCTCACTCGCCCTCGACGGGCTCCAGCTCATCGATCACGGTGCAGCGGGTCAGGACAGTGGCCTTCATACCCTCCCACTCGTCGTGCTTCTTGATGGAGCCGCGGATCACGAAGCGAGCACCCACGTTCTCTCCCAGCTTGTCAGTGCCGCTGGAGAACCACTTGGCGACGTTCCCGTCCTCGGTGATCATCGTGTAGAGGGTCGTGGTGCCGTAGTCACCCTCGATGTAGCGGATGGCCTTGACAGTGACGGTCAGGTCGTGGCGGGAAGCCTTGATGCCCTTCGCCTTGTCAGGCGCGGTGCCGAACCACTCGGAGTTCTTGTACACGCTGGCCTCACGCTCACGGATGAGCGAGCGCTCCAGGGCGCGGGCCCAGGCCTGCGGGGCAGAGGCGAGGATGCCGACGTTGCGAGCGGAGACCATCTTGCCAGCGGCCACAGCCTTCATGTTCAGGACGTAGTCACCCGGGCCGTTGAAGTCGTCAGACAGGATCCACGCGAGGAGCTGGGCGGCCTTCTCGGCAGCCTCGTCGGCCAGCGGGGCGATCTTCGCGGCCCACTCGCGGTCGTGCTTGCTCTTGCTCGGGGACAGGGCGGTCATCACGTCACCCTTAGTGGTGCTGCCGTACGAACCCGCGGGCTTGAACCCTTCGAGCTTGACGCACGCCCAGGCGACGGCGAGGACGGTCAGCGGGGAGTACTCACGCTCACCGCGTCCCCCGAAGAAGCCACCCTCCTCGTCGTCGTCGCCCTTGAGCTCCGGGAAGGCGATCGTGGTGTACTGCCCGGTGAAGTCCTTCAGGCAGGACGAGCCGACCTGGATCTGGCGGCCGGTCTCAGTCTCACGGACGACGTAGGTCACGAGGCGCTGGCGCGTGGTACGGCAGTGGTCGCACCATCCCTGGCGCAGGTTCTCGCGGTCGACGGCAACGGCACCCGGGATGCTGCGGACGATGAGGCCGGCGTTCGCGTCCCAGTCCAGCTTGGCGACGAACTCCCACCCGTTGAACGCGGGGGCGTTGCCCTGGATCTTGACGTCGTACATGACCCGCTCGGTGCGGATCTTGGTGACCTCGTCCACCTCGACCTCGATCACCTCGTCGGCGGTCATGGTCAGCGAACCCGCAAGACCCTTCTTGGCGGCGCGGGCGTTGATCTTCTCGATCTTCGCGGTGGTCTCGGCGAGCTGGAAGGGGTCGATACGAGCGCTCATGGCGATCTCGCGGACGGTGACGTCGGCGACGGCCACGATGGTCGCGGTCGGGGCGACGGGGGTCTGGATCTCGGTGGGGAGGGGCTTGACGACGGGAGAGGCGAGCTCCACACCCTTCGCAGCGGCGCGACGGCAGGCAGCACGCGCGGACTTGGTCTTCGGGTGGGTGCAGTGGTCGTGGGCGCTCATTGGGTCCTCCTCGTCGGTTTCGCTTACGTGAGTAGCTTACCAAGCGGTCCCGCACGAATGCAAGGCGGGCAAGGGGTCTTTTTAAGCCCGTGTGCGCCCGTCTGACGGCGCTAACCTCCGCCGTTCAATGCCGGGTATCCTGTGTCCCTCGTCGGCGCTCAGATCGCCGCACAGGGCCTCGCCGCAGGTCAGAGCACATACGAAAGGCCGAACCCGCAACCTTTTTGATAGTGTTGGGTTATGCCATCAGGAATCCGCTGCACGGACCCCACGCACGTCTGGAACAAGGAGAAGAGGAGGTGTGACACATGCCGGCGAATCGCCAGGGATGCCAGAATCTATGGCGGGTATAGGCGAGGTACCAAGTGTGAGGTATGCGGGGCCACTGAGAACCTAACGGTAGACCATGATCATTCGTGCTGTGACACCTCTGGTAGGACCCATACCGTCCGATCTTGTGGCAAGTGTGTGCGGGGCACCCTGTGCAAACCCTGTAACCTGGCTCTGTCTGAGGGGGCCACTCCCAAGACCCTGAGGGCCCTGGCCGACTACCTTGAGAAACACGAGAAGGGCGCCTAAGCGCCCCTCTCTACTAGTTGCCGGCGTGGTCAGTCGCTCACCACGTGCACGAAGGCAGCCAGGTGACCCGTGCCCTGCGGCTTCTCGTCGCTCACGACGATCCAGACCGTGAACCCATCGCGGTGCTGGTACGAGCGCTCCAGCGTGCCGGCGTAGCGGATGAGCTTGGGGCCCTCAGTCTCGGAGTCCTCGGTGCGCCACCCGATCACCTCGGCCCCGATCTTGGTCTCCAGGATGGCGTTCGTGCTGGCGCTCAGTTCGTCGCGGATCGCGCGGCGGACGGCACGGCAGCGGTTCCGCATCTTCGGCGTGGCCGGGTGCTGGCAGGACTCGTGCGCGGTGTTCTTCTTCGTCGTCATGCCATGACCTTACCACAACCCTTGCGGGTTGTGCAAGGCCGATTAGGAGAAGCGGCGCAGGATGATGCGGCGGATGGTGTGGGGGTCGGTGGTGATGGTGTAGCCGTTAGCGAGGCGGCGGCGGTCGTGGTCCTCGTCACCCGAGGGGGCGAAGTATGCGAGAAGGGCAAGGGCGGCTTCCAGCTCAGCCCCGGGGGCCTGGGAGTCGGCGTAGGTGAAGTCCGTGAAGGTGATGGCACCCTTCGTGACCCAGCTTGCCCCGAGGACCTCGATCAGTTCGTTGGCGGCAACCAGGCGCGCGGCCTGAGCGGCGGTCTCGACGGCGAGTGCCTGGGCGCGCTCTCGGCGGCACTTGGCCCTCTCGCTCTTGGTGGAGTCGTGGTAGCAGTCGGCGTGGCTGGTGTTGTTCTTGTTCGTCGTCATGGCATGACTATACCGCGCACTAGGCGCGGCAGTCAAGGCGGACGAGGAGGTTACTTCATGTCGTCGCCGAGGAGGTGCGTCTCGTCCATCAGGCGGGCGCTCTCCTTCACCTCGCGCACGGCGATGGTGGGGTTCCACTCCTTCGGGGAGATCCCCCGCTCGGACGCGACCTCGTCAAGGGTGATGCGGTGGAGCAGATTCACGTGGCCCTCAGCGCGTGCACGGCGGACGAACACGATGGCCGCGACGGCGATGGACTTGGAGGTCGCGCGGACCCGGTCACGCCGGCACTGGGCGCGCCCAGCCTTGGTCATCGGGTGCGAGCACGAGGCGTGGGGCGTGCCAGCCTTCAGGTACTCGGAGAGGGTCAGGGGGGTCTCGGTCACGTTCTCGTTCGTCGTCATGTGATGACTGTACCACGGTGCACCCGGCTGGTGCAAGGAGGAACAAGCACCAGACAAAGGACAGTACAGAAAACGACGAGAGGGGCCCTCTCAGGCCCCATCTCTGCTCGGTCGTCTCTCTGGAGCCGGCTCAGACTCCCAGCGCCCTGACGCCCTTCACACGGGACGTGTCGATGGTGTTCCGGGTCCCGGTCGCGGAGACGTAGCTCAGTCGCTTCTCGCCCCACGCAACGATCTTGCCCTGGAACTCGGTGTCGGGCTGGGCTCCCCAAACGGTGACGGCGATGGCCACGGTGAAGTTGCGGTAGCCCTTCCAGGTGGAGCGAGTGATCACGTGGTTCAGGGCCGGCGCGCTCTCGACGGGCTCCGTCTCGTACACGGCGGTGCGGCGCATCTCGGCGTCCATCTCGTCCTGGAACGTGTAGCTCCCGTGGTCGACGGTGGGGGCGGCGAGCTTGGTGCCGGGGAAGTTCTTGGTGTCACGCCGGCAAGCGGCACGGGCGGACTTGGTGGCGGGGTGAGTGCAGTTCGCGTGAGCGGACATGGCGGGGGCTCCTCGTGTTGTCGTCGGGCTTACGAGTAGAACACTACCCGGGCCGCGGCAGGGTGTCAAGGCGAGAACCACACCTACCGCCAAGGCGCTGTGTGCCCGTCTAAGCCGGTCGCCCGCCCGGCGGATACCCGGCATTCCTCCATCCCGTCTCAGGCGCTCAGAGCCGGCTCAACCACCGAGAAGCCCCCTTGCGGGGGCTCTCTACTGTGAGTCGGGGAAGATCACGCGCCGTAGTAGCGGGCGTTGGCGATGATCTCTTCCACGTCCAGGGTGTTGTCGAAGTAGCCGACGGTCAGGCTGGGGTCGATCTCGTGGAGGGCGAAGATGATCTCCTCGGCGTCAGCGGTGTTGCCGTAGTAGGAGGCGACGAGGTCGCAGACAGCGGCGCGGTTCGAGGCGGCGTAAGCGGCCTTCTGGCGACGGCACTTCGCGCGGTCAGCCTTCGTGGCGGCGTGCGAGCAGTTGGCGTGGGCGGTGGTCTTGGCGGTGGCGTTCATCGTGACTCCCTCGGTTGCTCTCTCTTGCTTACGAGGACAACATTACACGTCCCCCGCGGGGCCGTCAAGGAGGAACCTGGATTGATTCTGAGGCCGTCTGAGCCGGCGTCCCGCTCGGAGGATACCCGGGTATCCAGCGTCCCTCGTAGGCTCTCAAAACGCGAGAGAGGCCCTCACCTCGTATGAGGTGGGGCCTCGCTCTAATGTGGGGTGGTGTTGATCACGCCTCGCCGAGGGTGGTCACGCGGACGCAGGTGATGGACGCGCGCTTGGTCTTGCCCTCGTCGTTCGTGTAGTTGATCCACTGCTTGCCCCACCCGGTCAGGTAGACGCCCGTGGCGATCTCGGAGTCGGTCTCGTCATCGATCTGGGTGGCGATGCGAACGGGGGTCTCCTTGAAGTCCCTCCACGTGTCGGCGGTGACTCGCACCGGCTCGAACACGGGGGAAGCGGTGGGGACAGTCGCGGTGCCGTCGGTCAGGGCGCTGGCGAACGCGTCGGCGAACTTGGCGCGGGAGCGGCGGCACTTGGCGCGGGCGGCCTTCGAGGACTCGTGGGTGCAGTTCTCGTGGCTCTGGATCTTGCTCATCTCGGTGTCTCCCTCGGTTGCTGCGTTGTGCTGACAGGAAGAACATTACCCGGGTCGTCGTCGGCCGTCAAGGCGAGATAGCCGTCACGACCAAGATTTTTTAGGTCAGTACAATCCGCGGTACAAAGAAGCTCTGTGCGCTCGCTAGGGCGCCTCGACACGCGCCTCTAGTCTCTCGTGCCGGCGACACGTCACAGGACGTCAGAGACACGCCTGAGCGCCGTCTGGGGCGTTCCTCGTCTCTCTCGTCGCGCGCACTTGACACGCTCTAGCCGGCGCGGCTCTCTGACGGCCTCAGTGTCCGGGGTGGATACCCGGCATACCAAGGTCCCACAGAGGCGCTTAGACGGCCGCTCAGAGCCTCGCGGAATGGCAACGTTGCCACGTCCCAAACGAGGAAACCCCCGCTCACGCGGGGGCTCCTCTACTGGGGATTCACTCGCCCGACTGGGCGCGCTCCTTGCGGCACTTCGCACGCGCGGCCTTCGTGCGCGGGTGGCTGCACTCAGCGTGGCTGGTGTGGGTCTTGGCGATCCCGTTGGAGTGACCCTTCGGCTCGACGGTGGCGGGGTCGGTGCCGTGGCAGACGAGGCAGTCAGGGGTCAGGTTCTCGCCGCCCTCGTGGTTGTCGTCCTCGTGCTGGTTCTCCCAGGCGCCGTATTCGTAGCACAGGTTGCAAAGGTCGGCCATGTTCTCGGAGGAGGCGCGGCGGGTCTTGCAAGAGTTGCACTTCTTGGCGGCCATTTGGATCACTCGCTCTCTGGGTCGTTGTCTTGCTGACAAGAAGAACATTACACGGGTGCCACGGCAGATGCAAGGCCTGGCAACGTTGTCATCCAAAAAATCTTGGGGAGGCCTGTACGGCGTTCTGACGCCGGCAGCGCCTCGGTGGAATGCCGGGTATCCTGGGCCCACGACAGGCTCTTAGGCGGGCTCTCAGAGCCTCGCCCACCTGAGGGCCCCCACTCCCGTCTGGGAGCAGGGGCTCTCGATCTTGGTCACTTCGCGGCGGCAGCCTTCGCCTTGCGGCACGCGGCACGCGCGCTCTTGGTCGCGGCGTGGTCGCACTCGGCGTGAGCGCCACGGACACCCACGATCTTCATCTCCTTGACGACGATTCCCGCACCCTCGGCGAGGACGCGCTCCGGGGACTTCTTCGGCGCGGCGGCGATCTTGCGAGCCGGCTTGGCCTTCTTCTCGGCGCCCTTCGGGCACTGGCGGTCGAAGTGGATCAGGCCTCGGGCAGTCTCCTCGGAGAGGTCGATGTCCTCGATGACGAACCCGCAGAGGGCGCAAGTGGGGGTCACGTCGGTCATCTCGCGGACGATGATCTCGCTCATGGTCGGGCTCCTTGCTCGGCGTTTCGTTCTGACAAGAAGAACACTACACGGTCCCGCCGGCTCCGTCAAGGCGAGACCGAAACTTCCTGTGCGCCCGTCTAAGCGCCTCTCAGCCGGCGCGCGTCTCTCAGTGCCCGGTCGTCCATGCGAGAGGCCCTGAGCTACGCTCAGGGCCCTCTAACGGCGTCTCTCTCCCTCTCTCAGTAGTGGCAGTTCATGCACGTCCCGTCGCTCTCCAGGTGCCCGTGGCGCTCGTCCGTCGTGCACCAGTGGTCGTCGTCCTCGCACAGCTCAACGTCACACCCGTCGGGCCCCTCGACGGTGACGATCCGAACCGTGATCCCCGTCCACTTCATCTCCGCCTCACGCGCCGCGTTCTCGGTGGTGTCGCTCTCGACGGTGGTCTGAGTGGTGCACTTGTCGTTCCCCATGATCATCCGGACGGTGTAGGTCGTGGTCTTCGTCATGGCTTGCTCCCTCGTCGTCGTTGTCGTGCTGACATGGATAACACTACGCGCCCAGCCCGGGGCCGTCAAGGCAGATCGAGGGGTTACCCACGAGTAACTTAGAAAGCCACAGGCGGCGATCTGAGCCGGCGTGAGGCGGGGAGGTATGCCGGGTATCCGGCGTCCCACACCCTCCGTCTGAGCGCCGTACAGAGCCGAGGCCCTGTGCGCGCCTCTAAGCGCCTCGCACGTCTCGCGTGTACGAGAGTGCCGGCGCGTCCATGCGAGAGCCCCTGGGACGCTCTCAGCGTCTCTCAGGGGCTCTCTATCAGCGTCGGATCAGACGGTCGCGCGGATCACGATGCTGACGGGGTGGCGGACGGTCTTGCCGTCGGTCTTGATCTGCACGTTCTTCGCGCTCCACCCGGTGATCTCACCCTCGATGGTCTCGCCGATCAGGTCGACGGAGACGGTCTGACCCTTGAACTCCCTCCAGTTCTCGGCGGTCACGTCGGTGCGAACGGGGGCGGGGAGCAGCTCCAGCGGGCCGGTCTTCATCGAGTTCCACGCGGTGATGATCGGGGACTCGGTGACGACGGTGGCGACGCTCACGAGGGCGGCGATGGAGCGGGCCATCTCACGGCGGCACTTCGCACGAGCGACCTTGGTGGAGGCGTGGTCGCAAGCGGCGTGGGAGAAGTTCTTGGCGGACATTTGAATCACTCGCTCTCAGGGTTTGTGTTGCTCTGTCGTGCTGACATGGATAACACTACGGCACCGCGCTCGCTCCGTCAAGGCGAAACGAGGGGGACTTCCAAGATTCTTTAGAAAGTCCTGTGCGGCTCTCTGCGCCCGTCAGCCCCGCCGGTGGATACCCGGGTATCCTCTGCGGCTCGTCGCCGGCTCACAGGACGACTCAGGGCCTCGCTCCATACGAGCGCCCCCACCCTCTTTCGAGGGCAGGGGCACTCTGTCAGCGGCGGATCAGAAGATCATGTTCCACAGGGCGGCGATCCCGTCGGGGCCGAGGATCACGCCGGTGGTCAGGAACACGATGAAGGTCATGCCGGCGAGCAACACCCACAGACCCTCGGGGTCGCGCTGGCGGTGGTTCATCATGGTCGGTTCCTCTCGTCGTCGTTCTTGCTTACGGAGTAAGCTTACCACGGGCCTGACGTCATGCGCAAGGGGCGAGCCGATGACTTCTCGACTCGCCCCCTGCTACCCGATCAGCGCCCGCGCTTCGGCGTGATCTTCGCGTCGGGGTGATCGGCCTTGATCTCGTCAGCCTGGACGGCGCTGTACGCCTGAACCTCGGTGTACCCACCCGTCTCGTTCTTGTAACGGACGGTCGCGTAGGGGCGGCCCAGGTCGGGCTCGGGAACGCCCGGCCCGTCGCCCGAGTCGGCAGTGCGGCGGAAGCGGTCGAGGATACCCACGTGATCTCTCCTTGCTCGGCGTTTCGTGCTTACGGAGTAAGCTTACCAACCACGCGGAGCCGCGTCAAGGCGAGACGGGCCTTACCGACAAGTAACTTAGGAGGCTCTCAGCGGCCGCGTGCGAGCCGGCGACGGAGCCTGGTATGCCGGGTATCCTGTGCCCCACACACCTCGTCTCGCGCGCTCTCAGGGCCGCGCCCATGCGAGAACCCGCCCTCTCAGGTGAGGACGGGCTCTCTGTCAGGGGCGGTCAGTCGCGGCGCTGGATGTGGGGGTGCAGACGCTCCACGTCGCCGTTCAGGCGAGCGACGAAGCCGAACGCTCCCCCGCCCGGGTTCAGGATGCCGGCGATCTCGCGGAGCTTGTCGTAGTCAGCCTGGGTCATGTCGGCGGACAGGAGCTCGGCGGTCAGGCTGATGAACTTGCCGATCACGTCGGGGTTCTTGCGCTCGAAGTGGCTGGGCTTCTCCATGATCTCCCTCTCTCTGCTATCTCGCTTACAAGGTAAGCTTACCACCCCGCGTCGTGCCGCGCAAGGCCTGACAACGTTGCCATCCAAAATTCCCCGCGCTCCCCATGCGAGGGCGCCCCCTCTCGGAAGAGGAGGCGCTCTCTGTCAGGGTGTCAGCGGCGGGGCAGTCGCGCGAGGAACGCGGTGAAGATCGTGAGCAGGATCTCGGCGACGGCGTCGTAACGCTCGGCGAACTCTTCACTGGACAGCTCGGTGAAGTAGTCGTCCAGCTTCTCGTCGTCGCGGCTGTCATCGATCGCCGCCCAGACGAAGCGGGTCAGGCTGTTGCCGAACATCTCAAGGGCGTCGAGGAAGTCGCCGGGGTTGAACGCGGTCAGGTGGTGCGCGGCGATGTCAGCGGCGCGGACGGCGATCTTCGCGTGGTCGAGGGGTGCGCGGTCAGTCATGGATCTTGCCTCTCGCTCGGGCTTGTCTTGCTTACGTAGTAAGTCTATCCGCTCTCCCCTCGCTATGCAAGGCGGCACGCCGATGAATCCTACGGCGATCTGAGCCGCGCTAGCTGCCCGCTCGATACCCGGGTATCCGCTGACCGTCGCCGGCTGTCACAGCCGCTCTCAGGCCTTCGCTCACCAGAGGGCGCGCCCCCTCGGGTGAGGAGACGCGCTCTCGGCTGGTGTGGTGCGTCAGTCGTTCAGGCAGGGCTCACAGCACGTGGCGCACTCGGTCGCGTGAGCGTGGCACGGGTCGAGAGACTGAGTGGCGTGGTCGAGGTCGTGGCTGATGTAGTCGTGGTCGTCGTCGGATCCGATCATGTTGTGGAGGAAGAAGATCATGAACGCGCGCGGGTCGGCGTTCTCGGCGTCGGGGAGGACGTTGTAGATCGGGAACAGCGTGGTGTCGTGGTCGGCGTCGAGGGCATCGAGCACGAGGGCGGACAGTTCAGTGACGGGGAATCCCACGATCTTCGCGGTGGCGATGATGATCTCCACGCGCTTCGGGTTCTCGATCTCGTACACTTCGGGCTCCTTCGTTCGCTTGCTGACATAGTCATCGTACCACGTGCTCCGCGCTCAGCGCAAGGCGGGACGTGAAACCCAAACGAGGAGGCCCCCCCTCGGGTGAGCAGGGGCCCCCTCTACTTGCGGCCGATCACTTCTTGGCGTTGATGTTGGTCATGTGGCGGAGCACGGCGGCGATGATCATGGCCTCGGCGGCGTCGTAGATCTTGTGCGCGTCGTGGCTGTCAGCGTCCTTGATCTTCTTCTCCTCCATGCGCGCAAGCGCGATGAGGTCGGCGTGGTCGCAGATCTCGGCGGAGATCTTGTCGACCATCTGCTGGGCCAGCTCTTCCAGGTTGATCGTCCCCATGATCTCGGCGATCTTCTTCTGAGTGGCGTCCACTGTCGCTCCCTTCGGGGCCCGCTTGTCGGGCTCACATCTAAAGACTACACGGGCCCGGCTCGTGAGTCAAGGAGGACGCGCCGGCGTTGTGAGCCGGTCTCAGAGCCTGACCCACACCACCGGTATGCCGGGTATCCGCTGTCCGCAGCAACGCGCGAGAGGCCCGCCTGTGCCGTCACACACAGGGGGCCTCTCTGTTCGTCAGCCGACGTTGCCGGGACCCGCGTCGTAGCGGGGCTGTTCGCCGGTCTCGTTCACGTGAAGCTCTTCCGCATACGCTGCCTCCAGCTTGTCAAGGATGATCCGGAAGACGACCAGCTCAGCGGCCCTCCTCTTCTGAGGATCCTTGATGTCAGCGGCGACCTTCTCCGCCTCACGCTCGATGAAGTTCTCCGCGATGCTCGCCGCACCCTCGCAGCCGAGAACGTTGATCATGTTCTCGAACGCCTCGCGCGCCTCGTCGTTCGTAAGCCGGTTGATGCTCTCAGCCATCGTGACGCTCCCTGTTGAGTTAACAATCCTTGCTCTGTGAGCCGGTCTCGCTTGCTCACAAGAAGAACACTACCCGGTCCCGGCTCTCATGTCAACACGTAGCGAGGAAGTCTCTGTGCGCGCGTCTGACGCGCTCTCGCGCTGCACTCGACACAGAGACTCGCGCTAGTGCGTTAGGAGCGTGAGACGCGCTCTCAGGACGTCTCAGACATGCGAAAGAGCGAGAGTCACGCGCTCATGTCGCGCGACTCCCGCTCTCTCTGTCAGGGCTTGATCAGATGTTGACGCCCTCGATACCCGACCACATCTGAGGGTCGAGACCCACTGACGCGGGGTTGATCAGCCAGTACCCTTCACAGCCGATCACCACGATGTGGGTCTGGCTCTGGGGGTCCCACATGATCCAGTGGGCGCTGTTCTCGAAGTAGTCGGCCGTCACGGCGTAGTCACACTCCGTGCACTTGTCCGTGGTCATGAGCTGGTGCCCAGACTCGTTGGTCAGTGCCGCGTACACACGAGTGAGGTAGTCGTGCTGGGCGACGTAGCGATCCGCCCACTGCTGGGCGATGTCCGTATTACTCGGGTTCGCGCGGGTCATGCTGTGTGCCCTTCTCTCGTCGGTCTTGCTGACAAGGACAACAGTATCCCCCGCGCTCCCCCGTGTCAAGGCGGACTAGCGAGCGTCCCCGCGACCCGGCATGCCAGAGGAGTTGGCCCCGTGGTGATGCCACGTCCAGGTGCGCTCGGGGTGGTGGACGATCTTCGCGCCCTTGTCCATGCACCCCAGGGTGAACAGCCAGTCCTCCCCGTACTGCTGGCCGTCCGGCCAGTTGCCCTTGCCCGAGGGGTCGTGGAAGCCGACGGCCTGGGCCAGCTCAGTACGGACGAGCGTCACCACTGTGGTCTGGTGCGGCTGGGCGTTGTCCCACGGCTGGCCGAAGAACTGAGGGAACGGGTCGCTCCCGCCCTGCACACGGAACCACGGGTAGACGTAGTCCGCTCCCGTCGCCTGGGCGCACGCGTAGATCCGCTCCAGGTGGCACGGGTCCATCTCGTCGTCGGAGTCGAGGAACGCGACCCAGGGCGTGTCCACGAGCATGAGCCCGGCATGACGCGTGGCCGGCGCCCCCTGCCGCTCCTCGTCGCGGATGGCGATCACCTGGACGTCAGG
>Ga0310813_10000053_pt1 | contig 82751 bp, 51 predicted proteins | sample YN3metagenome_FD_203086 | JGI IMG/M metagenome (GOLD analysis project Ga0310813, IMG submission 203086) | Soil microbial communities from experimental microcosm in Duke University, North Carolina, United States - YN3 | ecosystem: Engineered > Artificial ecosystem > Soil microcosm > Unclassified... | reverse complement strand
AGAGCATCGAGCGCCGGAACCCGTCGGCGATCTGCACCCAGGAGGAGCTCTGCGAGGCCCTCACGCCCGGCGCGTCCCACCTGGGGGCGATCGCGAAGGTCGGCGACAAGCTTGCGGGGAAGCCGCTTCTCGAGGGGAACCACGTCACCATGCTGGTCAACGGCGAGCAGGCGTACCCGGAGATGTTGAAGGCCATCGAGGAGGCCAAGCGCTCGGTGGCGCTCGAGATCTACATCATCGAGCTCGACGAGACGGGCCGGAAGTTCGTGGACGCGCTCATCGCGGCGTCGAAGCGCGGCTGCAAGGTCCTGGTCCTGATGGACTACGTCGGCAGCCACCTCTCGGTGGCGCGCGCCCTGCGGGCAGGCGGCGTGACCGTCACGGTCTTCCTCCCGCCGATCCTGCTGCCGTTCCGGAACCGCTACATGAACCTCCGGAATCACCGGAAGATCCTCGTCATCGACGGCTGCGTCGGCTTCACGGGCGGCATGAACATCCGCGACTCCCACCTCGTCCAAAAGCCGGGCCGGCACCACGAGCAGGACACGCACTTCAAGCTCGTGGGCCCGGTCGTGGAGCACCTGGCGGACACGTTCGTCGACGACTGGGCCTTCGCGACGGGCGAGGTCCCCTCGGGGCCCGAGTGGACGACGCCCAACGTGACCTGCGGCCGCGTCAATGCGCGGGGGATCGCGTTCGACCCCGGCGAGAACCTAGACGTGCTCCGCCTCGTGATCGGCGGGGCGATCGCGGCGGCGCGCCGCTCGATCCGGATCGTCTCGCCGTACTTCATCCCCGAGCAGGCGGTCATCACGGCCCTGAACGTCGCGGCCCTGCGGGGCGTCAAGGTCGATATCCTCATCCCCTCGAAGAACGACAGCCGATTCGTCCAGTGGGCGACCAGCGCGATGCTCTGGCAGGTGTTGATCAACGGGTGCCGCGTGTACCTGACCCAGGAGCCGTTCGACCACTCGAAGCTCCTGCTCGTCGACGACGCCTGGGTCTTCTTCGGCTCGGCCAACATGGACACGCGGAGCATGCGGCTGAACTTCGAGTTCAACGTGGAGTGCTACGACCTCGACGTCGCGGGCGTCGTGGCGCGGCACATCGACGGCAAGCTCAAAAGCGCGCGGGAGCTGACCATGAAGGAGGTCGACGGCCGGAACTTCCCGGTCCGTCTGCGGGACGGGATCGCGCGGCTGTTTTCGCCGTACCTGTGAGGGAGGAGATGATGAGCACGAAAATTGCAGTGGCGTGGATGCTGGCGGCGGCCCTGGCCTCCTGCGCCGGGGGCGCGCCGATCGGGAAGGCCGAAGTCGTCCAGGTGGTCTCCGGGCTCAACAACCCGGAGAGCGTCGCGTTCAGCCTGGACGGGAAGTGGCTCTTCGTCTCGAACTGCGGCTCGGCCCAGTTCGGCGCCGACAAGCACGTCGGTTTCGTGGCCGGCGACGCGGCGATCAGCAAGCTCTCGGTCGGAGCGGACGGCCGCCTCGAGCTCGTGAAGCCAAAGTTCGTCGACAAGCTGAGCGGCACGCTCGGCCTGACGGTCGCGCCGCACGCGGTGGGACCGTATCCGGCGGGCTCGCTCTTCGTCTGCGTGGGCGGAGCGCTGGTCGCCGACGATGCGGGCGCCTACGTCGCCGACGCGAAGAAGCTCGGGACCGGCATCGCGGTCTTCGACTCCGAAAGCGGCGCCACGCTCGGCAAGATCGAGCTGGGCGTCGGGAGCGCGGTCGCGATCGCGCTGGGCCACCCGCTGCTGCTCCCGAACGGGATCGCGTTCGACGGCGAGGGCGGCCTGCTGGTCTCGGACACCGGCGTGGGCGGCGAGCATCTCGAGCCGAAGCTCAAGGCCCAGCCCGGCGTGCTGCGCCTCGCGATCGGCGCCAAGGGCGAGGTGACGGGCCACACGTTCACGCCGGTCGCGGGCGGCCCCAACGGCGTCGCCTGGAACGCCGCCGAGAAGGCCCTCTACTGGGTGACCTGTGGCGGGCAGGGCCCCGAGGGCGGCGCGCTCTTCCGCAACGGCAAGGCGCTGGCGCTCGGCATCGGGCCCAGCGACGGCATCGCGTTCACGCCGGCCGGCACCGTGATCGTGAGCCGCTTCCAGGGCGACCTGGTGGCGATCCGCAAGGGCGGCGCAGCGGAGCCCATCCCTTTCGAGAAACCGTTCAACTTCCCGTCGGACATCAAGCTCCGGAATCTGGCGGACGGATCGTCCATCCTGATCGTACCGGAGCAGGAGGCCTGGAACGCCGCTCCCTGGGGGCAGAGTCTCCGGGTCGTCCGGCTTCCCGCGGGTTACTAGGAGTTCCTCATGAAGCGCCTCGCCGCCCTGGCCCTGCTGCTGCCGGCGTTCTCCGGCTGCATGCACGTCCGAGAAGAGATCGTCGTCATGCCCGACGGCTCGGGCCGCCTGACCCTCACCTTCATCATCAAGGCGAAGGGAGAGGCCGCGAAGTTCACCGAGGACGAGCTGATGGCCGCCGACCCGGACGAAATCCAGGATAAGATCAAGGGCCTCGTGGCGCTGACGCGGCCCGTGGTCGAACAGAAGGACGGCGCGGCGCAGCTGCGGATGACCGGGTACTTCGACGACCTCAACGCGCTCAAGTTCATGGACGACGGGGAGGGGGACAAGGCGAAGGCCAAGCAGGAGTTCGTGTTCCGCAAGGAAGGCGAGACGTTCGTCGTCGAGCTGAAAGGAAATCTGCTCGCGGACGACGTACCGGAGAGGGCCGTCAAGGACCCCGAGGTGGAGAAGCAGCGGGAGGAGTTTTTCAAGGCGATGTTCGCGGGCTTCGATTTCCGCCAGGACGTGAAGATGCCGGGGAAGGTGACGGTCGTGGAGGGCTTCCAGTCGAAGGCCGAGCGGACGGCGACCTACCACGTCGGCGAGAAGGACTTGCAGAAACCGGCCGACCAGAAGAAGATTAACGAAATCTCGAAGTTCAAAGTTTCCTGTGCCCGAAGCGAGGTCACCGACGCCGAGGCCGCCGACTTCCGCAAGGAGATCGAGAAGGCGAAGGCGGACTGGCCGGAGCTCCGGAAAGAGATGAAGAAGAAGGCGGAACAGAAAAAGTAAGGAGAGGCTCATGAGGCGGATGGGATGGGGGGCGATCGCGATCCTGCTCGGTCATTCAATTCTCGCGGCGGCGCCGCAGCAGCAGTCCTCGGAAGGGATGGGCGTCACCCGCACGGTGGCGCAGCTGATGTCCTCCCCGGAACGCTCGCGGGCCGATAAGACCCCGCGCCCTCGACTGATTCCGAACCGCTCCAAGGTCTTCAACGGGCCCCGGCCGAGCAGCGGGCCGTCGAAAGCCGAGAAGGGCGAGCCGATCGCTCCGCTCATGGCGCAGACCGCCGGGACGCTCTTCAACGGCGACAGTTCGCTCGCGTCGAGCGTCACGCCGCCCGACTCGATGGGCGGCGTCGGACCCACCCAGATCCTGGTCTGCACCAACAACCGCATCCGCGTCTTCGACAAGGCCGGCGCGCTGGGCGGCCTCAACATGAGCACGGACACCTTCTTCGCGCCCGTCCTCAACGGCGCCCTCATGACCGACCCGCGGGTCCGCTATGATCGCAACACCCAGCGCTGGTTCATCACGGCCATCAGCGACGACCCTGTCAACAACCGCATCATGGTCGCGGTGAGCAGCGGGCCGACCATCACCAGCGCCGCCAGCTTCACGTTCTTCTTCGTGCAGCACAACCTCGTTGCGCCTGCCGGCGACAACAATACGTTCTGGGATTATCCGACCCTCGGCCTCGACGTGAACGCCCTCTACATCGGGGGGAACATGTTCACGGGAGGCGGAAATTTCTCCGGCACCAGCGTCGTCGTCATCCGGAAAAGCTCGATCCTGGGCGGCGGCCCCATTCAGGCGACGGCGTTCCGGAACCTCAGCGGCCCCGGCGGCGGCATGATCACGCCGCAGGGCGTGGACAACGACGACCCGACCGCGACCGAGGGCTACTTCGTCGGCGTCGACGCCGTCGTCTTCAGCAAGCTGGTATTGCGCCGCATCTCGAACCCGGGTTCAGCCTCGCCGACGATCTCGGGCGACCTCGACCTCCTGGTGCCGACGACGTCCTACCCGCTGGGCCTGAGCGGGCCGAACCCCGGCGTGGAGGCCCTCCAGAGCAACGCCCTGGACGACGGCGATGACCGCCTGCACATGGGGCAGATCCGGAAGGTCGGAGGCGTCCCATTCCTCTATACCTGCCACAACATCGGCGTGCTGAGCACCGGCGTGGCGAACAACTTCCCGGACCGCGACGCGATCCGCTGGTACAAGATCGGCACGCTGTCGACGACGCCCAGCCTGACGGACTCCGGGACGTTTTTCGATAACCAGGTGACCGGGCAGAGCTACTGGATGCCGAGCATGAACGTGTCGGGGCAGGGCCACATGGTCATCGGCTGCAACTTCGCGAAGCCGACGGTGACCACCGGCCAGTTCGTCGGCGCCATGATCGCGGGGCAGATGTTCGGCGACGCTCCGGGCACGACCCAGCCGCCGACGCTGATCGACCAGAGCACCTTCGGCTATCGTCCCACGGCGGGCGGACCCAACCCGCAGATCTTCGAGCGCTGGGGTGACTACTCCTACACGGCCGTCGATCCCGCGGACGACATGACGATGTGGACCTTCCAGGAGTTCGCGGTCAACGCGACCACCTGGGGCGTGCGCGTCATCCAGATCCGGGCGCCACAGCCCTGCACGCCGTCGAGCGCGACTCCGAACACGGTCGCGGCCGGCCAGGCGTCCGTGAACGTGACGATAACGGCGACGCCGCCGGTGCAGTACGAAGGCTGGTTCGAGCCCGGCCCGTCGTTTCCGAACCACATCTCGGGAACTCTGCACAACACGATCACAAACGAATTCATCCCGATCACGAGCATCACCGTGAACAGCCCCACGTCGCTGACCCTCGAGCTGAAGACGATCGGCATCACGCCCAACCCGCAGGCCTTCGATCTGGTGATCACGAACCCCGACGGGCAGTCCCGTCCTCAGAACGGCCTCATCACGCTTACCGCCGCCACGGGGGCACCCAGCTGCGTCATCACGGGGCCGGCGAGCCCGTCGAACGCGAACCCGATGAACTTCACGGTTACGTTCCCCGAAGTCATGAACGGCCTGACGGCGGGCGACTTCACGCTCACGAATGCCACGTCGCCCGTGCTGACGGGCGCGGGCCCGACCTACAACCTCGCGGTCACGCCGAGCGCGCAGGGCAACGTGTCGGTCAAGCTGCCCGCCAACAGCGCCACCGGCAACGGCAGCGGCCTGAACAACACCGCCTCGAACACCGCGACGGTGACCTGGGATTCGATCGCGCCGACCGCCACGATGGCCGCCACTGCCGCGATCACGAATGCTGCGCCGGTCTTCAATCTCACGTTCAGCGAGCCCGTGGTCGGCCTGACGGCCGGCGATTTCACGGTCAGCTCGGGCGCGGTGAACTCGCTGACGGGCAGCGGGAAGAACTGGACGATCACGATCGCGGGGCCGGCCCAGGGGACCTTCACCCTGACGCTGCCCCTCAACAGCGCCCAGGACGCGGCCGGCAACCCGACGCCGCTCACGTCCGCCACGACGGTCTTCGACTCGGTAGCGCCCACCGTCACCGTCACGCCCCCCGCAGCGTCGACGATGAACAGCCCGATCGCCTTCACGGTCACGTTCAGTGAGCCGGTGACCGGGCTGTCGATCGGGGGCATCACGGTCACGGGCGGCAACGGCAGCCTGAGCGGGACCGGGACGTCCTACACGGTCAGCGTCGCCCCGACGGCCCAGGGCGTCGTGACGGTGCAGATCCCGGCGGGGCAGGCCGTCGACGCGGCGGGCAACGCCAACACCGTCTCCAACGTCGGGTCCTGCGTCTACGACATCACGCCCCCGGACACCACGATCGTCTCGACGCCGCTGAATCCCTCGGGCTCGTCTTCGGCGACGTTCACGTTCACGTCGACGGAGTTCGGCAGCACCTTCCAGGTGCGGCTGGACGGCGCCGCCCCCACGGTGAACGGGACCGGGACGCAGACCTACAACGCCCTGACCGTGGGGACGCACACGTTCACGGTGGCCGCGGTCGATCCCGCCGGCAACATCGACCCATCGCCGGCGTCGTTCACCTGGGTGATTCCGATCATCATCATCGACGGGGTCGCGCCGCTGCTCAACCCCTTTGATTCGTCGGCGTTCCTCGCCAACTGGACGATCAGCGCGCCAAACAGCGGGGTGGGCTGGGCCGCCGATGCAACGCCCGGCAGCGTCCTGGGGGCCAATCCCTTCGTCACCGCTCCGGCGAGCCTGAACTACAACAACGGGACCGATTACACCACGGGCGTCGCGCTCAATTCGGGCTCCGCCCGCTCACCCCTGATCGACCGCACGCTGCTGCCGACGACGGCGCGGCTCAAGTTCATGTGCAACTATCAGACCGACACGACCGGGAACTCGACCGATCGGCGCACCGTGACGATCTGGAAGGGCGACCTGTCGGGGACCTGGACGGCGCCCATCCAGATCACCGGCGGTGTCTCGGCCCTCGGGGCCTGCTCGCCGATGGGGACCTGGCACGAGCACGTGCTGGACCTGCAGCCCAGCTGGACGCCCGACCTGCGGGTGGAGTTCTCGTTCAATACGGTCGACGGCGTCAGCAACAATTTCGCGGGCTGGTTCGTCGACGACTTCGAGATCTCCGACCTGGTCGTCTCGAGCATCCACCAGTATGTCGCCGGCACCTCGTCGATCATCCCGATCGGCGCAGCGACGTCGGCGGGCCAGATCGAGTTCCACGGCATCGTGAGCCAGGGGGCCGCGTCGGTCACGCTCGAGGTCGAGGTCCAGCCGGTCGGCACGCCCTTTACGGGGGTCCCGAGCGTGAGCGGCAGCGCGGCGGGCGCGGGCAGTCCGATCATCACGTCGGCGTACACGATCCCGGCGCTCGGGGACTACCACGTGCGGGTCCGCACGGTGAACGCGACCGGCCCGGTGACGTCGGGCTGGATGGAGTTCGGCCTGAACGCGGTGGCGGCGGCGGACTTCACGATCGTGCCGGCGCCCCCACTCTCGGGGGGCGGCGGGGGCGGCGGCTGCGGCCTCTCGGGCCTCGAGGGGGTTCTGCTGCTGGGGCTGCTGAGGTGGCGGCGCCGGAAGTAGAATAGAAGAGTGGGACGTCGTCGGTTTGCCCCGGCCGGGCTGGCGGTCCTCATCCTGGGGGTCGCCGTCCTGCTGGTCGTCTTCACGGCGCTGCCGATCCGCAGCTGTCCCACGTGCAAGGGCGTGGCCCGGAAGTTCGCGGATCCGGAAAGCGGGATCGTTCAGGTCCACATCGGTTGCCCCGAGTGCGGCGATCGCGGATCGGTGACGGAGCCGCGGCGCTGGAAGGGCTCGCTCGTGCCACCCCAGGTGACCCGCCTGCTGCAATGCTGGCGGCCGGAGCGCGCCAAGGAGTTCATCCCCAGCCTCGACCAGGTCGCGATGCTGAGCGGCCGGGACCCCGAGGACGTCCTGGGCACGAAGACCTTCGGCGGGCACTGGACCGGCGCGGCCGTGTTCGTGAAGGCGGAGGGGAAAGACTATGTCCTGGTCATCCTCCACGGAGACGATCGCCGCTGGAACGGACTGGAAGGCCTGCTCCTCCTGGGGATGGACGGGCGGGTCCTGGACTACCTCCAGGCCGCGGGCCTGAACGGCTGGAACCTGGAGCTGGACGCGCTGCCGGAGCCCTCGACGGGCGACGTCGTCGCGAGCATGAGCGCGGTGCGCCTGCTCCAAGCGGAGGAGGCAGGGGAGCTCGCCGTGAAGGTCGTCGTGGAAGGGAGCGGCCGCACGGTTCCAATCCCGCCCGGCCCGGACCCCAAGCACTGGCTCGTGCGGGTGAAGGGCGGCCGCTTCGAGATCGTCAGCGCGCCGAAGGACCGGACGCCGTGAAGGGCTGGCTGGTCGCACTGGCCGTCGCGTCCGTCATCGGGGCTGCGGCCCTGGTCGTCATCCCGATTCGCCATTGTCCCACCTGCGACGGGCTCACGAAGGCGGTGGACAAGGCGACCTTCAGACTCGATTGTCCCGACTGCAAGGACCGGGGCAAAGTCAGCATTCCACGCTACCTGAGGGGACCCAGCATCGATAGGGACCTCTACGATCTGATCCAGGCGCGACGCGGAACGACGGAATTGCAGCAGAACCACCTGGAACGCCTCGAGTCGCGCTCGGGGCGGGAGCCCGGCGAGGCGTTGGGTCTGAAGCAGTTCGGAGTACAGCACTATCAGGGAGACTTCCGATTCGTTCGCGCGGAGGAAAAAGAATACGTGCTGGTTCTGCTGTTCCAGGAAGGCTTTGCGATCCCCGGCACCGCCGTCGCGGGGATCGTGCTCATATCGACGGACGGGAAGGTCCTCGACTTCATCCAGGCGACGAGCAGCACCCGCTCCGGCGTGGTCTATCCCATCTTCGTCGAGAAGGCCGCCGACGGGGCGCTGGCCTGCGTCAAGGGACGCAGTATCTACCAAAAGGCCGGCTCATCGGAGGTACCCGTGCTGCGCGAGGTTTATCGGGCGGACGTGCCCGGGAGCGCGGCGTGTCCGTTGGCGGCTCTGACGCCTCCCGAGCGGGCGCGTACGGACGGGATCTTCCGAGTCGGGATCAAGGGCGACCGCTTCACCTTCATCGAGTGGAGAAAGTAACCGGGTTACTTTCTCCGTGCTTATTTGAGCAGCTCCGCCAGCGGCTCCTTGATGGCGTCGGCCCAGATCTGGTAGCCCGTATCGGAGAGGTGCAGGAAGTCGGGCGCGATGTCCTTGGGGAGGGTCCCGTCGGGCTTCAGGAACTTCTCCCCGATATCGAGGTACTTCACCGTCTTCCCGCCGTCGTCGAGCTTCGCAACCGCCGCGTTGATCTCCTTGACGGTGGCGCGCAGGGGGTTGTCGGCCTTCTCGCCGCGGGGGAAGACGCCGAGCAGGAGGATCTTGGTCTTCTCGGACTTCTTGTGGATCTCCTTGACGATCGCCTGGATGCCGGCGATCGCGCTGGCGGCGCTCTCGGGATCCTTCTGGCCGATGTTGTTGGTGCCGATCATCAGGACGACGACCTTGGGGAGGGTGAGGCCCTCGAACTCGCCGTTCTGGAGGCGCCAGAGGACGTGCTGGGTGCGGTCGCCCGAGATCCCGAAGTTGGCGGCCTTAAGGGGGGCGAAGGTCGCGTCCCAGATCTTGCGGGCGGGGTTGTTGCGCCAGGCGTCGGTGATGGAGTCGCCCATGAAGAGGACTTCGAAGCCGCCCTTCTTGGCCTCCTCGACGAAGCCTTCGTGGCGCTTCATCCAGCCGCCTTTCTTGGGCTCGGGGGTGGCGCCGGGCTGATCCTGGACGAAGAGGGCGAGGAGCAGGGACGCGAGGGCGGCGGTCTTCATCGGGGTCTCCTTGTAGGTCGTGGAATGCTAGCGGACGGCGGAGGGGCCTGTCAATTATCCCGGGGTGGTTACATTCCGGGATCGATGGGGTACCAATAGGGCATGATGACGATGATCGCGACCCTCCTCGTTCTCCAGGCCCAGGCGGCGGATTATGCCGACGCCATGAAGAAGGTGGCGGCGAAGTTCACGGGGAAGGAAGGGGTCGTGGTCCACCTGGGCGATTCGATCACCTACGCCAACCCGTACGGCGGCTGGGCCCGCTTCGGCAAGGGGAAGACTCCGCAGGAGGAGGCGGCGTGCAAGTGGATGCACGCGGGCGCCGACAACGACACGGACGGCTGGTGGCTGGCGCGGGTGGATCGTCCGAGCAACCGCTCGGAGACGGCGGCGAGCGGCGTGCGGAGCGACGAATACATCGCCGGCGGGAAGGGCGGCCTGCCGCCGCTCGCGGAGATCATCAAGAAGTACAACCCTCAGATGGCGGTGGTGATGCTGGGCACGAACGACGTGAACGCGGGGCGGCCTCCGGCCCAGTACAAGGCGGACATGGCGAAGATCGTGGACGCGCTGCTCGCGAACGGGACGATCCCGATCGTCTCGACGATTCCGCCGGTGAAGGGCAAGGACGACGCGGTGAAGGCGTACAACGCCGCGCTGGCGGAGCTCGGCAAGGAGAAGAAGCTCCCGATGATCGAGTACTACGCCGAGATCGTGAAGCGCCGCCCGAACGACTGGTTCGGGACGCTGATCAGCAGCGACGGCGTCCACCCCAGCGCCGACCAGGGCGGCGCCTCGGTGGGCAGCGAGCCCACGGAAGAGAACCTGAAGAACTCGGGGCACCTGCTCCGCGGCGTCCTCTCGGTGCGCAAGATCGCCGAGGTGAAGGCCAAGGTCCTCGAGGGCGGGCCGCCCGCCAAGAAGCGCTGATCTGCCGTCCTCCACCCTCCGGATAAGTTCCGCCGCTCGGTTATTCCTTCGCCTCCTGACGCCACTAAAGATCCGGGCGAGCGAGGAGGGAACACGACATGGGCCACAAAGCAGCTTGGGTCGCCGTGTTGTTTCTGGCCTGCGTGCGGGCGGCCGTCGCGGGCGACTTCTACGTATCCCCCAAGGGATCGGCCGGCAACAACGGATCCCTCGACAGCCCTTGGGACCTCCAGACGGCCTTGAACCAGCCCCCCGGGGTCAAAGCGGGCGACACGATCTGGCTCCGCGGCGGCGTCTACCTGGGCTCGTTCCGAAGCAACCTTGCGGGTGCGGCGGGCGCGCCCATTCTGGTGAAGGCGTACCCCGGGGAACGCCCGATCCTGGACGGCAACAACGCCGGCGCCAAATCCTCCGGCCGACTGCTGTCCGTGTACGGCTCGTACACGTGGTTCTGGGGCTTCGAGGTCATGAGTTCCGAGACCAATCCCCCGGTGAATGCCTCGGGCCCCAACAACCCGGAAGGCATTACGATCTATGACTCGAACCACATCAAGCTGATCAACCTCATCGTCCACGACATGCCGGGGCAGGGGATTGCGTTCTGGTCGGAGAACACCGACTCGGAGATCGAGGGCTGCATCGTCTACCACAACGGCCTGAACGCCTGGGACCACGGCATCTACCTGCAGAACCAGACCGGCATCAAGCGGCTGACGGACAACATCATCTTCACGCAGGCCAGCCACGGGGTCCACGCGTACGGATCGACGGCCGCCTACCTCGACAACATCCAGCTGGAGGGCAATACCGTCTTCAACAGCGGTTACCTCGCCGCGGCGAGCGGCCGGAACATCCTGGTCGGCGGGGGCCGGGTCGCTTCAAACCCCGTCGTGAAGAACAACTACACGTACTTCACGAACGCCGACAACAACTCCAACATCGGCTACTCCAGCGGCGCGAGCGGCGCGACGATCAGCGGCAACTACTTCATCGCGGGCAACGTCGCGCTGCGGCTGAACCTGCTCTCCGGCACCTTCACGGACAACTTCCTGACCGGCGCGACGGACCCGACCGACATGGCCGCGCGCTGGCCCTCGAACACGTACCTGGCGACCCGCCCGACGAGCGGCTCGAACATCTTCGTCCGCCCGAATCCACACGAGGCGGGCCGGGCGCACGTCACGATCTACAACTGGTCGAAGCAGTCGTCGGTGTCCGTGAATCTCTCGGCGGCCGGACTCGCGAACGGAACGCCGTTCGAGATCCGGGACGTGCAGAACTATTTCGGAACGCCCGTGCTGACCGGCACCTACGCCGGAGCACCCGTGGGGATTCCGATGACGGGGACGACGACCGCGGCCCCCGTCCGCTTTCCGAGTCCCACCCATACTCCCGCGGAATTCGGCGTCTTCGTCGTGATCCCGCTCGGAGCTGCTCCCGCCACGCCGCCCTCGCCGACGGGTGGCAGTGGGTCGACGCTGGCGACAACCTCCCGAAAGGGCGGCGGCTGCGGATTGACGGGCCTCGAGCCCTTGCTCGCGCTGGCTGCTGCCGCCCTGGGTCGTGCGATCGTCCGCCGGGGTCGGCGGGCCGGAGCATAACGAAGCGTTTCCTGGCATCTCCTAGGGGTAGGCGTGGTGCGGAGGCTTTTTGCTGCTTCGCCTCCTGCGCGTGTCCGAAGCCGAGCAGCGACAGGACCGCGGCCAGCCCGGGAGCCGGAGGGACGACTACTTCGCGGCCCCCGAAATCTCGAGCAACCGGCTGAGGCGCGACGCGTCGTAGGTGGTGTACTCCACGACATAGAGCTTGCCGTTCCACTGACAGATGTCGATCGGTCGGCGCAGCCCCTCGAGGACCGTCGTCACGTCCGCCGCCAGCTCTCCATCCTTCTCGACCAGCCGGACGTGCAGCACGTCGAAGCCCACCGGGTTCTTGCCGAGGAAGTTGCCGAAGCGCGTGATGAAGAAGCCGCCCTCGTACTTCGCGGGCAGCGTCCCTTTGCGGTAGAAGGTCACCCCGGCGGGGGAGCAGTGCGGGTCGAAGGAGTATTCCTTCCCGTCGATCCCCTTGGCCGCCGGGCCCAGGTTGGCGATCGGCTTCTCGAACGTCAACCCCTCCGGCGCCGGTACCGCGTCCGGATACATCGGCTTCGCGTGATTCCCGAACTCATAAGGGAATCCGAAGTGCTTGCCCTCGCGCAGCCAGTTGAGCTCCTCGGGATGGTCCGCGTCCGGGCCGTTCTCCGTCGCGACCAGCCGGCCTTTGTCGTCCCAATCGAAGCCGAACGAATTCCGCAGACCCTTGCAGAAGACCTCCGGCACGGGCTTGTCCTTCTTCGGATCCCAGCGGAGCATGCACGCGGTCACGTTCGTCTCGCCGTGCGTGTCGAGCTTCGGATCCTTGCCCGTCTCGCCGTGGTCCGTGCGCGAGCCGACGCTCATGTAGAGCATCCCGTCCGGGCCCGTCGCCAGGTGATTGGCGCCGTGGTTGTAGGGGCCGATCCCCCAGGGATGGTCGAACGCGACCCACTCCGTCGCCTTCGCGGGAACGCCGTCGCCGTCCGTGTCCGTCAGGCGATACACCGACACGTGCGCGCGCTTCGGCGTCTCGTTGTCGTGCCGCTCGTTGATGACGATGTAGGTGACGCCCGCCGCGTCGATGAAGAGCCCCAGCGCCTGGATGTAGGGCGCCGCATCCTTGCGGAAGTACTGCTTGCGCTCCAGGACCTGCTTCTTCGTCCCCTTCTCGACGTCGACCTGCCAGAGGTCGCCTTCCTTGTAGAGGACGTAGAAGAGGCCCGTCTTGGGATGAGGCCGGACCCGCACCGGCTGGTTGTTCACGTCGGGCGGGCCGAGCTTCACCACCTCGCGGACCTGGACGCCCTCGGGCGCCTTCGGCAGGTCCGCCTGCGTGAGGAGCGCCAGCAGGACGATCAGCGGACTCATACGGTCCGCCGATTGTACTGCGCTATTACTGGGGTGTCAGCGAAATCTTGATGTTCTTCACGCCGGCCCCGTCCTTCACGAAGCGGGCGCAGCCCTGCCAGTTGTTCTTCTCGTTGATGACCTTGAAGACCAGCACGTTCTGGCCCTTCTGGAGCGTCACCTCGCCGCTGTCCGAGTCCTTCTCCAGCGTGCGGGTCTCGACGAACTTCACGATCTGCTTGCCGTTCACCCAGGCCTTGCACTCGTCGTTCGAGCCCAGCGACAGCTTGACCTTCATCTCCTCGTCGGCCAGCACGTAGGCGACCGCGTAGGCGCAGACGTCCTCGCCGCGCTCCTTGCCGAACGACTCCAGGAAGTCGATGAAGAAGTCCGCCGTCTTGTGCGCCTTCCAGGCCAGATCCTTGCCCTCGACCTTCACCTTCTCGTCCGCCTTGGGCTTGATCGTCGCCTCGCCCTTGATGAACTCCTTGTCGATCTCGGTCGCGCCCGAGCCCTCTTCGACGGGGATCGGCGCCAGCACCAGCCAGTTGCGGATGAAGCCCTCGGAGTCGGGGCTGAACGTCTCGGGGGAGGGAAGCGCGAGCAGGCCGAACAGGGCGATCAGAGCGGTCTTCATCGGAATCTCCTTCAGCGTTTCGTGAACTCGTCCATTAGTAACCGTGGGACGCCGCGGCGCAACGGAAACCGGCGGACTTTTCCGAATTGTTGTCTGGTTTTCAGGAACGGAAGGAATCTAGAATACGGAATCACATTCATGAGCATGGCAGTTGAGCGGGACCGTCTCATCCGGGAGTTCCAGCGCGACCGGCTGCGCCTGATCGCGTACATCCGCGCCCTGGTCGGCGACCCGGACCTTACCGAGGACATCTTCCAGGAAGTCTCCGTCATCGTCCTCCAGAAGGTCGAGGAGTTCAACGCGGGCCGCGACCTTCAGGCCTGGTGCCGCGGCATCGCCCGCAACGTCGTCCTGAGGGAACGCGAGAAGTCGCGCCGCCTCCGGACCTTCGAGGGCGAGCGCCTGATCGAGCTCATCGACGCCGCCTTCGCCGAGAACGCCGCCGCGGACCCCCTCGAGGGCCGCCGCTCGCAGCTCCGCTCCTGCATGCGGATGCTGGCGGCTCCCTCGCGCGAGCTCGTGCAGCTCCGCTACGACGCCGGCCTCTCGCTCCGAGCGCTCGCCCAGAAGCTCGGGCGCAGCGAGGCCGCCGTCCAGGTCGCCCTCTCCCGCGTCCGCAAGTGGCTCCTCGACTGCGTGGAACGGCGCACCCAGGAGGTGCCGTCGTGAGCGTCGACCGCTTCGAGGAGCTCTACGAGCGCTACTGCGACGGCACCCTGAACGACGCCGAACGCGGCGAATTCCTCGCGCTGCTGGAGGATCCCGCAAAGCGCGCCCAGTTCGCGAAGGCCGCCTCGTTCGAAGCCGTGGTGTCCGAGGAGCTGCGCCTGACGGAGGTGCCGGCGGGGGAGAAGAAGGCGTCCTCGAAGTCCTGGCCCAAGGTGGGCTCGCGCCGCATCCCCATCGTCAGCCCCGAGCCCGCCGACGACGCCCGCGTGCTGGGACGCATCGGCTTCGTGGCCGCCGCGGCCGTCCTGGTCATCCTCGTGCTGATCTTCATCACGAGCCCGAAGAGCGACGAGCGCCCCATGGTCGTGCGGCCGCCCAAGGTCGAAGCGCCTCCGCCGCGCGAAACGCCGGCGCCCGAGGCGCCGAAGCCGAGCGCCCCTGTCGCGCCACCCGTGAAGGCACCCGAGCCTGCGGCGCCGGAGCTGACGCCCCGCAAGTTCGATCCGGCTCCGGCGCCTGCTCCGAAGCCGGTGGCGCCGCGCCCGCTGACGCCGACGAAGCCGGCCGAGAAGCCCGCCCCGACACGGCCGGAAGAGCCGCCCCGCGAGTCCGCCACCTTCGTCGCGACCCTGGACCGGGTCGTCGGGGAGGTGCTCGTGGGCACGGAGGCCGGAGAGGCCGGCAAGGGCATCGCGTCGGGCCGTCCGGTCTCAACGGGGCGGGGCGGCTACGCCGCGCTGCGCTATCCGGACGGCACCCGGGTCGAACTGGGAGCCGAAACCACGCTGGCGCGGGTCCAGGACGGCCCGGCGGGGAAGTCGGCCCAGCTGGAACAGGGCATGATCTTCGTCGAGGCCGTCAAGCAGCCCTCCGGCCGACCCTTCGCGATCTCGACCGACCACGCGGAATCGCTCGTCGTGGGGACGCAGTTCGTCCTGCAGGCGACCCCGGCCTTCACGCGGCTCGACGTCCGTGAGGGCAAGGTCAAGTTCACGCGACTGCCGCAGGCGGTCTCGTCGGTCGTGGTGAGCGCGGGTCACTACGCGATCGCAGGCCCGCCCGGCGAAGCGCTGTCCAAGCCCGGCGTGGGCCTCTGGAAGGCGCCGCCCGCGGGGCTGCAGATCTGGCTCCGCGCCGATGCAGGCGTGAAGCTGAACGGGACGAGCGTCGCGGCCTGGGGCGACCTCTCGGCCGCCGGCAACGCCGCCGCCCAGGACAAGGCGGGCTCGCAGCCGTCCTTCGTGCCCAACGCGCTCTCGGGACGCCCGGCGCTGCGCTTCGACGGGTCGGACGACTCCCTCGTGCTGCCGGACGGCTTCTCGGACTTCCGCGCGGGCCTGACGGCCTTCGTGGTCGCGCGTCCGACCCCGGGCCGCGCGTGGGCCCGCTTCATCGATCTCGACGTGGGTCCGGCCTGCGACAACATCGTGTTCGGGCAGAAGGACGCCCCGGACAAGCTGGGCTTCTGGGTCTACAACAACAGCCAGACCAAGGGGAAGGTCGAGGCCCCCGGCGCCGTGCTGGCGAACGAAGTCCAGTCGTTCTGCGCGCTCCTGGCGCCGACGGGGCGCGTGACGCTCTACCGCAACGGCGCGGCCGTCGCGACGGGCGATACGTCGACGCCTAAATCGACGACGCGGAAACCTAATACGATCGGAAAGAGCAATTCGGGCGGGGGCGATCCGCTCTTCAAGGGGGACTTGTTCGAGATCCTTTTGTACAACCGCGCGCTCTCCGAGGTCGAGCGCGTTTACGTTGAGTCGTATCTCAACGCGAAGTACTTCGATCCGACCACGCCGCCGGCGTCGCTCCGTCCCACGGAGAAATAATCCCGGCTTAGGCGGTCGGATCGGCCGTAACGTTTTTTCACTCTTTCGATCTGTTCGTGTCCGCGTTTCGGCTGCACGGTCTGGGGCGAGTCGCAAGGAGGGATGCGATGAGATGCTGCAGGTGGATGTTCGTCGTCGCGCTCGTGGCGGGGGTGCCGTTGAGCTTCGCAGGCACGCCGCAAGACGTGAACTTCGCGGAGTCCGTCTACGCGAGCGGGTTGAGTCAGATCACGGGAATGTCGTGGGCCACGGACGGCTCCAGCACCCTCTTCGTCACTCAGAAGACGGGCGAGATCCGGGTGATCCGGAACGGCACGCTGCAGGCGGCGCTCTTCGGCTCGGTGTCGGTGATCACGAGCAGCGAGTGCGGCCTGGATAACGTGATCGTTGACCCGGCCTACGCGAGCAACAAGTTCATCTACGTGTTCGCGTCGGTGAGCAATACGACGCAGCAGGTGCTGCGCTTCACCGCCACGACGGATGCGTCGGGCAACCTGGTGGGCGCGAGCCGCACGCAGATCGGTCCGAACCTGCCGACCGTAGGGGCCAACCATGACGGCGGCGGCATGGCCATCGGGGCCGATGGCTTTCTCTACGTCGGCATCGGCAACAACGGAAACGGCACCAATGCCGGCGGCGACGGGACCGCGAGCGAATGGACGTCGCTCGGATCCAAGATCATCCGCATGGACCGCAGCAGCGGTGCCGCGGTGTCGAGCAATCCGTGGTTCCAGTCGGCGACGCCGTCGAGCGCCCAGAGCTACTTCTTCGCCAAGGGCATGCGCAACCCCTTCGGGCTGCGGATGCGGCCGGGAACGAACGATCTCTGGCTGACGGAAGTCGGCGACTCCTGGGAGCAGATCTTCCTGGTGACGGCGGGCAGCACCCAGGGCTGGCCCACGGAGAACAACACCACCAACACGGCCAAACTGATGCCGAAGCTGGCGTACCAGACGAACGTCTCGACGTTCGGCGGCTGCATCACGCGGGGCACGTTCTACGCAGCCTCGGCGTTCCCGGCGCAGTACCAGAACAACTTCTTCTTCGTCGACTACAATTCCGGCAAGGTGATGCGCTGCGTGCTGGACTCGACGCTGAAGAACATCAACAGCACGAGCGTCTTCGTGACGGGCAACAGCAGCCTGACGGACTGCGTGGTCGGCCCCGACGGCGCGCTCTACTACTGCAGCCACGGCGGGACCATCTATCGCCTGCGCTACACGGGCAGCGGGACCCAGAACATCCTGCTCTCGACGACGTCCCTGAACGTGAACGAGGGGTCGAGCGCGACCTTCACGGCGCGCCTCGGGGTCGCACCGGCGTCCAATGTGACCGTGTCGGTCGCGCGGAGCTCGGGCGACGCCGACGTCACGCCGTCGCCCACGACGCTCACGTTCACGACGGCGAACTGGAACGTCGCGCAGACCGTGACGGTCTCGGCGGCCCAGGACGCGGACGCGATCAACGACGGCGCGACGATCACGTGCTCGTCGTCGGGCCTGACGTCGCAGAACGTCACCATCACGGTGATGGACGACGACGTCGCGAACGGGGCGCCGACGGCGTCGATCACGCAGCCGAGGAACGGCGACGTGGTCAGCGGCGCGACGGCGGATTGGTACGGCAGCGCGACCGACCCGCAGGGGAATTCGACGCTGTCGAAGGCGGAGTTCTACGTCGACGGGGTGCTCAAGTACACGGACCCCTACGACCCGGCGATGGGGCATTTTCACTATGGGAGCCGACACGGCGGCTGGGACACCACGACGCTCGGCGACGGCACGCACACGCTGCGCATGACGGTCTACGATACGGGCGGCCTGACGGGCAGCCACCAGATCACCGTGACGGTGAACAACGCGGGCCCGGCGACGGGCCTTCTGGCGGAGTACTTCGATTCGCTCGACCTGACGAACCTGAAGCTCACGCGGGTCGACGCGACCGTGAACTACGACTGGGGGAGCGGGACGCCGGACCCGGTGCTGGGCACGGACGTCTTCTCGATCCGCTGGAGCGGCCAGGTGCAGCCGCAGTTCGGCGAGACGTACACGTTCTACACCACCAGCGACGACGGGGTCCGCCTCTGGGTCAACAACGTGCTCCTGATCGACCACTGGGTGGATCAGGGTCCGACCGAATGGAGCGGCACGATCTCGCTGACGGCCGGCCAGCGCTACGACCTCCGGATGGAGTACTACGAGAACGGCGGCGGGGCCGTCGCGAAGCTCTCGTGGTCGAGCCCCAGCCAGGCGAAGCAGATCATTCCGCAGTCGCGGCTCTTCCCGGGCGGCTCGCTGCCGGCGGGCTGGCAGAACCGGGACATCGGCAGCGTGGGCGCGACGGGCAGCGCCTCGTACAGCGGCGGGACCTTCACGGTGAAGGGCTCCGGCGCCGACATCTGGGGCACCCTGGACGAGTTCCAATACGTCTACGTGCCCCTGAACGGGGACGGGACCATCACGGCGCGGGTGGCGTCGGTCCAGAACACGAACGTCTGGGCGAAGGCGGGCGTCATGATCCGGGAAGGCCTCTCGGACGCGGCGCGGCACGCCTTCATGGCGATCACGCCCGGCAACGGGGCCGCCTTCCAGCGGCGCACGGCGGTGAGCGGCGCCAGCACCCACACGGCCGGTCCGACGGTCGTGGCCCCGTACTGGGTGCGCCTGGTCCGCGTCGGCTCGACCTTCACGGCGTCCGCCTCGAGTGACGGCGTGAGCTGGACCACGGTGGGGTCGGACACGATCGCGATGGCGTCGGGCGCCTACGCGGGCCTGGCGGTCACGAGTCACAGCGACGGTGTGATCTGCACGTCGACGTTCACGAACGTGAGCGTGACGGGGACCGGCTTCCGCCAGGACCCGGGCCCGGACGGGATCGTGTCGATGGAGGCGGAGAGCTTCGACGGGAAGCTCGACCAGGGCGGCCACACGTGGTCATCCACGACGCCGGCGGGCACGTCCGGCAGCGCGCTGCTGGCGAGCCCCAACACGGGTGTGAACAACGATACCGGCTACACGACCAACAGCCCGCGCCTGGACTACAAGATCAACTTCGTGAAGACGGGCACGCACCACGTGTGGATCCGCGGCATCGGCGCCACCGGCAGCGACGACTCCTGCCATATCGGCCTGGACGGCGCGGCGCTGACGACGTCGGACCGCATCTCGAGCTTCGGCACGGCCTGGACCTGGTCGCGCGACACGATGGACGGCGTCTCGGCGACGATCACTGTGACGACGACGGGCGTGCACACGCTGAACCTGTGGATGCGCGAGGACGGCTTCGTGGTGGACAAGATCGTGCTGAGCACGAACGTCAACTACGTGCCGTCGGGCACGGGTCCGGCGCAGAGTCCGCGCTAAAGGATCACCACGGGGCGGCCTCTCTCCGGCCAGAGGGGGAGGCCGCCCATTCCATTTTGCGCGGAGAAAACAACCGGGTTACTTTCTCCACGATATAATCCAGCCGAGGGACCTGGGATCCGGAGCCTGTAGGGTTGCTTATGGACCCGAAGCGGGGCTCCTCGACCACGCTCATCGGCATCGTCGTTCTACTCGTTGTCGCTGTTGGCGTCGGATGCCTCGTCGTCCCCGCCTTCCTGTTCTCAACCCATCAGCCCGTTGAGCGCTCGGCGGCGGCGTGCCTCATGACGCTACGGTCCGCCGAAGCAGACTTTCGAGCGAACGACCGCGACTGGAATCAGGTCAACGACTATTGGACGGGTGACGTAAAAGGTCTCTACACGATGACCGCTGCCGCGGTTCGAGGGAACGCGGGGACGACCACCATAGACCCCTCGATCAAACTGATCGAACTGTCGGTCGCGTGCGCTGATGCGGACCGCGATATCGTTCGTGCCGGCGGCGAGAACGCCCCTCTGGAACACTTTGCCGTTCCTTCCGCCAAGGCCGGATATTGGTTTGGAGCGATGGACTTAGACCGCACGATCGGGAACGGCACCCCGGAGAGCTTCTACAAGCAGGATACGGGAGGGGACCCTCCGATGGGGAGGTGCCACAACTATTTCAGGTTCGGATTCGTCGCGTTTCCCGATTCGACGGCGGGCGAGTACGTCTTTATTACGAACGAGAAGGGGGAGATTTACCGAAGAAAGCTGGGGGAGAGCGTGCGCCCCAGCACGCTGACGCCGCCGGGTCTGGGCGGCCGTCTGACTCCGTACTTGTCTTGGCCGAATCCCAAAGACCTTCAGGCCTGGGAGAACGCGCATTGACCAAGAGACGCTACGTCGGGTGGACCGCCTTAGGAATCGGTCTCGCTTACGTCGGACTCTTTGTTGCTTCCGCGATAGACGAGACAACCGATTGCTGGAGCGGCTGGGGCGTTATGGCCTCGCTCCGGGGACTCTGCACGGCGCAGGAGGAATTCCGCCGCGTCGACGCCGACCGGAACGGGGTGCAGGATTACTGGCGAGGGGACGTAGCGGGGCTCTACACGCTCGCGCCGGGCGGGACGCCGCTTCGGTACATCGAACTGTCGACGGCGCTGGCCGATCGCCGTCCGCTGAGCGCGCTGCCCCAGCAAGCCTGCACGCATTACGGGTACTGGTACCAGACCTTGGGCTTCGCGGACGAGCGTCGACCCGACCCCTCGCGTTTCGCCTACCTCGCCGTTCCCGAGACAACCGGACACGAAGCCTGGATGTTCATCGTGAACCACGAAGGCGTGCCCTACGGGAAGCGGACGGAGTCGGCAAAGCCCCCGGACGTCTACCCGGACAACCCCCGCTCGGAGGGCTGGCTGACGTGGGAGCAGATCCGAGCGGTCCGCTGGAGACGCGGGCACACCCTTTGGTGGGTGCAATTCTGGCGGGCGTTCTAATTTGCGCGGAGAAAACAACCTGGTTACTTTCTCCACCGCACGCTATCGTGTCCGGCATGGCTGAGAAGAGTCGCTGCGGCTGGAGCGGAACCGATCCGTTGATGATCCGGTATCACGATGAGGAGTGGGGCCGCCCGGTTCATGAGGATCGGAAGCACTTCGAGTTCCTGATCCTGGAGGCCGCTCAGGCGGGACTGAGTTGGATGACGGTCCTGAGAAAGCGGGAAGGATACCGGAAGGCTTTTGCCGCATTTGATCCTGAGAAGGTGCTTCGCTTCTCTGCCGCCACGATCAAGTCGCTGCTGCTCGACCCGGGGATCATCCGCAATCGATTGAAGATCGAGTCCGCCGTCCACAATGCCGGGCGCTTCCTCGAGGTTCAGAAGGAGTTCGGAAGCTTCGACGCCTACTGCTGGGGCTTCGTCGGCGGCAAACCGCTGCTGAATCGACGGAAGAGCCTGAAGGAGGTCCCCGCGACCACGCCCGAGTCAGACGCCTTCAGCAAGGACCTGAAGAAACGAGGCTTCAAGTTCGTGGGCTCGACCGTGATCTACGCCCACATGCAGGCCGTCGGGATGGTGAATGACCACCTCGTCGACTGCTTCTGCTATCGGGGGAAGTAACTACTTCGCCGCCTCGAACTTCTCGAGGTCCATCGACATCTTGTGGTCGCCCTGGCTGTAGGACATGCGGACGACGCCGACCTTCTCGACAAAATAGGCGTCGACCACGACGTCCTTGCCGGCCTCCTTGATCTTCACCTGGACGTGCACGGCGTCTTTGTAGGTGGCGGCCGGCACTTTGACCTCTTCCGTTCCCATGTGGGTGGCCGAGTGCTCCTGGACGGTCTCGCTGCCGGGCTTGGACCAGGTGTCGCCCTTCTTGGAGCCGATCTTCCAGAGGCCCACCGCTTCCTTCAGGGTCTCGCCGTTCTTCTCGGCCCAGTAGAGAACGCCGTCGGAGACGTACCAGAGCAGCTTCGTCTGCCTCGGCGCCTCGTCTCCCTGGCTCATCTGGAGCGTGTACTTGCCGTCGGCCTCACCCAGGACGGACATCTTCATCTTCATGCCCTTGGGGGCGTCCTCGCCGCCGACCATGGCGTAGGTCCAGGTGCTGCCTTTGGCGAACTTGTAGTAGGAATCGGCGCTGTCCTGGGCGGCGGCGACGAGCAGAATGAAGGCGGCGAGACGCATGGCTTCTCCTCCCTTTAGGTCGCAGCAGCATACCCGCCGGGAGGGGAACGCGGATGGTTTTTTAGATGCTGAGAACGCCCGTGCTGTCGCCGAGCGACGCCAGCTTGACGCCCACGCGCTGGAGCAGCGCCAGCCACAGGTTGTTGAGCGGCGTCTCCTTCGCGTAGCGCACGTGGCGGCCCGTCTTGAACATGCCGCCGCCGGTGCCGGCCAGCAGGAGCGGGAGGTTGTCGTGGTTGTGCGCGTTGCCGTCGGAGTTGCCGCTGCCGTAGGCGATCAGGCAGTGATCGAGCAGGGTGCCGTCGCCTTCCTTCACCGCCTTCAGCTTGCCCAGCGTGTAGGCGAGCATCTGGGTGTGGAACGCGTTGATCTTCGCGATCTTCGCTTTCTTGTCGGCCGCGCCGCCGTGGTGCGAGAGGTCGTGGTGGCCTTCCGGTACGCCCACGAACGCGTACGGCTTGTTGCTGCCTTCGTTCGCGACCACGAAAGTCGCCACCCGCGTGACGTCCGTCTGGAACGCCAGCGTGAAGAGGTCGCCCATCAGCTTGATGTGTTCCTCGTAGCTCGCCGGGATGCCCGTGGGGCGGGCCACGCCGTCCGGGACCTTGACCTCGGGCATGTGGACCGCGCGCTCGAGCCGGGTTTCGATGTCGCGGATCGACGAGATGTACTCGTCGAGCTTCTGCTGGTCCTGCTTGCCAACGCGGCCGTTGAGCTCCTTGTAGTCCTCCCGGACCAGGTCGATCACGCTCTGGCGTTGCGCGCGGGTCTTGGCGCGCTCCTGGGCCGAGCCGCCGCCGAAGAGGCGGTCGAAAACCGACTTCGGGTTCACTTCCTTGGGCAGCGGCTGCGTGGCCGACTTCCAGGACATGGTCGACGAATAGACGCAGCTGTAGCCCGAGTCGCAGTTGCCGGCCATCGAGCCGGCCTCGCAGCCGATCTCCAGCGAGGAGAGGCGCGTCTGGTCGCCGATCGCGGAGGCCGCGACCTGGTCCACCGAGACGCCGGCGCGGATGTCCGTGCCGTCGGTCTTGCGGGGCTGGGCGCCCGTCAGGAAGGCCGCCAGCGCGCGGGCGTGGTCGCCGCCGCCGTCGCCGTGGGCGCGGGCCTTGTCGGCCGTCAGGCCGGTCAGGATCGAGAAATCGCTCTTCAGGTCCTTGAGGGGCTGCAGGATCGACGGGAGCTCGTACTCGGCGCCCTCGGCCTTGGGCGTCCAATCGTCCATGTTCTTGCCGTTGGGGACGTAGATGAAGCCCAGGCGCGTCGGGAAGGGCGCCGGGGTCGAGCGCGCGAACGCGGGCGTCATGGCGTCGAGCCACGGGACCGCGACCGCCGCGCCGATGCCGCGGAGCAGGGTGCGCCGGGAAATGGGCTGCATGCTCATCGTTCTCCAGTCCCCATTAATCCTGTACGTTCTTCCCGCGCCGAAGTCTGAAGGGATCGCTTTTTACAATCTCGACCACCACGCTCGAGAACTTGTACTTGTCCTTCGCGACGGCCCCCAGCGCCTTGTCGAGCGCGCGGTCGTCGTAGGGCTCCAGGCCGCGGCCCAGCGCGTAGATCAGCATCTTCTCGATCACGCAGCGGGCGAACTGATCCTTCTTCGCCAGGATCGCCTTCTTGAGGTCCGCGACGCCCTTGATGGTCGTCCCGTCCGGCAGCGTGCCGCCCGGGTCGATGTCGAACGTGCCGTCCTTCACGCGCCAGGCGCCGATCGCGTTGTAGTTCTCCAGCGCGAAGCCGATCGCGTCCATCTTCGTGTGGCAGTTGGCGCAGGACGGGTTCGCCCGGTGCTGCTCCATGCGCTGCTTGAGCGTGCCGGACGACACCGACTGTGGGGTCTCGTTGAGCTCCGGGACGTTGGGCGGCGGGGGAGGCGGCGGCGTGCCCAGGATCTGCTCCAGGACCCAGCGGCCGCGCTTCACGGGCGAGGTCCGCGTGGGGTTCGACGTCACCGTCAGGATGCTCGCGTGGGTGAGCAGGCCGCCGCGGTCGCCGTTCTGGAGGCTGACGCGCACGAAGCTGTCGCCCCGGATCGGCGTGCCGCCGGGCTTCGTCGGCTTCCCGCCCTGGAGGTTGCCGTTCGTGTCGTTGATGCCGTAGTGCCGGGCGAGGCGCTCGTTCAGGAACGTGTAGTCGGCGTCGACGAGGTCGAGGATGCTCCGGTCCTCGCGGATCACGGAGTCGAGGAACATCTGGGTCTCCTGGAGCATCGCCTGGCGGAGCCGCTGGTTGAAGGCGGGGAAGAGGCCGCCGTCGGGCGCGACGAAGGTGATCCGCTTGAGCTGCAGCCACTGCATCGCGAAGTTGTCGACGAGCGTGCGCGAGCGCGGGTCCTTGAGCATGCGGCGCACCTGGTTCTCCAGGTCGGCGCTCAGGGCGCCCTTCGCGGCGAGCTTCGTGAGCTCCTCGTCGGGCATCGTGTTCCAGAGGAAGTAGGAGAGCCGCGACGCGAGCTGGTACTCGCTGATCGGGTGCGCCTGCGCGGCGTCCGGCTTCTCGTCGAGCTCGACCCGGAAGAGGAACTTGGGCGAGACCAGGATCGCCTGGATCGCGCGCTGCAGGCCGGCCTCCCATCGCTCGCCGCCGGCCTCGACGGTCTCGGCGAGCTTCACGAGGCGCGCCAGCTCGGCGTCCGTGGCGGGGCGCCGGAACGCGCGGTCCGCGATGTACTTCACGATCCCTCGGGTCTGCTCGGGCTTCGGCTTCCCGGCGACCAGCGCGGTCACCTGCCGCTGGAAGGCGGGCCGCGGGTCGAGCGGGCCGTTGAGGTGGAAGCCGTCGACCAGCACCTCGGGCACCGGCTCGCCTTCGGCCGGCTTGTCGGGACCCTTGAAGAGGGCCAGCGCCAGGCGATTGGCGCCGGATACCGACGAGATCTTGACCTCGTACTTCTTCGCGTCCTTCTCCTCGGAGGCCGGCACGTCGAGGACCTGCAGGATGCGGAAGGGCTTCAGGCCCCCCAGCGCCGTGCCCGAGAGCTTGGCGATCTCGGCGTCGGGCGCCGGATTCTGGATGTCCTTGCCGCAGGCGAGCAGCGCGACCTTGACCGGCTTGCCCTTGGCGTAGGCGCGGAAGCGGAACATGTACTCGCCGTCGGCCTGGATCCGGTACTCGTGAAAGAGCGGGCCGGTGGAGACGGCGTCGCCCTTCTGGGCGCGCAGCGAGCGGTACTTGGTCTGCGGCACGTTCTGGCCGGCGGGCTCGAGATACTTGGCGCCGGTGTGGTTGTCGCTCGGCTTCGGCGGCTCCGCCGGGAAGACGCGGTTGACGATCGTCTCGGCGGCGGCCAGGTAGCGCTCCATCAGGACGGGCGAGAGCGTCAGGACGTCGCCGATGTTGTCGAAGCCGTGGCCGATGTCGTCGGAGGGGAAGTCCTCGGCGGGGTCGAAGTCGAGCCCGACCAGGTCGCGGATGGTGTTGCCGTACTCGACGCGGTTGAGGCGCCGCGCCGTGACGCGGCCGGGGTTCAGGGGCGCGTTCGGATCGATCTTGTTGAGCGCGGTCTCGATGAGCTTCGCGAGGACCTCGCGCTCCTTCTGGTCCAGTGCCGGCTTGGCCTCCTCGGGTGGCATCTCGTGGGAGACGAGCTTCTGGAGGACCCCCTTCCAGACCTTGCGGTCGCTGCGGATCTGGGTTTCCGCGGCGTACTTGGTCAGGTTGAGGTCGGCCTTGGGCTTGCCCTTGGCCCCGTGGCAGTTGTTGCAGTACTTGGCCACGAGGGGCTGGATCGACTTGGCGTAGACGTCCTGCTCGGGGGCGGACTGGGGCTCGACGGCGGAGCCCAGGAGGAGCAGAAAGCCGACGGCTGCCCAACGGCTCAAGGGTGTGCCTCCACGCTGATAACCTTACGCCTGCCGCTCCTTAAGTGTATATCGGACATCCCTTCGAATGTGACTTCGATCGTTTGCTAAATCCCTGGTACGCAAAACCATAGCCCGGCCTACGGTTTTTCATAAATTATTAGGGTGTTTCATGTCGGAGGAATCAGGGGGATACTAGATTGATGACCCGAGCGCTGCTGGCGATCCTGCTTCTGGGCGTCCAGGACCCTCCCGGTCCGGAGGGGCCGCCCCTCCAGGTCCCCGAGGGCTTCGTCATCGAGCGCGTGGCCGGCCCGGGCCTCGTCGAGCGGCCCATCATGGCCTGCTTCGACCCGCAGGGTCGCCTCTACGTCACGGACTCCGCGGGCGTCAACCTGAAGGGCAGCGAACTGATCAAGGACCCCCCGCACCGGATCCGCCTGCTCGAGGACGCCAACGGCGACGGCGTTTTCGACAAGAGCCACGTCTGGGCCGACAAGATGGTCTTCCCCCAAGGCCTGCTCTGGCACCAGGGGGCCGTCTACTGCACCTCGCCGCCCTCGTTCTGGAAGATGGAGGACACGGACGGCGACGGCGTCTGCGATCGCCGGACGGAGCTCCTGACGGGGCTGGCGAATACCGGCGTGGCCGACGACGCCCACGGGGCCTGCCTTGGGCCCGACGGGCGGATCTACTTCCTGCCCGGCCGCATGGCCCACAACCTCAAGAGCGCCGACGGCGGCTTCGCCAAGAAGGCCATCGGCCCCTGGTTGATGCGCTGCAAGCCCGACGGGACCCAGATGGAGATCGTCTGCGGCACGCAGGGGAACCCGGTCGAGGTCGCCTGGCTCGCGGAAGGCGACTTCTTCGTCTCCGGCACCTTCTGGGCGCCGGACTCCTACGGCGGCGGCCTGCGCGACGCGCTCCTCCACGGCGTCGAGGGCGGCGAGTACGCCGTGCGCGACCGCGTCTACACGGACCGCAAGCGCACGGGCGACTTCATGCCGGTGCTCGTGCCCATGATCGCCACGGCGCCGTCGGGTATGATGGCCTACAAGAGCGGTGCGTTTGGAGAGGAGTACAAGGACAACCTCTTCTGCACGTACTTCAACACCCACAAGGTGCAGCGGCACATCCTGGAGCGCGACGGCGCGACCTTCCGGGTGAAGACCGAGGACTTCGTGTGGTCGACGCACCCCGACTTCCATCCGACAGACGTCCTCGAGGACGCCGACGGCAGCCTGCTGGTGGTCGACACGGGCGGCTGGTTCCGGATCGGCTGCCCGACCTCGCAAATCGCCAAGCCGCAGGTGCTGGGCGGGATCTACCGGGTGCGGCGCAAGGACGCCCCCAAGATCGAGGATCCTCGTGGCCTGCAGGCCGCCTGGGACAAGCCGGAGCTGCTGCTGAACGACCCGCGCTGGATGGTGCGCGAGCGGGCCATGATCGAAGCCGCGCGACGCCCCGTGGCTCAGGTGGCCGCCATCGGGACGTTGAACGCCCTTTGGGCGCTGACGCGCGCCGAGGCCCGCGCGGAGCTTCGGCCGTTCCTGGGATCTCCGGACCGGGCGATCCGCCAGGCGGCGGCGTCGTCGCTGGGGCTTCTCCGGGACGCCGAGGCCCGGACCCGTCTCGAGGAGATGGTGCGGAACGACCAGCCGTCGATCCGCCGCGAGGCCGCGACGGCGCTGGGGCGCATCGGCGATAGGAAGGCCGTGCCGGCGCTGCTGGAATCCGTGCGGGCGGGCGGCGACCGCTTCGTCGAGCATGCGCTCATCTTCGCGCTGATCCGGATTGGCGAGCGCGAGTCCCTTGTGGCGGCGCTGCGGGACCCCTCGGCGGCCGTGCGGCGCGCGGCGCTGATCGCGCTCGACCAGATGGACCACGGCGACCTGACGCCCGACCTGGTGACGCCGCTGCTGGACCCGGTGGACGCGGCCCTGCAGCAGACGGCCCTGAAGGTGATCATGTCGCGGCCGGGCTGGTCGAACGAGATCTACGGCCTCGTGCGCGCCTGGCTCGGCGAGAAGTCGCTCGAGGACGTCCGCCAGGACCTCCTGAAGGGGATGCTGGTGGCCTTCGGGCGCGACGCCGCCATGCAGGACCTGATGGCGGGGGCGCTGCGGGACGAGCGGACGACGGACGCGATGCGGCTCCTGGTCCTCGAGGCGATGGCGCGGGCGCTGCCGGAGCGCACGCCGCCGACCTGGCTGGCGGAGGCCCGCTGGGCGCTCGACGCGAAGGACGAACGGGTGGTCCGCCAGGCGGTGGCGCTGCTGCGGGCGGCGGGCTGCGGCGACTTCGATGACGCGCTGCTGCGCCTCGCGCGGGACGAGTCGCGGAGCGTGGAACTCCGGGTGGAGGCCGCGGGCGGGGTCGCGCCGCGCCTCTCGAAGCTCGACGGCGGCGTCTTCAAGTTCCTGCTGGCCTGCATGGACAAGGAGAAGGCGCCGCTCCTGCGGCTTTCGGCCGCCGAGGCGGTGGGAAAGTCGCCGCTCGACGATGCGCAGCTCGGCCAGCTGCTGCAGCTCCTGAAGTCGGCCGGCCCGCTCGAGATGCCGCGCCTGGTCGGCGCTTACGAGCGCTCGCGGAACGCCGGTCTCGGCAAAAAGCTGCTCGCCGCGATCGAGGCGGCGCCGGGCTTCCAGAGCCTCTCGGCGGACGGCCTGAGGAAGGTCCTGCAGGCCTACCCCGAGGAGCTGCGCCGGGAAGCCGAGCCGATCGTGAAGAAGCTCGAGGTCGACACTGCGCAGATGAAGGAGAAGCTCGACTCGATGTCGGGGGTCCTGTCGAAGGGCGACGCCCGGGCGGGCCGCGAGATCTTCTACGGCAAGAAGGCGGGCTGCACGGCCTGCCACACGGTGGCCGGGCAGGGCGGCAAGGTGGGCCCCGACCTCTCGAAGATCGGCTCGATCCGGGTCGGGCGGGATCTGCTGGAGGCGATCGTGTTCCCGAGCGCGACATTCGCGCGCGGCTTCGAGCCCTTCCTGATCCGCAGCCGCGACGGGGCCATCTACGACGGGCTCATCGCGCGGGAGACGCCGGACGCGATCTACCTGTTCACGGCGGAGCGCGTCGAGAAGCGCATCCCGCGCGCGTCGGTCGAGCTGATCCAGCAGAGCAAGGTGTCGATCATGCCGCAGGGCCTCGACAACCAGATCACCCGCGAGGAGCTGCGCGACCTGATCGCCTTCCTGGTCTCGCTGAAGTAGGAATTACTGCCGGGCCCAGACCACCTTGCCGCCGACGATCGTGCCGAGCACCTTCGTGCGCAGGATCTCGTCGACGGGGCAGGTCAGGACGTCCCGGTCGACGATGATCAGGTCGCCCAGCTTGCCGACCTCGAGACTGCCCTTGTCCTTCTCCTCGTGGTGCAGGTAGGCGTTGTTGATCGTGTAGAGGCGAAGGGCCTCCTCGCGGCTCAGGCGCTCCTCGGGGGTCAGCGTCGCGCCGCCTTCCGTCTCCCGCGTCAGCGTCGCCCACATGCCCAGCCACGGGTTCCAGGGGTTCGTGGCGTGGATCGAGTCGGTGCGGATCATGTGGTCGCTGCCGCCGCCGATCGTCGTGTACTTGAGCCAGGTCTTGTAGGGCTGGAACCAGCGGATGCGCTTCTCCCCGAGGATGCTCAGCATCGTGGTGCCGTCCTTGTAGAGCCACGCAGGCTGCACGTCGGCCACGACCCCCAGCCGCTTGCACTTCTCCAGGTTCTTCTCCGACGGGAAGTTCGCGTGCGTGATGCACCAGCGCAGGTCCTTGATGGGCGTCTTCTTGTCCGTCGCGTCGTAGGCGTCGAGCAGGACGTCCATCGCGCCTTCGCCGGCGGTGTGCGCCGTCATCTGCCAGCCGCGCTTCGCGGCCTCCTCGAGCACGACCTTCAGCTGGTCGGGCTGGATGAAGAGCAGGCCGTGGTAGTCCTCTTCGACGACCTGGTACTCGGGGCCCTTCGGCCAGGGCTCGCGCATGTACGCGCTGCCGTTCAGCATGCCGCCGTCCAGGAAGAGCTTGATCGGGCCGACGCGAATCCAGTCGTCGCCCTTGCCGGTCGGCCCGAAGCGGCCGTCCTTGCCGGCCATCGCGTCGAGCTTCGCGGCGATCTCCGGACGCGACCCCGACGGGTTGAAGGACGGCGAGATCGTGATCCGCATCGGGAGCTGGCCGTCCTTCTGGAGGGCGAGGAACCAGTCGAGCGCCTCGCGGGACGTGTTCCGGTCGGCGACGCTCGTAATGCCGTACTGGTTGTAGAGCTGGAGGAGCTTCTTCACCGCCTCGCGGCGCGCCTCGGGCGGGTCGTCCGCGTCGACGGACGGCACCCGCTTGAGCAGCGCCACCGCCGGCGAGCCCCGCAGCATGCCCGTCGGCTCGCCGCTCGCAGGGTCCTTCACGACGATGCCGCCGGGCGGGTTCGCGGTCGCTTTCGTGATGCCGGAGATCTCGAGCGCCTTCGAGTTCACGACCCCCGCGGGGCCCGCGTGGTAGAAGACCGGGTGCCGGGAGTCGGCCGCATCGAGCTCCGCGCGGGTCGGGAAGCGCTGCTCCTTGAGCCGCGTGGGGAACGCGTACGGCACGACGATCCAGTCGTTCTCGGGCGTCGCGGCGGCCTTCTTCTTGATGTAGCTGAACGCATCCTCCAGGGTCGTGAACTCCGGGATGGGTCCCGAGATCTCGCTCGCCGAGGCGCTCAGCAGGTGCACGTGGCTGTCGTAGAGGCCGGGGAGCACCGGGTGGCCCTCCGCGTCGATGACGCGGGTCTTGCCGTTCTCGACGAACTTGAAGATCTCCTCGTCCGGTCCGAGCGCGAGGATGCGGCCGTCGCGGATCGCGATCGCCTCGGCGATGCTGGAGCGCCCGTCGAGCGTGATGATCTTCGCGTGGTGGACGACCAGGTCCGCGAAGCCGGGGCCGGGCTCGGCCGACGAGCATCCGAGCGCGAGGAGCAACGCCGCGAGCGAAAAGTTCTTCATGGTCAGCACTCTATAACGCCCCTCAGGGCTTGCCCAGATCTTTCAACAGCTCCGCGGCGCGCGCGTCCTGCGGGTCGACCTCGAGCGCTTTTCCCAGGGCCGCGCGCGCATCGTCGGTCCGGCCGAGGCGCTTGAGGCAGAGCGCGCGCTGCACGTGGGGCGCCGAGACGTCGGCGCGGAGCCGCGACACCTCGCGCCACGCGGCCTCGGCCTCGGCGTAGTTCTGCTGGATCTGGAGGGCGCGGGCGACGCCGAAGGCGGCCTCGAAGGACGCCGGATCGGCCTCGCGGGCCGTCCGATAGGCGGCCTCCGCCTCCCGGGCGCGGTCCATCCTCACGAAGGTGTCGCCGATCAGGAGCTGCGCGCCGAGGTAGGCGCTGGCGGACGTCGGGATGCGGCGCAGCAGCTCGATCGCGCCCTTCGGATCGGCGCTGCGGACCCGGGTCTGCGCCTTGAACATGACTCCGTCGGCCACCAGGTCGACGAAGCGCTGCGTGCGCGGGTCGCGGGGCAGCGGGAGCGGCACGCCGGCCAGCGTCGACAGCGCGCGGTCGGGGTCCTCCACGTGGATCCGGACGGCCTCGGCCAGCAGGCGGCGCGTCTCCCGGCGCCGCGAGACCAGGTCCCCCAAGGCGTCGGAAGCCCCCCGGTACAGCGCCTTCTGGGGCGAGGAGCGGCGGAGCGCGTCCATCCACTCCAGCACCTGGGGCCGCGTGTCGTGGCCCATGGAGCGCGGCGCGCTGTACTCAATGAAGCAGCGGTCGTCGCTCAGCAGCGGCCCCGGGCCGACCGACTCTCGGACGCGGCCGGCGTCGGCGACGAGGTGGCCGAGCAGCGCGGGCGCGCGCGGATCCTCGCTTCCCACGTACTCCTCCAGCGCCTTCGTCGACGCCAGGCGCGCCTCCAGGCCCGCGAGATCGGTCTGGAGGAGGTCGCGGGAGCCGATCAGCAGGTAATCGTGGCCGGGGAAGACCTCCCAGAGGCTCCCGTGCGGGTAGACGTCGAAGAAGGTCCGCAGCACGTCGCGGAGGTTGTCGGGCGACAGGTAGTAGGCGTGGACCCACTGGCAGAAGAGGCCGCCCGGCGCGAGGCGGCGGGACGCCTCGTCGAAGAAGTCGCGCGTGAAGAGGTTCGCCATGCCGCTGACCCAGAGGTTCGACGGCTGCGAGACGATGACGTCGTACGACTCGCGCCCGAAGAGGACGGCGTTGCGGCCGTCGCCGACGACCAAGTTCACCCGCCGCTCCTCAAGCACATCGCCGATCGCCTCCTTGAAGTGCGCGGCGCCGCGCACGACCGCGGGGGACAGCTCCACGCAGTCGAGCTTTTCCAGCGGGTGCTTCGCCATGGCCGCCAGCGTCAGCCCGCCGCCCAGGCCGATGCAGAGCGCCTTCTTCGGGGCAGGATGGTGGAGCAGCGCGAGATCCCCGACGAATAGCATGTTGGCGCGATCGGTGGGTCCCGTCGACGCGTCGGTCTTGCCGTTGACCTTCATGGTCAGGATGCCGTCCTGCTGGCGGTGGAGCGTCACGAGACCGTAGGAGTCCCAGTACTGGGCGATCAGCTCGCTGTCCTTGCGCAGGTAGTCGCGCAGGTCCTGCTTGAAGAAGCGGGCGCTGCGGACGTCGGCCGCCCCGTAGAGAAACGCGCCGCTCGTCAGGACCTGCGGATCCCAGGCGGGGAGCAGGAGCCAGCCGCCGAGCGCGACGGCGGCCGGGATCGCGCCGACCCAGCGGCGCGGTGCTTCGCGGGCGAGCAGGAACGAGGCGAGCGCCAGGTTGAGGGTCGCCGCGAGCTTCACCGTCGAGGCCAGGCCGATCAGGGGGACGATCGCGAAGGATCCGGCGATCGAGCCCACGATGGAGCCCAGCGTGTTCGCGGTGTAGACGGCGCCGACCGAGCGGCCGACCGGTCGGTCGCTCCCCGAGGCCCAGCGGATCGCGATGGGGAACACGGCACCCATGAAGAGCGCCGGCAGAAGCACGAAGGCGGCGATGAAGCCGGCCTGCGTGGCCAGCATCGAGCCGTAGTCGCGGTGCATTCCCTCGGCGAGGGGTGCGACCCGCAGCGGCAGATCCCCAAGGGCGGGCAGCAGCGCGACCGCCAGCGCCCCGATCGCAATCTGGACGACGGCCAGTGCCGTGGAAAGCTGCCGGAGGCGCGGCAGGACCAGCGCCGCAGCCGCGCTCCCGAGCGCGAGCCCGAGGATGAATGCCGTGAGGATGAGGGTGAAGGCGTGGACGGTCGAGCCGAGCGCCAGCACGAGCGAGCGCGTCCAGGCGACCTCATAGAGCAGCGAGGCGGCGCCCGAGACGGCGGCTACGACGAGCGGCAGTCGCGGAGGCGACGCGCCAGCGGGAGGGGCGCTCAGCCGTTCGCCGGCCTTTCCGCGCGCGGCCACCCAGGAGGCGGTGGCAATGGCGATGTTAAGGCCGGCGGCGATGAACGTGGTCGCGCGAAGGCCGAGCTCGGGGATCAGCCAGAATCCCGCCGCGACCGTGCCCAGCACGCCGCCGAGCGTGTTGATCGCGTAGGCGCGTCCGGCTTCGCGGCCCGCGGCGTCGACCGACGCGGACAGGAAGCGGGCGAGGATCGGCAGGGTGGCGCCCATGAGGGTGGTGGGCGGCAGCAGGATCAGGGCGACGAGGAGCGCTCGCAGCAGGCCGTAGACGAAGGGCGCGCCCGCGAGCGCGCCCCAGAGGACCCGGAAGAGCGGCTCGGCGACGACGATCAGCAGCGGCACGAGGAGCGCCAGGACGGCGACGCCGCCTTCGAGGAGTCCGTATAGCGAGAGCAGGGCGCCTCCGCTGCGCCGGTCGGCCGCGCGGCCTCCCCACCAGCCGCCGAGCGCCAGGCCGCCCATGAAGACGCCGACGACGGTGCCGACGGCGTGGGTCGTGTTCCCGATCACCGTCCCCGCGGCGCGGATCCAGACGACCTCGTAGAGAAGGCCGCAGAGGCCACTGACGAAGAAGAAGACGAGAACGAGGGCACGCATGAGCTCGAAATTACAGCAGAAACGCGAGCCTATCGCAAAGAGGTTCCGGAGCCCGTGGATTTGCCGAACTTCAACGCGACGGCATCCGTTCTGGGTCACAATGGAATGGGCGCGTGGATACGTCCCGATAATATGAAGTCCGTCCTTCTGTCCCTCGTGCTCTTCGTTCCGCAGGATGTCGAGTCCCTGATTCGCCGTCTGAAGGATGAATCTCCCGGCGTCCGGGAGGAAGCCACCAAGGCCCTGAGGACGATGGGAGAAGATGCGCTGCCGGCCTTGAAGGGGGCCGCCGAGGACGTGGACGCCGAAGCCCGTGCTCGGGTCACCGCCCTGATTCGTCACCTCGAATGGGATCCGACGATGGATCCCGCACTCCTTGCCCGCTACGAGGGCCTCCGCTTCGCCTTCAGCGCCGGCGAGCATCGAGGCGTGATCCAGATCGCCAAGAACCGAAACTTTGGAATCTCCGGGTACCAGGGAGACTTTGAAGCCTACGCCATCAGGGCGCTGGACAGTCTGGACATCGGCATTCGAAAGGAAGCGCTCGGCCTCCTGGGTGCCGGCCACTACGGCATTCCGAGGCGTCCCATCTCCCCTCTCGTCCGAGAGATCAGCCGCTGGGATGCGCAACGCTGTGAGGACTCGGGCGGTTACTGGCTGAGCTGCCTTGCGGAAAAGGTCTACAGCCTGGCTTCACCGCTGGATCAGAAGCTCCTGGCGGAAACCCGCGCGACGGACGCAGAGGCCGAAGAGATCCTGGAGGTCCTCCGAGCGCGTCACGGCGTTCCGGGGGCCGAGAAGGCCATCCCGAAGCTCCTTGAGAGCAAGTCCGAGCGCGTCGTGTGGCTGGCCCTGAGGTGCGTCAAGGACCGTCGCGTCGCGGCGGCGCGGCCCCAACTGCTGCAGAGACTCGCTCGATCGGAGTCCGTCGATTCGATGGTCGACGTCGTGATCGCGATTGAAGACGATGCCTGCCGCCGCGCCTACCGGGAACTGTGGCAATCGACGCCCCCAGAGAAGAGAACAGCAGGACTCGTGACGCTTGTCGCTCGATCCGGTGCTCCGGACGTCTCTCGAATTCTCCTGGAGTTGCTGGATAAGGGGCCTGCTTCATTGCAGTACGCGGTGGCGGCCGCTGTCGCCGAACTTCGGACGCATGAAGCGGTGGACCGTCTCCTGTCGCCGTCCGCCCCCGCGGAGCTGCGATCCCATTATGTGCAGGCAGCCGCGAGGATTGTCGACTCCAGCGACGTCGGAAAGCTGGTTGAACTGCTGGGAGCATCCGAGGAGGGAGTCCGGAACAACGTCCGCTGTCTCCTCTACAATCTTCCGGATCAGGGTGCCATGCGAACGCTGCTGGGCCTTCTGATCCACGAATCTCGGCCGATCTTCCGCGACCGATTGTTTGACGTGGTGAAGTGCGGCGACCTATACCTCCCGGGCTTGCTCGACGGGGTCCCGGACCAGGTGCTGGAGACAATCGTCAAGGGAGGGGAGCCCAGCGCCGCACACAACTCTGCGGAGATCCTGCTCAAGCGGAAGGGGAAGGCGGCGGTGGCGATTCTCGAGGACGCCTTGCTCGCGTCCGGAGAAGACCGCGCCTATCTTCTGCAGCTGTTGCTCGATTCTCCGTCGGAGCGTGTCGCGACCGCAGCGGTCTCCTGGTTGAAAGGTTCGTGGGCGCATTACGTGATCGCCTACCTGGAGAAGGCGAAAGCGCCGGGTACTGTTCCCGCCCTGGAACGCACGTCCGAGTCGCATGCCGACCCTACGGTCAAGCGGGCGGCCGCGGACGCCCTCGGCAGGCTGCGAGGGGACCCGGCGCCGAAGGAAGTGTGGTTCCTGGATAGCTACCCGTGGATTCCGTTCATCGAGCCGGTGGCGCTGGACGCCCCGGGAGCGCGCGAGGAACTCCGGAAGAAGGTCAAAGCCGAGGGAGTCTCGACCTACCTCAAGGCACTCCAAGTATGGGCCCATCCCGAGATGATCCCGGCCCTGATGGACGGGTTGCGGTCTTGGGACGGAGGCCTGGCCGAGCGCGTCAGTCGGGAAGGGTATCCCGGATCCTGTTTGGTGACCGGTCACGAGATCTACGGAAGTGATTGGATGTGGGCGCTCGCCGCGACCCAGGATCGCTCGCTGGATTCCTTCTTCGTTGAACGCCTGGCTGATCCCGATCCGGGAGTGAGAGGAGTCGCCATTCGTACGGCGGGACGATGGAAGATCCTGAAGGCGGACCCGCTGCTGCGTCGTCTCGTACGATCCGCCTCTTATGAGGTCCGCGCGGAAGCGCTTGAAGCGCTCGCGAACATCGCGGCCCCCGGCACCAAGGACTTTATCGTCGAACAGCTTCGCGATAATCCTCACGCGGCTCCGCTTGCGCTCGCTCGACTGGGCGCCGTCGATGCCATCCCGGCAATCGCCCGCCTGCTCGAAGACCCGGGCCCGAAGGCGGCCGTCCTGAGCGCGCTGGACTTGCTCTCCAATCCTCAGGTGTATGACGGCATCGACAAAGCCCTTCCGAGATTCCGTCTCGGTCAGCAGCGCGATTTGGTTCAACTCCTCCAGGAAACGCTGAAGGTTCCCGTGCGGGTGACGCTGCCGCACCCGCCCAACCTGTCGATGAGCAGTGACAGCACCTATCGAGGAGCGCTGGAGAGCTTGGCCGGCATGCACCGCTACTACTACTCGGACCTCAAAGTGACGCACGTCTTTCGGAATGGGGCGGTCGAGTTCTGCAGCGTCGACGACGCGCAGGCCTATTGGACCAAGCGCCTGGCGCGCTAGTCCAATTCCTTGATGAACACGTTGGCGATCTGAATCGGACCGCCCGACGCGATGCAGAACGGACCGCGCTCCGGCAGTCCTCCCGAGCGGTCGTCGATCTCGGGCTTGGAGTCGCGGAGCACGATCACTCGGCCGCCCTGGACGCGGACTTCGCTGCGGATCCACTCGCGCGCCTTCTCGGCGGGCTTGAGCGGGAACGTCTTGGTCCCGCGGACGCAGACGGCCGGGGCTCCGAGGCTGTTCTTGTCGTTCCAGCGCCAGTCGAAAAACAGCGCGAAGTTCGCGTAGCGGCCTTCGGTGTCGATCTTGGCGCCGCCCTTGCCGTCGAAGTCCAGCACCCAGTCTTTCGCCTTCCAATGCTCCTCGCCGCCGGGTTCGACCACCCAGCCCCGCAGGTCCAGGCCGGAGTAGAGCGACTTGAAGCCCTGGTCGGCCTCGGCGACCTCGTCGGCCGGCGGACGGGTCGAAGGCAGTTCCTTGATCCGGAGGTTCTTGAAGTGGCACTCCGAGCCCTCGGACTCGAGGCAGATGTAGCCCTTGCGCGGCTTGCACTTCGTCCCGCCGGAGACCTCCTTGCCGTTGACCTCGAGCTTGATCGTCCCGTCGTTCACGACGACGCGGTAGTGGTTCCACTGTCCGGAGGGGTTGGCGCGCTTCTCGCTCGGCAGGCAGCGCATCCAGCCCTTGGGGTGCGGCCGGTCGGGCTCGAAGCTCGCGCCGTGGATCGAGAAGACGTCGCCGTGGCCGGTCCAGGTGCCGTCCTCGCTGTCGCCGTCGAGGACCTGGATCTCGTGGCCCTTCGTGAAGGGCACGCCCTTCGAGGGGAGGGCGCCGCTGTGGACGAAGAAGCCGGAATTGCCGCGTGGCTTCAGGTGCATCCAGTCGAACTCGACCACGTAGTTCTCGTACATCCGCGCGCTGCGCAGGACGCCCGTGGGCTTGCCCGTGGTGATGACCCTCCCGCCTTCGGCGCGGAACGTCTCCGGCGCGCAGTTGACCTGCACCCAGCCCGAGAGGTCCTTGCCGTTGAAGAGCGGGACGAAGCCGTCGTGGTCGGGGGCGGGCCCGGACGCGCAGCCGAGGGAGAGCAGCAGCCCCGCGGCGAAGAGTCGGCGCATGGAGATCTCCTTAGAGGGACCCGAGCGGATGCTTGCGGTTCTTCAGCGGGAACGCCGCGCGGCCGCCGGAGAGGTGAGCCGCGTAGACGGCCAGGATCATCTCCAGGGTCGCGCGCGCCTCATAGATGTCGACGGGCGAGCGGTTCCGGGTCCCGCGGATGCGGAGCAATTCCTCGACGATGTAGCGGTTGGCCGCGGCCGTCCCCTTGAGCCCCGACGGGTGGTCGTTCAGGGGAGCCCCGGGCAGGGGCTGCCAGGAGCTCTTGCCCGGGATCCAGCGCGGCTCGGGCAGGTAGGACACCGGGCCGTCCGTGCCGATGTCGAACTGCGCGATCCCCTTGGAGCCGTAGAGCGTGCACTGGAAGCGTCCGCCGTCGCCTTTCGGGACCTTCTGGGAGGCGAAGTAGCCCTGGACGCCCTTGTCGAACGCGTAGGTGGCGTGGATCGTGTCGCCCGCGACGGGCCCCAGCGGCTCCGTGGCGGCGCGGCGATCCTCGACGGTGATGTCGTGGCCGTCCTGCGTCACCCGGGCCGTGCACCAGAGCGGGTCGCCCGCAAAGAAGCGCATCAGGTACAGGCAGTGCGTCCCCAGCACCATGAGGTCTTCGCCGCCCGCGCGTTGGTCCTCCTTGCCGCGGGTCCGCACCTCGAGGAGCTGGCCGATCAGGCCGTCGTCGAGCAGCTTCTTGAGGTGGCGCATGTGCGGCAGCATCCGGTACTGGTGCGCCACCACGATCTTCGTGCCGTGCTTCTCCGTCGCGGCGACGATCGCGTCGGCCTCCTCGAGCGAGAGGGCGATCGGCTTCTCCATGAAGACGTCGACGCCGCGCTCGGCCGCGATCGTGAGCATCTCCAGGCGCTTCTCGACCCAGCGCGGCCCGTGCGACGCCAGCTGTGGCTTCTCGCGGTCGAGCATCTCGGCGAAGGAGGGATAGGTGCGGGTGACGCCGGCGCGCTTCGCGGCGGCCTCGCGGCCCTTCTCGTCGGGGTCCGCGACCGCGACGACCTGGACGGTGTCGATGCCGCCGAAGCAGGTGTCCAGGCCGTGCCCGTAGCCGCCGCGGCCCGTATGCCCGTAGACGCAGGCTTTCAGGACGTCCGGCGTCGAGCGGAGGGGCAGCGCCGCGGCCAGCGCGCCGGCCGAGAGGAGAAACTCGCGCCGCTTCATTTCAGAAGCGCCTCGATGCCGGCCTTGAGGGCCGCTTCGCTGGGAGGACCGACCCGCGACATCGTGGGCTCGTAGCCGCCCTCCGCGATCGCGGCGTCCGTGCAGATATACCCGGGTCCGCCCTCGCCGTACCCCGCGACGGCGACGAAGCGATCCGGACGCGCGGCCTGGGCGTGGAGCTGATACTCGATGAACGGTTCCCCGGGCAGATGGAGGATGTCCGCGGGGCCGATGCGGAGCCGGGAGAGATCGACCGACGGCCTCGTGCGCAGCCGTTCCATCCACGCCAGCGAGAGCGCCGAGGTGATCCGTTTTGCGGCCGGCTGGGCCGGGTCGCTCATGGCCTTCCGCAGCGCCGCCTCGGAGAACTGAGGTTCCTTTCGGGGACTGAAGGTGACGTCGACGCTCTTCCAGGAGAACTCGCGCACCGGCACCCGCCGCGTCGCCGCGATCGCGCGGATCATGCCCGAGTACAGCTGCTTGGACAGGGCAACCCGCGCGGCAGCTGTGCCCGCGTTGTACTTGCCGGCGGTCACGTCACCGCCGCAGCCCGTGAAGTAGACCTGCGATACGCCTTCCTCGTCCTCGAGGTACGCTCGCGCCATGCCGGGGGTGTCGGGATGAACTTCGCCCTCGCCGTAGTGGCTCTGTGGGTGCGACGCGTAGTAGTGCAGGCGCACGAGGGGCGTCTCCTGGTCGTAGAGCGTCACGGTCTTGAGCCAGGGATCGATCCTGCCCTCCGGGGCATCCCGGATGGCGGGATCCTTCGTCGTGCTGTAGCGGACCTGGATCTTGCCGTCGGGCCCGACGACGCGACGGTTCGAGGCGAACTGCTCGACGCGCGCCTGGCCGACGCCCACGTGGGTGAAGGGCTGCAGGTGGTGGAGCGACGTGGCGACCGCGCGTCCCGCGTCGTCCGTGATGCGCGCGAGCCAATCGAGGTCGACGTGGGGAAGCGGCTTCTCGGCGGCAGCCATCACCCGCTCGACGCGGGCATCGGCGAAGGGGGCGCTGTGGGTGTGGGTGGTCTGGATCGCGACCCGCGTCTCGGGTATGCCGGCCGCCGCGGCGATCTTGCTCCGGAAAAGGTCGAAGGCCCCTCCGCTCAGCACGCACCAGTCCATCGCCGCGATGATGCAGCGCTCCTGCCCGTCATCGAGGACGACGCCTTTGAGGACCAGCGGCTGCCCGATCTCGGCGGCGGGCTTGATCCATCCTCCGCAGAGGGGATGCCCGAGCGGCGGCGTCACGTCGGAGACAAAGATCGCCATCCGAAGCGTCGCGGCCGGCGGGGCGCTCTCCGGCGTCGAGCATCCGAAGAGGAGGAGGAGCGCCGCCAGGAACGGTGCCCGGGCTTCTAGTTGGGCTTTGGCCATTGGAGCTGCTTGTGCAGGAAATCGAAAGTTCCCACTCCGTTGATCTTGTGCGGTCCGTCGAACACTTCGATCTCGGCCCGATCGCCGATCTTGAGCTCGTCGTAGAAGCGCTTCACCTTGGCCCACTCGTAGAGGACGCGCTCGTCGGGCGCGACGCCGTCCCCGTGGCCGCGCTCGACCATGAAGGGCCGCGGGGCGATCAGGGCCGCCATCTCGGCGTAGTTGTACGTGTTGCCGAGGTTCCACTCGAAGATCTCGTACTCGCCCGTCGTGACGTACGTGTACCCGTTGTCGAGCGACGCGTTCTTCCAGATCCACTCGTTGAAGTCGGCGGAGCAGATCGAGAGGCAGTAGCGCTTGATGACGGCCGGCACGCGCATCGCGGTCTTGCCGCCGTAGCTGATCCCGTAGAAGGCGATGCGCTCCGGATCCACGTACGGCTGCGCGGCGAGCCAGTCGGTGATGACCTGGTGCTGCGGAATGATGATCGAGAAGAGCTGCTTCCCGAGGAGGTTCGCCTTGCGCTGCAGCGTGCGGAAAAGGTCCTTGCCGAGGTAGCAGTTCTGCGGCGCGAAGACCACGAAGCCCCGATCGGCCAGCTTGCAGGCGTACTGCCCGTAGGCCGGCACGTTCTTCTTCGGATCGGCGACGTCCTGCGGGCGACCCTCGAGGCCGTGCTGCGTCACGACGCAGGGACGCCGTTCGCCCTCCTTGAGGTCCTTGGGGAGGAGAAGGATGCCGTAGGCGTAGACGTCGGGGAAGACGTCGAGCACGACCTCATAGCCCCGCCATTTGGGCTCGTCGTAGACCAGGCGGCTGCGGGGATTGGGCGGGAGGAACGGCTGGTCGAACTTCCCGATGACGTCGTTATAGAACTCCTCGCGAAGCGGCGCGGTGGACTTTTCGAAGTCGGGGATCGTCTTCCGGTCGACGCGCTTCCAGAAGCCGGCGTCGCGCACGCGCTCGCTCTGCCGGAGCAGGACCTGCGTGTCCTCGAGCAGCTGGTCGAACTGTCGCTTGAGCCGCTTCTGCTGGTCCGGCCCGTCCGATTCCATCTTCACGGGGGAAAGCGGCTTCTTGAGCTGCTGCGGGTCGAGAAGCTGGGGGATTTCGGGCGCCGGCAGCCCCTTGACGAGGCTCATGAAGCGGTCGAACTCCTTCTGGGTGGATGCCGCCTCCGGCGTGCTCCAGATTCCCGGAGCCGCGCCGCTCCGTCCGGGACGGGGCGCGGGCGGTCCTTTGATCTCGATCGCCGGCCCGTTCGACGTGATCAGCGCGCGCGGGGCGATCAGGCTCGCGATCTCGGCGTCGCCGAACTCCCGCAGCAGCCCGAACACGTTCCGGTAGATCGGCTCCTGCCAGGCCTTCTGGCGCGACTCGAAGTAGCCGCCGACCCAGGTCACGTCGATGCGCGGATCGACGGCGCCCGCATAGAGCGCCAGCAGGCCGCCTTCGCCGACGCCGAAGACACCGATCTGGGTCGCCTTGTTGCGTCCCTGGCGGTCCAGGTAATCGATGAAGGCCAGCGCCTTCTGGATCTCGTAGCCGATCAGGGTGCGGCCCATCTCGAAGGCGGGGCGGTAGACGAACTCCCGGTGGGGCTGATTCGTCGTCCGACCGATCTGAGAGACGGAGTACGTGTCGCTGCGGTCGATCACGGTCAGCACGAGCACGTAGGAGCCGTGCTCCGCCAGACGACGCGCGATCTGCTGCTCCTCGGGAAGGCCGGCGACGACGCCGGCGAGCATCTCCGGGGTCTGATCCGCGTCCGGGAACACGATGGCCAGCGGGGCATCGGGCGCCTTCGGCACCAGGAAGAGTCCTTCCGCCTCGACGTTGCGGAAGACCGGCCAGCGCACGGGGCGGACCTGGAAGGCCGCGGAGGTCGCCATCGCGGCGCCGAGGCCGGCCTGCGACGCGCGCACGGGGAACTCGGGCACCCCGTCCTTCGTGCGCTCGTCGACGATCCCGAGGATCTTCTTCAAGTGCTCCCGGTTGGGCGCGATCGACTTTTCGTACGCGTCCTTCGAGCTGACATCGCGCTTCCAGAGCGCGGCGCGCTTTTCGACCGAGGCCTCGATCTCCCGGAGGAGGAAGCGGTCGATGCCCGCGACCAGCTCGGCGGACAAGTCGCCCTGCTTGTCGAGCACGGCAGTGCCCGGGAGGGTGTCGGCGGGCTTCCAGGCAATCTGAGTTCCCTTGGGTGCCTGAGCCGCGCTCAGCGGGCCGTCGCCCATCACGTAGGCGAAGAAGTCCAGGATCTCGGGGTCGCTGAGCGGATTGAGCAGCTTCTCCGGCATCAGCGAGAGGGCCGCGGGCTTGCTGATCTCGATCTTTTCCCGGGCCACGACCGTGCGGACGTTGTTGGCGTCGAGGACCGTGACGGACTGGGCGTTCTGCTCAACCAGGAGGCCGACCAGGATCTGGCCGCTCGTGGTCTTGATCTGAGTTGCGCCGAACTCGGCCCGGATGACCGCGCTCGGGTCGACGATGTTCATGGCCAGCACATCGATGTTCTTCCGGTCCGCGCCGGTGAGCTCTGGGCCGATCTTGTTGCCCTCGTCCCAGAGGGTGTGGCAGACCGCGCAGGTCTTGAGGAAGATCGCGTGGCCGCGGACCCGGTCGCCCTGGCCCTTGCCCTTGCTGAGGATGTTCTTGATGCTGTGGATCTGGGCGCGCTTCTCGCCGTCGGTGGCGGGGCCGACCTTGCCCCAGTGCTTCTGGAGGATCGGCGCGATCTCGGCGTCCTCGAACGCGGCGATCCGCTGGAGCTCCGGCACGGGGATTTCGGCGGGCTTGAGGGCGCCGCTGTCGACGAGGCGGACGAGCCCGAGCGCCGACTGGGGCCTGGCGCTGAGCAGCGTCAGCGCGCGGCTGCGCAGCGCGCCCGTCGTGCCGGGGAGCGCCTGCAGGATCGCTGCCGTCACCGAGGGGTCCTGGTAGGCCTGGAGCGCGGACAGTGCCGAGCCCTGCAGCGTGGCGCTGCGGGACTGGAGGAAAGGGAGAAGGGCAGGAAGTCCATCCGCCTTACCGACCTGGCCGATAATCGCGATCAGCGTCGCCGTATCCGCTTCCTTCTGGCCCTTCTTGCCGAGCAAGGTCAGGGATGTGGCATACGCGTCCTCGCTGCCCAGGCGGATCGCGAACGAGAGCAGGGCGAGCTGTTCCGGCTGCTCCTTCAGCATGGCCGCAACCGGCTTTTCGAGCGCTGCCGGGATGCGCTCAAGTCGGCGGCCCTCGAGAGCTTTGTCCATGCCCTTGACGAGCAGCAGCTGGTGTGCGCTGCTCGGGGCGTTGTTCAGCAAGCGGGCGCAGGCCGCGTCGTCGCCTTCGACCATGTAGCGGCGCCCGATCCGCTCGAGGATGAACTTCTCGGTAATGGGTGCCTTCCAGTCGTCGGCCTTGTCGAAGAGGGCGAGCACGCGCTCCCGTTCCTTGATGGCTTTATCCTCGATCGCCCACCAGAGCAGCATCGGGATTTGAGGGTCGTCCAGGTCTTCGCTCCGCTTCAGAAGGGCGCGAACGATCGGAAGGCCGAGCGAGTGGGGCAGTCGTTTGGCGGTGCAGGCTAATTGGTTCCGGACGACGGGGCTGGGCTCGGTCTGCGCCAGATCGGTAAAGGCGTTCGCCAGCAACTGGCCATCGTCTCCCCCAAGCCGAATCGTCCAGGCGCGCACGTCTTCGTTGGGGTTCTTCAGCATCTCCAGCGAAACCCCCTGCTGGAGGCCTCCGGAAACGTAGAGCGCCCAAAGCGCCTCGGCATTGGTCGCACCGTGAAGCGCAGTAAGGAGCTTAGGCGTGACGGCCTGATCGTGACGCTCCGCGAGAATGCGTCGCGCCTCGCTGCGGTACCAGACGTTCGGATGCTTGAGCACCTCCACGAGCTCGACGCTCGTCATCTTGTCGAGGTCGAGCCGCTCGTACTTCGGCGCGTCCTTGTGCGAGATCCGGTAGATGCGGCCGTTGGTCTTGTCCCAGTTGTTGCGCGGGTCGACGTGGTTGGCGCGCGCGTCGTACCAGTCGACGATGTAGACCGCGCCGTCGGGACCGATCAGGGTGTCGATCGGACGGAACCACTTGTCGTTGGAGACGAGCAGGTCGCCGCCGAAGCGGTTGGTGAAGCTCGACCCCTTGCGCTCGATGACGTGCCAGTAGACGTCGTTCGAGAGGACGTTGCAGGCGATGTACTGGTCGTCGAGCTGCTTCGGGAACGCGCCGCCCTGGTAGACGGTGCCGCCGCAGGTGACGTGGCCGCCCTTGAAGTTGGCGTAGGGAACGTGCTCGAAGTAGCCGTACGTGTTCGGGTTGTGCAGGGGCCCGTGCTTGGAGAAGCCCTTCAGGTAGTAGGCGCCCTGGACCTGGTGCAGCATCGCCCAGCCGCCCCAGTTGGTCCCGGCGATCACGTTGCCGTGGCGGTCGAAATCGAGCCCCCACGTGTTGCCACCGCCTTCGGCGAAGAGCTCGAACTTCTTCGTGACCGGGTGATAGCGCCAGATGCCCTGTTGGAACTCGATGCCGTTGATCTTCGACGTGCTCGTGCTGCCGGCCGCGCCGTAGAGCCAGCCGTCGGGGCCCCACTGCAGCGAGTTGGCGAGCGAGTGCGTGTCCTCCATGCCGAAGCCGGACAGCAGGACCTCGGGATCGCCGTCCGGCACGTCGTCGCCGTTCTTGTCGGGGTAGAAGAGCAGGTAGGGGACCTGGACCACGAACACGCCGCCGTGGCCGAGGCACATGCCGCTCGTGATGTTCAGGCCCGTGACGAAGTCCTTCGTCGTCTCGTAGAAGCCGTCGCCGTCCTTGTCCTCCAGGATCGTGATCTTGTCGGCGCCCTTGGGGCCCTTGGGCGGCGGCTCGGGCACGCGATCGTAGGTGGTGCGCAGGTACTCGTCGACCTTCACCGCCTTCAATCCCGCGGGCGCGGGGTACTGGAGGTACTGGATGACCCAGATGCGGCCCTTCAGGTCGAAGCTGATCGAGAGGGGCTGGCGGATCTGCGGTTCGCTGGCGACGAGGCGGACCTCGAAGCCGTCCGCGACCGTCATCTTCTTGACGGCCTCCTGGGGCGAGAGGCCCTGGCCGTAGGCGGCGGACCCGAGAAACAGCGAGAGCGCGATCGCGTGAAGTCTCATGAATCCCCAGCCCTGGAGAATGGTGACCATCCCCGCTCCTCGCCTAATGTACGGCCGTTGGGGGGAGGAAGGGAATGGATTCTATTTCCGGAGATCCGCCAGGCGCTCGCGCGAGACTCGGTCGATCCACGTGCGGGGGTAGTCCGCGATCAGCTTCTCGTAGGCGCGGATGGCCTCGTCCTTCTTGCCGTCGCGCTTGAGCTGGTCGGCCGCCTTGAAGTCCGTCTCCCCGTCCGTGTGCGCCTTGCGGCTGACGCGGACCGCTTCTTCGACCGACGTGACTTCCGGAATCTTCCGTAGTACCGGCGGGTTCGGGTCGCTGAGGATGGAGAACGCCTCCGGCGAACGCTCCCGGAAGAGCCGCGAGCGCATGTCCTCCTGGTGATTCATCGAGTCGCCGCCAGAGCGGCCCGAGCCGATGTCGATGTCCGCGATGGCGAGGGAGTCCAGACCCTTGGCCTCAGCGATCACCTTGCCCTGAGGGGAGATGATCATCGAGCCGCCGCCGCGGAACGAGACGACCACATAGACGAAGTTGTCCACCGCACGGGTCCGGAACGCGGCCAGGGTGATGTCGTTGTCGCCGATCGCGGCGCCGCCCAGGGTCGGGTGGAAGATGATGTCCGCGCCGGCGAGCGCCAGGCAGCGCGGCGCCTCGGGGAAGACCATGTCGTAGCAGATGAGCATGCCTACGGTGCCGAGATCGGGCGTGGGGAACACCGGGAACGAGTCGCCGCGCTTCTTGCTGAGCTCGTGGATCGGCATGTTGACCTTGTGGTAGCGGCCGATTTCGCGGCCGTCCCGGCCCAGGAAGAACGCGGTGTTGTGATAAACGCCGGACTCGAAGGTGTCGCTGCAGCAGACCAAGTACATGCGGTGCGCGGCGGCGGCGCGGCCGAGGCGATCGAGCATGGATCGAACGCCCTTGGGGAGCACCTCGCCGAGGAGCTCCGGATGCGCCTCTTCCCAGGATCCGGTGCCGAGGGTGTCCTCCGGAAGCGCGACGACGTCGCAGCCGGCCTCGCCCGCCTTGTGGACCAAACCTTCAAGTTCGGCGAGGGAAGCGTCGATCTTGGCAAGCACGTCGGACGTGTTCTTGAGGCGCCAGTCGACGAGGCGGGATTTCGGCTGAAGGGTGCCGACGCGCACGGTCTTGCCGGGTGCCGGGGACATCGGGATGGGCCGCTCGGGGGCGGCACAACCGGCGACGAGCGCGAGGAGCAGCAGCGTTTTCTTCATGCCAGTTCAAAGCTCCGGGACGAGGTTTGTTGCTTGGCCGCGAGAATTTCGTACGCTCTAGCTCATGATCCACAAGGACGCGGCCTCGCTCATCGGGAACACCCCGGTCGTCGAGCTCTCGAAGCTGACGAAGGGCCTGCGCGGCGCGCTCTACGCGAAGATCGAGTTCGTGAACCCCGGCGCCAGCAAGAAGGACCGCATCGCGCGGCAGATGATCGACGAAGCGCTGGCCGAGGGTCGCCTGAAGCCGGGCCAGACGGTCATCGAGCTGACGAGCGGCAACACCGGCACGGGCCTCGCGATCGTGTGCGCGGCCCGGGGGCTGAAGTTCATCGCGGTGATGTCGCGGGGAAACACCGAAGAGCGGCGGCGGATGATCGAGGGACTGGGGGCGCGGGTCGAACTCGTCCCGCAGGCGCCCGGCTCGCCGCCCGGCCAGGTCTCCGGCGCCGACCTCGAGCTCGTCCGGCTTCGCGCCGAGGAGCTCACCCGCGAGCTGGGTGCCTTCCGCTGCGACCAGTTCCGCGAGGAGGCGAACGTTCACGCCCACGAGCAGGGGACGGCCGCGGAGATCTGGGACGACCTCGGGGGAAAGATCAACGCGTTCTGCGATTTCGTGGGGTCGGGCGGCACGTTTGTCGGGGTCTCGCGCGGCCTCAAGCGGCGGGACCCGTCGATCCGCTGCTACGCGGTAGAGCCCGCGACGGCGCCCGTGCTGTCGGGAAAGCCGGTGACGCGCGGCAACCACAAGATCCAGGGCGGAGGCTACTCGATGCGGCCGCCCCTCTGGGACGATCGGGTCCTCGACGGCACGCTGCTCGTCACGGACGAGGAGTCGATCCGCTGGGCGCGGGAGCTGGGCCGGGTCGAGGGGATCTTCGGCGGCTTCTCGTCGGGCGCGAACCTGGCGGCGGCGATGCGCTTGCTGGAGCAGTCTCAGTCCGGAGACCCGGCGCGCGTCGTCTTCCTGGTCAACGACTCCGGCCTGAAGTACCTGAGCACCGACCTCTGGCCCTGATCACTTCCGCACGAGCTTGTCGGGGGCGCCCGCCAGCCGATAGAGCTCGACGGTGCGGTCGAAGGCCGGGTCCTTGGCGTTGATCAACGTCAGCGGACGCGGCGCGAGCGCGCCCAGCGCCTCCGGGATGTCGCAGATTTTCAGGATCCCCAGAAAGTGGGGGCCCTGGCGGTGCGAGGTCGGCGGGTCGACGATCGTCACGCTCCGGATCTCGGGCCGCAGCAGCGCCGCGTAGGCCGCCAGGATGCCCGCCTCGCCCTTGCCGACCAGGTGACTGTTGGGCGGGGCCGCGACCAGTTCCGAGACGCGCAGGCTGTCCGCGGTCATCCCCAGCAGAGCGAGCGAGCGCTCCACCGTGTTGGGAGGGTTCTTGCGCGTCCACCCGGTCGACGGCTGAACGATGCAACTCCGTCGGCCGTCGACGATCGGCGCGGCCCAGGACGGCATCTGGTTCGACGGCGGGTCGGTCGCGTTCAGGACGACGGTCCAGACTTCGGCGCCGGCCTCGAACGTAACCGGTGTCAGGCTCGTCAGCGCGCGGCCGTCGCCCTTGCGGAGGCCCGCGACTTCCAGGCGGCGGACCAGGTCCTGCTTCCACGTCTCGAAGCGGTCGGGCGCCGGCAATTCCACCTTGGCCGGCGTGAGGAAGATCTCGTCGATCTTGGTGTTGAGGCTGTCCGCCGGGATGTCCTTGTCGTCGGGGAAGACCCGCAGCCGGAACGGCTCGATCTTCTTCGTCTTGGCGTCGGGGCCCAGCCCGGAGTCGGGATCGAGCACCGGCTTCGCGTCCTGCTTCAGGTTCCGGTTGAAGAACTCGAAGACCGCGCGGCGCAGATCCGTGCGGTACGCGTGGCCGCCCACGCTGACCATCGCGTCCACCTTGTCGCTGACGCCGAACTTGGAGTAGAGCCGCTCGAGCCGGTTGATGATCCGCTCGTTCGCGGGCATCGGGAAGATCTTGTCGTCGTCCGAATTGACGAAGAGCAGCGGCCGCGGACAGATGAGCGCCGCGATCGTGGTCCAGTTCCAGCGGTAATTGTTGTAGAGGAACATGCAGTCGCAGTGGCCGTTGACGCCGTCCTCGCCGACGTACCAGGTGAGGTCGGACATCCCGCTCACCGGCGCCGACGCCGTGACGCGCTCGTCGGCGGCCGAGATCCAGCCCGTGGCCGCGCCGCCGCCGCTGATGCCGGTGGCACCGATGCGGTCCGGGTCGACTTCGGGGCGCGACTGCAGGTAGTCGATGCCGCGGATCGCGTTCCAGCACTCCACGCCCGCCGGCGTGAAGCCGGCCGAATGCCACCACCAGCGCTGGTAGCTGTAGGTGCCGTGGTGGGTCGTGTTGACCTCGCCCAGCTCATGGGTGTCGGTGACCAGGCACACGTAGCCGTGTTGCGCGAACCAGATCCCATGGTCCTGGTAGGCGCTCTTGTTCCCGTCGCGCTTCATGTTCGAGTGGCCGCACTGGTAGATGATCGCGGGGACGCGCTGGGGGCAGGGGTCCGGGAGGTAGAGGTTCGCGGTGACGTAGAGGCCGGGCTTGCTCTGATAGTGGAGCAGCTCGACCTTCACGCCGGTCAGATGGACGGTCCCGGTGATCGTGGCCTTGAGCGGCGTCTTCTCCGGCAGCGGCCAGAGCCCGAGCATGTCCAGATACTGGCGGCGCAGCTTGGGCCGCAGCGCCTCGAAGTCCGACGATGTGCGGACCTCGGGAAGGAAGTCCCGTTCGAGCTCCTTCGCCCGAACGGTCATGAAGTCGCGGATCGATCGATCTTCCGGAGTCTGTTGCGCCTGCAGCGTCGATGACAGGATGAACAGCGCTCCGAAGATCGTCCGCATCATTTTCCTCCTGAGGGTTCGTAGTCGACCCAGCGGGTCACGACGTTCTTGCCCGTCTTGAGTTCCCACGGGGCCGGGGTTCCGGCGGCAAATTCGTGCGACTCCTTGTGCTCGCCCGAGTCGTCCTTCCAGTTGAACGTCACCTTGGTCGCGTCCTTCGACCCGGTCTTGTAGACCAGGTGCAGCTCGGCGCGCATGTAGTTCTTGCCGCCGTCGTTCTTGAAGCGGACGCGGATCGGTCCCGTGACCGACTCGCTGAGATCGACGGACCCGGCGCAGGTGCTCATCGACCAGAAGTCGGGCGGCTCGTCGCCCTGGCGCGCAACGTTCCAGTCCTTGACGAGCGGCTTCCAGCCCTTGCCGCCGTCCGTGGAGTACTCCACCTGGTATTTGATGGCGGGATCGGGCGGGCAGCTCGACGCGATGTGGGCGACGGCAATAATCGTCGCGACCGCTTCCTTGCGCGGCGTGGCGGCCTCCAGAGTCACCGTGCGACTGCCGAAGGCGCCGTCGACGACGTGCGCCTGCGCCTGGGGCAGGGTGGGGCCGACCGAGAGAAGCGCCTTGCCGCTCGATTCAAAGGTCACCTTCGTGCCGCCGTCCTTCAGGCGCGGGATCACCGAGACGCTCGTCTGGCACACCGTGCGGATGCTCAGGCCGGAGGACGCCAGCGCCTTGGCGCCGGCGCCGAGGCGGAGGAAGTACTGGCGGAAGCCCTTGACGTGCGGCGTCAGGTCCAGTCCGTCGGAGAAATTGACGGGCTCCGTCCAGGTCTTGCCCTGATCGACCGAAACCGACACGGGGCAGCCCGCCTTGCCGTGCAGGACGAGGCCGTTCGTGCCGCCCGGCTCGTAGCAGCCGAACTCCGAATCCTTGGAGGGCGTGCAGGCGATGATGAAGGGAGAGTAGAACTCGAAGGTCACCTGGGAGTCGTTCTCGTCGATGACGCCTTCCTTGTAGTCGCCGCTGGCGAAGTTGGGGGTGTAGGTGTACACCGCGTTGGTGAAGCGGGCGCGGCCTTCCTTGTACTCGGTGGCCTTCGTGGCCTTGTACATCTTCTCGGGGTTGTTGACCCAGGTCTGCGGGCGCGCGGGACCGGGGATGCTGCCCTGCTTGAGGTTCTGGCCCCAGTAGACGAAGGTCCTGCCGTCCTCGAGGCCGGGCTCGAGATAGCGGCGCAGCGCCTCGCCGCGGCGGAGGTGAAGCATCGGGGTCGCGCCGGCGTAGCCCGCGGCGTACTCGGCACAGGAGTACTGCGTGTAGACGCCGAAGGCGTCCTGCGGGTGCAATCCCGCGACGACCCAGCCGTTCTGCTTCTGCTGCTTGTAGTTCGGATCGCCCAGGTTCTTGAGGTCGGCTTTCACTTCGGGCATCGACAGCAGCGCGGTGCCGTCGTTGTTGAAGACCACCGTGGAGATATCGTGGTCCATGAGCACCCACTTGCCCGCGCCGTAAGGTCCACCGGTGAGGAAGACCTCGAAGGAATTGTGGCCGGCGACGCCGAGGGTGCGGCCGCGGCCGTTGCCGAGCAACGCATTGATCTCGGCGACCCACTGCGAATGCGTCGTGCCGCAGAGACCGAACCCGTCCGCGAAGAGGCCCTTCCAGTAGTCGCGGGTACGGGTGTCTCCGCCCTTGCCGAAACCTTTGCCCCAGAGGTCCTCCATGCCTTCCGTGCCGTGCCAGTAGTGCGTGTTGCGCCAGAACCACGCGGCGAGCGCCTTCTGCTCGTCGGTCTTGGGCTCGACGCCGACGACGCGCTTGTAGAGCTCCGCCTGCGTGGCGAAGAGGCGGGGGAAGGTGGAGCAGGAGAGTTCGCCCGGGTACCACGGGTGGTCGGTCTTGACCTGCGGGTCGCCGTTGTCGGCCTTCGCTGCGCCGGCGGCGAGGAGGAGTCCGAGAAGGCCGATCGAGAGGGCAAAGGGACGGGTCATGGCGCTCTCCCTGAATTACCTACGCGACGTTCCGCTCCAGGGGTGGACTCCGGATGTGAAATTGTAGCGTGTCCGACCCACGGTAAACGGGGCTTGGGAGAGAAAACTGACGCGAAAAATGCTACTTGAGCTCCCAACGCTCCCCGAAGAAGTCGGCCGCCACGACCTTTTTGGCCGCCACGTCGGTGACCGCCCAGTCGGGCAGCATCGGGACGTGGCGGGAGTTGCTGGCCGGCGCTTGGTCCTGGAAGGTGAAGCCGCTGTTGATGACCACGTATCGCTTCGGGTTGAGCGGGTTGGGGTAGATCAGGACGGGGACGTGGCCGTCGGCAGGATAGGTCTGGGAGCCGACCTTGATCTCCTTCGGGGTCCACTTGATCGGGAGCTTCTCGACGATCCCCTCGAGGAGCTTGTTGCTCTGCGGGTCGCCCCAGCAGACGAGGTTGCTGGACGCGATCATGTCGGGGGTAACAGCGTCGTCTTTCACAACGCGGGCGTCGCCCCGGAAGAAGCGGCGCCACATCTCGATCGCCCGCGCCTGCTCGGCGGCGACCCAGGCGCCGGTTTTCTCATTCATCGGCTTGCCGCTGGGCGTGACCATGACGAAGCTGTCCATGAACGCGTCGTCGATGGGTCCTTGAAGACCGTGCACCTTACGGAGCCCGTCGAGGGGGTCCGCGACCGCCGTCCACTTGCCGTCATACTTCCGCAAGCGTCGGCTGCCGGAGATCTCTTGGCCGTCGATAACCATCTTGCTGCAGGGGCCGTCGATTCGGATCCCCGAGACGTTCTTCGTCGATATCTTCACGGTCTCGCCCGTGCGTTCCGCCTCGACCCGAGCGCGTTCCCAGTGTTTCTCGAGTCCTTCGACGGTGAGCCATTTCATCTGGTTGTAGCGGAGCGTCCACGTCGTAAACAGGATTCTGGCGGGGTTCGGGTCGCGGCCCTTGGTGACGAACTCGTCCACGAGCCGCGCGACCTCTTTCTTCGCTTCGGGCTCGTACTTGTGCTCGGTCTTGGGGCCGATGATGTGGATCAGATCGAGTCCCTCGTCCTTCATGGCCTTCGCCATCGTGTCGGCGGCGGCCTTCTGCTTGTCGAGCTCGCCGCTGTACGCCACGACGGGACAATTGAAGAGGTTCGCCGCGTAGTCGGTGGCGTTGTACCAGTGCCAGAGGGTCTCCTGCCACGGCGTCGGCTTGACCGGGTCCTTATAGATGTTGGCGTAGACCGGCGTCTCGGCGAAGCCGGCGCCGGGCGCCGCGCAGGCCCAGAGGCCCGCGTGGTGGGCCGCCAGGTGCCAGGTCGACGCGCCGCCCATCGAGAAGCCGCGGACGCAGATGCGGTTCTCGTCGATCGGGTAGCGCTTCTTGATGCTCTCCAGCGCTTCGAAGAGGTCGACCTCGCCCGCGAACTTACTGGCGTTGCAGAAACGGCCGTAGAGGTGGCAGACAATGGTATCCGCCGGCGTGAATTCGCCCGCCGACTTCAGGCGCCCCTGGAGGAAGCGCAGCTCGGTGAGCGACTCGTCGCGGCCGTGGAGCCAGAAGTCCAGGCGGTGCTTGTGGTCGCTGCCGGCCTTGTAGGTCGCCGGAACCACCAGGCCGTAGGGCTGCAGCGAGCCGTCGATCTTCGACACGTAGGCGCGCGGCACCAGTCCCGCCGCCGTCGCCCAGGCGGGCTTGTTCTCCCGGAGCTCCTTCGCGCGCTCGAGGCCGACCTTGAGGAGGTCCTTGCCGGCGGGAATCTCCTTCGCGTTGAGAAACTCGTTGTGCGTCAGCGCGACCTGGACGGCCTTGTGGAAGACCTCCACGTCGCCGATCAGCTCGGGCTGCGCCTTGCGGAGCGCCTCGATCTCGTGCTTCAGCAGATTGAGGTCCGCCTCGAGCTGAGCGCGATCGGCGTCCGGCACCGGGACGCCCGATGGAGGGATCTGCTTGCCTTGCTGCGCGAAGAGGAGAACGAGCGCCAGCAGCGCCCGCGTCACTTCGCCACCTGCCACGCGTCGGTGAAGAAGTCCGCGGCCGCGACCTTGCCGGGCCAGCGGGAGCTGGGAGGCGTCGTGACGTCGACGACGGCCCAGTCCGGCAGCTTGGGAACCTGCCGCGCGTTGTTCAGGTAGTCGTACTCGCGGAACGTGACGCCGCTGTTCAGCACCACGTAGTGCTTCGGGTTGAGCGGGTTGGGGTAGATCAGGACGGCGACGTGCGTGTCGGCGGGGAAGTTCTGCGCGCCCACCGTCACATCCTTGGCCGTCCACTTGATCGGCAGCTTGTCGGCGATCTTGGCGAGCACCTTGTTGCTCGAGGGGTCGCCCCAGAGGATCAGGTTGCTCGAGGCGATGTCCTCATCGGTCACGGCGCCGTCGTCGATGACGCGGGCGTCGCCGCGGTACTGCTGGCGCCAGTGCTTGACGGCGTGCTCCATCTCCTTGGCGGCCCAGCTTCCGACCGCGTCGTTGAGCGGCTTGCCCGTGGGCTTCACCATGACGAAGCGGTCCATGAGGGCGTGGTCGATCGGGCCCTGGAGGCCGTGGCGCTTGCGCAGCGTGCCGTCATCGGGCGACGCGACCGCTGCCCATTTGCCGTCGGTCTTGCGGAAGTGCGCAGTCCACGACTTGTCGGCGCCGACCGCGGGGCCTTCCAGGGCCTGGTCGTCGAGCGTAACCTTGGGCCGGCCCTCGAGCGGGCAGAGGCCGGCGGGCATCGAGAGCGTGAGGCCCAGGACGTTGACGGTCGTGGCCTTGACGCCGGTCTTGCCGTCGAGCTCCGCCTCGACGCGGGCGCGCTCCCAGTGCTTGCCCATCGCGTCGACCGTCACCCAGTGCGATTCGTTGTACAGCAGCGTCCAGGTGGTGAAGCGGATCTTCGCGGGGACCTGGTTGCGGCCCTTCGCCACGATCTCATCGACCCTCTTGATGATCTCTTCCTTCGCGGCTTTCTCGTAGGAGTGCTTGGTCTTGGGGCCGATGATGTGGACCAGGTCGAGGCCCTCCTTCTTCATCGCGGCCTCCATCATGTCGGCCGCCTGCTTCTGGCTGTCGTCTTCGCCGCTGTACGCGACGGTCGGCAGGTTGAACAGGTTGACGGCGTAGTCCGTGCAGTCGTACATGTGCCAGAGGGTCTGCTCGGTCGGCGTCGGCTTGAGAGTCTCCTTCTGGAAGACCTTGAGGAAGTCGGGCGTCTCGGAGAAGCCGGCGCCGGGCGCCGCGGCGGCCCACTTGCCGGGGAAGTGGACGGCGAACTGCCAGCAGGCCGCGCCGCCCATCGAGAAGCCGCGCACGGTGATGCGGTTTTCGTCGACGTTGTAGTGCTTCCGCACGTCGTCCAGCGCCTCGAAGAGGTCGACCTCCCCGGCGAGCTTGTTGGCGCAGCAGTAGCGGCCGTAGAGCTGGACCACGATCGAGTCGGGGGGCGTGAAGGGCCCGCCGCCCTTGCTGACGCCCTCGATGAAGCTGAGCTCGGAGAGCGTCTCGCCGCGGCCGTGGAACCAGGTGTCGACACGGTGACGATGGTCGGAGCCGGGTTGATAGGTCGTCGGGAGAAAGACGCCGTAGGGCTGGATCGAGCCATCGATCTTGGAGATGTAGCCGCGCGGGACGGCGCCCTGGGCGGTATTCCACGCGGGGGCGCCGTCGCGGAGCTGTTTGGCGCGCTCGAGGCCCGTCTTCAGGTGCTTCTTGGCGACAGGGATCTCCTTCACGTTGAAGATCTCGTTGTAGCGCAACGCCCAGTCGACGGCCTTGTGGTAGATCTGCACGTCCGGCAGGAGGGCGAGCGCCGGCTTGCCCTTGAGCTCGGAGCGCAGCGCCTCGATCTCCTTGCCGAGCGCCTCGACGCCCGAGGCGAGCTCGGCCTTATCGGCGTCGGATACCAGGCTGGGCTTGTTGGGTTCGGGGACCAGGATGCCCGGAGGCGGGATCGGGCGGACGTTGTCCTGCTGGTTGTCGCGTTCGCCGTCGGCGGCGCCGGCCACGGCGAGCAGCAGCAAGAGCGAGAGCGTGCGGATCGTCATCTTTCCTCCGTTTTTCGGGTGGGGAGTAGTATAGTCTGCCTCTCTAACGCCGTCTCGATTTGCGGGGTTTCGATGAATCGCGGGAAGATCCTGGAGGCCTGGCGCCGGAAGCGCGCGTCCGGGCAGATGCTCCGGGGCGGGAAGGACGGGCCCGACTTCCGGGTCGTCTCCAACGGCGACACGCTCGACCTCCCCGACGCGCGGGCGCTGGCGGCGCTGCTCCCGCTGGGCGACGCGAACGCGCTCTCCCTGGCCGGCGCGAAAAGGGCCGTGCCGCTCGCCGGCGACACGCCAGTCTTCGCCGGCGTCTGCGCGAGCGATCCGCTGCGCCTGATGGACAAGTTCCTCCTCGAGCTGAAGGGTGCCGGCGTCGCGGGCATCCAGAACGCGCCGTCGGTGGGCCTGATCGACGGAGCCTTCCGCAACAACCTGGAGGAGGCCAAGCTCGGCTACGCCCGCGAGATCGACCTGATCCGCGACGCGGCAAAGCTCGACCTCCTCACGTCGGCCTTCGTGTTTTCGGCCGAGGACGCCCGCGCCATGGCGGAGGCGGGAGCCGACCTCGTCGTCCTCCATCCGGGCCTCGCGGCGGCGCCCGTCCAGGAGCGAGCCCCCTGGGTCGAGGAGGTCGCGAACGCCGCGAGGGCAGGGCGCAAGGACGTGCTCGTGCTGGCGTTGTCGCCGTCGGAGCTGCCCGGCCTGGACGGAATCCAGATCGAATGAGACCCTGCGGTCGTATAAGGATCTGAACTGAGGGAGAGCCTATGAAAGCAATCTTCGCCATCCTGCTGGCCGCGTCGCTGACGGGCCAGGCCAAGGACAACACGCCGCCGGAAGGATTCACCGCGCTGTTCAACGGCAAGGATCTCAGCGGCTGGCAGGGCCTCGTGGAATACCCGAAGCGCGACAAGGATCCGGAGAAGTATGCCGCGCAGATCAAGGCGGCGAACGACAAGTACCTTCCGCATTGGAGCGTGAAAGACGGCGTGATCCAGTATGACGGCAAGGGCCAGAGCCTGCAGACCGTGAAGGACTACGGCGACTTCGAGCTCCTGGTGGACTGGAAGATCGAGCCCAAGGGCGACAGCGGCATCTACCTCCGCGGCACGCCCCAGGTCCAGATCTGGGACCCCGCGAAGAACGGCGGCGTCGGCTCGGGCGGCCTCTACAACAACCAGGACCCGAAGAACCCCAGCAAGCCCCTCAAGGTGGCCGACAAGCCCATCGGCGAGTGGAACCACTTCCGGATCGTCATGAAGGGCGACAAGGTCAGCGTGTGGCTGAACAACGAGTTGGTGGTCGACAACACGGTCCTCGAAGGCTACTGGGGCCGTAAGAAGGGCGAGCCGTCGCCGCCCGTGCCCGAGAAGGGGCCGATCGAGCTCCAGCATCACGGCGATCACCTGGAGTTCAAGAACATCTACATCAAAGAGCTCAATTAGAATAAACAGAATAAAGAGTGCAAATCCCGGGAGAGTCCCCGCTCTCCTGGGATTTTTTTTTGGCCTGAGAGAGGGCTTTAAAATGAAGCAAGACGCTTGCGCGTCTTGCTGTTACAGGAGGTTGACCTATGCGGATATTTATTTGTCCAGGTCTTTGTCCTTCTTATGCACGAACGCCGCGTCGGGGATGATCTCCTTGGCCGCGGAGGAGGACTCCCAGGACACCTTGCAGCCCACCACGCCGTCATTCTCGAAGAGCTCGATCTTGATGTCGTGCTCGCCGGTCTTCAGGTCGACCTCGCCGCTCTTTTCCTCCATGGGGTGCACGCCGCCGTTGTCGACGACCACCTTGCCGTCGATCCAGAGGCGCGAGCCATCGTCGGACTCGGTGAAGAACGTGTACTTGGCGTCGCGGGGGATCTTGATCCGGCCGGTCCAGCGGACGTAGAAGTGGTCCGCCATCGTGGTCCCGTCGAAGCTCTCGGAGGTCTGCTCGAAGTTGATGCGGGCGTCGACGCGGCGGTGGTCGGGCTTCCGCTCGGCGGCGATCGTGGGGAAGTCCTCCATGGGCTTCCCGATGCTGAAAAACTCGGCCAGGAGGCCGGACTTCATCTCGTCGGCGGGGGGATCCTGGAGCCGGAGGGCCGCCACGGACAGCAGCACGGTCGCCATGACCTTCATTGGCAATTCGGTTCCCGATCGGGTACTCCTGTTACCAAGAAAAGTGCCGGGCCCCGGCCGGCGACCGGACGGACTTTTTCGAACTGGTCAGACCACTTTTCAGCCGGAGGGATGTATTACTAGGATCGGAGCGGGGAGAGGAATCGCCGCCATGGACTTCCGTCGCAGCGCCGTCGCCGCCGTCGCCCTCCTGGGTCTCGCGGCAGGTCAGGACTCGGTCGGGCCGCTCTCGCCCAAGGAAGCGCTGAAGTCGTTCAAGCTCCAGCCGGGCTTCCGCATCGACCTCGTCGCCGCGGAGCCGGACGTCATGGACCCCGTCGCGATGGCCTTCGACGAGGACGGGCGCATCTACGTGGCCGAGATGGCGGACTACCCGCTCGGGCCGCCCTCGGGCCGCATCAAGCTCCTCGAGGACACGGACGGCGACGGGCGGATCGACAAAGTCAGCCTCTTCGTGGACAAGGTCCCGTACCCGACGGGCGTGATGCCGTGGCGGGGCGGCGTCCTCGTCACCGCCGCGCCGGACATCTGGTTCTTCAAGGACACGGACGGCGACGGGAAGGCCGACGTGCGCCAGGTCGTCTTCACGGGCTTCGCGGAGGGGAACCAGCAGCACCGCGTGAACGGGCTGCAGTTTGCCTACGACAACTGGATCTACGGGACCAACGGCGACAGCGGCGGGACCGTCCGGCCGGGCAACGCCGACGGCCCCAAGATCTCGATCAGCGGGCGGGACTACCGGTTCCGCCCGGACTACTCGGGCTTCGAGGGCGCGGCCGGCCGCGGGCAGTTCTCGAACACCTTCGACGACTGGGGCAACCGCTTCATCAACGACAACTCGAACCATATCCGCAACACGGTGCTCCCGCTGAAGTACCTCGCGCGCAACCCGAACCTCGCCGTCGCGAGCGTGGAGGAGGGAATTTCGGACCACGGCGCCTCCTCGCTCGTCTTCCCGACGAGCAAGCTGCAGGAGCGGCCGAACGATCACTTCGCCGCGGGGCACTTCACGTCGGCCTGCTCGGTCACCATCTACCGGGGCGCGGCCCTCGGTCCCGAGCTGCAGGGGAACGCCTTCTGCTGCGAGCCGGTGCACAACCTCGTCCACCGCGACATCGTGGTCCCGAAGGGCGCGGGCTTCGTCGCGAAGCGAGCCTACGAGAAGGAGGAGTTCCTCTCCTCGAACGACAACTGGTGCCGCCCGGTCAACCTCTGCGGCGGCCCGGACGGCGCCCTCTACGTCGTCGACATGTACCGTGCCATCATCGAGCACCCGCAGTGGATTCCGCTCGAGATGCAGAAGCGGGTCGACCTGCGCGCCGGCTGGGACAAGGGTCGGATCTACCGCGTCTCCGCCGAAGGCGCCAAGCCCGGCGCGCGGCCGAAGATGTCGACGCAGTCCACCGCGGAGCTCGTGGCCCACTTCGAGAACCCCAACGGCTGGTGGCGCTCTACCGCGCAGCGGCTGCTCATCGAGCGCCAGGACAAGTCCGCGATCCAACCGCTGATCCGCCTGGCGCAGAACTCGCCGTCGCCTCTGGCGAGATTCCACGCCCTGTGGACCCTGGAAGGGCTCGGAACGCTGGACCCGGCGCTGGTCGCGGCCGCGCTGCAGGACGTCTCTGCGGAGGTCCGCGAGCACGCCCTGAAGCTGTCGGAGCCCAGGCTCGCGGAGGCCGCGCCCTTGAAGGACGCCGTGCTGGCGCTGGGCGGAGACCCCAGCCCCCGGGTGCGCTTCCAGCTGGCGTTCACGCTGGGATACATCGACGGCGATCGGTCGCTCGACGAGCTGGCCTTGATCCTCGTGAAGGACGTCGAGGACAAGTGGACGAGGCTCGCGGCGCTGAGCTCGATCAAGGACGCGGCGCCGAAGCTGCTCTCGAAGCTCCCGCCCGAGTTCCTCGACAAGGCCGGCCCCGCCGCGCTTGACCTGGTTCGTCAACTCGGGGAGATCGCGGGGGCGAGTCGCGACGAGCCTCAGATCAAGGAATGGCTGCGCGTGCTGACGGCGGGCGACGGAGCCCCGGCCCGTTGGAAGCTGGTAGCGCTCTCGTCGCTCGGCCCCGCGCTTCGCCGCGGAGGCCTGAAGCTCGATGCGCTCCTCGACGCGTCGGGCAGCGCCGACCGGGTCAACGGGTGGAAGTCCGGCCTCCTGGAGACGGCGCTTGACAAGGGCCGCGACGTGCCCGAACGGGTCGCCGCGATGGACATGCTCTCGCTCCTCCCGGTGTCCGGGATGGCGGCGGCCTTCGAGAAACTTCTCAATCCGCTGGAGCCGCCGCAGGTGCAGGTCGCGGCCGTCCGCTCGCTCGGCACCGACGGGGCGGCGCGCCTGCTCGACGGCTGGTCCCGCTACACCGCGCCGGTGCGCCGCGAGGTGCTGTCCGCCTGCCTGGCCAAGCCGGGCACCATGGAGGGGGTGGTCGAGCGGCTGGAAAAGGGCGAGATCCGCGTCGTCGAGCTCGAACCCCACCAGAAGGAGGCGCTGCTCAAGCACCCCTCCGGAGGCGTGCGGGAGCGCGTCAAGAAGGCGCTCGCGGCCAAGTCGGACCGCGACCAGGTCATCGAGGAGATCTGGGCCAAGGTCGCGACCCTGAAGGGCGACGCGATCGCGGGCGAGAAGGTCTACATGACCAGCTGCTCGACCTGCCACCGCTTGCACGGGCAGGGCTTCGACGTCGGCCCGGGCCTGTCCTCGGTCGCGGGGCGCGAGAAGAAGGCGCTCCTGACCGATATCCTGGACCCCAACCGCGCGGTCGCGCCGCAGTTCCAGGTCTACCTCGTGAAGATCCCGGGCGCGCGCGATCCGGTGTCGGGAATCATCGCGGCCGAGACGCCGACGAGCATCACGCTGCGCCGCGCGAATGCGGAGGAGACGACGGTCCTGCGCCGCGACATCCTGGAGATCAAGGCGTACACCGCGTCGCTCATGCCCGAAGGGGTCGAGGCGAACGTCAGCGCCCAGAACTTCGCGGACCTGCTGGAGTTCCTCCAGAGAGGAGCGACGAAGTGAGGCGCGCCGCGATCCTGGTCCTGCTCCTCGGCTGCGCCTCCCCCACGAGCGGCGACGGCCTTCTGCGGGCGGGCACCGCCAAGGTGAAGATCACCCCGACCGAGCCCGTCATGCTGGCCGGGTACGGGTCGCGGAACAAGCCGTCCGAAGGAGTCGCGTCCGATCTCTGGGCGAGGGCGCTCGCCATCGACGAAGGGCTTGGGCTCCCCAAGGTGCTGGTGACGGCGGACATCATCGGCTTCGGCCCGGTGATCAGCCTCGCGATCAAGGCCGAGGCAAAACGCCGCTTCGGGCTGAGCGAGGAGCGGCTGATGCTCGTGGGATCCCACACGCACAGCGGACCGGTCATTTCCGAGCGCGCTCTGGTGGACCATCCCGAGCAGGTCCGCGCGCGGGACGCCTACGTCGAACGCCTCCGCGAGAACATCCTGCAGATCATCGGGGAGGCATTGGCCGGGCTGGCTCCCTCGCGATTCGAGCGTGCGATGGGCGTGGGGACGATCGGCATGTATCGCCGGGTCGCCAAGCCGGACGGCACCTGGGGCTTCGGCGACAATCCCGAAGGAAAGACCGACCCGGATCTTCCGCTGATGGCGATCCGATCCCCGGAAGGGACGTTGCGCACGATCTTCTTTACCTATGCGTGCCACTGCACCTCGATCCGCAATGGAAAGGACGGGTTCTACCTCGTCCATCCCGACTGGGCGATCTGCTGTTCGAAACTCGAAGAGAAGCTGCCCGGAACTCAGGTGATGTTCGTGACCGGCTGCGGCGCCGACATCGATCCGGGGCCGAAAGGAGCGCTCGCGGTCGCGGAGCAGAACGGCGCGGCCATGCTGGCGAGCGTGGAGGACGTCCTGCGGCGGGGGACGTTCCGGCCCGTGTCGGGTCCGATCCGTTCGAAGCTGACCCGGCTGGATCTGCCGCTGGAGACGCTGGACCCCGAGGCCGTGAAAAAGCTGGCCGCGTCGCCCAAGGCGGCGGACCAGAAGTTCGCCCACGAAGTGGAGCGGCAGCGCGTGGCCGGGCCCCTGCACACCAGCATCAGCTATCCGATCCAGGTCTGGCAGTTCGGCCGCGACCTGACGCTGGTGGCTCTGGCGGGGGAGACCTGCGTCGAGTACGCGCTGCGGCTCAAGAGGGAACTTGGCGCCGATCGGGTCTGGCCGATCGGCTACGCGAACGAAGTCATGTGCTACATCCCGTCGGAACGGGTCCTGAAGGAAAACGGCTACGAGTCCGGGTGGAGCCTCGCGTGGGGGCGCGGCGTTGCCGCGTTCCAGATGTCCGGCAGCGGATGGGTGACGCCCTTCGCGCTGGGACTCGAGGACCGGATCATCTCCGCCGTCCACCAACTAGCAAAGGATTGACCGATGAGACTCTTCGCGTTGTTCGCCGTCCTCGTGCTGTTCGGCAGCGTCCAGGCCCAGGACTCGAAGCCCGCCTTCAAGGCCGGCGTGGCGAAGCTGGTCATCACGCCTCAGAAGATGGGCTGGATGACGGGCTACGGCAACCGGAACAAGCCGGCCGAGGGCACCAAGGCCGACCTCTTCACGCGCGCGCTGGCGCTGGAGGACGGCGCGGGGAAGGTCGCGCTCCTGATCACCGCGGACATTCTCGGCTTCCCGCCGCAGCTCAGCCGCGAGCTCCGCAAGGACCTGCACGACAGCCTCGGCGTGGACGAGAGCGCGATCATGCTGGTCGCGAGCCACACCCACGGGGGCCCGGCCGTCCCGCAGCGTCCGTCGATGGAGATCTTTCACGGGCTCGACGACACCACGGGGAAGGACGTCTTCGAGTACGCGGACTTCCTCAAGGAGCGCATCCTGGTGACGGCCAGGCAGGCCATGGCGGCCCGCAACCCGGCGCGCGTGATGCGGACGTCCACGAAGGCCACGTTCGGGATGAACCGGCGCTTCAAGAACGAGAACGGCACCTGGTCGATCAAGGACAACCCGCAGGGGCTCGTGGACCCGGAGGTGACGATCCTGCGCGTCCTGACCGCGGACGAGAAGCCCCTCGCGACGGTGTTCACCTACGCGTGCCACTGCACGACGCTCGGAGGGGACATCTACCAGTACCACGCCGACTGGAGCGGCATCGCCTGCGACGAGATCGAGAAGGCCACGGGCGGCGCGCCCGCGCTCTTCGCGACCGGCTGCGGCGGCGACCTTAACCCGAGCCCGCGCGGCAAGTACGAGATGGCCGAGCAGCACGGCAAGGCCATGGCGAAGGCGGTCACGGAGGCCCCCGCGGGCCGGGCGCTGACGGGTCCGATCCGCACCAAGCTGAAGTCGATCGAGCTTCCGCTCGACAAGCCGCCGACCCGGGAGATCCTCGAGAAGTTCTCGACCGACAAGAATGTCTTCCGGCAGCGCTTCTGCAAGGAGATGCTCAAGCTCATGGAGGCGAACAAGCTGCCGACCGCGGTGCCGCTCCCGATCCAGGTCTGGCACTTCGGCCAGGACACGCTGGTCGCGATCGGCGGCGAGACCTGCGTCGAGTACGCGCTGCGGCTCAAGAAGGAACTGGGCGACAAGGCCTGGGTGGTGGGCTACGCCAACGAGGTTCCGTGCTACATTCCGTCGGAGAAGGTGCTGGCCGAGAGCGGTTATGAGCCGGGCTGGGATCCCGCCACCGGGCGCGCGATCGCGAGCGGCTCGATGATGTTCTACGGCTGGCCGGTTCCGTTCGCTCCGGGCATCGAGCAGCGGATCATTTCGGCCGCGGAGGCGCTGGTCAAGGAATGACCTCGCCGTCGAGGGTGAAGACGCCCTGCACGCCGATGACACGGCCGCTGCCGTCGTAGACCGGCGTCTTGTAGATGCGGATGCGGACCGTCTTCCGATTTGCCTTCACGTCTTCCACGGCGGCGAACATCTTCTGGTGGGTCATCACCCACTGGTCGTCACGGCGATACTTGGCGGCCAGCGCCGGCGGATTGATGTCCAGGTCGGTCTTCCCGAGGAGCTCCGCCCGGGGAAGGCGATGAAGGTCACAGAAATTCTGGTTCACGTAGACGTAGCGGCCGTCCCCGTCCTTCCGGAAGATGCACTGGGGAAGGGACTCGATCAGGGACTGGTACAGGGCGTCCGAATCGCGGGCTTTCTCTTCGGCGCGCTTGACGCCCTTGATGTCCCGGGAGATGCCCAGGGTGCCGATCACGCGGCCTTTCTGGTTGCGCAGCGGCAGCTTCGTGGTAGAGACCCAGCGGGTCTTTCCATCTCGCCCGACGAAGCGCTCCTCCTGGTCCAGGAGCGGCACGCCGGTCTGGATCAGCTTCAGCTCGTTCTCCATCGTGGCGCGAGCGAACCCGGGCGAGACGAACTCGGCTTCCGTCTTGCCCACGGCCTTGGCGGGGTCCTTCAGCCCGTACCACTCGGCGAGGGTCCGGTTGATGCGGAGGAAGCGGCCTTTGGCATCCTTGAAGAAAACGGCGTCGGAGAGGTTGTCCAGCAGCTGACGCAGGAGCGCGGAGTCGTTCACCCGTCAATAGTAGCCCATGGCAGGGGAATCGGCGGCTCAGGGTATTTCTTAGGCGGGTTTACTTCGACGCCCTGACGACGCGGAGGTCGCGGAAGGTCGCCCAGCGCTCGGACTCCGGGGGGCCGCCGTGGGACGCGAGCGCGACGCTCGCGGCGCCGTCGGGCACCGGGCAGTCGACCTCTCCGACGGGCACCCAGTCGCCCGTGGTCTTGTAGGCGCCGCTGACCTTCGCGCCGGTCCAGACCAGCCTCAGCCGGACCGGCGTCGCGGACTCTTCCTTCGGCGTCTGCGGCTCGGGGAAGTTCTTGAGCTCGCGCACCATCATGACGTTGGTTTTTCCCTTGAGGTGCTCGCGGATGATCTTCACGAAGTTCGACTCGTCGAACCACAGGTAGAGCCCGCACTGCTCGGAGTTGGCCTCCGGGTTGCCGTCCACGGTGACTTCGAGCGCCAGGGGCGCGTCCGCGGCTCCCTTCTCGGGGAGCTTGCGCAGCAGCACGTTCTTGGCCGTCTTGGTCTTGTACCAGATCTTGCCGGGCTGGGCCTTGATCTTGAGGCCGCCCCCCTCGACCTTCCAGCCCGCCGCATCCTCGCGGAGCCAGGTCCATCCCTCGCCGGGTTTGCCGGCGAACTTCTCCTCGAGGATCACCTTCTCCTGAAAGAGGAACGCCAGGAGCGCGAGGGCGGCGAGTCGCATCCGGTCTCCCTATTTCTGCAGCTGTAGATACTCTACGACGTCCACGAGGTCTTTGATACTCATGGACTTCGTGATGTCCTCGGGCATCATCGACAGCGCGGACTGCTTCTTCTCGGCGATCTTCGAGACCGGGATGTCGATGTACTCGCCGTTGTTGTCCTTCAGGGTGATGTGGTCGTCGGTGTCCTCGGCCTTGATGCCGGTCTTGATGTCGCCGTCCTTGGTGCGCACGATCCAGAGCTCGAAGCTCATCAGGATGGAGGCGCTGGGCGTCAGGATCGCCTCGTAGAACTGCTCCTTGCTGAGCTTGTTGCCGATCGTGGTCAGCGGAGGACCGACCTGGCGGCCCTCGTCGCCGATCTGGTGGCAGCCGATGCAGTTGGGGCCGCCGTTGTTGTTGCGGAAAACCGCCGCGCCGGCCTTCGCGTCCCCTTTCATCTCGGCCAGCTCGGAGATGGGGGGCAGCGCCTTGCCGTCCTTGCTCTTGGGGCGGGGGAGGAGCTGCTCGCCCTTGGTGCGCACGTCGGCGTCGGGGCAGGCCGCGACCGCGAAGGCGGCGGTGGCCTTGAGCTCGGCGGGGATCTGGGTGCGCGAGGCGAGGTCCAGGAGCGCCAGGCCGCCGGGTTTCGTCTTCCCGAGGCTCTTGACGGCGGCCTCGCGGTCGGCGAGCGGCGCCTTCACGTCCTGGACGACGCCCAGGAGCTGCGGAATGTCTCCCTGGGCCAACGCCAGGAGCGCGGTCAGGACCAGGACGCGTGCCATGAGGACCCCTATTTCTTGGGCGGCGGAGGCGGGGCTTCCGGGATCACCCGGTTGAGACGCCACGCGAGCGCTTCCGCCACTTTCGGGTCCTTATTCTTCCCGTTCTTCGTCCAGGCTTCCAGAACTTCCTTCTCGCGTCCCGTGCAGGCGATGCCGAACGCCTCCAGGTACCACTTCGGCACGTACTTCTCCTGCCGCGCCGCCTCCTGGGCGTTCCAGTCCTTGTTCGGCACGCCCTCGTACGTGTTCTGCGGCTGCACCCGGTCGCCGAGGGCGACCAGGATGTCCATGCAGCGCCCCGTCGACTCGTAGTTCATCGCCAGGCAGAGTTCGCGCGCGATGACGGCCGAGGGATCGCTGACGAGATCCTTGGCGATCGCGATCATGTCCATCTTGATCAGGCGGGCCGCCCGCAGAGCCGTCACCCGGATGTCCAGGCTCTTGTCCCTCAGGCCTTCCGCGACGTGCTTGGGGCCGTCGGCCGAGCGCGCCAGCAGCCAGAGGGCCCGCGCGCGGTGACGGTCGTTCTTCGACGTCTTGTAGAGCTCCTCGAGCGCCTTGACGGCTTCGGCGCCGCCGGCCGCCAGCTTCGTGTAGCCGAGATAGCGGCGCGAGAGATTGGGCGAGAGCAGCGCGTCGACCTGGCCCTTCACGGTCGTGAGGTCAAGCTTCACCTTCTCGGGCTTGAAGCCGGGAGGCGCAACGCGGTAGATGCGGCCGCTGATCGTCGCCGGGTCCTTGTCGCCCGTCGCATGGCCGCCCACGCCGGGGTCGGTCCAGTCCGCGATGTAGATTTCGCCCTGGAGGCCGACGCAGACGTCGGCCGGGCGGAACCAGCGATCGCTCGACTTCACGAGGTCCACCGACTCGCACTTGTAGCCGGCCTCGGCCGCCGTGGGGGTATAGACGCGGACGACGTTGGGGCCGGCGTCGCAGTGGATGAGCTTGCCGTGCAGCGCGGGCAGCAGGTCGCCTTCATACACGAGGATGCCGGTGGGCGAGCCGCCGCCCGTGTTGAGCAGGTTGGGCACGACGCCCGGGTCGCGCTGGTGGAAGTGCGCCTCCTGGCGCGACTGACCGGGGTACGCGCCCTGGTCGCGGCCCCAGCCGCTGTCCTTGTAGAAGCCGACGTAGCCGAAGTTGCCGCCTTCCATGACGTAGTTGATGCGCACGCCCTGGTTGCCGTCGTCGTCGTTGTCCGACTGCCACGCGGTGCCGAAGGAATCCGAAGCGACTTCGTAGTTGTTGCGGAAGTTCTGGCCGAGGACCTCGAAGCCGCTGCCGTCGGGGTTGCAGCGGAACGCCATGCCGTTGGTGTAGTGCTGACCGGCGCCGCCGCGCGGGCCGCCGCGCCACTTCTGGCCCTTGCCGCCGACCTCGCTGCCGGTCGAGTCGACGATCGGCTCGCCTTTCGAGTTCTTCACCTGCGCGCCGTTCGCGCCGTCGTTGCCGGAGTTGAAGTAGAAGCGGCCGTCGGGTCCGAACATGATCGAGTGCAGGCCGTGGTCGTGATTGACTCCCGTGAAGCCGTCGAAGAGCACCTCGGGCGGGCCCTCGGCCTTGTCGCCGGAGGCGTCGATCGTGAAGACCCACATCTTGGGGGACTGGGCGACGTAGACCTTGTTGCCGAGGACGCAGATGCCCAGGGGCCCGATGATTGCCTTGTCCTGGTAGAAGGTCTTGTAGCTGTCGCATTTGCCGTCGCCGTCGGTGTCTTCCATGATCAGGATGCGGTCGCCCTCGGGCCGCATCTTCGAGCCGCGGTAGTTCATCGACTCGACGACCCAGATGCGGCCGCGCTCGTCGATGTCCATGTTGGTGGGGTTGATGAGCCCGGGCTCGCCGGCCCAGAACGTCACTTCCATGCCCTCGTGCACCTTCATCGCCTTGAGGGAGTCCTCGATCGGCGGCACGCCGGTCTTCTTCTTCTCCTGCTCGCCCTGAGCGGAGTCGAAGGGCGCGGCGGCGGCGAGGCAGAGCACGAACAAGGCGGCGAAGCTGAGCGGTCTCATTCTAGAAGCTCCTTGATGCTTGAAGCCGAAAGGACAATGCCTGTATATAGCTCATCCGGTTTAGTTAGTTTCACTTAATACGCCAAAACATCGGCACCCGCCGTGGAGTTTATAGAGATACTTATGAAATACTTCGCCGCAATCCTTCTTTTGCTCGGGGCCGCCGAAACGCAGGAGGCTCCGCGCCCCAACATCGTCTTCATCCATGCGGACGATCTCGGCTACGGCGACCTGAGCTGCTACGGGCAGAAGAAGTTCCAGACGCCCAACCTCGACCGCATGGCCGCGGAAGGCACGCGCTTCACGCAGTACTACGCGGGCAACACCGTCTGCGCGCCGTCGCGCTGCGCGCTCATGACCGGGTACCACATGGGCCACGCGTACGTCCGCGGCAATGCGGAGATCCCGCTGCGGGCGGAGGACGTCACGATCGCGAAGATCCTCAAGGGCGCGGGCTACACCACCGGCGTCATCGGGAAGTGGGGCCTGGGCCTCGAGAACAACAGCGGCCGTCCCGACAAGCAGGGCTTCGACTATTCGTTCGGCTACCTCGACCACCGCCACGCCCACAAGCAGTACACGGACCACCTCTTCCGGAACGGCGAGCGCGTCGCGCTGGACGGGAAGCAGTGGTCCAACGACCTCTTCACGCAGGAGTCGCTGGAGTTCGTCGAGAAGAACCAGGCCAAGCCGTTCTTCCTCTACCTCAATTTCACGGACCCGCACGCGGAACTCCTGGTGCCCGAGGACTCCCTCGAGGAGTATCGGGGGAAGTACCCGGAGAAGCCGTTCGTGAACCCGGCGGCCACCCCGGAGAAGGGCTACTACTCCCAGCCGACGCCCCACGCGGCCTTTGCCGCGATGGTGACCCGGATGGACAAGGCCGTCGGCCGTCTCCTTGCGAAGATCAAGAGCCTCGGCCTGGACGGGAACACCGTCGTCTTCTTCACGAGCGACAACGGACCTCACAAGGAGGGCGGCGCGGACCCGGAGTTCTTCGACAGCAACGGGCCGCTGCGGGGCATCAAGCGGGATCTGACGGAGGGCGGAATCCGCGTTCCCATGATCGCGCGCTGGCCCGGCAAGATCGCGGCGGGTGGCGTGAGCGACTTCGCCTGGGCGCACTGGGACTTCCTCCCGACGGCGGCGGAACTGGCGGGCGCGAAGGCGCCGGCGGGCCTCGACGGGATCTCGGTGGTCCCGACGCTCCTGGGGAAGGAGCAGAAGCCCCACGACTACCTGTACTGGGAGTTCTTCGAGCGCGGCTTCGACCAGGCGATCCGGGTCGGCGACTGGAAGGGCGTCCGCAACGGTCTGGACGGTCCGCTGCAGGTCTACAACCTGAAGGACGACCTGGGCGAGGAGCACAACGTCGCGGACAAGCACGCCGACGTCGTCGCCAAGCTCGAGACGATGATGAAGGCCGCCAGGACCGATTCGGAACGCTGGGTGCCGAAGAAGGGGACCAAATGAGACTCCTCCTCGCCGTCTGCCTGCTGGCGCCGTTCGCGTCCGAAGTTCAGGACAAGCCGAGCCGCCCCAACTTCGTGATCATGATGTGCGACGACCAGCGCTGGGACGCGATGTCGCTCGCGGGAAACACGGTCCTGAAGACGCCGAACATGGACCGCATCGGACGCGAGGGGATCGTGTTCCGGAACGCGTTCGTCACCAACTCGCTCTGCGGACCGAGCCGCGCCACCATCCTCACCGGAACCTACTCGCACACGAACGGGATGATCGACAACCGGCCCAAGACGGAGATCCGGCCGGACGCGCCGTGGATGCCCGACCTGCTTCGCGCATCGGGCTACGAGGTCGCGTTCTGCGGCAAGTCGCACCAGAAGAACGCGCTGCGCGAGCGGAAGTGGGACTACTATTTCGGCTACAAGGGGCAGGGCCGCTACAAGGACCCGATCATCGCGGAAGGGACCGACGGGAAGGACACGGTCTATCCCGGCTGGATGGACGACGTCGTCACCGACAAGGCCGTGGCCTGGCTGAAGGGTCGCAAGGAGAAGCCCTTCTGCCTCTTCCTTTTCTTCAAGGCCTGCCATCGGAGCTGGGACCGCCCCGCGCGGCTCGCGGACCTCTACAAGGACGTCACGGTCCCGAAGAATCCGCTCTGGGACGACAAGGGTGAGGGGAAGCCCAAGGCCTTCATCGATGCCGACAACCGCATCGGCGGCTTCAAGGACGTGGCCGACTACCAGGCCTTCATAAAGGACTACTACGCGACGCTCGTGGGGGCCGACGAGAACATCGGCCCCGTCTTCGACGCGCTGACGTCGCTGGGCAAGCTCGACGACACGCTCGTGTTGCACACCGGCGACAACGGGTTCTTCCTCGGCGAGTGGCAGCGCTTCGACAAGCGCTTCATGCACGAGGTCTCGATCCGGGTCCCCATGGTGGTGCGCTACCCGAGGCTGATCAAGCCGGGCAGCGTGTCCGATCGGATGGTGCTGAACCTCGACATCGCGCCGACGCTGCTGGACCTGGCGGGCGTCCCGATCCCCAAGGAGATGCAGGGTCGCAGCTGGGTCCCGCTCTTCAAGGACCCGACGGCCGAGTTCCGCAAGGACTGGCTCTACGAGTACTACGAGTATCCGGACTCCCACAAGGTGAGGCCCCACCGCGGCGTGCGCACGGAGCAGTGGAAGCTGATTCACTATCACGAGGCCCCGGAGGAGTTCGAGCTCTACGACCTCGAGAAGGATCCGTCGGAGAAGGAGAACCTCTACGGCAAGGCCGAGCACGCCGATCGCGTGACGCAGTTGAAGCAGCGGCTCGAGGAGTTGAGAAAAGAGACCGGAGACCGCTGACCGTGTATAGTGGTCGCGATGGAGATCCGACCCTCGGTCTGCCCGCTCGACTGCCCTGATCGTTGCGCGCTTGACGTCAGCGTCGACAAGGGTCGGGTCGTCAAGATCGACGGCTCCAAGCGCTCCGAGTACACCGACGGCTACATCTGCGCGAAAGTCCGCCGCTTTCCCCAGCGCCAGCATTCGCCCGACCGCATCCTGACTCCCATGAAGCGGGTCGGCCCGAAGGGGTCGGGGCGCTTCGAAGCCATCTCATGGTCCCATGCGCTCGGCCTGATCGCCGAACGCTTTGCCGAGCTTGCCCGCAGGGTCGGGCCGGAAGCCATCCTCCCGTTCCACTACGACGGCTCGAACGGGCTCCTCACGTCGGGCGCGATGGACGAGCGCTTGTGGAACCGCCTCGGGACGAGCCAGCTGGGCAAGACCTTCTGCGCCGCCAATACGGGCGCCGCGTGGACGTCGGTCTTCGGCGACCTCCCCGGCGCCGACCCCATGGACCTCCGGGAGTCGGACGCCGTCGTGCTCTGGGGCGTCAACCCGTCGGCGTCCGGGATCCACCTGGTTCCCTGGGTCCGCGAGGCGAAGGAGAAGGGCGCGTTCCTTGCCGTCATCGACCCGCGCCGCACGCCCCTCGCCCGCGAGGCCGACCTGCACCTGCCCGTGCTGCCCGGAACGGACGTCGCCGTCGCGCTCGCGATGATCCGCACGATGTTCGAGGACAACCTGATCGACCGCGATTTCGTGGGGAAGTGGACCCGCGGATCGCAGGAGCTCCTTGCGTCCACCTGCACGGCCGAGGAGGCGTCGGCGCTCTCGGGCGTCCCGGCGGACGCGATCCGCGCCCTGCCGCGCGCGCTGGCCCGCGCCTCCGCGCCGTTCTTCCGCGTGGGCTGGGGCCTGGAGCGCAACCGCAACGGCACCGATGCTGTGAGGGCGGTGCTGGCGCTCCGCGCGATCCTGGGCCGCTTCGGCCGGCGCGGCAGCGGCGTCCTGATCTCGACCTCCGGCGGCTACGGCCTCGACCGGAAGCCCGCCGCGGCGCCGCAGTTGCGCCGGAAGCCCGCCCGGACGATCAACATGAGCCAGCTGGGCATGGCCCTCGAGGAGACGAAGGACCCCGAGATCGGCGCGCTCTACGTCTACAACTCCAATCCCGTCGCGACGGCGCCGAACCAGGCCCGCGTGATGCGCGCGCTGTCGCGCGAGTCGCTCTTCGTCGCGGTGCATGAGCAGATCTGGACCGACACCTGCGACTTCGCCGACGTCGTCCTGCCCGCCACGACGTTCCTCGAGCACAAGGAGCTCTGCCGCAGCTACAGCGGCTACGCGCTCCAGTGGAGCGACCCCGTCGTGCAGGCCCCCGGGGAAGCGCGCTCGAACCACTGGGTCTTCACGGAGCTCGCGAAGGAGCTGGGCTTCAAGGAGCCGGAGTTCGGCGTCGGCGAGGAGGACCTCATCCGCAGCGTCGTGAAGAACATCGACGAGGTCAAAGAGACGCGCTACGTGCCGCTCCGGCGTCCGGTCCAGTTCGTGGACGCCCTCCCGTCGCGGGGCACGATCGATCTGGCAGCGGCGCCTGGAGCGCCTCTCTACCGTCCGCCTTCCGTCGACGCGGGCTTGCCGCTGATTCTCATCTCGCCGGCGAGCGACAAGGCGATCACGTCACAGCTCTTCGAGCTGTCGCCGGCGAAGAGCGCCCGAGTGACCGTCGCGCCCGCCGAGGCCGCGCTGCGCGGCTTGCGCGACGGCGATCGCGTGCTCGTCCGCAATTCGTTTGGCGATGTGCGGGCGATCCTGTCCGTTTCCGACGACCTGCCGAAGGGCGTCGCCTCGATGCCGAAAGGGCTCTGGCGCAAGTCCACGCTCAATGGCAAGACCGCAAACGCGCTGGCGCCGGACCACGTGGACGCGCTGGGCGGGGGAGCCTGCTACAACGACGCGCGCGTGGAGATCGAGAAAGCGTAGTTACTTCGCTTCGCGGAACTCGATCGATTGGATCCGGAGCCCCCCGTCCACGGTGCAGTTGAACTGAACGACGCCTCGCACCGGGGGAGCGCCGATGGGGTCCATGCGGGCCGGTTTGCCGTCGACCGTCGCCGTGACCGACGCGCCGCGCATGCTGAAGACCACCTCGTGCTCGCCTTTGTTCAGCTCGCCTTGGAGGTGCTCGGCGAGGCCGAGCCGGTACCCATTGGCGCCGGACTGCCGGACAATAAACCACATCACGGAATTGCCGCGGGATTCGAGTCGGAGCCGCAAATCCCCGTCTCCGAAGTCCTCGTTGGTTTGAGCCGCGTTGTCGATGCCGCTCACGTGGACTATAGATCCGTCCTTCAGCTGCCACGCGTTGAGGCAGGCGGAGTTGATCGAGCTCATGGTTTTGCCGTCAAAGATCGGCTTCCAGGGACGGGCGTCGGCCGCCGGCGCCTTCGCGGCCGATGTCTGGCCCGCGGCCCGGTAGAGCGCGTCGACCTCGGCGGCCGTCAGGGCTCGATTGTAGAAGCGGACGTCGTCGATCACTCCCTTGGCGCACCATCTCCAGGTTGCAGCTTGCGGTAAGCCGGTCCCCAGCCGCCACTGAGCATCCCCGAAGTCCCAGGGCTTCTTCGCAGGATCCACCGGGACCGTCGATTCGAGCTTTCCGTTGACGTATAGAAAGGCCTTTCCCGCCGGCCGGTCGATCCCTCCCGCGACGTGGTAGAACGGCCCCGGGGGAAACGACTTGGACACCGCGGCGGCATGGACGCGCGTCGCGACATCCTCCCCGAGCCAGTGCCCGAACACGAAGAGGCTTCCTCTGTTGAAGTGGAGCCCCTGATGCATGCCGTTCCGCATCACGATACCGTAGGCCCCATCATTCGCATCCCCGGCGCCAGTGGGAACGCCCTCCGGCTGGAACCAGGCGCTGATCGTGCAACTGCCGTTCGTGATCTGACGGAGCGTCGGGACGTTGGGAAGGAGGACAAAAGCGTCTCCGCCGTCGAAGCGAAGCGCCGCACCGCTGCGACCGGTGGTCCAGCTGGCTCCATTGATGGTGGCGGCCGGCAGCTTTCCCGTGGCCTCCGCCGTCGTCGCTCCGCTCCCTTCGTCGAGTGGCCAATGGGCGACCAGGCCCGGGATATCTTTCACCGCCAGGAGCTTCCGGCCGCGGGCCTTCTCGAGCTCGCGGATTTCCGAGTCGCGCGGAGAGTTGGAGGTCAGGGCCGACACGGACGCGTAGGCGACGCCGAATCCTTTCTGATCGGTGATCAGACGGACGACCTTGACTCCGGGCGCCCCGTACTTCGGGAGGGGCACCGGAATCCACTCCCAACGCGTCGGCGACTTGGGGCCGGTATGCTGTTCGTGCGTCTTCTTGAGCGAGAGCGGCGGCCGGATCGTAATCGCGACGGCCGCGCCCGGTTCCGCGGGAGTGGTCTTGGAGCTGGGCAGCACCATGTCGGTCCCCTGGACGCCGAACGTGAACGTCTCCAGGCAACAGCCTCCGACATAGACCCAGAGCTTGTAATCCAGGTCCGGAAGTGACGTGAAGCTCAGCTCGACGAAGTTCTGAGGCGCCGCGGAGGACTCGGAGTCCTTCTCCGAGACCCACGCCAGGTCCTGCTTGCCGCCCTTGACCCAGCTGAACGATCCCGAGCCCTTGAGAGAATCCGGGAAGTACAGGTATTCCTTTCCGAGATTCTGGCGTCCCGTCAGGAGCGCGCGGTTCCGCGCGACGAATGCCGTTGTCGCATGATCCGCGAGCAGCGTCCTGTAGTTGGCGATCGTGGTGCCGATCCGCGCCGGATCGCCGGCAGCGTCCTCGGCTTCGGCGAAGAGGCGTCGCGCGTCAGCTTCTCGGCCGGCCGTCGCGGACGCGACCGCTTTGGCGGCGAACGCTCGCCAGCGGTCCGGAGCGTTGAGCTTTGCGGCCCTCTCGGCATCGCCTCCGAGGGCGGTCAGCAACGCCAGCGTCCGCTCGTCGTCGGGTTTCTTGGTCGACCTCGCGGCGAAGAGTTCCGCGATCGTTCCGGGGCTGACTTCGCCGAGTTCCAGCGGGACGATCCCCGCGTCGTTCCGAAGAAGCAGTCGTCCGGGTTCCGAGGCCAGCAGCGTCCCTTCGATCCGTTCGAGCGCGCCGCCGTAGTTCCATCGCTCGACGGAAACCTTCTGGCCCTTGGGCGTCCTGGCCAGCGCCTCCCGGATTTCCTGAAGGGCGGCGGCTGCGCGGCGCAGCGCTTCGAGATCCTCGTTCCCTTCGGCTTTCGCCGCCGCCTCGCTGAGCGCCTGGACCGCGGTCGTCAACTCCGGGATGGCGCCCGCGGGGTCGCCGGCGGCGGCCCGACCCATGGCGAGTTCCCAGCGGGGAAGATAGTCGCTGAGTTCCTTGGAAACGACGCTCGGCTTGACGGGGGGCGGATTCGGATCGGTCGGGGGAGGCTGCGGAGAATCGGCGAGCACGCTGTCGAGCTCCCTGCTCAAGTCGGGGTGGCCCCACTTGCGGACCCGGGTCTGGATCGCCTTGATCTCATCCTCCGCTTTCCGGCGATGGGCCTCCGCGGCTTTCGCCTTCAACGCCGGCAGCAGGGCGACGGCGGTCGCGCGCGCCTCGTCGATCTTCCGGTCGATGGCCGTGGTCCATTCCGTTGAGGGGAACTTTCCTCTCGCTGCCCGGAGAATGTCCGCCACGCTGACGAATTCTTCGCTGCTCATGTAGGGCTTGATCTGGACGTCGATCACCTGGAGCGCATTCGTCACCGCCTCCCTTTGGACGATCAGCAGGCGGTCGAGCTCCTTCTGGGCGAGCTCGGCGCCCGGCGTCCGGTCGGTCGCCAGCAGCGCCGCGCGCCAAGCCGCGATCTGTCCGTCGGCGTCCTTCGGGTTGGCCCGCGCGAACTCGCGAGCCTTGCGCACCTCATCGTGCTCGGCGGCGGGAGTCCGCGCGTCCGTCGTCGGCGGCCGAGTGACCTTGGTGGGGACGTCGACCGGCGTCTGCTTCCCGGCGGAGTTGAGCATGACGAGTCCGACGACCGCCAGCGCCGCCACGCCGACCACCGCGAAGGCCATGCTGTTCTTCGACTGCTTCGACCAGAGGCGGCGGGCCGTGTCCCCGCTCTTCCGCCGTTCACTGGGCGGGTTCGAGGCGAGGGACTTCATCCGGGTCGAGGAGCTCGACAGCGGCGCGCTCATGGCCTGGAGCGCGGCGTTCGTGGATCCGGACTTGCGCTCCTGGGTCGCCTTGAACATCTGCGCGATGAGGCTCTCGCGGTCCTTGGGCGGGAGCGTGTTCAATAATTCTGCAGCGCACTTGGAACAGCAGACGTTGTTGCCCACCTCGTACGCGGCGCCCTTGGTGAAGTCGGCGCCGACGATCCGATTCTGGCACTTATAACAGTAGAGAATCTCCTGTCCCATTCCTCCTTAGAATGACACATTCCGGGGGATTCGCAATGGGAGGGGCTTAATCAGCGGGGCTGCACGCGGATGCGACCCGCCGCCACCCAGGTCGGCCTCGCCGCGGCCAGGACGTCCGAATAGTCCACCAGGGCGAGGTCCTCGAGGGTCCAGGCGGCCCTGGGACGCAGGAGCGCCAGCACGGGGCCGACGTCCCGGAAGTCCGAAAGGTCCCTCGAGCAGAGCCGGGCGAAGTCGCCGAACGAGCCGCGAGACAGGGCACCCAGCTGTTCCCCGATGCGGTCCCGGGCGTCCGCACTCGTGCTCGGGCTCGACTCGTCCCGAGCCTCTGCAGTTCCATATCCCACGCCGTGATGGATGGGGTCGGCGGTGCCGACCAGGACGGCGTCGCGCGGCAACTCCTGGAGGCCCGGCAGGTCTTCCGGATGCTCGCCGACGAGGAAGGGGAAGCGCGCGCGGAGCCGCGGCACGATCCCTTCGCGGCGGCAGGCCCGTTCGTAGAGGGCGCGGAAGCCGTCGAGCGAGAACTCCTCGGACGCGAGCCCGGACTCGTCGTGGACGCCGCGGAGCTCCCGGAGCGCGGCCGCATCCCCGGCCCGGGCGCTCCGGACGCGCTCCGCGTCGCGCTCGCGGCCCCCATGGAGGACGCCCAGCGCGAGCACCTCCCGACGCGTGCGGGCCGCTGCTGTCGCGACGGAGGCCACGAGGGGCCCGGAAACACTCAGGCGCGTGTGCGGAAAGACGAGCGCGCCCCCGTCGGGAAAGGGGATGACGGGCGCCGCGTCCAGGAGCGCGTCGAGATCGATCCCCGAGCGCTCACGGTCGTAGAAGGCTTTCCACCAGGCGGCGCTCGGCACGGCCTACTTGAACGACGCGACGACGCGTTCGGCGTCGGCGGCCGGCACCCCTTTGAGCAGGGCGCGGCCCGCCGCGTCGTCGCCGCAGGCCATCTGGAAGAAGGCGGCCAGGCAGAGATCCTCGGTGGGCTTGGACTCCCGGATGCGGGCCACCGCGAGGTTGCGCCGGTCCTGGAGCGTGAGGTCGGACCAGGCGCAGGGAAAGCCGCCCGCGTCGCTTCGGAGCGTCAGCGTGCCCTTGTCGTCGATCTCCTTGATCTCCGCGCTCTGGCCGAGCACCTTCAGGACGAAGCGGATCTTGCGCCCCGCCTTGAGATCCTCCGCGACGGCGCTGCGGAGTGTCCCGTCCCAAGTCGCGATCGCCTCCGGGGACGCCGTCGCGCCGCCCGCTTTCGGCGCGGACGCGGTCGCGGGGGCGGGCTCCTGTGCCTTGGCCGCCGCCTTGCCCATGATGAGGGCGGGCTTCTTGTAATAGGCGGCCGCGCGAAGCCGCAGGTAGCCGCCGTCGTCGTCGGCATACTCGGACTTGTGTCCCAGGTTGCCCGGGATCGCGGGAGGATTGGTGATCCCGTCCTTCTTGGCGTCGTAGACGCAGGTGTCCCCGGTCTGGCCGCCGTTGAACATCCACCCGACGCAGCCGGCCTTGACGTATTTCGCGATCGTGGGGTTCTGCGGATAATCCTCGAGGAGCATCTGCGTGAGGTTGTCGCAGTAGTGCCCGTTCGTGTTGTTGCAGGTCGCGAAGTACGTGTTGCCGAGCGAGACCTGCCAGACGAACACGTAGAGGCCCGAGGCGGCGTGGAAGTCGGCGATCCACTTCAGGTGGTTGTCGAGGTCGCCGGTCCGGTCGATCTTGGCGCCGTACGGCGGGGCCACGCCGGCGAAGCCCTTCGTCCGATCCCCGGTCTCGAAGACCGCGAAATCCCAGTCGCCCGCGACTGCCTTCATGGTCTGGCCCATCTTCTGGCCGGTCATGCTGCCGGCGTCCCACGAGGACGGCGTGCAGCCCAGGAGCACGTTTTGGGGGGCGATCTGGTCGCGCAGCCGCTTGAAGGCCGCCGCGAAGCCGAAGAGGTTGTCGGGCAGCCCCTTGAGCTCCTCGAGGCCGCAGCTGCCGACCTTGACGTCGACCTTCGCCGGGTCCATCCCGCCCGAGAGGAGCAGGTGGCACCACTCGTCGGGCTCGATGTGCATCAGCACGGGCCAGGGCGCTTCCTTCGCGCAGCTCTCCAGGGCCGTCTTGAAGAGCAGGAAGTACTCCTTCATGGTCGAGGCGACCTTGGCGTTCGCGGGCGTCGCCTGCGCGGGGCCGGGCTTGTAGCGGGCCGGCGCAGAGGCGGCCAGCGCGTAGAACGTGAACCAGTGGACCACGCCCTGCTTCCGGGCGTCCGCGACGAACTTCTGCGGGGAGTTTCCGTTGACGAGCCAGTACGGCTTTTCGGGCAGGGCGGCGCCGCCCGGCAGGTAGAGCACCTTGCAGTCCCAACGGCAGCCGTTCTTGTCCCGGGTTTCCGCGAACCAGTCGATGGGGGCGTCGACGCCGAGCGAGAAGTGGTCGAGGAAGCGCTCGCGGAAGAGCTTGCGCCGCGCTTCGCGTCCCGGGTCCTTGACCGGGGTCGATTGCCCGACGACGATCGACAGGCAGGCGAAGAACAGGACGGCGCAGCGGACGGCCATTGGGCGGTCCCCCCTCAGCCCCGGAATGTAGCGATCGCCGACAGCCAAGACAAGGACTACCGTTCAACAGGGCTTGGACCGGAGATCCGCGTTCCGAGGCGATGTTACGGGGGGCAAAAAAAAGAACGGTACCGTCACATCGGCGTTTCTCTATGCTCACTCAGGAGAGGTATGTGGGAAGAGTACGGGCCGGAACCCTTCGGCTTTTTGGGAGGGGACAGAGCATGCCGCAGAATCTGAAACCGCCTCATCCCGTCGACGTCGACCTGATGCTGCGGAAGGCGTCGCGGCGCGTTTACCCGGGCCAGTTCCTCAAGGAAGGGAACCGGCCCATGAACGTCCTGTCGCGCCGGCAACTCGACATTCTCATCAATCAGGCGATCTCGGAGACCGTGCAGCGGCTGAAAGAGGAAGGGGCCCTGACGCTGGCGCAGACGGAGGCCCGCCTGGCGACCGAATCCCGCCGCGAGCTCGATTCGCTGCTGCAGCGGGTCGAGGAGTTGACTGCGGGCGCGCCGGAGCCGGACGTCTTCCTTGCCGAGGCCGAAGAGGAACGCGAACGACGGGTCACCCGCCTGGAAGAGCAAAACCTGGAAGCCGGCCGCGGCCTGGACCTGGGCAGCGTCAACATCTGTGCGGCCGCGCGGTCGCGGTCGAACGGCGGGATGCTGGTCAACGTGGAACGGAACGCGTTCCTGGAGGTGCGGGCCGACGGATTCACGCAGAGCCTGCTCCGCAAGTTCGGCGTCGGCTGCGTGGTGCGGGGCCAGCGGGCCTACATCGTCGGCGATCGCGCGTTCGAGCTGGCGACGATCTTCGACAAGGTGGTCCGGCAGCCCTTGAAGGAGGGCGCGGGCTACGGCTCGGAGCCGGAGGGCGCGCTCCTGGCGAAGCAGCTCCTGGAGCAGGTCCTCGGGCGCCCCAGGATGCGCGACGAGATCTGCGTCTATTCGATTCCGGGCGACCCCGTCGACGCGGGCCGCAACTACATCTACCACCAGGGCGTGCTCGAAAACGCGCTTCGGGCCCTCGGCTATACGCCGCGGCCGATGGTCGAAAGCCACGTCATCATCCAGAGCGAGTTCTGCGAGCAGGAGTACACGGGGATCGGGATCACCTGCGGAGGCGGGACCTTCAACGTCTGCGTCGCCTGCAAGGGCGTGCCCGCGCTGACCTTCTCGACGTCGCGGGGCGGCGAATGGGTGGACCGGAGCGTCGCGAAGGCGATCGGGATGTCCGAGGCGCAAGTCTGCGCGATCAAGGAGCGCGGCATGCACCTCTACCGTCCCGACGATCCCGTGGAGGGCGCCGTCGCCATCTACTACCGGCACCTGATTCAGGACCTGCTGGAGACCTTCAAGCGGAAGATCGGCGAGGCGGAATGGGTGCCGTCCTTCAGCAAGCCGGTGGATATCGTGTGCGCCGGCGGGACGGCGCTGATCGGCGGCTTCATCGAGCTGTTCCGCGAGGAGCTGCACAAGGCGCAGCTGCCGATCCCGCTGGCCGAGGTCCGGCTCGCCGAGAACCCGCTGCAGGCGGTCGTCGCGGGCTGCCTGCGCGCGGCGCAGGAGGAGACCCGGGCGATGGAGGAGGACGAGGTCGTCATGACGCCCTCGGTGCGGGATCGGGCGGCGAGCACGACGACCACGATGCCGACGACGCGTCCCCTGCGTTCCGTGGCCTAACGGGCGACGCGCTGGAGCTCGACGTAGTCGGCGCCGTACGGCTTCGCCCCGGCGACGCTCGCGTTGATTTGATTCGGGCCCGCGGGGTGCTTCACGTTCTTCAGGACGACGGACGTGGCGTCCCCCGCGACCTCGGTCCTCGACACGGTTCCGCAGGCGTAGATCAGCGTCGCCGCCGCTCCGGGTGCTCTGAAGCGAACGGTGACGTCGAACGTCGTCTCCTTCTCGAGGTCGACGAGCCAGCCGCCGTTGGCCTCGCCGCTCTCTCCGGCGCGCGGGCCGCGGCGTTCCTGGCGGCTCAGCACGACCGGATCCTCGTGCGGCGTGCCCGGCTTGATCCGGGGCGGCTCAAAGTCACGCGTCTTGCGCATATCCTCGAACCACGCGTCGTGCGCCTTGGTGAGCTCGTCAACGACGTCCGCGTGCGCCGAAGAGACGTCCGTCTTCTCGCCGGGATCGACGTCTAGGTCGAAGAGCAGCGGCTTCTCCGCGGGCGTGAGGCGCACAAGCTTCCAGCGGCCCTTCCGGACGCCGCAGGCGCGATTCTTCTCGGGAACGTCGCCGCGGTGCCATTGGAAGAAGAGCGGTCGATCGCCCGGCGCCGCGCCTCCTTTGAGGACGGGGAGCAGGCTCGTGCCGTCCATCGTGACACCGGCCGGCTTCGCAACCCCGCAGGCCTCGAGGAGCGTGGGCGTGACGTCGATGTGGGCCGCCGGCATCGGCACCTCGAGGCCGGCCTTCAGGGCTGCGGGCCAGCGGACGTAGAAAGGCACCCGGATGCCGCCCTGGAACACGGTCCCTTTCAGCCCCCGCATCTCGCCGTTGTAGCGCGGCTGCTGCGGGCCGTTGTCGGTCATGAAGATGACGATCGTGTCCCGCGAGAGGCCGAGATCGTCCAGCTTCTTCAGGACCCGGCCCACGTTGTCGTCGATGTTCGTCACCATCGCGTAGACGCCCGCCGTGGGATCTTTCAACCCGGCGTCGAGGTAGGGCTTCAGGTAGCCCTCGGGCGTTTCGAGCGGCGTGTGGGGGGCGTTGAACGGCAGGTAGCAGAAAAACGGCTTGTCTTTGTTTGCGGTAATGAATTTCATCGCGGCGTTCGCGTAGACGTCGCTGCAGTAGCCTATTGTCCTGACGGGCACGCCGTTCTGGTACATCGTGGCGTCCGTGTAGTGGTCGCCGCCCGGCGGGTCGGAGGGCTGGCCGAGGCCGCCGCCGCGGATCGTCAGGGATTCCTGGAAGCCCTGGTCCATCGCGCGCAGCGGGTAGTTGTCGCCGAGGTGCCACTTGCCGAAGATCCCGGTCCGGTAGCCCGCAGCGCCCAGGGTCTCCGCGAGCGTCACCTCGTCGGCGTGCATCATCGAGCGGCCCTGGAACGTGTCGACGACTCCGGTGCGGTAGTTGTAGCGGCCGGTGAGCAGGCTCGACCGCGTGGGAGAGCAGACGGGACACACGTGGAACTGTGAGAGCCGCACGCTCTCCTTGGCGAACGCGTCGAGGTGGGGCGTGCGGATCTGCGGGTTGCCGTGGCAGCCCAGGTCCCCGTAGCCCTGGTCGTCGGTGATGATCAGGAGGACGCTGGGCTTCCGGTCCTGAGGAGTCGCGGCCGCCAGCAGCAGAATGAGGGGCAGGAGCTTGCGCACTACTTCACCGCGGCCTTCGGCGGGTCGACGAAGTCGGCGCTGAGCCGCGCGACGTCGTCGCCCTTCATCTCGCCGGCCTGCAGCCAGAGGCGGTACCGCACGACCAGCTTGTCGTTCTTCTCGAGCGTCTTCTGGAAGTAGGACCCGAAGCGGCCGTAGTCGCGCTCGCTGAAGCGGGCCTCCTTGGGGTTGTCGGGACGGTCCAGATAGGCCACCGTGTAGCGCTGGTCGTTGAGCACGAAGCACATCGCGTCCCAGGCCAGGTTGACGTGCTCCTTCTGGGCGGGCCAATTGCGCGTGGCGCCGAACTTGTCGGCGCCGTCCGGGCGGATGTAGTAGGTCTGCTTGTTCGTCTTCTCGGCGACCTCGGCGGCCGCGCGGAAGTGGAAGCCGGCGTGCTGCGGGTCGCCGTCGAGCTTCACCGGCGCGATGACCGGGGTGAGCTCGGAGACGAACTCGACCAGCGTGCCGCCGGGAAGGGCGTAGACCGTCAGATCCCGCTCCTCGGTCGCGAAGACTGCCTTCTTCACGCCGTGCCAGGCGACCGCGACGCGATGGCGGGCGTAGACGGGGCCAGCCTCGCTGAAGAGAACCTTCTCGTGCGATTGGAAGGCGTCGCCGGTGCAGTGCCAGACGTCGGCGCTGATGCCCTCGCCGTAGGTCACTTTGTTGAAGCCGTAGAAGATCCCCCGATGATGCGTGAACTGGCTGCCGGGGCCCTTGGTGACGAGGGTCTCGCCCTTGGGGTCGTA
>Ga0310813_10000052_pt1 | contig 83303 bp, 66 predicted proteins | sample YN3metagenome_FD_203086 | JGI IMG/M metagenome (GOLD analysis project Ga0310813, IMG submission 203086) | Soil microbial communities from experimental microcosm in Duke University, North Carolina, United States - YN3 | ecosystem: Engineered > Artificial ecosystem > Soil microcosm > Unclassified... | reverse complement strand
GGTACAGATCACTTGCCCTGTTATTTTCACTACAGCTTACAATGAATATGCGCTGAAGGCATTTGAAGTAAATAGCATTGATTATCTTTTGAAACCCATAAAGACTGAGCACCTGGATCGGGCACTTGGTAAATTTAAAAAATTTAAAGGTACTTCTCAGGAAGGTTCTTTGCAAGATCTGATCAGAATGCTACACCCGGCTACTGCATATAAGACACGTTTCCTGGTTCATTTTTCGGATAAATTAATTTCGGTGGAAGAACAGGAAGTGGCGTATTTTCATTCAGAAGAAAAAATAGTCTTCCTGGTTACTGGCGAAGGCAAGCGCTATGTGATCGACTCTACATTGGAAGAACTGGAAAAGGTGGTGAACCCAAAAGAATTTTTTCGTCTTAACCGCCAATTTATAGCACGCTTAAATTCGATCACCGATATTTTCAATCATTTTAACGGAAAGTTAAAAATCAAACTGGCGCCTGCTGTCACGGAAGAAATTTACGTTAGCAGGGAGCGTGCTCCCAGGTTTCGTTCATGGTTGGACGGAGAATGAACCGTTCAAATTAAATGCCTGTAAACATCAGTTCTCTTTTTCTGAGAAGTATAATAGAAAGTGTATTTCATCTGTGCTATGATTCGGTTCCAGCCGGAGAAAATGTTTTTTAGGGTCGAAAAATTTTCCCAAGATTTCAAGCCGGTCTTTCTCCGGCTCACTAGGGTTGCGAAAGGCGGCAAGCTTAAAGCGATCAAACTCAGTATTATTTTCTTTGCTCAATATTTTGATAGTAGCGCCAAGATTACTTTCCAGGTTTCCCAGGATAAGCGCACCGGTTATTGCAATGGACCTGGCAGAAGTGTAATCGTATAGTTCGTATTTGCCTGCATCTGTGATTCTGAGCGGCTCAGGCATAAATGTTGGTTCTATCATAAAGAAAGTTAAAACGATAAAGTTATATTAAAACGCATCTACATATAATCTCATATAATCCGGCAGATCAGGCGGGCGTTGGGCAGAAATAATATGCCGGTCGGCGATGGCCGGTACGTCTATCCACACAGAACCAGCATTGATCATATCGTCTTTGATACCAGGAGTGCTTGTGACCTTGAAACCTTTTAGGATTCCCGCAGAGATCAGTACCCAGCCAGCATGGCAAATATGTCCGATCGGTTTCTGCGCCTGATGTGCGTGGCGTACAATTTCCAACACTTTGGGAAACCTGCGAATTTTATCCGGAGCCCATCCACCTGGCACGAGCAAGCCGTCGTAGTCAGACGGATCCACTTCATCCCAGCTCAGCTCTGCTAAGGCAGGCACACCGTATTTGCCAATATATTTTTCTCCTTTTGTTTCTCCCGCCAATACAACTATAGCGCCTTCTTCGCGACAGCGGTAAATGGGATACCACAATTCAAGGTCTTCAAATTCGTGGTGCACGAACGAAAGGATTTTTTTGTCTTTTAATTTCATAGTGAATGTTTGTTATTCTATACAACATAGGATGCCAGATTCCGGATACCAGATAAAAATAAAATAGAAGATATATAATACGAATGTACAGAATGAGCGTTTTAAACTAAAACAAAGTATTCTAGAATAGGTTTTAAACCAGAGTGGAAAATGTAACAATTATCTGGCATCCGGAATCTGGGATCCGGTATCTTCTTTCTCCACACTCTATTTTTTAATCTGGCAAAGACGTGTAACTTTGTAATACTGATTATTATGGCAGAAAATACATACAAAAAGCCTAAAAACACCCCCGAGAAAAAAAACAGAAGGAAGGGAGAACCGGTAGAGGAAGTTAAAGAGCCTAGAAAACCGCTTTTCAGCATTCGATTTGTGAAGGATAGAAGATTCCAGCTAGTAGCAGGATTCTTCGTGCTGATCTTTTCGCTCTGCATGACGCTCTCTTTCGTGTCTTACCTTTTCACAGGCACTGAAGACCAAAGCGTGGTAGAAGCCTTTTTCGGCACCACCATCCTTGATTCAGGAAAAGAGGCACAAAACATGTTGGGACTCACCGGCGCTATCCTGGCCTATTTCTTTATTTTCAAATGGTTTGGTCTTGCCTCGTTTTTATTTATTCCAATCGTATTCCTCTTCGGTTTCCGCATTGTCTTTGAAAGAGACTTGATCAACCTGCCGGTCACAATTAAAACAAATGCTTTTTTTATTCTCTGGACTAGTTTTGCACTTGGTTATATCGTACTAAAAACAGAAGGCGAAGCCAACCTGTCTTTCCTAAGCGGAGGCGTTGGATACGTAATGGCAGAGTTCTCAGACGCACTTATCGGCTGGGCCACGCCTTTACTGATCATCCTGTTGGGAATCGCTTTTGTGATCTTTTTCTTCAACATCACCACCTTCAACATTACTCCTGACGTAAAGGATGCCGAAACTATTCTTCCAAAAGGTAGAAAGGTGCCGGTGCTTGCAGAAGAAGAGGAAACAGAAGAAACAGAAGAGGAAGAAACTACAGAAGAGGAAGAAGAAGAGGAGGAAGAACAAGAAGAAGAGGCTGAAGATGCAACCCAGGAATGGGAAGTAAAAGTAGTTGACAAGGAAAATAAAAAACCAGTTAAAAAAGATCTGGAACTGGTGATCGAAGAAATGCCGGAAGAAGAATTGATCACGGTAGCCAAAACACCAGAGCCGGTTTCGGATGTAAATACAATTGTGGTAGACGATAAATTCGTAGAGCCCAACGAAGAAGATATTGAAAAGAATTTTGAAGGCCCACTGGAAAACTACGATCCTACACTCGATCTTCCGCACTACAAATATCCTACACTCGATCTGCTCAACGAATACGATGTGGGTAAAACAGCTACAGTAACCAAAGAAGAACTTGAAGCAAACAAAGACCGGATCGTAGACACGCTTAAAAATTACAGCATTGGCATCTCCAGCATCAAAGCTACGATTGGTCCTACCGTTACGCTTTACGAAATCGTACCCGATGCAGGTGTACGGATCTCGAAGATCAAAAGCCTGGAAGACGATATTGCGCTAAGTCTTTCTGCGCTTGGCATCCGTATCATTGCGCCAATGCCTGGAAAAGGAACGATCGGGATTGAAGTACCTAATAAAAATAAAGAAATGGTGAGTGCACGTTCGGTGTTCTCTACCGAAAAATTCATTTCTTCCGACCGCGATCTTCCAGTAGTATTTGGAAAAACAATCTCCAACGAGATCTTCATCATCGACCTGGCAAAAATGCCTCACTTGCTCATGGCAGGTGCCACAGGAATGGGAAAATCAGTCGGCTTGAATATTTTGCTTGCTTCTTTATTATATAAGAAACATCCTTCCCAATTAAAGTTTGTACTCGTAGACCCGAAGAAAGTTGAACTTTCTATATACAATACGATCGAGCGCCACTTCCTGGCCAAATTGCCGGATACAGAAGAAGCTATCATTACCGATACAAAAAAAGTGGTGCATACGCTCAACTCGCTTTGCGTAGAAATGGATGCCCGCTACGATCTGTTGAAGGAAGCAGGTTGCAGAAATTTAAAAGAGTATAATAAAAAATTTATTGAGCGTAGGCTGAATCCCAACAACGGCCACCGCTTCATGCCCTACATCGTACTCGTGATCGACGAGTTGGCAGACTTGATGATGACTGCAGGCAAGGAAGTGGAAACACCGATCGCCCGTCTTGCCCAACTGGCGCGTGCTATCGGCATTCACCTTGTAGTGGCTACCCAGCGTCCTTCTGTAAACGTGATCACCGGTATCATCAAAGCAAACTTCCCGGCGCGTTTATCATTTAAAGTAACTTCCAAAATAGATTCCCGCACCATTCTCGACGCCAGCGGCGCGGAGCAACTCATTGGTCAGGGAGATATGCTTTTTTCTCAAGGCTCTGATGTGATCCGTCTTCAATGTGCATTTGTAGACACGCCGGAAGTAGATCGTATCTGCGAATTTATCGGCGGACAAAAAGGTTATTCCACCGCTTACCATCTGCCAGAGTTCAGCGATGCAGATATGGAAGACAATCAGAAAAGCGAAGACTTTAATTTTGCAGACCGCGACAAACTATTTGACGATGCAGCGCGTTTAATTGTGAGTACTCAGCAAGGAAGTACCTCTCTCATTCAACGAAGAATGAAGCTGGGATACAACCGCGCAGGAAGGCTCATCGACCAGCTGGAAGCAGCGGGCATTGTAGGGCCTTTCGAAGGAAGCAAAGCCAGAGAAGTGCTGGTGAAAGATGAAATGAGTTTGGAACAGTTATTGTCTGAGTTGGCAAGGAGCTGATAAAACGTCAAAGTAAGAATCAGGTAAGTTTCTAAGAGTTATCTCCCAATTATTCATATCCTCGTTTTTTATCTTTGCGTATACTGTATCTGTCTATAAATTAAAACATTATAATATAAAAAATACAAATGAAAAGGGTAATAATTCAAATGGTTTGTTTGATTATGATAGGATTCGCTGCAAAGGCGCAGAACGATCCTAAGGCACAGACCATTCTGGACGCGATGAGTAAGAAATATAAAGACATGTCTTCGTTCAAAGCAAAGTTCAGTTTTACATTGGAAAATGCTCAGGCAAATGTAAAAGAAACATCTGAAGGCGACATCGAGGTGAAAGGCGCCAAATTTCACCTGAAAATGGGAAACCAGGAAATCTACAACAACGGAACTACAGTATGGACTTATATGAAAGGAGAAAATGAAGTAAATATCTCCAACTATGAGCCGGAAGAAAACGAAGTAACGCCAACTAAAATTTATACGCTGTACAAACAAGGCTACAAGTACCATGTACTCGAAGAGAAAAAATACAATGGCGTAGCATACGATGTAGTGGAGCTCAATCCGGAAGACATCAAAAAAAGCAAATTCTTTAAAATTAAGATCGAAGTAAATAAAACAGATAAAAGTGTACGCAGCTGGAAGATCTATGAAAAGAATGGCAGCGTTTATACTTACATGATCAAATCTTTTACGCCTAATCTAAAACTGGAAGACACCTATTTTAATTTTGATAAATCAAAATACGCAGGTGTTGAAGTCGAAGATCTTCGATAATGAATAAACAAGAATTAGTAAGTCTGATCCGGCAAAAGAAGTCTTACCTCTGCGTAGGGCTTGACACCGACATCAAAAAGATCCCTTCTTTTTTACTGAAAGAAAAAGATCCTGTTTTTGAATTCAACAAAAGGATCATCGACGCTACGCATCACTATGCGGTGGCGTACAAACCAAACATAGCCTTCTATGAGGCGCTTGGCGCGCGGGGTTGGGAGAGTTTGGAAAAAACACTGGCTTATATTCCCAAAGATATTTTTACCATTGCCGATGCCAAGCGAGGTGATATAGGCAATACATCCGGTCTCTATGCGCGTGCGTTCTTCGAAAACATGAATTTCGACTCGATCACCGTGGCGCCTTATATGGGCGAAGATTCTGTAAGTCCTTTTCTTGAATTTAAAGACAAATGGGCAATCATTCTGGCCCTCACGTCCAATGCTGGAAGCAGAGATTTCCAAATATTGAAGACGGGTGAAGACCAGGAAGAATTATTTATTAAAGTACTGAAAGCCGCACGTCAGTGGGGAAACGATTCCAACATCATGTTTGTGGTAGGCGCTACCAAAGCAGAACTGTTTGCCACCATTCGTAAATATGCACCTGATCATTTTTTATTAGTACCGGGTGTAGGCGCGCAAGGCGGTGACCTTGGAGCTGTGTCGCAATACGGTATGAACAAAGACTGTGGTTTGTTAGTTAATTCATCTCGCGCTATTATTTATGCGTCTTCAGACGAATCATTTGCTCAAGCAGCCGCAAAAGAAGCCAAGAAGGTGCAGCAAGAGATGGAAGGATATCTGGAAAAATATGTCTGAACCAGGATTCGCAGAATTTAAGAATTAGCAAGATTTTTTTGCCGTTGTATGTGTCTTTGCAGCTTGATGAAGCAGCAAATGCATAACGACCAGATTTTTTAGAATAACTTTTTAAACTTTTAACTCTATACTTTTAATTTTTTCTTTTCATGAACGAATATTTCCTGCACTTCATCTGGGAGCATCAGTACTTCCATAAACAAGATTTGAAAAACAGTCAAGGCGAATCACTCACTGTTTTACATCCCGGCTATCGCAATACCGATCAGGGGCCCGATTTCTCGCATGCACGCTTGCTCATGCAACAGATAGAATGGCATGGCAATATCGAGATCCATTTGAAAGCTTCTGACTGGCATCTTCACAAACATAACGGTGACAAAAATTACGATACAATTTTACTTCACGTAGTATGGGAAAACGATTGCCAGATCAAAAGAGAAGATGAAACGATCATTCCGGTACTGGAGCTGAAAGGCCGCGTTGACCTGGATTTTATCGATAAATACAGAACTTTTATCAATTCTGGGATCCAGCTTCCTTGCCAATATTATTTAAAAGAAATTGATCCGGTATATGTCAACGAAATGTTTGTGCGTGTACTTGATGAACGCCTGGAAAGAAAAGGAAAAGAAGTACTAAACCTTTATGAAAAAAATCAGCACGACTGGGAAGAAACTTTTTGGCAGGTCTTTGTAGGGAATTTTGGATTCAAGATTAATAACGAAGCCTTTGCGATGCTTGGAAGAATTCTTCCTTTTAAAATTCTATTAAAACATTCAAACAATCAAAAACAGCTGGAGGCCTTGCTCTTCGGGCAGTCTGGTTTGCTGGAGGATGCGCCGGAAGAGGCTTATGTAATTGAATTGAAAAAAGAATATAAATTTCTTGCCCATAAATATTCGCTTGAGCAAACAAAGATGAGCAGCCATTGGTGGAAATTTCTTCGCACACGTCCGTATAATTTTCCTACCATCCGCCTGGCACAGCTAGCTGCGCTGTTGCAACAATGCGATTTACTCATAAATATTATTTACCGGAAAGACGATCTGAAAGAGTATCTGAGTTCACTTCAGGCAAAAGTCTCGCTGTATTGGCAGGAGCATTATCACTTCGGAGAAAAAATAAAAGGTGAAGTACCTAACTTTTCGGAGACCGCTGCTTACAATATTATTCTCAATGTAGTGATCCCTTTCAAGATCGCACGCTACCTGGCGGGGATCAGTGAACAATATCCGGAAGAAGTATATACGTTGCTCAGAAAGATTCCGTCTGAAGTCAACAAGCTTACCAAACAATGGAAAACTACTGGAGTTCCGTTGCAGAATGCCTTTGATTCGCAGGCCAGTATCGAACTTTATAATCAATACTGCTTAAAAAGAAAATGCCTATATTGCAGCATAGGCAATCGTATTATTAAAAACTAAAATCGTTATTCATTTATAATTTATCAATGTTAAAATTCCAAAGAACGATCTCCAAATTCCAATAAAGATTATCTTGAGCTTGATTTGGAATTTGTTTTTTGAAATTAAAAACGCGATTGTAACTGGATACTAATTAAAACTAAAAATGCAATTATTCCTGCAGCTCCTTCAGCTACCGGTGCTGGTTTTTCTCATTCAATATGTGCGCAAAAAGCATTCGGATCCTTTATTTACCAATACTTATTATTTTCTTGTTTCGTATAAAGTAACAGCGGGTTTTTTTATTACTATTATCTACTTCTATTATTATATCTGGGGCGACACACTATTATATGCGAGTGATCTGGCTCTCTTGAGCGATGCGTTTTATTACAATGTGGAGGATTATATTGATCTTGTATTGTATAACCAATTGCCTGGAGGATATGAAAATTACATGGCAACCTTCAGCGATTTGCGCGCTTACCTTTTTGTAAGGCTAGTGAGCCCGCTTTATCTTTTAACAGGAAGTAATTACTGGATACTGGTGATCTATCTGACTTTATTTTCCTTCGCAGGTTTCTGGAAATTATCAGATGTGCTAATCCGTTTTTATAAGTTGAATCCTTTGGCAGTTATGATCTCCTTCTTTTTGATGCCTTCAGTAGTTTTTTGGAGCTCAGGTGTCATGAAGGAAAGTCTGATCATGGGCATACTTACGTTTATCGTGAGCTTTGTATTGGAATTTGTAAATACGAGAAAAATAAAAATAGTTTCCTTAATTCTGTTACCCATTTTTTTATTCTTATTGCTACAGCTCAAATTTTATTGCTTTGCTATACTGGTCGCTGTTTTATTTCCTTATGCAATTGCAAAATGCTGGTCTCCTTTTTCAGGAAATACAGGAAGGATCATTTGGCTATTGATTTGTATTGTCGTAGGAGGAATGTTGGTTTCTTTTTCCCATCCATTATTGCACATTGATATTATAAGCGAGTCACTTTACTATAATTATCTCGCTACGCTCCAATTGTCTTACGGAAAAAATCTGTTTCTTTTTGAAGGCTTGTCCACCGAGGTTTCCAGCTTTATTCCATACATCCCCAAAGCGCTTTCTTTTGGGCTATTCGGTCCGTTTTTGTGGCAATGCAAAAAGCTCATTTCGCTTGCAAGCGGAATAGAAAATACGATCATTCTTACATTCTTTGCAGCGTTTATAATAAACGTTCTTAAGAATAGAAAAAAAATAAAGATCGGCATCGAAGAAGTAAGCCTCATTTTGTATGTCACAGTACTGGCTTTATGTATGACCTTTGCTTCGCCCAACTGGGGTTCGCTGGTGCGTTATAAAGTAGTGTATATGCCTTTTTTTATATTGCTTCTTTTAAATTATAATCCCTTGCTCCTTCAGTGGACAGAACGCTCAACCTTATTGAAACGCCTGAGTAAAAAAGAATAGATCTTTTCCCAGTCCACAAAAAATATATATACCCACCACCATGGATTCAATGGATAACCGATGCCCATTACTACCAGGGTGCCTGTATGGAAGCAGATCCCTGCCAACAACCAAAGCCAGGAATAACGCGGGAAAAAGAGTATCAATACAAAAGTCACTTGAAACACTAAAGTAAACACGCTTATAAAAACACAAAGCAAATCGTTTTGTGCAATCAAGTCCGACCAATGAGTAGGATGCAGTGATAAATATCCTTTTAGGGTATTCGCTTCCATCCAGGAAAATTTTGAGATCAACAATTTTTCCAATCCACTCAAAAAATAAATCATCACAATTGTAAAGCGGATCAATTGCAATGACCAGGAATTAAAATGATCGCCATTTTTCTTTTGCTCGTCAAATAGAAAAGGAAGCAATAAAAATGCATAGGTGAATGTAGCATAGCTATGGTCAAGTTTTTCAAAACTAAAAACCCAACATTGTACAAGAAAAAAAATGCAAAGGCTAAACGCTGAAAAAAGAACGATCCTGATTCGAAGAAGTATAAGAATATTGATCAAAAGCCAACAACAAGCCAGTATCCAAACAACTATTTCATTTGGAAAAGGAATATGCAACAATCGAAGCCAGAGGATAGGTTTGTAGAATATGCTTATAGGCTGCAGTACAAGCAGGTCGTGGCAAAGCTCATAGGAGAGAAAGATCAAATAGGAAAAGAATAACCAGCGGAGTGTATTTATGTTGAAGGAAGAAGTAGAAGCATACCAAAAGCGATCAAACTTTTCGCGAAAGTGTATGCGTAGCTTATAAAATAAGGACATCGCTATCAGCACATAATAAACAAGCGTTGCGCGTAGTACTACCTGGTCGGCTTTGCTGAGAAAGAAAGACAGGTCAAAACGATGTTTTTCAATTTCGAAACGGGGGTATAAAGTATTTAAAAGGAATTTTGTAAAAATATCAGCACCTCCTTCGTAAGCTTTTTGGATCGCTTCGCGGAGGTACAGCCAATGAAAGAGCAGCCCGCAGAGCGGGAGAAGAAGCAGGACGCAGTAAAACAATGATTTCTTCTTATTCATCGAGCGAACGTATGTACATATAAAGTATCGGTTTTGCCGTTGTCTTGCTTCACTAGGTGCAGCAGTTCTACGGCAGAAGTCTGCTGATCGCTGAGCTGTAGAAGTTTTTTTGAAAATAGTTCCGCTTCATTGCGGTAGAAATAATTCCGGCACAAATAATAAAAGGTATTCGGGTTTATGCCAATTCTTTCTGGATGCAAAAGATTTTTATTTCCTGTCGCATCAAGCTGGTAGATTACAAATTTTTCCGTTTGTACGGATCGCGTAATTGGCTCGGCAAACATTCCGAAGCGCATGAAAGGAAAAATATCCGTGATCAATACAAACGGCACCAGCAGCCCGGCACAAAGGATTATTGTCATAATATTTTTTTTATTCCTGTTCATTTCAATAAATTCGTAAACTATGAAGCACTTCAAACGGATAGAACTATTAAAGATACTAATAGTTGCGGTAAAAACATTTTTTGTGCTATTCTTCTTGTGTATACTGTTAATTCTTTTTGTTCAGATTTTTTATTCCTACGAAAGGATCTGTTTTCAGTTGCTTTCCTTTTATGGAAAAACGGAAAAACTGGAAATTTTCAAAACTCTATACCTGACACCAAAGCGGCATGAGATTCTTAAATCCATTGTAGTAATAGCAGGTTGTTTTCTAATATTCATCCTTTTTAAATTAAATAAAATTGCGTTGGAAGTTGCCCGTCATTTTTTTTATTTTTTGCGATCATTAATTTTTTTTATCGTTGATCTTACAAAAGACTTTCGTTTACTATCAGGCACACTAAAATGGTTCACTGTCGCAATGCTTTTATTATTGGGCGGGTTAAAATATTTTTTTATCGACCGCTACTATTTTCATATTGATGAAATTTTTTCTTATCTGTTTTTTGTAAAAAAAGGTTTCTGGGTGATTGTAAGCTACTATCCCGGGCCAAACAATCATATACTATATTCACTGCTCGTTTACTTTCTCCAGCCATTCTTCTCAGATCCTTATTACCTAATGAAGGTACCTACACTACTGTTAAGCTTAGTGGCTTCTACCGTGTTTTTTCTTTTCCTGCTCCGTTATACAAATTTTCATCTCGCCTTGCTTTGCACATTCCTGTTTTCCTGCGCTCCGCGGTTTTTCTATTATTCGCTGTTTGGCCGTGGATATGTACTAATGACGTTGTTTGTAGTGCTTTCATTTTTTATGGTTTTAAAGATCCTGGAAGGGAACCATAAAAAGTATCCATGGCATATGTATACCGTCTTTAGCATTTTTGGTTTTTATTCGATGATCATTTATGTATACCCCTACATTTCTTTTTCTATGGCAATTTTAGCTTGGGGCATTTATTGCAAAAACTGGAAATTTCTAAAACGGTTTTTCTATTACAATGTCCTGGTCTTCGTTTCGGTGCTTACACTTTATACGCCATTGCTGCTCATTAGCGGCCTATCTTCTTTGATTAGCAATCCATGGATCATCCGTTTGCCATGGCATGAGTTTATTCAAAATTTTCCTTCGTTGATAGAAGGGATATTCGGCTATATTCTTAGCCTCGAACAAGGGGCATTCTGGGTAGGATTATTGCTCTTGCTTAGCGCTACATTTATACTAATACAAAAACAACAATATTCTTGGTTGCTGTTAATTGCTTCCATGTTCGTCTCACCTTTGTTAGTATTGCTGGTGCAGCGTGTACAGCCTTTCGACCGGGTGTGGACATACCTGATCTTTCCGCTTAGTCTTTGTTTATGGCAGGTCCTTGATTTTATTTTTTCATCGATCCGTTCTGCGTTGCTCAAAAATATAATCTTGCTCTCACTTTGTGCAATGACAATCGTATCGGCCTTTTTTTATTTTTATGAAGATACCCGATACGGCCACCAGATCTACGACGAAGTAGGAAGGATTTGTAAATACGTAGTGAAAGAAAATAGCGGAGAGGTATTTACAAACGAAGACGTCTACAATATATACCTCCGCTACGAAGCCTCCAGAGCAGGCAGAACGTTGGTACCGGAAATGTCTATGGAAACCGCCGACAAACAATTTTCTTATGTATTACTAACACCATATTCGTCTTTTCCTGTTTCATTGGACAGAAAAAGATATATGCTGAAAGAGCAAAATGAATATATCAGAGTATACAAGATCAAGGAATGAACCTGGTTTAAAAATAAAGAATTATGGAGTTCCCTCTTGAATATTAATACTTATTTGAGATACCAGATGCCAGATACCGGATAAATGCGAGAGTAATTTAATGACATTGTCTTTTAGTTTATTTGTAAAACAGGAGTGTTTTTATCTAAACTATCTGGTATCTGGTATCTTGCATCAATTATTAATCTTATACTTAAAAGGGGAATTCTAAAGAATTATATTTTGTATATTAAACAGGAAAATATTTTACTTTTCTTGAAGAAATTTAAATTTCGAAAATTATTTAATTCTGAAATCCTGATATGAAGTACGTAAACTATAAAGTAGAAAACCGGATTGGTTATATCACGCTCAACAGACCGGAGAAGCGCAATGCGCTGAATCATCATTTCGTAACGGATCTGAAAAAAGCATTCATGGAAGCAGAAGCAGATCCTGCAGTAAAAGTAGTAGTGCTAAAAGCAGAAGGAGATTCTTTTTGCGCAGGCGCGGATCTTGAGTATTTACAGTCTTTGCAAAAATATACGTTCGAAGAAAATCTCAAAGATTCCACACACCTGATGGAGCTTTTTAAAATTGTATATCAGCTGAAAAAAATCGTCATTGCCCAAGTACAGGGACACGCGCTGGCAGGAGGTTGTGGCTTGGTATCGGTTTGTGATTTTTCATTCAGCGTACCGGATGCCAATTATGGTTACACAGAATCGCGGATCGGTTTTGTACCTGCCATTGTGATGGTTTTTTTATTGCGAAAAATAGGAGAGGGAAGAGCCAAAGAATTACTTCTCACCGGAACGCCTATCACCGCCAAAGACGCGCAGGATTTCGGGATCGTCAATTGGATCGTAAAAGAAGAAGAGTTGGAAAATGCAGTACAGGAATTTGCGCAAAAACTCTGTGTAAATAATTCAGGTACTTCCATGGAACTCACCAAGCAAATGATCGGCGAGGTACAATCCATGCCGCTGGAAGAAGCGCTGCGCTATGCCTGCAAGAAAAACGCAGAAGCAAGAGACTCGGAAGATTGTAAGAAAGGAATTGAAGCGTTCCTCAGTAAACAGAAACTACAGTGGTAAACAGGATGCCAGATACCAGATGTTTTTATTTAAACTATCTGGCATCCGGTATCTTTTTAATCAAGCTTCTTAGGATACTCAAACCACTGCATTTTTCCTGTGTTTTGCGATACAAGTTTCCAGGAATCAAATTCAAAATTGATACATACTGCCCCGGAGGTGGGAATGTTGCCGATCGCTTCTTTCGTGAGGTATTCGGCAAGGTAAGTATGAGTAGGGTTGTGTCCGAAAATAATGATGCAGTTTTTAGAATCGTCTAAATTGTTTATCACCGCTAGCAAGCTTCGCACCGAAGCTTCGTAAATTTCCGGATCGTACACTATATTATCTATATCATAACCCAATTGTTCGGAAACGTATTCCGCAGTTGTTTTGGCTCGTACAGCTGGACTGGAGATCACAAGGTCAGGTTTTACACCCATTTCATGCAATCTTCTTCCCATACGAGGGGCGTCGCCGAGGCCTCTGTTATTTAAGGTCCGGTCAAAATCTTTCTGACCTGCGATCGACCAGTCTGATTTTGCGTGCCGCATGAAAATGAGCGTTTTTGACATTTTTTATTTTATTTTATTGATTGAAACACAAATATATAGGAATGAGTTGAACAATTTTCAAACTATTAAACTATAAATTACCTACATTTGCGTTTTGTATAGAAATAATATTCATCTTTGGAAAGGCGTTTTCCAAATAAATTGATACTCAGATATGTCAAAGAATCTTGTGATCGTCGAGTCTCCGGCCAAAGCCAAAACAATAGAAGGATACCTTGGGGCAGATTTTACCGTAAAATCGAGCTACGGGCATGTGCGCGACCTTGGCAAAGGAGACGGAGCAATCGACATCGAGCATGGGTTTAAACCCAAATATGAAATTTCGGAAGACAAACGAGACGTCATCAACGAGCTTAAAAAAATTTCCAGCAAAGCACAAATTGTATGGCTTGCGACCGACTCCGACCGTGAGGGAGAAGCTATTTCATGGCATTTAAAAGAAGTGTTGGAGCTTGCCGAAGCTAAAACCAAAAGAATCGTCTTCACCGAAATCACTAAAAAAGCGATCCTCGAAGCAATTACTAAACCTCGTACTATCGACATTGATCTTGTAAACGCACAGCAGGCACGCCGTATCCTGGATCGCCTGGTGGGTTTTGAGATCTCTCCGGTATTATGGAAAAAAATCAAAACAGGTCTCTCTGCCGGCCGGGTACAGTCAGTGGCTGTAAGGCTTATCGTAGAGCGCGAGCGTGAGATCGAACAATTCAACGCTACTTCTTCTTATAAGGTAACGGCAAGATTTGAAGTAGGGAAAGGAAAAATCCTTACAGCAGAGCTTGGCAAAAATTTTAATACAGAAAAAGAAGCCTACGACTTTTTGCAAAATTGTTTGGGCGCAGATTTTTCTGTAAAAAATCTTGAGAAAAAACCAGCCAAAAAATCTCCTGCACCTCCATTTACTACATCTACCTTGCAACAGGAAGCCAGCCGCAAGCTTAGCTTCTCTGTAGCGCAGACAATGACCGTGGCGCAGCGTTTGTACGAAGCAGGAAAGATCTCTTATATGAGAACTGACTCGGTAAACCTTTCCGACGATGCCATCGCTTCCGCGAAAAATGCGATCACTAAATCTTTTGGCGACGAATATTTCCAGGTTAGAAAGTATAAAAATAAAAACGAATCTGCCCAGGAGGCACACGAAGCGATCCGTCCTACCGATTTCTCTGTACAGGAAGCCAGTGGCGACCGCAACGAGCAACGTTTGTACGAGCTCATCTGGAAACGCGCCATCGCTTCTCAAATGGCAGAAGCGCAGATCGAAAGAACCATCGCCACTATTGGCATCTCTACCGTACCACAAACACTGACCGCTACAGGTGAAGTGATCAAGTTTGACGGATTTCTAAAAGTATATATAGAGTCTACCGACGAAGAATCGGAGGGCGATGAAGATACTAAAGGAATGTTACCTCCATTGGAAATAGGACAAGCTCTTCAGCTCAACGAGATGAAAGCTGCCGAGCGTTATAGCCGTCCTGCTCCAAGATATACGGAAGCAAGTTTGGTAAAAAAACTGGAAGAGCTTGGCATTGGCCGCCCTTCTACGTATGCACCTACTATTTCTACTATTCAGAAAAGAGGATACATCGAAAAAGAAAATCGCGAAGGGAAAGAGCGCAAGTTGAAAGAAATTATCCTTGCGGCAAATAAGATCAATACCATTACAACCAGCGAGATCACTGGCGCGGAGAAAGCAAAACTTTTCCCAACCGATCTTGCCATGATCGTAACCGATTTCCTTGTTCAATATTTCCCAACCATCACCGATTATTCTTTCACGGCCAACGTAGAAAAGGAATTTGACGAAATAGCCGAAGGAAAAAAGAAATGGGAAAAAATGCTCGATGAGTTTTATAGCCCTTTCCATAAAACAGTACTAAGCACCGAGCAGATCGAACGTTCTTCTGTGTCGAGCTCTCGTGATCTTGGCGTGCATCCGCAGACCGGAGAAAAGATCATCGCTCGCCTGGGCCGTTATGGCCCGATCGTGCAAGTGGGAGAAGCTGACGAAGAGACTGGTAAAAAGCCACAATTCGCAAGCCTTCGCAAAGGACAGTTTATCGAAAACATCACACTCGAAGATGCGCTCGAACTTTTCAAACTTCCAAGAGAAGCAGGAGAGTACGAAGGCAAAGTAATGAAAGTAGCAATCGGAAGATTCGGCCCTTATATTTTGCACGACAGTAAATTCTATTCCATCGGTAAAGAAGATGATCCTCTACAAGTGACCGAGCAACGTTGCATCGAGATCATCGAGGCCAAGCGTAAAGCGGAAGCAGAAAAGCTGATCAAAGAATTTCCGGAAAATGCCGATGTAAAAGTCTTGAACGGTCGTTGGGGACCATACATTGTAGCAGGAAATAAAAACGTAAAAATTCCAAAAGGAAAAGATCCAAAATCATTGACCTTACAGGAATGTCTGGAACTAGCTGAAAATGCTCCGGAGAAAAAAGGAAGATTTGCAAAGAAAACAGTAGAGAAAAAAGCGCCTGCTAAAAAAACAGCTACGAAAAAAACCACGACCAAAAAGCTGGATAGCGGAGAGAAAAAAACCGTTAAAAAAGCAGCCTCCGCTAAGGCGAAGACCTCGCCTGCAAAGCCGGCAGTCACAGTAAAAAAAGCGAAGACCACGGCTGCGAAAGCACAGGCTGATAAAAATAAAAAGTAAAAAACAGAGTACACAGACGGGGAGCAAAGAAGAGCAGAATATATTCTTATCTTCTTTGCTTTTTTTATTCAATTAGCTAAAAAAACTCTCTTGCATCCTTTGCTTTTAAATTTTTAGTAAATAAAGATATTATGAAGGGAAAAATTGTAGTGCTTTCCGGCGCTGGAATTAGTGCGGAAAGCGGACTTGCCACCTTTCGCGATGCAGGCGGTTTGTGGGAAGGACATAAAATAGAAGACGTAGCCACTCCTGAAGCATGGCGCCGGAATAAAGAACTCGTGTTGGACTTTTATAACCAACGTCGCAAAGCCGCTCTGAATGCTCAACCAAATGCAGGACACCTCGCACTTGCAGCGCTCGAGAAAAAATACGAAGTAGTGATCCTCACTCAAAACGTAGACAACCTTCACGAAAAAGCAGGCTCTTCCAACATTGTACACTTACACGGGGAATTATTTAAAAGCCGCAGTACGCAGGACGAGCATCTTGTCTATGAGATAGAAGGATGGGAGTTGAAACTCGGCGATAAATGCGAAAAAGGATCGCAACTTCGTCCGCATATCGTATGGTTTGGTGAGGCCGTACCTATGATGGACAGAGCGATCAAAGAAGTAATGCAAGCGGATATTTTTATTGTAGTAGGAACTTCACTCCAGGTATATCCGGTAGCCGGATTGATCTCTTATGTGCCGGAGACAAGTATAAAATATATTGTAGATCCCAATCTACCCGAACTCTCTTATTATCCTAATTTAGTATTCATCCGTGAGAAGGCTGCGCAAGGACTTCCAGAGCTATGTGAAAAATTATTATCGTAAATATGAATACTCTCTCTCTAAACCGAAATTCGATCTTTGTATCAACACTGATCTTAGTATATGTTGCTTTCTTTCTTTGGTTCTTCAACCATCCGTATAAAGAAATAGGCTGGGGTGATTATTATGCATGGCTGAATATCGCAGAAAAATATGCCGACGGACATTTCAAAGAAGCCCTGAACGCTTACTGGTCGCCGCTTACGATTTGGTGCATGATTCCTCTTTTAAAATTATTTCCATACAAAGAGATCTGGATCATTAATTTTTTCGCCGGATTGGTATTAATTCGTCTTTCCTTTGTTATCGCCCGTCAATGCTCGCTTACAGGATTTGTGAAATATTTGTTTATACTAGGGATGTATATATTTGCGCTCAGTTTTCAATTGTTGTACAACGATGCTGCAGATTTTCTTTCCGCTGTTTGCCTGATTGGATACATCACGGTTATATCAGACGATAAACTTCGCGATAAGCGAAATTATTTTTGGACCTGTATTTTAGTGGCGGCGCTTTGTATGTTTGGCAAACTCTTCTACATCTATTTTATATTGGCACATCTTGTTCTGTTACTGGCGTATCGAATCGCGATCAGAAAAAGATCACAGAAGCCCGATCATTCGATCGCAAACATTCTTCGTGTTTTTGCAGGAGTGCTGCTGTTAGTAAGTGTGTGGGGTTCGTTGCTAAATTGGAAGTACGGACATTTTATGCTGAGCTCCTCCGGCCGTTTCAATTTCACGATCATGACACCAGGAGGACTTACCGGCGAATTCGAAACATCGCATGGATTGGTTTCGCCGCCTGATCAGTATTCTTATTTCCCTTGGGTAGATCCTACTTACTATATGCCGCCGGAGCGACGGGCTTTTAAAGATCGCACTTCTTTCCAATATCAATTAGGAATTTACATTTACAATTTCAAGATCTTCCAATATCTCTTTTCCTATTTTTCATACTTCAAGATGGCAATCTTGCTTTTGATCATTCCGGCATTGTTGTTAAAAAATAATGCTTTGAAAGAAAAAGTAGTGCTCTATTTTATTTCAGCGCTTATGATCATGGGTGGATATTTTCTAATCTTTCTCGAAGAGCGCTATATGATTGGAGTGCACATACTCTTTTTTATGTTTACGTATCTTACGGTCACGGGTTTTTTGAAAGAAAAAAACATAACCATGAAGCACCCTCTTCTGTTGTCGGTTGCTTCTATTGTTGTTGTGATCGCCTTTTGCAAGATCGCAAATCTTACGGCTGATGATTGGAAACGCAGAGATTGGAATCATATGGAAAAACTTTTCCGCTTTGAAAAAGCGCTGACACAGCTAACTTTCTTAAAAAACGGACGTATTGCGTATACCAATATTCAGGGAGAAGTAGGAGCAGCGGTATACTATGAATTATTTCGCAAGCTGGGATGCCACCATTATGGAGGCTTCCGGAAGATGAGCACACCGGAAGAGCAATATGCGGAATTGAAAAAGTATGAGATTGATTATTATTTTTATTTAGGCTGTTTTAAAGAAAGTAAAGTCAAGGCTTGCGACGATAGCAATTTGCCGTTCTATTTAAAAGATAAAAAACTACTCTACACCAATCCAGAATTTGGGATCAGGATCTATGGGATGAAACCATATTAAAAAGCATGCTGGATAAAATAATTTATAATCCAGCATCTGATATCATTTTTAATTATTGACCAATCCTGTCTCATCAATCACCGTGCTTTCCTGGTATACTTCGTAATCAGTATTTACCTCCCAGAGATCGTGCTGTGCTTCGCCTGCGATGATCTCGCTTGCCATAAGTCCCATTAAGATGGAATGATCTTGGTTGTTATATTTAAATGATCCGTAACGGCCAATGGGGTAGAGGTTTTTAATGGTTTTCAGATAAGCTACGATCGGTTTCAATATTTCACTATAGCCGATCCTGTATACAGGATAACATTTAGGAATTCTATATACAAACGCATCGGTGATGGTTTCTTTTTTAGCTAAGGTAGTTTGCACGAGTTCTTTTTTAGCAAGCTCGATGTATTGTTCATCGGTCCACTTCCAGAAATCATCTTCGTCGTTGCACCAATATTCCAGGGCGAGTACGGTGAAATTTTCTTTGCCATACAATTCTGGGATCCAGTTGCGGAAGTTGGTGATCCGGCCGAGCTTAAGCTCTGGAGAGTGCACATAGAGCCAGTTGTCGGGGAAGAGGCCAGTTGCTTCTACTTTTAGGTAAACGATTACTGTATTTCTAAAACTAAGTTTTTTTGAAAGTGTTTTAATATCTTCCGGTACACCGGGAATATTGTCGACCAATCTGGTGAGTGGCATACTGGAGATCACCGCATCGTAAGCCTCTTCGAGCCCGTCCTGCAGGCGGATGCCTTTGATCTGTCCGTTTTCTACCAAACAGGCTTGGATGGGAGTATTGTAAAATATTTTGTTCTCAGAATTGTTGGCTACAATTTTTTCCGCCATACGGTCGTATACCATGCCTGTACCCTGAATGGGGTAAGCGAATTGGTCGACGAGTGTTTTGTGTTTGCTTTTTGTTTTAAAAATATTCAGCCCATTAATGATTACCTCGGAGAGAGAAAGTTTTTTGATCCGTTGAGCAGCAAAATCAGAATCCAATTCTTTACAATTGATGCCCCATAATTTTTCGCTATAGGTTTTGAAGAAAAGCGTATAAAGTTTTTTCCCGAATCTTCCTTTCACCCATGATTCAAAACTGTTATCCGGTTTGGTAGGTTTGATCTTCTCTTGTACATAACTGATGAGGGAAGCAGCGGCTTCCAGGAAGCCTATTTTCAGCAACGCATCCAGCGGTTTGATAGGATAGAAGAAAAATTTCTTTCGGTAGTAAATCCGTGTAGTCCGGTTTACCATTTTGTAATCTTTGCCTACTACTTCGAGCCATAATTTGTTTACGCGTTTGTCGTAAGAAAAAAAGCGGTGTGGACCAATGTCAGCGTTGGTATTCCATAAACGAATGGTTCTGCACATTCCACCTGCTTTATTGCTTGCTTCGTAGACGTGAATGGTATATTGCGGGCCTTTTTTAGATAATTCGTATCCGGCGGTCAATCCTGCTGGTCCTGCACCAATGATGGCTATCTTCATGAAGAGAAATTACTGAATAATGGATTATAAAAATAATGTAAATTCCTCATAATGTAAGAGGTTTAAAGTTCAAAGTTTAATAAGTTGAAACTTTCGCTAACGAAAAATTTTATACTTAAAAAAAAGAACGGGCAGTTTCAATTCTGAAACTGCCCGTTGAATGAATGGAAATCTTAAGAATTACTTAGAGATTTTTTTGCTAAGATCAGCACCTGCTTTGAATTTAACTACTTTCTTAGCTTTGATCTTGATAGCTTTACCAGTTTGTGGGTTACGGCCATTTCTAGCAGCTCTTTGAGCAACTTTGAAAGTACCAAAACCGATCAATACTAGTGAATCACCTTTTTTCAGAGTTTTAGTAGTAGCGCTGATGAATGCGTCAAGAGCTCTTTTTGCATCTGCTTTAGTCAAACTTGCTTCAGCTGCAATAGAATCGATTAATTCTGCTTTGTTCATGTTTTTGAAGGTTTAGCTTTTTGTTAAATTATTATAATCAAAATTATATGAATTCTCATAATCCACAATAGTTTCAACAGGAAATTTTCTGGGATGTGGATAAAATATGACCTCCAGAGGCTCGACCCTTTGGAAACCGCACCAGTTAAGGCTTCTGTAAATATGAGAAAAGTGAAATAATTAACGTGGTCACTTTTACTGATAATAGAGTTGTTCACATTGTTTTGTATCCCTTTATTCATAGGGGTTTCAGCATGTCTTAATACATTATACGCCTGTCTATGACAGCTGTACCCAGCGCCTGTAGCGGACTTTGATAAATGCTATAAATGTGGATAACCATGTAGGCTTTGTCAGGAAAGGGATTCAGAAGAAATATTTTTTCGAAAAATGCTGGAAGCTTTAATTTACAAGGCAACCACCGCCTAAGCATATTTGTTCATCCTCTATGTATTGAACAATGGCATCTATATCTTTATCAGAAAAGCTAGGGAAAGCTGTCATTTGGGTATTGTTGTGTTGCTTGTAGAGCGCCATGGCATAAGGATCTTTTTTCACTTCGATCATCCGCATCGGATTTCTCACAAAATTCCGGATCCATTTCATATTTCTGCGTTTGGAAATATCTTTCAGCGCCGGACCAACTTTTACTTTATGGATCGCATGACAGGCAGTGCAGTTGCTTTCAAATAATTCTTTGCCTTTTACTACTAACAAAGGTTTCTTGATCTTCTCCTGTGGTGATGCCGGTTCTTTGCTATAATCCATGGATTTCACGCCACATCCAGGCATTTCGGCAAAATGATCGCTGATAAAATAAAAACTCGTGAGAAATAATAAGAGAGAAAAAATCACAAGGATCTTGCTGAACATATAGAGCTCTTCAAAATATTTCATAGCAGGAGGGATTGTATATATAAAATAAAAAAGCCCCGATCAAATCGGGGCTTTTTTTATTACATTTTTTCAAGCTTCTTTTTCTGAATCTTGAGTGTCAGTGTATCACTTGTGCCATCATGGTCGGCGAGGATCGTGTCGCCTTCGGCCAGTTCGCCTTTGAGGATCTCTTCGGCTACCTGGTCTTCCAGGTACTTCTGGATCGCTCTGTTCAGCGGTCTTGCACCGTAGCTTGGATCGTATCCTTTTTCCGCCAGGAAGTCTTTCGCTTTCTCGGTCAGCTCCACATGGTAGCCAAGCACTTCGATCCTCTTGAATACATTTTTCAATGTGATATCGATGATTCTATGAATATCGGCTCTTTCCAGAGAGTTGAACACGATCACGTCGTCCAATCTATTCAGGAATTCAGGAGAGAATGTTTTTCTCAAAGCGCTCTGGATCGTACCTTTCATGATGTCGTCGACATTGTCTTTGCGGGTTTTAGTCGCAAAACCGATACCGGTACCGAAATCTTTCAAGTCACGTGCTCCAATGTTGGAAGTCATGATGATGATGGTATTTCTGAAGTCTACTCTTCTTCCCAGACCATCGGTCAGGATACCATCGTCAAGAACCTGAAGCAGGATATTGTATACATCAGGGTGCGCTTTTTCGATCTCATCCAGCAACACTACGCTATATGGTTTTCTGCGGATCTTCTCGGTCAGCTGGCCACCTTCTTCGTATCCTACATAGCCTGGAGGCGCTCCCACCAGACGGGATACGGAGAATTTCTCCATGTATTCACTCATGTCTATTCTTACCAATGCATCTTCTTTGTCGAAGAGATAAGTAGCAAGCGCTTTTGCAAGCTCTGTTTTACCAACCCCTGTAGGACCAAGGAAGATGAAAGAACCGATCGGCTTTTTAGGATCTTTCAAACCTACTCTCGTACGTTGAATTGCTTTTACCAGTTTGGTAATCGCATCGTCCTGTCCGATCACACGGCTTTTCAGCTCGTTGCCCATGGTCAGAAGTTTCGCGCTTTCAGTTTGTGCTACTCTGCTTACAGGGATACCTGTCATCATAGCGATCACTTCGGCTACGTTTTCTTCTTTTACGCTGTAGCGTTTCTTTTTGGTCTCTTCTTCCCATCTCAGCTTAGCGTTGTCCAACTGTTCGATGAGTTTTTTCTCTTTATCTCTTAAAGCAGCAGCCTCTTCGTACTTCTGGCTTTTTACTACTTTGTTTTTCTCTTTTTTAACGCCTTCGATCTGCTCTTCCAGTTTCACGATGTCGGCAGGAACGTGGATATTATTCAAGTGCACACGTGCACCTGCTTCGTCCAGCACGTCAATCGCTTTATCTGGTAGGAAACGGTCGGAAATATAACGGTCTGACAGTTTCACGCAAGCTTGTATCGCTTCGTCGGAGTAATTTACATGATGGTGATCTTCGTATTTCTCCTTGATGTTTTGAAGAATCTCAACGGTTTCTTCCGGAGTAGTGCTATCGATCATTACAATCTGGAACCTTCTTGCCAATGCGCCATCTTTTTCGATGTATTGACGGTATTCATCCAGCGTCGTAGCTCCAATGCATTGGATGTCGCCCCTTGCCAAAGCAGGTTTGAACATGTTGGAAGCATCCAGTGAGCCGGAAGCTCCACCAGCACCCACAATGGTGTGGATCTCATCGATGAAGAGGATCACTTCAGGAGATTTTTCCAGCTCGTTCATCACGGCTTTCATTCTTTCCTCAAACTGACCTCTGTATTTTGTACCGGCTACCAGGGAAGCAAGGTCAAGTGTTACCACTCGTTTGCCAAACAGTACGCGGGATACTTTTTTCTGAATGATTCTTAAAGCCAATCCTTCTGCGATAGCGGTTTTACCTACTCCAGGCTCACCGATCAGGATTGGGTTGTTTTTCTTACGACGGCTCAAGATCTGCGCTACACGCTCGATCTCTTTTTCTCTCCCTACGATTGGGTCTAGTTTGCCGTCTTCGGCCAGTTTAGTAAGATCGCGGCCGAAGTTGTCCAGCACAGGGGTACGGGATTTTTCCGTAGTGCTTTTTGAAGTGGAGTCCCCACGTCCCTGGTTACCCTGATTGCCAGGATTACCGAAGATCTTGGAATTATCATCGTCGTCGCCGTCATCGGTAGTGTTGGTAGGAGTTTGAGAATGGTACTCAAGAAGCTCTTTCACTACTTCGTAGGTGACATTGAATTTTTCTAAAATTTGGGTAGCCAGGTTGTCTTCATCGCGTAGAATAGCCAGCAGAAGGTGTTCTGTTTCTACCTTTTCGCTCTTGAATACCTTGGTTTCAAGTTGAGTGATCCTGAGTATCTTTTCGGACTGACGGGTCAGTGGAATGTTAGACAGGTTTTTAATATTGCCTGTAGCGGTACCACGCGTGGTCCTTTCGATTGTTTCTCGTAATTCTTCCAATGAAACCCCCATTTTTTTCAGGAGCCCAACTGCCGTGCCTTCACCTTCGCGGATAATACCCAGCAAAAGGTGTTCTGAGCCTATATAATCATGGCCCAATCGAAGCGCTTCCTCCTTGCTTAAAGAGATGACTTCTTTTACTCTATCTGAAAATTTCGCTTCCATATTCTATTCTTAATGGGCTTAGCAGTTTATTTATGTAAATCTATATTATTTTCTCAAAAAAACCAGTTTGAATTGGACTTTATTTATTAGCCTTCTTCACCAGGTTTTTCCCGTTCGGACCTTCATTTAAGACCAGATCGATAATTGACATGTTGGGTGCAAATTCTCTGCCAAATACCTGTGAATACTTCACCTGTGATTCTATCCTTGCCTTAGGATGAAAAAAAGACCGTTTGTCTTCTATCTCCTTTACGTGAATTTCCGCTTCCTTGTTGTATTCCGAGGTAAACAAGATCGTTTTTTTAACCTGTAAAAGCTTGAGACAAAGTGTCAGAGCTTCAAGGTTTAAATCCCATAGAAAATGGGTCTTTTTGTCATACAAATTCTTAAAGTAATCAGCAAAGTATTCAAAATAGGGAGCCTTCCCATAAGCCGACTGGATGGCCCGCCAGTGTATTTTTTGCCAGGGCTGGGAATAGTCTATTCTGACCTCTTTGATCAGTATTTTGCTGTTGCTTTTGATTACTGGAACAGTAAGGATATCGATTTTGTTCGCAGTAAGGATTTCGCAGCGGTTGCGGTAGCTTTGTTTTTGAAAATTTTCGCAGGCTTCAAGGTAGATCGTTTCGTGTTGCGTAAGCTCCACGAAATATTCGATACAGGGCAAGTAATGCAAGTCAATGAGCAAATCCATGATTGTGCTACGAATAAAGAAATTTGAATTATTAAAATCAAAAATCTTTACAAAAATAAAAACTGGAACTGAGTAGTGCGCAAACTTCATTTTCTTCTCGAATAATTCTACTTTTGAATCGAAATGCTTTTTTTCATTCTTCTTTCAAAATTGCCTTTATGGCTTCTGTACAGGATTGCAGACTTTCTGTATTTCCTTATGTACTATTTTCCTGGCTACCGCAAAAAGGTAGTGTATGAAAATCTTCGGAATTCCTTTCCTGAAAAAAGTGAAAAGGAGCTTAATCAAATTGCCAAACAATTTTATGCGAACTTAGCTGATGTCAGCATAGAAACCTTAAAGATACTGGGGATGTCGAAAAAGGAGATCCAAAAACGTGTGAGGTTCGACAACATTGATCTGCCACATCAATACCTCGACAAAGGACAGTCGATCATCGTGCTTACAGGACATCAATGCAACTGGGAATGGCTATTGCTGGGGAGCTCTGTGGAATGTCGCTATCCAATCGATGCGGTCTACAAGCCATTACACAATTCATTCATGAATAAATTAGTGTTCAAAATGCGAAGTCATTTCGGAGCAAGGCCTTTGGCGATGAAAGATGTATTTCGTTCTATCGTGAGGAATAAAACCGAAACGCGGGCATTGGCAATGGTGGCAGATCAGACGCCTGCGGGAGGAGAGATCCAGTATTTTACAAAATTTCTAAATCGAAATTCCGGCTTTTTTGTGGGGTCAGATAAAATAGCCGGGTATACTGATTTTCCTGTGCTTTTCCTCGATATGAGAAGAATGAAACGCGGTTACTATGAAGCCAGATTTTATCCCGTTAAAGTAACTACTGATTCAACCATTGAGTTTCCGGTGGTAGAAGAATATGCTCACTTATTGGAAGCTTCTATTCTACAAAGGCCTGGGGATTGGCTCTGGTCGCACCGGAGATGGAAACATACGGAGAAGAAAGCGAAGAAAAATTATGAGTTATGAATGTTGAGTTGAAATACTCTTTTGTTTAATTCATAACTCAACATTCATAACTCATAATTTCTAGTTAAATCTCTCAAGATAACCTTCCAGGCCTTTGCCAGAGCCCTTGCCTATAGCGGTGAAAGACCATTCATCTCCTACACGGCGCAAACGGGCAAATTCGATATCGGAGTTGGAAGCGTTTTCTGCATCAAGATCGTATTTCACTATTTCCTTTTTGCTCACTTCGTCGTAGATTCTCACGTATGCTTCTTTTAGCAAACCAAAAGTGTGTCCATTTTCATCGGCTTCGTTGATTGTTACTACTACTACCAGGTCGGTTACTTCCTTGTGAACTGATTCTAAGTTTACCAAAATAGCTTCGTCGTCGTCCATTCCTTTACCGGTTTTGTTATCACCTGTGTGATGCAGCGCGCCGTCGGGTGATTTTAGGTTATTGAAATAAACGAGGTAATTATTGTTGATCAATTTTCCGTTATTGTCAAGCATAAAAACGGAAGCATCCAGGTCCAGTTGTTTGGTGGTAAGCTCCCAGCCCAATCCGATCATTAATTTTTTTATTCCGGGAAATTCTTTGGATAAGTTGTACGACTCACCCTTCTTGAGATTAATAGACATAAAGTTGTTGTTATTTATTTTAGTAATGGAAATTCACAGCTTGCAACTTTTGATTAGATGCCAGATGCCGGATACCAGATAAATATTTCTTATCTGGTATCCGGCATCTGGCATCCGGTATCTTCTTAAATATATTTTGATTTGATCTCTTCGATTGTTTCGTTCAGATCTTTGGTCTCGCTTGGCTCACCGATGGTCTGGAACTCCCAGTTATCGTTGAGGCGTACAAGTTTGCCCATGATCATCGCTACTTTTTTGGAGAAGGCAGGTTCGGCAGAAAGATTAAAAGTTGCGAATACAGAGATTACCTCTCTTTTATTGCCTTCAAAGATCCTGATCTTAGAATATGGAATGGTTTGAAAGTCTTGTCCTTTGTAAGAATTCAAAAAGAAAACGATCGTAGAAATTTTAGGGTGAACCTTTGCAAGGTTTACATAAACAATTTCATTATCGGAACCATCGGCTGAAGAGTCACCGGTGCGGTCGTCGCCGCTATGTCTTACGGAACCGTCGGTAGACATCAGGCGATTGAAAAATACTACGTCTACCTTGCGGTTGTTTTCATCAAACATCACCACGCTGGCGTCAAGGTCTACAGCAGTTTCGGTAGTGAAAAGACCTAACGTTTTTTTCTTGATAGTTCCCCAGTCGAGCCCGATGCATACTTGCTCCAGCTTTCTGTTTTCTTTCACTAGGGAGATCTTACTTCCTTTGGATAGGTTGATACCTGTTTTTTTACTTAGATCCATTTGAGATATTTTTTAGATTTTATTCAACGAAAGCCGTGCCAAAATAAAGGGATTAAGCATAAATGTCTATAAATCCCTGAAGGCCTTTATTAGAGCCATTTCCAAGGGCAGTGAATTTCCATTCGCCATTTGTTTTTTGCAGTTTACCGAATTCTACTTCAGAGTTCGAGGCATTCTCTGCATCCAGATCATAACGAAGAATTTCTCTTTTGGTTTCCACATCATAGATACGGATATAAGCATCTTTCAGCAGACCAAAGTTATGGCCGCGTTTGGCGGCATCGTGAATCGTAACAACCACCAGGATTTCCGATACTTCAGGATTCACAGCAGCAAGATTGGCCAGGATCATTTCATCGTCGTCATCGCCTTTACCGGAGCGGTTGTCGCCGGTATGCTGGATAGCGCCGTCGGGCGATTTCAGGTTGTTGTAGAATACAAAATATTCTTCTGTGATCAATTTTCGATTGGCACCGAGCATGAATACGGAAGCGTCCAGGTCTAAGGTTTGGGAAGTCATTTCCCAGCCTAGTCCGATCATTACTTTGGTAAGGGTAGGTTCTTCTTTGGTAAGGTTAAACGTACCGCCTTTTTTTAAGTTGATAGCCATGGTTGTATTAGTAGGTTAAAGTTTGTTAGTGTTTGAATTCATTACCCAATATGGATACCAGATGCCAGATTCCTGATCCAGATAATATTAGATAAATATATTTAATTGACAATAAAGAAATTTATCTGGCATCTTGCATCCGGTATCTTGTATCCTATTTGTATATTAAGCATAAATATCTACATAGCCTTGTAAGCCTTTCTGGCTGCCGTTTCCAAGCGCAGTAAATTTCCATTCATTGTTTATTTTCTGAAGTTTTCCGAATTCCATGTCGGAAAAATTGCTGCGTTCGGAGTCCAACGTGTAGCGGAGTACTTCTCTTTTGCCTTCCACATCGTAGATACGGATATAGGCATTTTGCAACATACCGAAGTGATGACCTCTGGCTTTGGCTTCGTGGATGGTTACCAGGAAGAGGATTTCGCTTACAGCGGGATTGATCAGATCCAGGTTGGTCAGGATCATTTCATCGTCGCCACTGCCTTCGCCTGTGCGGTTGTCGCCGGTATGTTGTACCGAACCGTCGGGCGATTTCAGGTTGTTATAAAACACGAAATATTCATCGGCAATTAGTTTCAGGTTGCTTCCAAGCATAAAAGCAGAAGCATCCATATCGATGTTGTATGTGCTCATATCCCAACCCAACCCGATCAACACTTTTTTCAAGGCAGGCTCTTCTTTTGTAAGGTTAAAAGAATTTCCCTTTTTTAAATTAATAGACATTGATAGTTTGAAAAATTTTAAGAAGCGTTCCGAAATCCCTTGCTAGAAGTGGATTCCGGAACAGCCTAGTTATTCGTTCTTAAAGAAGTCGTCGATCTTCTTTTGTTTGTTATCGTTGTTCTGATCATCATTTTTCATGAATCCATCCAACAGCTTTTTCTTTTCTTCAGGAAGTGATTTGATATCTTTCTTCTCTACTTCGTTGTTGAGGATCTGATTGATCTTTTGATGTTTTCTTTCTTCTTCAAGACGTTTTTTTTGTTCCTCTTCTTGTTTGAGTTGATTCTTGATCACTTCATAATCGCTGAATACGGAACTTTCCGTTTCCAGTTCTTCGAATTCTTTTTCCAGTTTTCCTTCGTGTGAGATCAGTTCGGTCATAGCTTCCGATTCGGATTCTACTTGTAAGATCTTTTTCTCGTACTTCTGGAATTCGGCCAAAGGCGTATAGTTCATGCCTCCCAGTTGTTCGGCAATTTCTTTTTGCGCTTTGGCGCTCGACATTTTTGCAGAAAGGATCGATTCTTTAGCTTTGGCTTCTTCCAGTTTGGCTTTCATCCGGTCGAGCTGTGTTTTCAGCTGTTCTACCGTGACGCCAGCATTTTCTGAAAGCGCTTTGTATTGTTCGTATTGTTTTTCAGCCAGCGCTTTTTTCTCCAGTGCTTTTTTACCAAGCTCGTCCTGACCGGTTTTGATCGCGGTAGTAGCTTTGCTTAGCCAGCTTTCGGTTTCAAGCTTATATTGCTCGGCTTGTTTTACAAGATTTTTCTGGTTGCCCATCGCTTTGGCCAGAGCCTCGGTAGATTTGAAGATCGATTGCTCCATTTCGGCTACGGCGAGTTTCATCATTTGGACAGGATCTTCCACCTGGTCCAGGGCATCGTGAGCTTTGGCTTTGAAAATATTATTCAGACGTTGAAAAAAACGCTTCCACATAAGTTTCGTTGTTTAATTGGCAAAATAGCTAATTCTTTAATTTTTATCAAATTAGAGATTAATGAATGATTAGAATATTACAAACTGACCTTTGTTTTTTAGGGTTTGTATACGGTTTTTACTAAATATTTTAAAATAATAGGAGAATAGCAAACACCCGTAAAGGTGTGCAGAGGAGAAATCCTAGGGACGGGTAACAGGGTTGGTAAACACAATAGTAATGTTTTATAACAATGTATGATACTTAAACGGAAAATGTAACCGGAAAGTTGTGTAGGAAGTTATGAATGTTGAATTATGAGTTATGAATGATTTTCCAAGAGTTTTAGGATTTAAAATTCATAACTCATAATTCAACATTCATAACTTATAATTCCTCCACGCTTCCCAGTCCTTCCCGCACCAGCTCGGCTTGCTGGCCGGTACAGTCGAGAATGGTAGAAGGGATATTGCCTCCGGCGCCGGATATAATGATGAGATCTGCGGAGTGTTTGTAGCGTTCGTAGATCTCGTCAGGATCGGTCAGGTATTCCAGGATTCCGTCTTCGTGCTTGAGCGAAGAGTTGAGGATTGGATTCCCCAGTTCCTTTACTATCATACGCGGTATGGTATGATCAGGTACGCGAATTCCTACGGTGTTCTTTTTTGTATGTAAAATTTTGGGGACGTTGTTGTTGGCGTTGAGAATAAAGGTATACGGGCCAGGCAATGTTTGTTTCATCACCTTAAAAATTTCAGTAGGAAGATTTTTGGTGTATTCTGAAATATGACTCAAGTCGTAACAGATAAAAGAGAGATTGATCTTTTTCGGATCAATGTGCTGGATCCTGCATAAACGCTCTACGGCTCTCGCCTGGTGGATATCACAGCCAATGCCATACACAGTATCAGTCGGGTATACAACAATGCCGCCCTGGCGAAGGGTTTCTACTGCTTTGGCGATACGATTGGCTTGTGGATTGGCAGGATGTATTTCTAAATATTCGGCAGACATTTTTCAATAATTATAAGTTATGGATATTGAATTATGGATTCACGGGTTTACTAATCAGGCAAATCAATATTATGTGAATCTTTTAATCCTGTGAATCAAGGTTCATAATTCATATTTAATTCTAATATTCATAATTTATTGATATTTTTACATTTCCTGATGATATAATTTTCAAAATAGATGAAGAAAAAGACTCCCACTATCCGGTATGTGATTGCATTGGCAGGGCTCCTGTTTGTTTGTTTTTCCTATTACGCTTACCAGATTTTTGAAACTCCCAATATACAGGTAGATAAAAAAGATTATTACTTATATATTCCTACCGGCGCGAACTTTACTACTGTGATGGATTCACTCGAAAAAGATCAAGTGCTTACCGATAAGCTTTCTTTCGCTTTTGTATCGCAGCTTATGGGTTATCAGGAAAAAATAAAACCAGGCAGGTATTTACTTTCCAGCAACTCTACTAACCTCACGGTAATCCGCAAACTGAAAAGCGGCCAGCAAGATCCTTTGAAGCTAACGTTCAACAACGTGCGCACCAAAAAAGATCTGGCCAAGAAGCTGGATGAAAAATTGGAATTTTCCGAACAGGATTTTTTGATACTGGTGAATGATCCTAAAGTAGTAGCGGAGTATGGCTTTGATACAAATACCGTAATGGCAATGTTTATTCCAAACACATACCAGATCTTTTGGAATGCAAGTCCGGAAGAGTTTTTGAAAAAAATGAATAAGGAATACAAAAAATTCTGGAACAAAGATCGCCTGGCCAAAGCCAAGGCACAAGGCTACACACCGATACAGATCTCGATCATCGCTTCCATTGTGGAAGCCGAGACAAATAAAGACACAGAAAAATCAAGGATCGCAGGAGTATATATCAACAGGCTTAAAACCGATATGCCGCTTCAGGCTGATCCTACGGTGAAATATGCTTTGCAGGATTTTACGATCAAACGTGTGACGCAAGAACATACTGCATGTATATCGCCTTACAATACTTATAAAAACCTTGGCCTTCCGCCCGGCCCGATCAATATGCCTTCCACGGTTACCATCGATGCGGTGTTGAATGCAGAAAAGCATAAGTATGTTTATTTTTGCGCCAGTCCAAACGAGATCGGTTATCATGATTTTGCAGAAAGCTATCGCGATCATGTGAACAATGCGAACCGTTATCGCAAGTATCTCGACAAACAAAAAATTCATTAAGAATCATGATCGAACATAAGGTAGAGTTGCGCGTGCGCTATGCGGAGACGGATCAGATGGCTTATGTTTATTATGGGAACTACGCTTCCTATTTTGAAGTAGGCCGCGTGGAAACGTTTCGCAAGATCGGGTTTAGCTATAAGGAATTGGAGGAAGCGGGTGTTATGATGCCTGTGCTGGAATATAAGACCAAATACCTGAAGCCCGCCAAATATGATGATCTGCTTACGATCAAAGTATTGGTAAAACAAAAACCGGGAGTGCGGATCGTGTTTGAATACGAAGTATACAACGAGCAAAATATCTTGCTCACCATAGCTGAAACCACACTTGTTTTTGTAAATTCACAAACCGGCAAACCTTGTTGCCTGCCGGAAAAATTTCAGAACATCGTAAATCCGTTTTTCCAGGAATCATGATCAGGTTTCCTAAAGTTGTCACCAAATCTACACCTTTCAAGGTGTTCACTTCTTTTTTGAAAGAAATTCATTTCACCAAAAAGAAAGTGAACATGTATGTATTTCTGGTGATCCTTCAGAAAGAACTGATCCGCGATGGCATCATGGAGCGTGCGCGGGCAATGGCTTTCAGCTTTATGCTTTCCATGTTCCCGGCTATCATTTTTACCTTTACACTTATTCCTTACATTCCTATCCAGGGTTTGAAAGACCAGGTGATGGATTCGCTCAGTGATGTATTGCCGCAAAGCATGTATCAGACGGTGAGTGGCACCATCTACGAGATCCTGAACATTCCGCACGGCGGACTGATGAGTTTTGGATTTGTGTTTGCGATGTACTCCGCTACCAACGGGATTATGGCGATGATGAATGCATTCAACCAATGTTACAGTTCATCGGACAGAAGAACATTCGTGAAAAAATTAATGATCAGTTTCCTGGTGATCATCCTGCTTACAGTAATTGTAGTGATTGCCATTGGTATTACAGTGTTGCTGGAGATTTACCTACATTATCTCCCGGATCACCAACTAACAGATACCCTGGCACTGGTCATTGGGAAATACGTGGTGGTGTTTTTAATTTTCTATATCGGCATTTCCATGATCTATTATATAGCGCCGGCGGTACATAAGCGCTGGAGCTTTTTCTCACACGGATCTTTTATCGCTACGATTATGATCTTAGCGTTTACTATGGTGTTTTCGTATTATGTAGATCATTTTAATTCTTACAACAAAGTGTATGGTTCTATCGGGGCATTGATAGGTTTGATGCTCTGGTTCAATATGATCTCGTTGATGTTGTTAATCGGGTATGAGATCAATGCCTGTATAGAAGTAGCGGAGAAAGATTACTATCGAAAAACCCTTTTGAAACATTGATAGACAAAGAATTAAAAAATATAGCAGAATATTTTTTAATATTGATTTAAAGGTATACTTTTGTACCTCCAAAATCCAGAGGGATGGCAGAGCGGTCGAATGCGGCGGTCTTGAAAACCGTTGACTGTAACAGGTCCGGGGGTTCGAATCCCTCTCCCTCTACAAAATCAGTATCGAGTGTGAGTAATGAGTATTGAAACTCAAAATTCACACTCGATTTTTGTTTATACCCAGACTGATTTTGTCCTCCATACTCGCGCTCACACTCCATACTGTCCTGAAGTTCTGATAAACAATAAAGCCAATAATTATCTTTTTATTAATAAAAGCTTTGATGTTCTGTGTGCCACAGAACACGGTGGAGAGTAAATGTAGCTTTGTAAAAAATATCTAAAGAAAAACTCCAGCAACTGTAAAAAGTTTGCAGTAAAACGATTAAATTTTAAACGGTTTTAAAAAATAAAAAATATGAATCCTAAAATGATATGGGCAAATTTAGCGGTGAGCGATCTGGAGCGGACAACTAAATTTTATACTGAGCTGGGTTTTAAATCTAACGGGAGTTCTAAGGAGCTTACAAGCTTTTTTTTCGGGAAAAATGATTTTATTATTCACTTCTTTTTAAAAGAGATACTCAAACCCGCTATGAAAGGCGAAATGACCGACACGCAAAACTCAAATGAGATCATCTTCACTATTTCTGCTGAAAGCAAAACACAGGTAGATAAATGGGCGAAAGAGGTTGAGAGCGCAGGCGGAAAGATCATTTCCGAACCCGAAGAATTTGGAAAAGGTTATTATGGTTTTGTTTTCGCAGATCCAGACGGACATAAGTTCAACGTCTTTTATATGTAATTTATATCCTTGCTCATGTTTCTTGCTTACACTTATGCCGGAATATTTTTATAGAAATAAAATAATGCCCGTCAATTGGTTATATTTTAGTTTGTGCTAAGTTGTGCCAAACAGTGATATGCTATTTTTTACATTTTAATTTAGCTTATTGTACTGGTCATCAACTATAGCATGGCTTGTCTGTATTATGTTTTTTTAAGAAAAGAGATATTCTATTAACCAGGATAAATCTATGAGATCAATTAATTATATCGATAAAATAGCTTGCATCTGTATTACAGATAACCGCGTTGAATTACTTCCAAGAGCCATCCAATGTTTCCGTGATCAGGATTATGAAGAAAAGGAATTACTGATTTTCTACGATGCTTCCGATGCGCATACGGCTTCCTTTGCCCGAAACAAGACAGATGTAAATCTTGTAAAATTAGATGGATCCTCTTTTAAAAATTCCATATGCCTGAAAAGCAATGAATCGAATATTACCTTTATAGAAATTGATCATTACTCCAAATTTTCGCTGGGCGAAAAAAGAAATCTGGCCACTGAGTATGCGGAAGCAGATTTTATTTGTGTATGGGATGACGACGATTGGTATTCTCCCCGCCGTTTATCACAACAGATACTGGCCTGTCAGCATGCTGGGAAACCGGCGTGTGCACTTTCAAGCCTTACGATCTATGATAGCATTCACCACAAGGCTTACTACAGTATTAAAAGGCATGAAGGATGGGAAGGAAGTTTGCTTTGCAGGAAAGAATATATGGAGAAATACCTGCCCCAAAATACAAAGGAAGATACTCCTGTATTAAAAAGATTATTTGCGGATGGCTACTTAGTCTTGATCGATTTTCCTCATTTGTACACCTATATTATTCATGGTAAAAACATCTCTGGTACTCAGCATTTAAATAGCGTAGTGGCAGCTTCTACCAGTATAAGCGATGAAGAATGTGAAGGGATCAAATATGTATTGGAAGAGAGTATAGTGTTTCGATAGGATGTCCGCGCCACTTTTTTTGCCTTTGAAATGATCCAATAGGGAATTCAATAAAAAATTAAAATCAGTAAAAAAAGAAGTCATTTGATGCAAATTTCAAATGACTTCTTTTTTATTAATAATGCCAATCATCCAGAATTTATAAGCTTTTAGGACAATTACTTTTCATACTTTAATTTTTTATAAAGCTGAAACTTTCATTGAAAGTAGAAGAAGATAGATTGATGATGTACTTACCATTTATTAAGGAAGAAGTTTCTATTTCAATATTAGTATCTGTTACAGTTACAAAACTTGTTTGTTCTATACTTCCTTTTTCATTGATAATTTTTACAGTATAGTTTCCAGATTCAATTTTATTCGCTTGAACAATTAATTTATCCGTTGTAGGATTGGGATATACAGAAAAAGATGTTTCAGGTTTTACTACAGAAAGTATCGAAGTAGTAGTAGCAGTATTAAAGGACAAGGCTAATTTGCTTGATCCTGAACCACCAGAAGAAGTTGTTGTATATTCTTGTAAGGTATAGATCAACTTTCCTGTAGAAAGTGAATACCAATCATAGGTTACATTTGTCTGATCGTCGGTTGCTGAAGTAGAATTGTATGTTGTTGTATAAGTCATTGTAGTTTTAATTCTTACTACATCCGTATACGTTCCATAATTAGTGATCAACGTACCATATCCGTCGTACACGGTAGTGACAGCTCCATTACTGATGGTAGTAGATCCTGCATCCGGACCTACAGAAAAATATCCATGTCCTGAAAATGCATCTGTAGTAGTGGCATTGTAAGTCATGGGTAGCGTGAGCACCTGTGCCCCGTCTGTGTATGTGTCATCGTCAGTGCCCACCAAAGTTTTTCCTGTAGAAGAGATGGAATAATAGTACAATCCAAGATTCGATACTCCAAGGTTGCCAAGGCCGTTTCCGGAAGTGTACGTCTCGTTGGGGATTCCTGGATAGCTTGAAAAAGAAATGCCTGAAAAATCCCAGGTCTGATTTCCTGAAGGGCCTGCACTTAGAGAAGTGCTACTGGCGTATTTGAAAGGTGTTGTAGAACTCGTAGCAGGAACATTTATAAACGTGAAATTTTGCTGAGCGTAGCTGCTATACGATAGTGTGAAAATGAAAATAAGAGTAAATAATTTTTTCATGTTTTTTATTTGGCTTTTATATTGGTGATACAAAGCTCAAGAAAAAAACAGCTACCGGAAATACCCACTGATAGGTATAATTAGGCTCATTCAAACAGATTTTAAATAAGTCCTATTATAAGATGACGTAAATTTTTTAAAACGTTACAGAGATCCGCCGGTATATTTTAAAATAATTTTATTTGTCTTTCGAGAGCCTAAAACAGAACGTATTTTGCTTGAAGCAGCGGCTAATTTTCGTTAGATTGATCATGTTTTTCGCCAACAAATAATACATCAATTATGATAATGAAATCAGATTACCAACAACAACTTTTCGAAGAATCTCAAGCCTGGAATAAGATCATTCATTCAATTATTAATCAATATGCTTCCGGAGATTTTTTTTGTAGCATTGACCGCGATAGTATTCTTCGTGATATTCAAACAAATTTATTTATCAAACATTCTCCGGCGATCGTTGTAGTATTGGACTATGGTATCAAGGGATATGTATATGTCAGCGAAAATGTAAAAGCTGAGCTGGATATAGATCCTAATGAACTTCTTGAGCAAGGTTTTGGCCGTGCAATGACGAGCTTTGAAGAGAATCAGAAAAATCTTTTTATAGAACAATTGTACCCTACTATTTTCAAGACATTTGCTGATCATGCCCCACTTAACCAGGCAAAGGATTTGCATGTAACGTACAACACTTTGCTAAAAACAACCAGGGGCCATTATGAATGGTATTATCACCAGATGTCAGTACTTGCCTGCGACGAGCAGGGATTCCCAAGATATGGATTTAAGCTGATCTCAAATATTGATAAGTATAAAAAAGATGAAAAACTGAACTTCAATATTTATAAAAAAAATGGCGAAAATGAACATGAAGTTATCTTTTCAAAAGATTTTTTGCCGTATAAAATAGATCATGTACTTTCTGATCGAGAAAAAGAAATCATGAAGCTTGTAGAGGATGGCATGTCTACTAAAATGATCGCTGATAAACTTTTTATCAGTACCAATACAGTATCAACCCACAGGAAAAATCTATTAAGAAAACTGAAAGAATAAAAGAAGGGCATATTGTAGAATAATGTGGAAACAGGAAAATTAAAACTGATAAGTCGGTTTTTCACACCTGTAAGGTTTTTAGAAACCTTACAGGTGTTGTCCAAAAGACAAATCCCATTATTCTACAACACGCCCTAAAAGAAGTAGAAAACTAACCGTCCCGCTTGCTCCAGCCAAGAATATTAGTTAACATTAACCAAGAAACTTAAAGCTTTTAAAATGATCTTAAGTAGGTTCTGGTTAGCAATATTTATTTCTTCCTTGTTATTTGTGCTTATCACATTATGTACGGGCTCATCGTATAGTCTGGAATATATCCTGACCGGAAAAAAAGACGAACCGAAAATTATTTCTGAAAAATACATTTCCCAACTTCCTGTCAATATTCAGGACAGTTTAAAAGCCAGTCCGGCTCATACAGTCATTCTCAACGATACCAGTTTTGTGCAGGAAAAATCAGTAGTAAAGATTTACCATGGCAAACAACAAGCCGATGGTTTGCTTACCACTTGTAGAAATACGATCACAGAGATTGTCATTCCGTTGATCGCTTACCTGACCTTCTTTTGCGGACTCTTGCAATTATTGATAGACTCAGGAGCTTCTGCAAAAATGGCTACTTTGATAAGTCCGATTTTTGTAAAGATCTTTCCTGAGATTCCCAAAAATCATCCTTCCATTTCATACATGACCTTGAATTTCGCCGCTAATTTTCTCGGACTGGATTCTGCCGCTACTCCCTTTGGATTAAAGGCTATGGAGAGTTTGCAGGAACTCAATAAAGACAAAGAAGTAGCGAGCAATTCTCAGATCATGTTCATGTGCCTGCACGCTGCCGGACTCACCTTGATCCCTACTTCCATTATCGGTTACAGAGCTGCTCAAAATGCCGCCAACCCCGCCGACATTATGATCCCTTGTATCATCACTTCGTTTATAGGCACACTCGCGGCCTTACTGATAGTGGGGATTCGGCAAAGAATAAATTTCAAAAGCGCTACCCTGATTCTTTCTATTGGCTTATTAAGCGCAGTGATCATTTCTTTATTGCTATTTATCAATACGCTTGATCTCATAGCAAAAAATCATTTTACCGGAAACCTTTCCAACATTCTCATGTTTGGGATCATTCTTTTTATTTTAGTTTATGCGATCCTAAAAGAAAAATCGTTTGATGCGCAGGGCAAAAATATATTTTCCTCTTTTGTAGAAGGCGCTACTTCCGGTGCCAAAACAGGCTTTTCGGTGTTCCCGTATATTTTAGGAATGCTGGTGGCCATTTCTTTATTCCGCAACAGTGGCTTATTCGAAATGATCACTTCAGGGCTTGCAAGATTTTTCTTGATGTTTAATATCAACAAATCAATTGTAGACGCGCTTCCCGTAGCATTGCTTCGGCCTTTTAGCTCCGGTGGTTCCAGAGGATTTATGATCGATTCAATGATCACCTATGGGCCGGATTCATTGACAGGTAGATTGTCTTGCATCTTTCAATGCGCTGCCGAAACTACCTTCTATGTGATCGCTGTTTATTTTGGAAGTATTAATATTAAAAATACCAGGTATACTCTTACTACCATGCTTTGGGTAGATTTTATCTGTGTATTGGCGGCGATTCTTGTAGGGATATTGTTTTTTGGGTTAAATTAAATACTCAAACCCATACTTCTCAATACTGTTGCTGTTGCTCTTGCTGTCCTGAAGCAGTTAATAAAACTGCATTGTGTGCCACAAATGTTTAAAAACAATAGTCCCAATAATATTTCATAAAAAATAAATAAATTTTTGTCCCCCTTCAAAAAGGCTGATCGTCATTGAGGTATAAACTTTAAAACAATAAAACTATGAAAGAATTCTTATTAGTATTCAGAGCAGATTATAAAGCAATGCCTCAGGCTTCGCCGGAAGAAATGCAGGCAAACACACAAAGATGGATGAATTGGGTAGCTGGTATTGCTGCACAAGGCAAACTGGTAGACAGAGGAAACCGATTGGTACCTGCTGGCAAAGTAGTAGGAAGCAACGGAGTGATCTCAGACGGTCCGTATACCGAAATCAAAGAATCCATTTTAGGTTATACCTTAGTAAAGGCCAATTCGATCGAAGAGGCCACAGGGCTTGCCAATGGCTGTCCGATACTCAATGTAGGAGGCAACGTGGAAATAAGAGAGATCAACGCAATGTAATTGTCCGAAAGCCCTTGTATCTTACAAGGGCTTTTTTTATATCTATGCAGGAAGGTAAACTGATCACCCATTTATTCAGAACCGAGTACAGCAAAATTGTTGCGGTGCTTTATCATTCCTTTAAACTCAAACAACTTGAGATAGCGGAAGATATTGCGAGTGAAACTTTTTTGAAAGCTTCCGAAGTATGGGGAATCAGAGGCATCCCCGAGAATCCTACCGCCTGGCTTTATCTTGTGGCCAAAAATAAAACTGCTGATTATTTTAAACATCATTCGGTAGTTGAAAAGAAAACAAAAGAGATCAAAAATGATTCTCCGCTTGAAATAGAAACAGATTTTGAATTCAGCGACCAGAACATTGCCGACAGCCAACTGGCAATGATCTTTTCGGTTTGCAATCCGAAGAACTCCTCGGAAGCCCAGATCTGCCTGGCGCTCCAGATCCTTTGCGGTTTTAGCCTCGAAGAGATTGCAAATGCTTTTTTGACCAATACAGAAACCATAAAAAAACGATTGTACCGCGCCAGAACAATCCTGCGTACAGAAAATTTTCAGATCACTGCATTAAATAAAATAGAGATCCAATCACGCCTGGAGATTGTATTGAAGACTTTGTACCTGTTGTTTAACGAAGGATATTTTTCCAAGTCCAACGATCAATTGATCAGGAAAGATCTTTGTTCGGAAGCGCTGCGGTTGACGCATGTGCTCACGGAAAATCCATTGACCAATACGCCCACCACGAATGCGTTGATGGCGTTAATCTGTTTTCAAAGCTCCCGGTTGGAGGCGAGACAAAACGACAAAGGCGAAGTGATCTTATTGGAGGATCAGGATAAAAATTTGTGGAACCAGGAATTGATCGCGAAAGGAAATCATTATTTAATAAATGCCTGCAACGGTGATGAAATATCTACGTATCACCTGGAGGCAACGATTGCTTATTGGCATACTACACCTACGGATGAAAACAAATGGCAGCATATTTTACAATTGTACAACCAGCTAATACTAATTGAATATTCTCCTATCACCGCGCTGAACCGTACATTTGCTTTGGCTAAAGTATATGGAAATAAAAAAGCGATCCAGGAAGCGGAAAAGTTGAAGCTGAATAATTACAGCGAATATTATTCTTTACTGGGATATTTATACGCTTCCATTGATCCAAAGACCGCTATTCATCACTATCAGCAAGCCATTGCGCTTACAAGATCCGAAGTGGAAATTCAAACGCTTAGGAAAGAAATCAAGAGGCTTGCAAATATTCTGTAAGTTATAGAAATCTCCTCCCCCCATGCTGGCGGGGACTCCAGCATAGCACTCACACCCATACCCACTCTCGTATCACCTCATACCTTTAATCCAGTATTAACAATTACTTAAAACCCGGTATTCTTTTAATACGAATTTACACTTGGCTTAACTCCCAGTTAACGGGCTTTCTCTTTCTTTGCTTCCGTAAAACTTTACTGAACGATATGAAACAACACTTACAAATTTTTAAAAGAAGCTCTATCATAGCAGGCAGTGCCTTGCTTCTGGGGCTCGTTACGCTTGCCGGGTGTAAGAAGAAGAAGTCTGACGACAACAACGACAGCAACAATAATTCTTCTAACACAACACAACCTGCTGATATCAACTCAGTAGGACACGTAGTAGTGATCTATTTGGAAAACCACAGTTTCGACAACCTGTACGGCGAATTTGCAGGAGCAAACGGATTGTACAATGCTACATCTACTTTGTACACTCAAACCGACTCTTCTGACAACGTATACGCGCACTTGCCTGTAGTGGTGGGCTCTCCAAATGCTTCCGCATTCCCTACGAACCTGGCAAACAAATATTTTAACATTGACCAATACGTACCTGCTGGGATGCAAACTCCCGATGTACTGCACCGCTACTACCAGGAGCAAATGCAGATCAACGGTGGTAAGATGGACAAATATGCTGTGTACAACCTAAACTCAAAAGGTTTGTCTCAGGGTTACTATCAAACTTCTCTGTTGCCGATGACACCTATCGCACAGAAGTATGTGCTTTGCGACAATTTTTTCCACAGCGCTTTCGGTGGTTCGTTTCTAAACCATATGTGGCTGATCGCTGCGGCTAGCCCTACCTTCCCTGGCGCTCCAAGCGGGATCACCGCTACTGTAGATGGAAATGGTAAAATGCTTACCGACGGACAAGTTACTCCTGATGGCTATGTAGTAAATACAAGCTACTCTGTAAACGCTCCGCACCCTTCTTCTACACCTACTGCCAACCTGGTGCCAAACCAAACTATTCCTACTATCGGCGACAGACTAAACGACAAAGGTGTTTCCTGGGCGTGGTATTCAGGAGGCTGGAACGATGCACTCGCCGGTAACCCTGCTTCTACCTTCCAGTACCACCACCAGCCGTTTGCTTACTTCAGCAACTATGCGGACGGTACACAAATGAAAAAAGATCACCTGAAAGATGAATCAGAGTTTATCGTAGCAGCTCAAAATGGTACGTTGCCTGCGGTATCTTTTGTAAAACCAATAGGACTTCAAAACGAGCACCCTGGTTATGCAAACGTGATGGATGGTGAGAACCATACTGTAAACCTGATCAACACTATTATGAACGGACCTAACGGCAGCGACGTAGTAATTATCGTAACGTACGACGAGCATGGTGGTTTCTGGGATCACGTAGCGCCTCCTACGATCGACAAATGGGGTCCTGGTACAAGAGTTCCTGCGATCATCGTTTCTCCTTTTGCGAAAAGAAACTATGTGGATCATACACAATATGAAACAGTAAGTATTCTTTCGTTCATCGAAAAAAGATGGGGACTGTCGCCGCTTAGCGATCGCGACCGCAATGCGAACCCTCTTTCAAATGCATTTACATTCTAAATAATTATTACTGCTTGCAGTGCAACATCCGGGATCGCTTGTGGATCAAGCTGTCCCGGATGTTTTAAATTTATAGAGTTTAAAGTTTAAAGTTCAAAGTGAAAATTTTATACCTTAAACTTTACACTTTAAATATGTTCAATCACCACTTCTTTTCATGAAAATTACATTCTCACTCTTATCGTTGGCCTTGTTTCTTACAGCATTGGTTTTCTCTTGTTCGCAGGAAAAAGCAGACCGCGAAAAAACGGTTGCCGGTATTGTATTGCAGCAGGTAGATAGTTTTGTGTCTGTCAAAAATAAATTGTTGGAGGCTACGAAAAACAATAAGTCAGAGCAAGAGCTTCAGCAGCTTTTCCTGGAGGCAAGGAATGCGTATAAAAAAATGGAATGGGCTACTGAATATTTTTCCCCCATGGTCTCCAGGCTAGTCAACGGCGCGCCTGTGATTGAAGTGGAGCGTTATTCTGCTACTGTATTTGAGCCCGCCGGTTTGCAGGTGATAGAAGGATTTCTTTTTCCGCACTACGACACCGCTTCGCGTACAGAATTGTTGACGCAACTGGAGCAGCTACAATCGCCTTGCGATAAATACAAAATTTTTTTCAGCAATGTAAAATTGCTCGACTGGCAAATTTATGATGCGGCCAAGCTTGAATTGTTTCGTATCGAAACAATGGGCATTACAGGTTTCGACAATCCGCTTACACTGCACAGTATGGAAGAAACTTCCATAGCACTGCAAAGTTTAAAAGAGGTTATGCAATTGTATATTGACAAAGAAGACAGCGAACAGCTGATCAGTAAACTAGAGAATGCCATTCAATACCTGGGGCAGCACCGCGATTTCAATACATTCGACCGCGCGGAGTTTATTGCACAATACGCCAATCCCGTTACTACCGCGATCGCCAATCTTGAAGGAAAACAAAAAACAGAAGCGATGACATACAATCGCCTGCTCAACCAGAATGCAAAAACACTTTTTGATACCAACGCTTTTAATGTAAACGCTTATGCTCCCAATCCCTGGTCGTTTGTGAGCGAGGAGAAGATTGCGCTAGGCAAGGTTTTGTTTTACGACCCTGTGTTGTCGGGCGATAATAGCAGAAGTTGTCAGTCCTGTCATATGCCTGAAAAAGCATTTGCAGACGGCATGATCTCCAATACTGTTTTGAACAGCACTAAATCTTTGAATCGTAACACCCCTTCGCTGATCAATGCAGCTTTCCAGCCTGCACAGTTCAATGATATCAGAGCTGTACTGCTTGAAGAGCAAATTGACAGCGTGATCCACAACAAAAACGAAATGCATGGCTCACTGAAAGTTGCTGCAAAAAAATTGTGGGAAAAGGAATCGTACAGAACACTCTTCAGCAAAGCATATCCTGCAAACAACCGCCAGGCGATCGATACGCTTGAGATCCTCAATGCATTGGCATCCTACATTCGAAGCCTGACTTCGCTGAATAGCCGGTTTGACGAATATATGCGAGGCAATAAAGCGGCGTTAACCGTGCAAGAGATAGAGGGGTTTAATTTGTTTATGGGCAAAGCCAAATGTGGCACTTGTCATTATATGCCTTTATTCAATGGAGCAGTGCCGCCTATGTTTATGAAAATAGAAACAGAAGTACTCGGCGTACCTGTTGCTAAAAATGAGAAAACGATTGATCCAGACCTGGGGCGTTACGCTTCACAAAAAATCCCGGATCTGAAATATAGTTTTAAAACACCCACCGTCCGCAATGCCACGCTCACCGCGCCTTATATGCACAACGGAGTTTTTTCCACGTTGGAAGAAGTAATTGATTTTTACAACCAAGGTGGGGGAGTAGGAATGGGAATTGATCTACCCAACCAGACTTTGTCGCCAGACAAATTAAATTTGTCGGAAAAAGAAAAAGCAGCGTTGATCGCGTTTATAAAAAGCCTGGAAAGCAAGCCGTAACAGTACGGAGCGCGGGTACAGAGTAGAGAATAATCTCTCCATACTCACACTCCATCCTGTTAGGCTCTTCCTGTTGCTTTTAAATAATTCAGATGGGAGAGGAAGGCTTTGGAAAAAGAAGAATATTCATTGTATGGAATATTCATTTCGGCACAAAGCTCTTTTACTATCTTATTTAACTGGGGATAATGGATGTGACTGATCTTTGGAAACAGATGATGTTCTACCTGGAAGTTCAATCCTCCCGTGTACCAACAAATCAATTTACTTTTTGTAGCAAAATTGGTAGTAGTTTTGAGCTGATGGATCGCCCATTCGTCAAGAATTTTATTGTCCTCAAGATGTTGATCGGTAAATTCAGTATTTTCTACTACGTGCGCTAATTGAAATACAACTGAAAGCGTTGTACCCAATACGATATGATAAGCCATAAATCCTATCAGCGTATTGCCCCATCCCCATACGAGAGAGGGAAGGATCAGGTAGAACGTCACATAAGAGAGCTTGGTAATCCAGAATATAAAATGATCCTTTGAGGTCACCCCGGTAATTTTGATATTCCCTATTTTCCCCGTAAAGTATTTAATAAAGTCTAGTAAAAAGATCCAGAGAATAGAAGAAAAGCCATAAGCGATAAAGCAATAGAGGTGTTGGTATTTGTGAAACCATAATTTTTTCTGCGAGACACAGCTTCTTAACACAGGTTCCATCGCAATATCCTGGTCGTGTCCGTCGATATTGGTAAAGGTATGATGAACGATATTGTGTTTGTTTCTCCATAAAACAGCATCGCCGCCCAGCATATTAATGCTATAGGCAGCTACATCGTTGAGCCAGATCTTATCGGAAAAGCTCCCGTGAGAACCATCGTGCATCAGGTTAAACCCTATGGCGGCGGCAGCCAGTCCAAGGTACACGCAAATCAATAAAGCAGCCCAGCCGGGTAATGGAAAAAGTAAAAGAGAAGCAAAGCCCCCGATATAAGTAGCAAGAAAGAATATTGCTTTGAACATTATTCCCCGGCCGCCTATAGTTGTTTTTTCGGTTTGAATAAAGTATTCTTTTACTCTTCTTTTTAATTCAGGGAAAAAGATATTTTTTTTATTTTCAAAAATAACCTTTTCACTTTTTCTTTGTTTTTTTAAAACTGGCTCAAGGAGCGTCGTATTCATAAGGAAAATTTAGGTAAGCTTCAATGTATATTAGAAAGAGAAAGCGTGGTGGAAGTAAGTTATGGCTTTTTGATTTACCTATAAAGATAGGCATTTAATCCGAATAAGAGAGAGGTATTTTATGTCCTTGGAAACATATCGGTAACATTGAATTTGGCATTATCCGTAATTGCTTGTTGTGTATAGGCATGTGAATAAAGTAAAATACGCGTTTCTGTTCCCTACTTCTTGCTCTTCATCAGCATTTTTCGCTGAGATAATCTTATGAAAAATTACTTTTGTCCTATTTTAAGGCAAAATAATAATAATTATTCTTCTTTCTGTTCACTTTCGTTCAGTTTCTCTGTCATCATGAAAAATTAACATAACCTTAGTTTTTTATGAAAATGATTAGACTTACGAACACGTGCCTGACCAGGCATTTGGGCATTTATTGCTCCAACTTTATTTTTAGACTTGTGCGACCGATGCCGGTATTGATGGCATTGTTATTCTTTTTTTCTACGAATTCTTTTGCTCAACAAAAAAAGGTAATCGGTTATCTTCCAACCTGGGCAAATTTTCCAAACATCGTTAATACGCTTGATATGAATAAGCTCACGCATATTAATATTGCTTTCGCCAACCCCAATACTTCCGGGGGAATTGACGGGCCGAGCAACAGCTCAGTTACTACGGTGGTAAATGCCGCTCATAGTAAAAATGTAAAAGTATTTATGTCGTTCGGAGGAGCTGGTGCTCCGGGGAATGCTTATCAGGCGGTGTTGGGAAATACTACAAGCATGAACAATTTTGTAACCACGCTTGTAAACTACACGGTGAATCTGAACCTTGACGGGATTGACATCGATATTGAAGGAGATGTATTGGGAAGCTCAGTGAATAGCACACAATATCAAAACTTCGTTGTAAAGCTGGGAACAGAGCTGCACGCGCGCAACAAACAAATGACCGCCGCACTTGCCGATTGGTTTGCCGACAACATCACCACCACATCCGCCGCACAGTTCGACTGGATCAACATCATGTCGTACGATGCTTATGGAAGCTGGTCGGGGCCAGGGCAGCACTCGCCATATTCCTTAGCAGTAAATGATTTTAATTATTGGAAAAATACGAAAGGAGTTCCTGCATCCAAACTGGTGATCGGAGTTCCTTTTTATGGTTATGGATGGGGAACGTATGGACAAAACGGAAGCGGAAATTATCTTGCTTACTCCACTATTCTCAATACCTACGGAGGCTCTGCCAACAGCGACCAGGTAGGTTCGGGCAACAACGTTATTTACTACAACGGAATTCCTACTATTAAAAGCAAAGCAAATTATGTGCTCCAGCAAAACGCCGGAGGGATCATGATCTGGGAACTCAGCCAGGATGTAAGTGATAACAGATCTTTGCTCAACGCGATCTATGAAGTGTTGGGTACTTCTACTCCGCCTGTTCCGCAAGGGCCATACAATGGCGTAAGAATGAATATACCCGGAAAAGTGGAAGTCGAAAATTACGATGTAGGAGGCTCTGGTGTAGCCTATAGCGACAATAGCGCAGGAAACCAGGGAGGTGTATACCGGACCGACGATGTAGACATACAAGCTACTACTGATGCAGGAGCTGGCTACAACGTAGGCTGGATGGCCGACAACGAATGGATGGAATATTCTGTGAACATCGCTTCCGCAGGTGCTTACAACTTTGAATTTAGAACTGCCAGCACTTCCGGCGGAGCATTGCGTCTGGAACTCGATGGCACTGATCTGACCGGCACTGTAAGCCTTCCCAACACGGGCGACTGGCAAACATGGGCTTCTACAAGCCGGTCAAACATCACACTGCCTGCCGGTCAGCATATCTTGAAAGTGTACGTTGTGACAGGAAATTTCAACCTGAACTATGTGAACTTCACCACACACGTCAACCAGGCGCCTACCGCAAGTATTACAGCTCCTGCAAACAACGCAAGCTTCACATCGCCCGCTACTGTTACGATCTCTGCCAATGCTTCTGATGCAGACGGCACGATCAGCAAAGTAGAATTTTTCAACGGAGCTACCAAGCTCGGCGAGGCTACCAGTGCTCCTTACAATTATACATGGTCAAACATAGCCGCAGGTACTTATAGCATCACGGCAAAAGCTACGGATAACAATGCTGCTACTGCCACTTCGGCTGCAGTATCGGTAAGCGTGACCAATCCTGTTTCCAATTGTCCGAACCTCACCTGGTCCGACGATTTCAATGGTACAAGCCTTGATCAGAGCAAATGGAATTACCAGACAGGTGACGGTTGTCCGGGTAATTGCGGATGGGGAAACAACGAGCTGGAATATTATACTTCTAACAGCGGCAACGTATCCGTTTCCGGTGGCAATCTTGCGCTCACAGCGCTTTATCAACCGAACTATAACGGTTCGGGGAAAAATTACACTTCGGGTAAATTGGTAACTTCCGGTAAATTCTCACAAAAATATGGAAGATACGAAGCGAGAATCAAAGTGCCTTCTGCAGCGGGCATCTGGCCTGCCTTCTGGATGCTTGCCGATAATACTGCATGGCCCGGCACAGGAGAGATCGACATCCTCGAATGTTTAAATACTAATCCAACTACCTGGTACGGAACGTTGCACTATGCTTCTACTTCCGGCGTACATCAAAGCATGGGAAGCACATGGAATTCTCCGGTACCACTTTCAAATGATTTCCATATATATGCCTGCGAGTGGACTACCGATCATATCAGCTGGTACATCGACGGTGTGCTTCGCGGTACAGTGACGAAAGCTGCTGCAGTAGCAGGTGGTGGCGCCTGGCCGTTTGACAACCAGAAGTTTTTCATCATTCTCAATCTTGCAGTGGGGGGAAATTTCCCTGGACAAAATCCTATATCTTCCCAATATCCGCAAACGATGCTGGTGGATTATGTAAGAGTGTATAGCGGCGATCCTTGTACCGTGCAACAAAGTCCATATAATGGAACAGCAGTTTCTATTCCGGGAACAATACAAGCAGAAAATTATGATCTCGGCGGACAAGATGTAGCTTACAATGATAGCGAAACTGCTAACCAAGGCGGAGCATACAGAACGGACGGCGTAGACATCGAAGCTACCACCGATACCGATGGCGGCTACAACGTAGGCTGGACAGCCACTGGCGAGTGGTTAGAATATACAGTGAACGTCACTGCTACCGCAAACTACGACATCGCTTTCCGTACTGCCGGAACATCAACCGCTACGCTTCATCTTGAAGTAGATGGAAACAATGTAACAGGAGATGTCGCCCTGCCAAATACCGGAGGCTGGCAAACATGGGCTACTACCACCAAAACCAATGTCTCTCTTTCCGCGGGCCAACACGTGCTGCGCGTGTATGAAGCAACAGGAGGTTTCAACCTGAATTATATCAAAGTTACCGCCTCTGCTACAGGACCGGTGAACCAATTGCCATCTGTGAGCATTACCTCTCCTGCAAACAACGCTACTTATACCGCAGGCGCTTCTATTACGATCAACGCCAATGCTTCAGATGCAGATGGTACGGTGAGTAAAGTAGAATTCTTTAATGGTGGAACGAAACTAGGAGAAGATCTAACCTCACCCTATAGCTTCAGCTGGGCCAACGTAGCAGCAGGAAGTTATACCATCACCGTGAGAGCTACCGATAATTCCGGAGGAGCTACCACCTCTTCCGGAATAAGCATAACAGTGATGGCCGTAACCAACACTTGCAGCGGCGTGCCTCAGTATATAGAAAACGGAGGATACGTAGCAGGTAGCAGAGTGCAGGTAGGCGGAACATTGTATGAATGTAAACCTTATCCGTACTCTGGATGGTGCAACGGTGCAGCATGGGCCTATGGCCCGGGTACAGGCACCTACTGGTCGGATGCATGGACAAATGTAGGAAATTGCACCGCAGCAAAACTTGGCGTAGCAAGCGAACCAACGTCTACCGGCTACGTGGAAACAGGAGTGCGAGGAATTCCAAATCCATTCAACGCAGCCACCAAAGTAGAAGTCACGATTGCCAGTGGAGGAGAAGTATTGCTGGAAGTGTACGACAACAAAGGCGTGAAAATAAAAGAGCTTTACAAAGGCTATCTGGATGCAGGCACCTACAGTTATGATTTCGATAGCAATGGATCGCAGTCGGAGCTGTACCTGCTGAAGCTGACCAGCAACGACCAGGTGTATACAAGAAAACTATTGAAGTTGAATTAATACTTACTTACTATTCATTATTTTTCTAAGGCTCCGATTTTTTCCCGGAGCCTTTTTTTATTTTGTATTTTATATGGGGACCCTGGGTGGATTGTTTTTCTTACAAACAAATTGTAAAAACATATAAGACATAAAATTATTTTCAGGATATATTTCGGCGGATGATTTTTGTAAAAAAATATGCTCAATATGGAACATAAGGAAAACGATAACAAAGAAAGTAGTCGTCGGGATTTTATTAAGAAAAGTTTAGTGGTTACTATATCTGGCGCGGCAGGTATTAGTTTATTTTTTGGGTGTAAGGAAAAAGAGGGAGATCAAAAAGTTTCTCCGCCAGAAGACCTGATGCAAGAACATGGTGTGCTTAACAGAATTTTGCTGATCTATGATGTTTGTAAAATGCATCTTATCAATAAAGTAAATTTTCCTAAGGAAACACTAGCCGGCGCGGCAAGCATTATTAGAACCTTTGTAGAGGATTATCATGAAAAGCAGGAAGAACAATATCTCTTTCCCCGTTTTCAAAAAGCAAATCAACTCACCGATCTGGTGAATACGTTATTACAACAACACCAAGCAGGAAGAAGATTAACCGATCAGATATTATCTCTTACTAAATCCCCGAGAATTTCTGAACAGGAAAATCATACACTCATTCAATTACTAAATTCATTCAATACCATGTATCGGCCGCACGAAGCAAGAGAAGATACTGTACTTTTTCCCGCTTTTAGAAAAATTGTTTCCAGGCATGAATATGATAGCCTGGGAGAAGAGTTTGAAAATAATGAACATAAAATTTTTGGACGAGATGGCTTTGAGACCATCGTAAGCAAAGTGGCTGAAATTGAGAAAAAATTGGGAATCTACGATCTTTCACAATTTACACCGCAATTATAAATCCGATTACTGAACGGCAGCATTTCGAAAAGCGCAGTCTTTTATTAACTTTGTCAGCATAGATAAATCATCAATTCAGATATGCTAAAAACAGCTCGTTTCTCTTTCAAAAAAATAGCCTTCGGTTTCATCGTTCTTCTCCTGGTAATACAAGTTTTCCGGATCGATAAGACGAATCCTCCGGTGGATGTAAAAAACGATTTTATTTCTACTACTAACGCACCGCTTGCGGTAGGGCAGATCCTAAAGACATCATGTTATGATTGTCATTCCAATGAAACACGTTATCCCTGGTACACCAATGTGGCGCCTCTTTCCTGGTGGGTTAAAGATCATATCAACGAAGGCCGCGAGGAGTTGAATTTTTCTGAATGGAAAAACTACAACGCTAAAAAAGCAGATCATAAATTGGAAGAATGTATCGAACAAATAGAGGAAGGTGAAATGCCGATGTATTCCTACACATTATCGCATAGCGAAGCTACACTCAGTGAAGCGCAAAAGAAATTGTTGATCGATTGGTTTGCTTCGGTTAGGAAGGTCGAGTAGAAAGTTATCGAGTGCGAGCGCGAGTATGGAAATCATTTGAAATCAACAAGAGCGGCAATATACAGTAACAGATTAAAATTCCAGAATAAAAATAATCCTCGGTTTTGTACTTAAAGGAAAAATAAAAATATGAATGCGGGAAGTATAAGAACAAGGTGTCGTATTATTTTTTCTTTGTTCGATGCCTGATTTTAGAAGGATTTTGCTTCATATGAAATACATCTGTAATTATTATTTCCTTGCCATCGTACTGATAAATTATTTTATAATTACCTTCTAATAGATAACGGCCGTAAGGCTTATAGCCTTTTAGCAGTGGGTCTTTACTGCCTGACTCAGGAAAATATTCTAACTGATCTACTCTTGAAATCAATTTTTCTATATAACAAGAAGCTAAAAAATCAGAACCACTTTCGCGGGCTATATATTGATGAATTTGTTCTAAACTTTTGTCAGCGAAAGAGGTCCAAAATATCTTTACTTTTTTCATTATTTAGAATTATACTTCTTCTTGATAGATTTATGTTCGATTAATTTACCGCTCTTAATATCTTTTTGAGAACGATTTTGACGATCATAAAATTCTTCAAGAGTAAAAGGTTTTAACAACTCTTCCTTACGTCTTCTGTCATTGCTTAATATTAGATAAACAGCCTGTAATAGTTCTGGACTTTCTACTATCTCAATTGCTTCGTGTATTTGCTTTTTAAGCGTTTTTGTTGTCATGACTTTGTTGCGATGTCGTATATCAAATATAATGATTTTTGTCCCAAAGGAAAAGCCCTGAATACACCTATCTTATGTTAAAAAAATAAAATAATAAGGATGTTAAATAATAATCTAATGGCAGGCGCTTCTAAATAAAAAAAGCAAAATAAATTAACGTATCAACGTCACACTACCCTTCAACGTCAATAGCTCCGTGTCTTCTTCATATACTCCCTGGTAATGAATGATACATTCATAAGAACCCGGTGGCATTTCTTCTCCTCTGTACATGCCATCCCACTGAATAGTGCGATCTTTTGAGAGAAAAATAATTTCGCCCCAGCGGTTGAAGATTTGTATTTCAAAATTTTTAAAATGTTTTCCGAAAATTTCCAGGTCATCGTGCAGGTTGTCGCCATTGGGCGTAAAAGCCGAAGGATAGTAGAGCTGAGGTGCACAATAGTCTTTTACATAAATTTCTCCTTTGATAAAACATCCACTATCATCGGAAACAGTTACACTGTAGGTGCCTGCTTCTGTCACATCAATATTGCGCATAGTATTTCCGTTTGACCACAGAAAATATTTTTCTCCTTTTGCAGAAAGTGATAAAGGCCCATTGTCGAAGCAATATTTCATTTTAGGCTGATCAAAAGGTGGAGTAGTAGGGGATGGATTTACCGTGACAGTAACTGCATCCGGATTTGAGATACAATTATTAGCGTCTGTAGTGGTGATGGAATATGTGCTAGTGGCTGCCGGACTTACTGTAAAGGAAGATACATTTATTGCGCCCGGATTCCATTTGTAATGCACACCGGTAGGACTACTGGCGGTGAGTATAGCGCTAGTGCCGGAGCAGATGTATTGATCGGTTCCTGCGGATACAACAGGCAGCGGATGAACAGTTATAATCTGCATCGTATCTGTCGCCCGACAGTCGGCAAATGTTTTTATGATCACCCAATATTTTCCGGCGGTAGTTGCCTGAAAAGTCTGGTGAGTAGAATCGGTAAAATTATCGTTCCAGTAATACGCCGCAAACCCGGCGCCTGGATCCAACGTACGCGATTGGCCGGTACAGATAGAAGTGTCGTTGCCCAAATGAATGACAGGAGGAGTTTCCAGGGATAAATTCAACTTAACAATGCTGTCGCAACTACTGGTAGAAAGCGTGTCGTAGTACGCACCGGCCGTAGACCTCAGCTGACCTGCGAAGAAGAAGCTCTTTCCCTGGCAAATGGTTTTATTGAAACTAAATCGTTTATAAGGAATCACGGTCAGGTTAAGCCTGATAAGACTGTCGCAACCATTGGCGGCGGTGAGTGTATCGAAGTAGATGCCGGTGTTTGTATACGTATGAAGGCCGATTACAACGGGATTTCCTTCGCAGACAGTACTGTCGATGGATCTCTTTTTGTAGTTCACCAAAACAGTAGTGGTAACAATACTATCACATCCCAGTTTGTTTATAAGAGAATCGAGGTAAACTCCCGGACTTGTATAAATATGGTTCCCGACTTTGAAGCTGGTCTTGTGGCAGAGATTAACCGTTTGCACCGTCACATCATGCAAGTAAACATGATAGGAAGAATAAAAAACATCAGAACATCCATTGACCGTTACCGTTTTTTTGACATGGTATACACCTGTATCGGCGGCGCTCAGCGGGCTTATGATAAGTGAATCGCCGTGGGAGATAACGCCATGGGGTGTAGTCCAATCGTATTGAAAATAAGGAGAGGAAATACCTGCCAGGGTAATTTTACTGCCGAGGCAGGAAGGACCTTTTTTTACAATAGGAGGAAATTTTGTAGTGTCTATGGAAATTTGCCGCGTGTTACTATTGCCACAGGCATCCTGGATCCTTATGTTATAATTGCCGTAGGTTGGAAGATTAAATAAATTGCTCACCTGTGGAGGATAGGTCTGCGGCCCGCTTGTGATCTCGTAGAGAAACGGAGGAAGCCCGCTTGTGCTATCTACTAAAAGCGCTACATAATTATTGCCATGACAAAAAATAGTAGTGCTTGCTTTGAACAGATCGTTGCTATAATAAGGAATGGTGATCGTGTCTTCCACCAGCCAGCAATCCTGATGATTGTTAGTAATGTAATTATCAAAATAAAGCCCACCATAATTTGGATCGTATCCATAGTAGATCTGAAATAAATATTTTCCCGGAGGCAATGAGGTGACAGAATCTGGTCCATAGATCATGGTGTTATGATATACAGTGTTGTTCTGCAAATCTTTTACGTAAACACCGATTACATTTGGAGAGGTAGCATCGAAGGAAAATATATTATTGCCCAAACACCCTTTACGAATGCTGTAGGAATAGCCCAGATCGGAAACAGAGGAAGGATCTATCGTAAACGTTCCACTCACAGAATTTCCACAATCATCATAGACATGATATTGGTACGTTCCTATAGGTAGATTTTTTATGGTATACGAGTTGCCGCTTATACTATATAATTTGGGATAGACAATTGTATCTTTAAAAGCATATTCCGGTTTGGTACTTTTTGCAACCGAAGGGCCGGAGGTAATTTCCATTTTTAGATTGTTCTTAAAATTCCAAAAATTCAAACCTATATACGAAGTAGAATCCAGGCATCCTTTAAAAGCGTAGTACGTCACAAATTGCGTTGAAGGAGAAGGCCAGAGATAGTTTTGTTGAAATACCTGTCCGCATCCATCCACGACTTTTAGTTTATAGGTTTTTCCGCTTGGTAGCGGTTTGCTTATCAGCGCGCAGCCTGGAGAGCTGCAAGTCATAGAATCTACAATTGCATTCGTAGCGATATCGGTCAAGGTCATTTTAGCCGGAGTAATATAACCTGTATATAAATATGGATAGGCATAAGGTTGCTTTAGGTCAATGTATGCACTCATCTCATCGTTGCAGGAGGGACCAGTAGTATAGCTTAACACAAATTCGTATGGAGAGATCACGCTGTCATGCGCACACAAGCGGGTACCACAGGTATCTTCTATACATACTTTAAGTTTGTCGCCATAGGTTAATCCTGGAATGGTGTCTGCAATGTTAAATACTCCAGGCAGAGAATGTATAGTGTCAATCGGAATTGGATACATTCGTTTTGTAACAGTACCGGAGCTTGTCGTTAAGATCAATTTTAAAGGATACTTAGATTTTTCTTTGCGTAATGAGAAGCTAACAGCCAGCGCTATTTTGTCGCAGCCTATTTTATTAACACCTGCGTAATATAAATTAGAAAAACCAGTACCATTGTCTACCAGGAATATTGTACGCGATTGAAAATTGCCACAAGCGTCTTCCACACGTACGGTGTAGCCTCCGGCAGGTAAATTTTTAAACGTATCACTGGATTGAATAGCGCCGGTATATGGTGAAACAATTTGCCAGTTGAATGGGGCTTTCCCCGTAAGAGGCGCTGAGTTGCCAATGATCTTACCATCATGGCCTCCTGTGCAGGTAGGATTAAAAGCGACAGGATTGGGCTGTGGAAGCTGGTAAGTGCCGGTGATTGTGAATTGTACATCTTTGCTTTCAAAATCTACATCGTAGACACGCGCTGTATAAGTGCCGGGGAAAAGCGAAGAAAATGTAGCGCTGTTCTGAATAGAAGCAGTAGTAGGTCCACTCAGGATCTCATAGGCAAGAAAAGGATCGGTTTTATTACTGGTGGCCTGGATCGTAGCAGTACCATTATTTCCGCATGTGCTTGTTGTAGTAGTGACGCCGCTGACAGAAATAGTAGCAAAACACACCGGTGTGTTCACCAATATAAAAAAAATCAGAAACGATATAGTTCTTAAAAAACGGCTAAGCATATTTATTGGTCAAAAGAGAGTATCTGATCTTGAATACGAAATTTAAGGATAAACAAGATTATTTTAACATTATTTGGATGAAGAATTTTAAAATTTAAAATATGGACCTTTTCTCCATACGCGCGTTCACAGCCCATATTATCGCATTTGATAATATGAGAAAATCAGAAACGATATACTTTTTAAAAAGCAATTACACATCTTTCTGAACCTTGATTTACTGGAGTTGAGAATTAACAAGACGATTGATTATTTTTCAATTCAGTAAATAAAAGAGTTTATAAAATTTATTTCGTAAAGTAGTTGGTTAGATAAAGGTGAATGATAATTTTATTTATATTCTGTAAATCCTGCTCAAAACTTCGGACAAGGAAGCATCTTCATGATTGTTTTTTTCTTTTTATGTTTAATGCTATAGCTGGCTGTAATTTCGTGTGACCCTCCGCTGGCCGCAGTCAGCCTGGAGATCGTGAGGTCGTAACTATAGCCGAAAGTAAATTCTTTGTAAACAATCCCCACCAGAAATATTAAAGCATCGTTGTTGACCTTTTCCGGTTTGTATACTTTTAAAGGAACTCCACGGTACCACATTCCTACTACCAATGTATTGTAGCGTCCGTAAAGTCCTATATCGAGCTGATCGGATTTGCCTTGCATTTTATAGAGAAAGGTGGGAGAAATACTTTTCTCTTCATTGGGATTGACGTGGCGCTTTCTCCAAGCGGGAGTGAATGACCAAGTATATCCTCCGAAGAAAGAAAATTTTGCAGGAAGCCTGCTTGTACCTGCCATAAAACTCTGGTTCGGCTGGTTCATATGGTTAGCAGAAAAACCAACCCAATACCGCTCAGAGTACAAGAGGCCGCCGGAAGAAATATCAACATAAGAAACACTGTTTTGTAAAAGCGATTCACCGGATTTTCCTCCTATAAAACCATCGTCGGTATATTGTGAGCCGAAGGTCAGTTTGCTATAGTCAATTTTTTTTGAAACATAGGAGAGTTGTACCGCCGGACGGAAGACTACCTTTTTGGACAGATTGATCTGGTAGGCGTACTGGCCGCCGATCTCCGTAGTGCGCAAGTGGGCAGGTGTTGCCACGTCGGAATTAACGATGAGTCCGACACCGCTTTTGTAGCGTTCAAAATAATGATCGAAAGAAGCCGTATAAGAAATATAGGAAGCAGCCTGCGAAGGCCATTGGTAGCGCGTAGCCACAATCCCCCTGGTATTCTGTTGAGCTCCGGCAAAAGCGGGACTTAAATAAAGAGCGTTGGCATAAAACTGCGAATACTGAGTATCTTGCGCCCGAAGAGAAAGACAGTGGAAACAAAGAGTCAGAAAAAATACAATCTTTTTCATGAAAGGCGTAGCTTCCACTGTAAACATAGTACAGAAAAAGCTGGTTAATTTGTTGGTTAAGTATAATTGAGTTGCTTTTTAATACAGTTACTATGGGTTATGTAACCGTACAAATATCAATACAATATACTATTTATTTTTTTTAGAATTCCCCTTTTAAGTATTAAGATTAATGATGGATGCAAGATACCAGATACCAGATAGTTTAGAAAAACAACTCTGTTTACAAGTAAGCTAAAAGACAATGTCATTAAGTTACCCTCGCATTTATCCGGTATCTGGCATCCGGCATCTCAAATAAGTATTAATAGTTAAGAGGGGATTCCAATTTTATTTTAAGTCTGTTTATATTTCCATTGCAATGATTCCGCCTGACTTATATGTTCAGTATAAGCAGACTTACACGGCAGGCAATGATTATAGAATAATTATATTTGCATCTTAACATTCACTAAACTCATGAGCGAACTGTTCCCGTTCTATCTGATCCTGATCGTAGTCATCGTACTTCTGATCATGCTGGCAGACAAAATAAAAGTAGCCTACCCGGTATTACTGGTGATTGCCGGATTACTGATTAGTTTTCTTCCCGGTGTTCCTGTTGTACATATCACTCCGGATCTGATCTTTCTCATCTTCTTGCCACCGCTCTTATACGAAGCTGCCTTTGCTATTTCCTGGAAAGAGCTCTGGCGCTGGCGTCGTATCATCGGGAGCTTTGCATTTGTCGTCGTGTTTCTCACGGCTCTCTCCGTGGCCTTGGTGGCGAATTGGTTTATCCCTGGTTTTTCGTTGGCGCTTGGGTTTCTTCTTGGTGGCATAGTTTCGCCGCCTGATGCTGTAAGTGCAAACGCGATCCTGAAATTTGTAAAAGTACCGAAGCGCATGACTTCCATTCTTGAAGGAGAAAGTTTGCTGAACGATGCGTCTTCGTTGATCATTTTCCGCTTTGCCCTGATTGCTGTGGCTACCGGGCAATTCGTCTGGCACGAAGCGATCTTCAGCTTCAGTTGGATGATCGTAGGTGGTGTGGGTGTTGGTTTATTAATAGGCTGGCTGTTTATGAAAGCACATCGCATGTTGCTTCCTGCAGATGTCAATGTAGATATTGTATTGAGTCTAGTAACGCCTTATATGATCTACCTTGTAGCCGAAGAAGTGCACAGCTCTGGCGTACTGGCTGTGGTAAGCGGAGGATTGTTGTTGTCGAACAGACGAAATTATTTCCTGAACAGCTCCTCAAGATTGCGCGGCACAACTGTATGGCAAAGCCTCGTGTTTGTGCTGAATGGATTGGTGTTTTTATTGATCGGTCTCGACCTGCCCCAAATTACCGAGGGACTGAAGCTGGAAGGGGTAAGTTTTTCTGCTGCCATTGGATATGGTTTGTTGATCACACTGGTCTTAATACTCGGCAGATTCCTGGCGGCATTCGGAGCGTTGTTTGTTACATTAATTGCCCGCAATTTTATAGAAGTAGCCGATCCGAGTCCCGGATTTAGAGCGCCTATAGTGATAGGCTGGACAGGAATGCGCGGTGTGGTATCGCTGGCAGCAGCTTTGTCGATTCCCGTACAAATGAGCAATGGCGTGAATTTCCCGCATAGGAACCTGATCCTCTTCATAACTTTTATCGTGATATTAGCCACCTTACTCTTACAAGGATTGACGCTCCCTATGCTGATCAAAAAAGTAAATCTTACCGATACTGATCATTACTATCACCCGGAAGAGGAGATGGAAAGTATGATCCGGAAAGGCCTGGCGGAGCAGGCGTTGAAACATTTGAGAAGTAATTACAGCGAACACGTAGATCAGCATGTCACCTTGCAACATATGGCAAACAAATGGGAAGACCAAAGCAATGAAGTAGATGCAGAGCTTTCCAACGAAGTAAGAACTATTTACCTGGATGTGCTGAACAAGCAGCGACAATGGCTGCTGCATAGAAATCACACCGACCAGAAAATGGATGAAGAAGTGGTCCGGAAATATTTACGGCAAATTGATATTGAAGAAGAAAAATTGAAACTGGATCTGTAAGAAAAATTTTCTTTTGGTAAGCGTGTGTGGTAGTTTTATCGCACACGCTTTTTATTTTTTTTAAGCCGTCGTTCTTCATCATTGCTGGCGTACCCGCCAGCAATGCGCTCTGCGCTCTTTTTCGAAACTCCATTTTCCTTGTTTGCTGGCGGGGACGCCAGCAAACAAGGAAAATGGAAAAATACAGTAAGAACGATAAGTTTGTATTTCTTTCATCTTAATAAGTAGTATAGATGCCCAGAAGGGAATGATAAATCTTTTTTACTGACGTTCATCATTGCTGGCATCCCCGCCGGCAATGCACTCTGCGCTCTTTTAGCAACTATCATTAAAAAACAATAAAACTTAACTACGTATATCTAATTTTTTTTACAAAACTCAATGATCTTTAACCTTTTCACCAAATAGTTTGTGCCAGTTTAGCACAAACCTCATTTTTTTATAAATAAAAAAATTATTTTGAAAGTCGCTGTTTGCGCAAAAATCTTTCTTAAAACAAAAATCATATGAAAAGAAAATATACCTGGAAGCCCGATCTTCCTGATCATAGAGACTATGCTTATGTAGCCAAAAAAACGATCAGCCTTCCTCCGCTGGTAGATCTGCGCATTACTTATACGACTGTATACGATCAGGGACAGCTTGGCTCCTGCACCGGAAATTCTATTTCCATGACCATCGATATGCAACGTGTGAAACAAGGATTGGCGCCAATGAAACCTTCGCGATTATTTATCTACTACAACGAGCGCGCCATGGAAGGCAGCATTGGCGAGGACTCCGGCGCTCAGATCCGTGATGGAATTAAAAGCGTATCAAAAATCGGGTATTGTCCGGAGGCGGAATGGCCATATAAAATTACCAAATTCAAAACCAAGCCGGCTAAAAAGTGCTACACAGACGCCGCACAAAACCTGGTCAAACAATATTCCCGTATCAATAATACGGTGCTGGACGATCTTAAATCTGTGTTGGCTTCCGGCTTTACGTTTGTGTTTGGAATGACGGTGTACGAAAGTTTTGAATCGGCAAAAGTGGCAAAAAGTGGAATGGTGCCGATGCCTTCCAAAAAAGAAAAATCACTCGGCGGCCACGCCGTATGCTGTGTGGGCTACGACGATTCCAAACAATGTTTCATTGTGCGCAATTCCTGGGGAAAATCCTGGGGCGATGGCGGGCATTTCTACCTTCCTTATGCTTATATCACCAATACAAACCTTGCAGACGATTTCTGGACCATTAGATTAATCTAAGTAGTCTTCTTTATTAAAACCATCTATGACAGCTACCACAGACCCCTGGATATTTGAGGCGAACAATTTTGATTTCTCCCAAGATGTAGAAAGTGTATTATTTCGAAATGAATTAATTGATAAATATCTAAACATCGGCCATCGCGATAAGATGCTTTTCCTGATTGGTCCGAAAGGGATTGGAAAAACATTTTTACTTTCCTATAAAAGTTTTCTTTTCAGAAAAGCGCACAACGCAGAAATAAAATTTTCTCCCACCAATGAATTGACAGAAAATCTGATCGTATACTTTAGCCAGTTTTCCAAAGAAGAGATTGCCAAATTTCAAACCCCCGATCTCTGGGAAAACATCTGGAAGTTCGCACTGATGGCAGTTGCCTGCAAAACCTATGGGTTGAACATCGAAGAAAAACTAGAGATTGAAGACCATAATTTCTCCAGCGTATCAGGTGTTTTAAGTTATTTGCTCAGCGATCGAAAAGCGTTGAACAAAGTGATCTCTTCTTCGATGCCAAAATTGATCAGCTTAACGAAGCAGATTCAAAGCGGGGTAGTATTATTCGTCGACGGTGTAGACCAGGCGGTGGACGATCTGGTGAATGGAAAGTATTACGATTATGAAACCTATTCAGATCTGCCAATCAAGATCTGGGGACATATTCACGTAGGCTTGGTAAAATCAATTTACGATATCTGCCAGCTCAACTCTCATGTCAGAATTTACACAACCGTTCGAAACGAAGCATTTAAGCTGATCCCAGGCGGAATGTCGGCAAACCTGGAAGGGTTTGCAACCAATTTGAATTATTCGCCAAGTGAATTAAAAGTGATCTTTACCAATAATATTAAGATCACGGAGACTTCTAAACTTATCAAAAAAGAAGCCGCCAATATCATCGAACGTTTTTTGGGATATTCAAAAATGAATCATCCTTTCATTCCTGATCAGGACGAAGACGCGCTAGATTTCATATTGCGCCACACCCTGGGCAGGCCCAGAGAAGTAGTGAAGCTAGGATCCCTGCTGTATTACGAACGGCTGACAAAAATTGATTATAAAATAATCCCGGAAGAAGACAGGATTGAAGATATACGTTATTTTATCAATGAGAAAACAGATGGCATTATCAAAGATTATTTGCTGGAAATTATTCCTTCCTTCGATGAAGAATGTCTTATTAAATTTTTGAAAAAAGTCCAGTCTAATATTTTTCATCATAAAATACTGAACGAAGAAGAAAAGAAATTTCTCGGGATCTGTTACAACGTAGGCCTGATCGGAGTGATCAATGAGCGGACAAATAAGAGCGGGCAAAAGATCAAATTTCAATATTTTAAAAAAGCCGGCGATTATCTGTACTATAGTTTGAATCAATATCCCAAAAGCGAATATTATGTAACACATCCAATCCTGGATTCATACTTCACTAAAATATTCAGCCTGGATTTTCACAATACTAAAAACATTATCGGAAACCATTACGAATTCAGAGATATCAACTACATCTACGACTTTGCTATCTCCTATGCAGGAGCCGACCGGTACATTGTGGAAGCGGTGGCAGCGGAGTTGAAAGCAAAAGGAATGAAAGTTTTTTACGATAAAGATTTTGAAAAAAAATCCATCGGCGTAGACCTGATCGATTATTTATTGGAAGTGTATAAAAAATCGGCGAAAAATGTGATCGTGTTTCTTTCGCAAAATTATCTTACTACAAAATGGACAAGTTTTGAATGGCATACGATCAAACAAAAATTAGTGCTGGATTATACTTCCGATTTTCTCAAGATCGTAAAGATAGATGATTCCAAAACGCCTGAGATTGTAGAAACAAGAGCTTACATAAGTGGCAAAAATAAAACACCTAAAGAAATATCAGATTTATTAGCTTGAAAATTCCTCTTATCATGAACGAACAAGAATACATCAGCGAACGATTAGAAGTACAAATAAAATGGTACAGCAAACAATCGGCTTTCAACAAAAAATGGTTTTATACATTTAAAATAGCAGAGATCCTGCTGGCGCTCTCCATCCCTTTCCTGGCAGGGTTTATAAGCGACAGTACATCCATAAAAATAGCCGTAGGGATCGTTGGTGTATTGGTGGCGCTGATCTCGGGATTAAGTATTGTATTCAAGTTTCAGGAAAAATGGACAAACTACCGGTCTACCGCGGAATCGCTGAAGTATCATAAGTTTATGTACCTGAATAAAGCCGGTATGTACGAAAACGCTTCCATCTCTGCATTGACACAAAATGTAGAAAATATGATCTTAAAAGAAAATACAGATTGGAGCAAGCTTATTGAAAGCAGTAACCAGGAAGTTTTTTATAAGGTAGAGCATTAAATTTATCATTTTTGTTTTCCTCCAAACAAAATAGTGATCCCTCCGTTGACGCCCAGAAACGAGGGATGCTTGGAAGAATATAGTGTACCCAATCCATATTTGAAGTCAGGTTCTATAAAGAGCGCGATGCTTTTGGATAGCCTATAATTCAAGGCCGAAGAGGCCGATAGAAATACATTCAGAGAATGTTTAGAAGGAAAAGCAAAAGAATTGTCGCTAACCGTTTCGTGATGATGGACTAAGTAAGAAAGTGCAAGGCTACCGGATAATGTCAGAAATAATTTCCCCGATCCGATCCGATAACTCAATCCCATTGGTAATGTCAGATAAGTATAAGAAGCATTTGCAGTAGCCGAATAATCATGTGTATTGCTAGCAATGGAAATGCTATCGCTTATCACATTTCCACTTGTGTCAGTGGTTACATGATGAGTGGTATCGTTGCGGAGGGCAGTGTAGTGATAGTTATATCGGTTGTGCAACTGGATCAATCCAAGTCCTGCGTTTACGGAGAGTTTTTCCGTGATAAAGTAATCTGCCCGAAGGCCAGCAGAATAGGCACCAGAGGAAGAAGTCTTCATAGTAGAAGGAGCCAGGTTGGATAACAGTTTTTCCGGGCCGCCGAAAAGAGAAATGGCGAAGGTATGAGTGGAATTATTTTTTTCTTTCTTAACGGCCTTGCCGGAAGTATCAGCTTGTACGATAGTACTATCAGCCTTCACAAGCGTATCTGCTTTCGCAAAGACAGTACTATCAATCTTAGCCTTCGTGAGAATAGGATCAGCTGCCGGGCTGATCTTTTCTTTGGTAAGATCATGAAAAACTACTTGATTCGCGTTGCTTGTATCTGTTGTTACAGCGTTGTGGTTTGAGGGCTTTCTTGTAGAGGAAAGCGCGTTAAGACTGTCTTGAGTTATTTGCTGTTTTGTGTTTTGTTTAGAAAATGCATCAACCTCATTCGAATGTTTTTTGAAGGAGCCGTTAAAAGAAGGACTGTTGCGATCGTTGTTGGACGTTGCATTTATCGTTGAATCACTTTTCCAAGCTTTCAAATTATCCAAGTTGTTTTTCGATCTGTTGGCAGGATTTTTTTTCGCGGATTGATCGCTTCTATCTTTTGAAATATCTTTTGTAGAGCTGCCTGTAAAAGTATTTTTTTTCTCCGAGCTTGATCTTTGAAGAGAAGCAGTAGAAGTGTTTTTATTTTGTAAAATTTTATTTTCCTGGGTTAACTCTTTAGAATTATGTATCTTTTCATAAGGCATTCCTGTTTGAGAAGAAATGGACTGATCTTTTTTAGTAGAAGGAGAATGTTGAACAGTACCAGTAGCCGTATTTTTATCAAGCGTTGTTTCTTTGTGTTCGGAATTGTTGATGTTTACCGGTTGGTTACTTGAGTCTGTTTGTTTTTCGGTTGTCGTATTGTTTTTCTGAATAGATACAGAGGATTTGCGCGGATCGTTTTTTGATGGTTGTACAAGAGTAATATCGGCAGAAGGAGCAGATTCATTTTTCCGCATGCTATTTTCAATAGTATACCACCAATAGGCAGAGCCTAGTGCGGCAGTACATAGTAAAATAAAAGAACCAGTGATCCCTTTCCGGATATTATTTTTCTTTTTCGTCTGCGCAAGGTTCTTTTCTATTTTTTGCCATAGCAACGCAGAAGGTTCACTTTCGAAATGTTCGAATTTGTCCTTTAGTGCCTTATATATCGATGGGTCTTTCTCAGTCATTGGATAGGGCATTTTTTCTGGTTAACAACGTTTCTAGCATTTTCTTGCCTCTTGAGAGCTGGGATTTTGAAGTACCTTCGGAAATGGTGAGCATGTCGGCAATTTCTTTGTGTGAATAGCCTTCAATGGCATACAAGTTCAAGATCACCCGGTAGCCTTCGGGGAGTTCGTTGATGATATCAAGCAATTCTTCCGCTTCGAGCTGATCCAGCACTTCGCCGCTTGTGTGTGAAGAGGAATTCGTATACTCAACCTCTTCGTAAGGAGTAAAATTGAATTTTGTTTTTCTGCTATGGTAATGATTGATCGCAGTAGTTACGGCAATACGTCTTATCCAGCCTTCCAGCGAACCTTCGTTTTTGAACGTATGGATCTTTGAAAAAACTTTTATAAAAGTTTCCTGAAGCATATCTTCCGCCTCTTCTCTCGATCGTGCATAGCGCAGGCACACGCCCATCATTTTATATGAATGGGTAGTATACAATGCTCTTTGCGACGCCGGATCGCCTTTTTTACAGCCTTCTATGAGATCTTTTATATCCACAGCAAAAGTGCAGTATCTTCAAAATTTAGCATAAGACCTGTTTTTAAATTGAAAGGTTGCATGGAAAAAATATTTATTTGCGATGCAACCTGAGAGATCATTTTTAAGGTCTTGTTCAAAAATAAGCAAAATCATGAAAACAAACAGACCTTTTAAAAATCCAGCTCAAGTATTATGTCTTGTATTTTTGTTGCTGCTTAGCACTCATTTGCTAAAAGCACAGTCAACACCGATGTCGGTCCAGGTTATTACTACTCCTTCTTGCGATAATGATGGAACCGCGCAATTCAATATAACGGGGGGAACTGCTCCTTATAGTTTTAATTTATTTGGAACAGACGTTTTCCCGAATCCAACGCTCACGGAACTTTATCCAGCTACCTATACGATTTCAATCACCGATGCGGATGGACAAACTATTCAGCAGCCGTTTACGATTGATCCTGTACTGACCGTTTCCAAGTCGATGACCCCGGAAACCTGTAAAAGCGATGGAACCGCTTCAGTAGCGGTAAGCGGCGGGGCCAGCCCTTACGCTTATCAATGGAATTATATGTTCCCATACCATTCGGGAAATCCGGTAATTTCTACCAATGCCTCGGTAACCGGTCTAAACAAATCCGATCTGATGACCATAAAAGTAACGGATGCGAATGGCTGCACCGCCCTGGATAGTATATGGATCGAAAGCGATTATACGGTTCAAACTTCAGTTGCCGTTTCTGCTACCGCTTGTAACAGCTCTACCAATGCTACCGTTACTGCCAGCGGCGGGCAAGCGCCTTATACGTATTACTGGAACAGCAATCCAGTACAGACTTCTGCAGTGGCCACGCTCTCCAACGTGGGAACCTATAACGTGACTGTGACGGATGCCAATGGATGTATCGGGAAAGATCAGGTAACGATCGGCAATACGGATCTGAATTACCTCGGATTGACTACTTCTCATACCAATGCGAATAATTGTAATAGCGCAGACGGAACCGCTTCCGTAACTGCAACACAGGGCCAATCACCTTATACTTATTTATGGAGCAATGGCGCCACTTCGGCATCTGTCAGTGGGCTTGTGCGCGGCACCTACACTGCTGTGGTGACCGATGCCAACGGCTGTAAGTCTTCAGACACTGTACATGTAGGAAACAGTACCGATCTTAGTATCTACTTTTCCAGCTCGAGTCCTTCTTGTACAGACGGCTCAGGGATCATCAGTACCTATGTAGACGGTGGCTTGGCTCCTTATACTTACTCCTGGACAAACGGAGGTACCACAGAAACGATTAGTAATCTCAACTGGGGAAACTATGAGCTAACCGTGACCGATGCGCAAGGATGCAGTAAAACCAAAGCAACCGGAGTATATCAGGATATCAGTTGCTCCAATGTTTTTATCACCGGTACAGTATTCAATGATATCAATGGCAATTGCCTGCAAGAGGCCGGTGAAAATGGAATTGCCAATACTATGGTTTTCCTTTCCAATGGTTTGATCACCTGGACGGGTATAGATGGTGCTTATTTATTTGTAACGTCTCCTGGTTCGTATACGATTTCACATACACCGCTTGATAACTGGATCAATATATGCCCGGCAAGTCATACCATTTCGGTGAATGCTCCGAACTTAGGCGACACATATAGCAATAATAATTTCAGCGACCAGGTACAACCGGGGAAAGAAGATCTTGCTGTGAATTTGTGGTGCTTCAGCATGATCCCTGGTTATGGAGGAAGTACAGGTATTTATTATGTCAACAATGGTTCGTCTGTGCAAAGTGGTACGATCTCTTTAACACATAGCAGCATTGTGACTTTCGGAAATGCTTATCCGAATGCCGACAGCTACAATCCAACGAATCAAACAGCCGAGTGGAGTTTCACAAACCTCAATCCAGGCGAATCGCGTGTGATCAGTGTTCAATTTAACGTAGACCCTTCGGTGCCGCTTGGAACGCTTGTTCCAATGTCTGGTTTCGTTACACCTGTAACAGGAGAAGTGTTGATCAGCAATAATTACGATACTTGTAATTCAGTTGTAATAGGATCGTATGATCCTAACGAGATTGCTGTAGCTCCACAGGGCGCCACTGACGAGGGATACATCAATCCGGCAGATTCGGTTTTGCATTACATCATCCATTTCCAAAATACCGGTACAGCGCCTGCTTACAAAGTAGTGCTGACAGACACCCTCAGCCAATATCTGGATCCTCATTCGATCGCTGATGTAAGCAGCAGTAGTAATGTGCTGGTAGAGGAGTATAATGGAACACTGCGTTTCACATTCAACAATATCAATCTTCCGGACAGCATTTCGGATGCTGAGAACAGTATTGGGTTTGTAACTTTTTCAATCAAAGTAAAAAAATCTACACCGCTTGGCGTTTCTATTTTAAACAAAGCAAATGTGTACTTTGATTTTAATAGTCCTGTAACTACCAATACCGTAAAAAACACCTTGAAACTTTCTGCTACGACTGCAGTAAGAAATGAAGTATACAAAGAAGAACCTCTACAAGCCTTTCCAAATCCTACTTCTGGAATGCTTACTATTTTGTATAAACTGGATTCTAATACCGATGTAGCGTTAAAACTATATTCTCCAATTGGCGAAGAAATTTCTGTAGCAACACATACCAGCCAGAATGCCGGCACGTACAGCGTATCTTTTGATACACAGAAAAACGGACTTACCGCTGGTGTGTATATTCTTAAGTTGTTTAGCGGAGAACAAATTCAGTACAAGAAAATAGTGATCACCGATTAGTAGAAACATAGTTTGGATTTCAAGTGTACAAAGGCTCCGGTTAACTCCGGAGCCTTTTTTTGTATCATGACTTTTCATATGATCAGAAAAAAATCAGATTTATATTTTTATATTGTTCGCAGTTCATAAAAACAATGATCACAACAGGAATCTTTTTATTCGTATGCGCCTTATTGGCATTTGGTCTGAGCGCGGTGTGTGGCGGTGGCGCCAGCTTTATATTAATCCCGGTTTTGAGCGCTGTGTTACCAGGTGCGCAAATACCAGCGGCTTTGTCGATCGGTACGGCTTCAAGTTCTGTTTCCAGGATTGTCATTTTTTATTCCAACATCCGTTGGTCGATCGTTTACTGGTTTGTACCAGCGGCGCTTCCGGCAGTCTGCCTTGGCGCATGGTTGTTGACTTATGTGAATCCAATGTACCTGGAATTTCTGCTCGGGATTTTTCTGCTTTCTAATATTCCATTACTTTTCAAAACAAAAAAAAATGAAACGGTCACTGCTGTAAAAAGTCCTAAAACCTTGCTGCTTGGTGTAGGGTTCGCAGCAGGCTTTGTTTCCGGGCTTACAGGAGCAGTAGGCTTACTTTTCAATCGCTTCTATCTTCGTTACGGTTTAAACAAAGAAGAGATCGTGGCTACAAGAGCTACGAACGAATTGCTACTACATTTGATCAAAGTAGCGCTTTATGCTTCTTTTGGGTTGATGACGGGGAAAGTGATTACATACGGTTTTCTGATTGCCTTGGCAGCTATTATCTCTTCTGTATTAGTAGGAAAAGTTTTACCCTATATAAGTGAAAATATTTTTCAGAAGATCGGCTACAGCGCCATGGTACTTTCAGGTATTATAATGGTAATGAATGCTTCGCTGAATTTTAAAAATGAAAATCAGGTCCAGCTTTCATACAAAGAAGAAGAAGAAGGATTGGAAACGAAAATGAAATGGCGGCAAAGCACGTTTGAAATGGAACTCGAATTTGAAGATGGATTTTTTGAAATAGAATATGAAATAAATTTCCATGATCTGCCTGAAGACAAGCAGATGACCGTGAAACGCTTGACAGCAGGCGCCGATAAAGTGGAACTGGAAGAAGTGTACGGAATTAATAAACACTTCTATGAAGTTTATGTCTATAAAAATGGGAAACTGTCGAAGTATGAATTGTGAAAAAAATATTTTTATAAATCCCATAGAGACTTAGTTTGAGTGTTCTATCGGAGAACTTATTATTTCCCTACTACAAAAGCACCGTTTCTGCCACATGAATAAGCAACATTGTTTACTATATCCAACCCGTATAGTAGAGGAGAAGTAATGGGTACAGAAATCCATGTAGCACCTGCATCAGCGGTTTTGTATATCACCCCTGTATTTGTAGTAGCATTTCCGCCTACGATATAGGCGTGCGTTGTGTCTGTAAAGATTGCATTTGTGTTATAGTTATTTGCATCGGATTTGATTATGCTCCAGTTCGCGCCGCCATCAGTACTTTTATATACTTTGGAAGCATTAATATTTACGGTGTTTGAAAATAGATAAAATGTATTAGCATCGGTAGCGAAGAATTTATTTATAATTGCATTTCCTACTATTGTAGAGACGTTATTGATATTTGTCCAGGTAGCTCCGCCATCTGTAGTCTTCATAAGGATTGCCACATTGGTAGAAATATTATATCCACCGAAATATCCTACGTTGGGGGTAAGAAATGTAACACAATAAGAATTAACATTTGCTGCCGTACTATACTGCGTCCAGGTAGCTCCGCCATCGGTAGTTTTGAAGATACAGCCTACTCCACCCAGGTAACCAGTGTTGTCATCTGTAAACATCAGCGAACGGTAATAACCTGTTGGTGTCAAGGATACCGGTGTCCAGGTAGCACCACCGTCGGTAGTTTTAACCAGCGTGTTGTTGTTTCCTGCCATAAAACCTTTCTGACTGTTAATAAATTTCATCAGGTAAAGATCTTCCGATGTACCGCTGGTCATAGGCGTCCAGGTAGTACCTCCGTCGGTAGTTTTGTAAGAGATTCCTCCGATACCGCATACATAACCGGTATTAGCGTCTGCAAAATCCGTTGCAAGCAAATTGCCAGAAAGCGAAGTGATACGCAACGCCCAGGTATCAATAGTAGAAGAGGATTCTACTGGATTAGAAGAGGGCTCTACTGGATCCGGAGTCGGAGTTGGACTCGGGTCTATAAGCGGACATTTTTTACACGCAGTAAAAAAAATCAAAAATAAGCATGGTAGTAATAAGCTACTGGTTAAAAGTTTCGTTCTTTTCGTTATCATAATTTGAAAACATTTATTTGGCTTATGCTACAAAGACCATCGGTTTTAAATCCGTTACAAATAGAAGAAAAATATAGTAAAAATTTATCTCCGAAAATATTATATTTGTTTTGCAGTAACAGAAACTCTATACCCATGTCTTACTCAGTAGAGAGTGAAATCATAGACGGATGTAAAAAAGATGACCGCAGTGCTCAAAAGGCATTGTACGATCGCTTTTGCAAAAAAATGAATGCTGTGAGTTATCGTTACACGGGGTCATACGACGATGCTAAAGACATCGTACATGATTCGTTTGTTAAAATTTTTCAAAAAATTTCCTCCTATTCCGGCGAAGGCTCTCTTGAAGGTTGGATCAGGAGAATTGTAGTAAATCATTCGATCAATTTTATAAATAAAAAAAATAAACACTTAATAAAAGCCAACGAAGAAGAACAAAAAATACTAAACGATACAGTAGCACTGACTGAATACAGTACTAATGAATCTGAACTGGATTCTATTTATGATGCAGACCTCACCAAGGAAGAAATTATTCAAGCAATTAATTCGTTAAAGGATAGTTATAAGATCATTTTTAATCTTTACGTGATAGACAGTTTATCGCACAAAGAAATTTCAGAGTTGTTGAATATTAAAGAAGAGTTATCAAGAATTAGGTTGCAACGAGCGAGAAAGGTACTGCAATCGATCCTAATAGGCGTAGTGAATTCAAAACGAAAGGAAAAGACAGATGCAGGATTCTTTAGATAAAAAATTTGACGAATTTATTCGGGAAGAAATGAACGAATTCGAGTTGGATACTGCTTTTGATCCGCAATGGAATCGTATGGCTTCTACCTTGAACCGAAAAAGTTTTTTCCGGTTTGCATACAATCGCTTTAATCTTTATTATCTCCTCATACTGGCTACCACAATAACAGTGGCTCTCCTGTTTTTCTATCAAAAGAAAGAGGCAAGTCCGGCAACCTTACAAAATAATTCCAGACAAATGATTTCTACAGACACTTCTGTTTCTATTACAAACCAATCTTCTAATAAACTTGACAAACCTCAGAAGCAGAAAGGAAGTATTTTCATAACAAAGGATCTTTTGGAAAAAGATTCTGTATTGTCGAATGTCAAGCCAGAGACCGATCTTACCAAGGTACAAAAAGACACAATCGTTGCTATAACTCCGGTGCAGCCTGCTGTTGCCGTTAAACCTATTGTCGATTCTGTAGTAAAAAAAGCGCCCAAAAAAATAAAGTATGTTACCAAAAGAGATACGATCATCGCACTCGATACTAACAGGGTTCGCAAGAAACGATAATAAAATTTTAAGAAAATTATATCTGACACTTTTTATTGCGTTGATCAGCATTGTCAGTTATGCGCAACAAGACAGTACGCTTGCAGAAGAAGATTCAGTAGTTTATATTTATGAAGACCCGGTCGTGGTAAGGCGCGCGATCACGCAGGAAGAAAATATCTACAAACATTGGTTTCTTGAATTATATGGTGCTTCTTTTCTTTACAAGAATAGGCATTGTCTATGCGAAGACCTCGCCAACTACAAGGCCGAACTGCGAAAGGTTGCAAAGCCCTTGCCAGGCTTTGGATTTGGAATAGGATTGCGGTATAATCCTTCTGGTAAAAAAATCACTTTTTCCGCAGGTCTTGCCAGCTCTTCTTTTCGTGAAAGTTTTAAACACAGCGATAGCCTTTCGGGAAATATAAATAGAAAAAATATTTACCAATACCTCGATCTTTCTACAGGAGTTGGCTACTGGCTTTTCAGAAAAAGTAAGATCTCTCTTATTCCTAATGTAGATCTGTTGCTCTCAAGATTGTTGTCCAACAAAGACAATAAAGAACTCGACTACTCCAATCCTACACTTGTGCTCAATAGCAGCGATGCGCACCGCGATGCCCGATGGATATTAGGAGGGCAAGCAGCTTTGAAATTTTTATTTTTCAATAACCGAAGTATAAAGCTGATGCTGGAACCGTATATGCGGATGAACTTTACTTCCACCCTGGAATATAAGGACAACTACTTCCTGCAGCGTTGGACCTATGGTGCACGCTTGGGATTGCTGTATGTACTTTGATTTTTTGCGCACTTTGGGTTTGAAAATTTTTGTCTTTCGCTACAAAGAACGCAATAATAATTACTTTGATTTTCTTACTATGATTGCAGCATAGATCAACAAAAGCACCGGCACGATCAAATGCCCGAAAGCATCTTTGAGATACAAATGCGTAAAGATTGCGCCGAGCATGATCACGGCGATCAGGGAAGCGCCGAGACGTTTGTAAGATTTAGTGAGCAGCAAAATCCCTCCGGCTAATTCAAACAAACCTGCCAGATAAAAAAGCATCGTAGGATAATGTGCTCTTGCAAATATTTCGATCGACATACTATCGAGCTTCAGCAATTTCATTAATCCTGTGAGGATAAACAGGATGCCGACGAGCCAGGTAAAAATTGTTTTTGCTATTTTCATATGACCATTTTTAGTTTTATTAAAAACTTACTAAAAGCATTGAGTACTTGTAGGGCTACTTTTTTTGTAGTAACTTTTATTTCCACAAATTTAGGCAGAATAGCAATCCGTTTTGCAGCGGTAACCAATTAGTAACCGGAAATCAAAAAAAACAAAATTATGGCAGGTTGTCCCCTTAACATGATGCTTAATTCCAAGCCCAGCGAGGGCTTCAGCGATTGTACTAAAAAGCTGCACGCCGCACACGATCTTTTAGAAGTGCTCAAAGGCAAATGGAAGATGGAGGTGATCTTATGTTTGTTGGAATTTAAAAAAAGAAGATTCAGAGAATTTCAAAAAAATATTCCCGGTATTTCTTCCAGGATCCTTTCTTCTGTATTAAAAGATTTGGAAAATAACCAGATCATTACGCGCCAGGTAGTGTTGGATATTCCTATCACCGTAGAATACAAGCTTACCGATTATGGACAATCGATGCAACAAGTGATTAAGGATCTTGTAAAGTTAGGAATGGAGCATAGAAGCCAGGTGATGGGAAAATAATTTTCTATGTTACATGACTTATGCCAGAGAAAGCGTTCGTTCATGCCTGAAAGTTTAGTAAGGAATCATCTTTTTTAGTGCATAAAAAGCCTGTTATACGGCAACTCTTATTTTAGGTTACATTTTTTGCGGCTGAAATTTTATTGTTTTCAGCTAAAATAATACATAGCTAAGTCCCCCAGAGAAGGCCTTTTTAAGGGTAATTTCAACATATTTTAAAAAGTAACCGCTAAAACCTTTCTAAAAATCCCGAAAATATTCTGATAACTACCTTTTTAACGGTATTTTCTTACCTAGTAAACTGCTATTTATTATTTGAATAATCGTAATTAGTTAGTAAATTGCAATAATTTATAGATATTTTGCAATGTGAGCCATTTCTACATTGTTACTCAAGGCAAATAATTTGATACTTACTCACTTACTTATTGAGGTTGGAATTTATAGGACGGTAAAAAATATGAAAACTATGAGAATTTTTAGCAAGCTGTATTCAATACAACGCACTTTTCAAACCCTGGCATTGATCCTGGGACTGGTAGTTTGCAGCACTTTTAGTGCAGTGGCAGCTAGCATTACTTCAACCGGTACAGGTGGAGCATGGAATGCTGGAGGTACCTGGGTAGGTGGTGTCGTTCCGGGAAGTGGAGACGATGTGACCATCGCTTCAGGAGCTACTGTAACGGTTCCGGCAAGTGCTTCTTGCAATTCTCTTACCATTAGCGGTACGTTAAATATGACTGGTACAAGTATCACGATGACCATCACGAATAATAGTCCATTGGTTTTAAATTCCGGAAGTAGTTTTCTGATTGGCGCAACCAATATCCTGTATTTCTCCAATACTAACGGAGGGTCAGGAATAACGAATAACGGGGGAACGATTGTTTCTACCGGAACCAACGGAGCAAACGGAGGAACCATCAACGTAAATATCGGAGGTGGCGGAGGTTTTGCCATAAGCGGAACGGGAACTACTGTTATTAATAACATAGATTTTCTCCAAAACACAAATTTGAATATCAGTACCAGTAATTTACTGGTTAATGGAAAAATGTCTTTTCATGATAACAACGCCGGTGCCGACGGTTCAACTCAATATCCTAAATGGGGGCCGGGCTCCACACTCTATATTAACAACAATGGTCAGGGAATGGGCACCGGACAAACTAGTCCTACAAGCCCTTTAAATGATCACTTCAGAAAACTATGGGTGACGTGTACCAGTGGATGTGTTGTAGGAACTACTCCTGGCTATCCGAATAACGTAACTCTTGTCAATATGGGAAATAGTACCAATCCAGGGAGCGGATCATTTAGCAACGTGGGATGGACGCCTGCAGGAACGGTATCACTGGCTGGAACATTAAGCATCGGAGACGGTACTACTGCTGGTCTGGCAAGTTTGTACAATGCAGATTTTACCGGAGGTGGAATTGTAGTAGACAATAATTCAAGACTTGTTACGCCTCAATCGGGCAATACCTTTACAGACAATGGTAACTTTACGCTAACGGGCGCTACTACCGGCCTGATTGACGACGGAGGATCCACCATCACTTTTGCCGGTACAGGCACTCAAACAGTGAGTACTACCGGTGGTACCGCCATTACATTTGGTGGAATGACTGTTAACGGCACGGGCAATTATGTGCAATTACAAGATCCTGTCACTGTCAGCGGTACGCTTACCTTAACCAACGGTTATGTGGGCACTACCAATACAAATATATTAACAGTAAACGGTACAGTATCCGGAGGAAGTGCCAGTTCTTATGTAGACGGACCATTGAAATGGAAATTGCCAGCTTCTGCTGCTGGTCCTTATAAATTCCCTGTAGGTGATAAGACTAACAGCGCTTATCTGCCGCTTACGTTAAACTCTGCAAGTTCAGCTTCCGGTGGATATGTAACTGTAGCTGCCTTCAAACAAAATTCAGGCGGAACGTTTGATGCTACCATCAATGCCATGAGTAATACAGAATATTGGTCTGTAATTTCATCTATGAGCTATTCCGGATCTCCTACTGTAAGCATAGATCGTTCGGTTGCTGTTTCTCCTTATACTGGTTTTGGAGAAGCTACCACTTCCAATGGAGTATACACCGCTATTGGAGGATCTGCAAGTGGTACTACCATGCTTAATGGAGGATTAGGAAATGTTAGTTCAGCTTATCTTACCCTGGTAACGCCACAACTTAGTCCTGTAAAAATAGGAGGATCCAACGACAGCGAAAATAGTTCTTGTAGCAGTACGAACACAGGTTCTCTGCAAGTAGGCGGTGTGGGTGGAACACCTTCTTATTATTTTAGTATGACTAGTAATACTGGTCCCTGGGACGGGCCGATTGCAGCAAATGGTACATTCACTTATACAGGATTGGCTGCAGGTAATTATACAGTATGGATTAAAGACAATACCGCTACTGTAAAATCTAACATACTCTCGGTATTAGGATCTTTACAGATCAATGGTAACAACAAGAACGTAACGTTTTGCAATACTGCTACACCACCATACGCTACGCTTACTGCTACTAACCTGGACAATTCTTCGGCCACCTTTTCATGGTCACCTGGTGGATCTACCAGCGCTACCATCACTCCTGCACCTGCTACAGCTACTACTTACACGGTGACCAGCACTGTATATTCAGGAAACCTGGTAACCAACGGTAGTTTTGAATCTGGTACTACAGGATGGAACACAGACTTTGTGCAGCTCACTTCGGCACAAATACCTTTTAATAGTTCACCAGGCGGTGGTAATGTAAATGGTTTTTTCTATGTGACAGGTGCATCCAATAACGTATGTAACTATTATACTACCAACAATGCCAGTGGTGGACCTGCTATTCTTCCTCAAGCGGGTAGTAATATGCTTGTATGTGACGGACAAACCAGCGATGTAGGAGCTAGTGGGCCAAAGAGACCGTGGTATCAGACAGTAACGGTTGTCAATGGAGCCACTTATACCTTTAGCTTCTACTACAGAGAAGCAAATCCAAATGGTAACCATCCGCTTCTGCAGCCAAAGATAAACGGAGCGAACTTAGGTGGTCAGCTTACTCTTTCGGCAATTAGCCAAGGCTTCTACGACCCTAACACATGGGTATTAGCCACCTATTCCTGGACAGCCTCTAGTACTTCTGCTGCCATGGAGATCTGGAGTAATAACAGCGGTAGCTATGATGGTAACGACTTTTTGATCGATAATATCAGCTTGTCAAGACAATGTCCACTAACCCAATCGGTATTGGTAACGCCAAGCTGTCCTGCGCCAATAACACTGATCAGCTTTGACGCTGTAAGACAAGGCAACGATGCATTGCTTACCTGGACTACCGGTGTGGAGATCAACAACAGTTATTTCGGTATTGAAAAATCTTCTGACGGTGTACACTTCACGGAGATCGGACAAGTGAAAGGCTCTGGCAATAGCAATGGTATTCTTAATTATTCTTTTGTAGATCCTTCTATCAATAATGGAATTACTTACTACAGAATAGTACAATACGATTACAATGGCACTGCTACTCCAAGCCCTGTAAAAGCAGTAAGTAAAAATACAGTAAACGATATTCAAATAGTACCAAACCCTAGCAACGGATTGTTTGCCGTAGTACTGGATCATACAGGCAATGAGAAAACAACTCTTAACGTACTGAACTCTCTGGGCCAGGTGATCTATGAAAGCGCAGAGTTTACAGGCAACTACAAAGAAGTAGACCTAACAGCGCTGGCTTCAGGAGTATATTATCTTCAAGTATTCACCAGCGAAGGGAAAGTGGTGAAAAAAGTAGTGAAAGAATAACCCGGACGTTCTATCAGATATTTAAACAGGTTTGTCGAGAGACAGACCTGTTTTTTTTATACCATTTGTCTGAACCATGATTCACAGGATTGAAGAATTAGCCTTCCGCTTTTCTATTTACTTTGATTTGAAAATTATTGTTCGGAATTCTTCATTATCGCTAGCCAGCCTACCAATCATCAAAAACATTTTTATCATGTAAATCCATAAATCCTGTGAATCAAGGTTCAGATGAACGTAAATAAAAATGCCTACTGATATTAACAGCAGGCATTTTTATTCTGTAATCTTTAAATTCTGTAAATCCTGATCCTTATTTCTTCACACAGCCCGGAGCTTCTTTCCACTCGAGCTTTCCAATTTGTTCGAGGCTGATATCCTGTTTCGCATTACCACCTCTGTTCTTGATAGTGATGTTGCAATAAGTAGCAGTTCCTTTTGGATTTCTCTTAAATAAAATTCCAAAACCTCTTTCTGTGTCTTCCTCTTTTCCGTTATTTACCGGATACTCTCTTCCGGTACCATCGATGTTGATGTTTTCAAAAACCATGTTTGTAAAATCACGCCCTCCCCAGATGTTGAAATAGATCGCATCGTTTTTAGAATCGATGATATCGATGTTGGAGAATTTTATATTCTTTACGCTAAAACCATTGCGGTCTGTACACATCAGGTCGATCGCGCCGATAGGGCCATAGTAGAGGTCGTTGTTAGTACCGCAGCGGACTATGGTAATATCGGAAAATTCGTGCATGCCAGCGTTGTTGAACGCAATGCCAGGGAAAGCATTATTAGCTCTCAGGCCAGCTTCCAGGTTATCTTTAATAAGCAAGTGATGTGCTTTGTTGTTGAGCCCGCCGTAGATTGCGCAGCCGGAAGCTCTCCATGAATTTTCAGAAGTGCAATAGCGGAAAGTATTGTTTTGGCATTCCATATTATCAGCACACCAGATCGCCATATCATCGTCGCCGTTGTTGCGGAAGCTGCAATGTTCCACGATGGTATTGCGCGTGCCTTTGCAAAGGTTGATACCGTCAGCATAGTTATTTCTGAAACGGCAGTTGGTTACCAGGAACCCGTCTGCGAATGCCACTTCTCCTGCGTTGTACTGTGCGATCCATGCGCCGCATTCAAAATGCTCTGCCCAGAAATCTTTGATCACAGATTTGCTGGTGAAGATCCCGTTGATCGCTTTATAAGAGCTGGAGCGTGAATTGTTTTCTGTAGTAAGATACAAACCGGAGAAGCTTATATCTTTAGCATTCGCGTAGAGTCCGCCTTTCAGCCATTTCATGCTGGTGAAATGCAATTCAGTATACCAGGACCCTGCACCTTTCAGAGCGCTGTTGTCGTTGCCGAAATAAAGCTCCCAGCCCATTTTGTATACTCCTTCTGGTACATAAATAGTTTTGCCAGGATTTCTGTCAATAAAATTCTGAAGATCTGTTCCATCCCCTTCGGTAGATTCGTCTTTCTTATAGACTACATCGCCGGCAGCAGGTTCTACTCTTGGAGGGATTGCTTCCATTTCAACAAAGTCAATATGGATCTTGCCGCTTTTAGTTACAAGTTTCAGTTTGCCGCCTGCAGGAATTTTTGCAGGAAGTTTCATACGTGCTTCGTCAAAGCGCATCCTTGGATTGGTGTTGATCACCCCGCTGTTGTTCGGATTGCCGTTTGACCAAAGGTATTCCCAAGACCATTGTGAGCTAAGTTTTAGTGTGCCTACCAGTTTGCCGTTGGCATATACATCCAACTCGCCTGAAGTAGAGTCCGGAATGCTGTAACGTACTACCATTCCATCCGCAGCGTTTTTTAATTTCCATTCTACGGAAGCTTTGGAGGCAGTCATGTCCACGCATACCTGTTCGGAAGCTTCGCTTTGCAGGTCTTTTTGAGCAAATGATTTGGAAGTGATGGTCGCTTTGGACAAGGTGCCCAGGTTTGCTTCATAGCGGGTATAAGGCGCATCGTAGTAGCCTCGTTCGTTGCTTTGAGCGAGCAGGCCATTGCCCATAAACAGGATGGCAACAACCATCAGGTTTAGAATTTTTAATTTTTTCATAACAAATAATTTTAGTGATTCATACAGCACACACCTGTATATGTTTAGTAAATTTTTTTAAAATTAAGGAATAGCTCCCTCTTCTCATAAGAGATCATAATTTATATTTATACAATTTTTGCTCCAAAAATTTTCACAATAGTATTATTCTCAGAACATGGAAAAACCTTGCATAAGAAGGATACAAAAGGCTTGCAGCGGTCTGTTATTTTCAAAAAAAATGTAACTTGGGAATTCATAAAATCGCTAACCTCAAAAAATAAAAGATGAAGCAACTTCATAAAATGTCCAAAAGTATTTTGATCCTTTTGGTTTGTCATCAGTTGTCCGCTGTAGCGCAAGAGACTCCAGGCGCCGAGATTCCCTGGATTACTTACGAAGCAGAAAATATGAAAACAACCGGTACGGTACTGGGTCCTAAGTACGAAGCTTTTCAGGTGGAAACGGAATCTTCCGGACAAAAATGTGTGAAGTTGTCGGCAAATGATCAATACATAGAATTTACCGTAAAATCTCCTGCCAATGCAATCGTTCTTCGCTATAGTTTGCCGGATGCTCCGCAAGGTGGTGGAACGAGCGCTACGCTTGGCTTATATGTAAATGGAAAATTGTTGAAGAAAATAAAAATTTCTTCCGTCAACACCATGCTTTATGGTACGTATCCATTTACCAATGATCCAACAGCAGGAAAGCCTCGAAATTTTTATGATGAAACACGCTTGAAAGGATTGGCCTTTAAAAAAGGCGATGTGATCAAGATCCAACGTGAACCACAGGAGACAGACAAAGCAGAGTACTGCATCATCGACCTGGTGGACCTGGAAAATGCAGATGCTCCACTCACCATGCCTGATAAGGCATTGCCGGTTACCGATAAAACTTTTATGAGAGATGATTTTACAGGCGATTTTACAGAAGCTTTCAGACGTTGTATTGCCAAAGCCGCAGAGACCGGGCAAACCGTATGGATCCCGGCGGGGACGTATAAAATAACAGGCGACATCAAACTTCCTTCTAAAATAAAAATACAAGGCGCTGGTATATGGCACACCGTGATCATGGGCGATGAAAATGTATATGGTAATGCAAAAAAAAGAGTCCGCTTTTTAGGCGATGGAGATAGCATCCAGCTTGCTGATTTTGCGATTGTAGGAAAATTAAATTATCGCAACGACGAAGAGCCGAACGATGCCATCGTTGGCTCTTACGGCGTCAACTCAAAGATCTCACGCATCTGGATCGAACATACGAAGATTGGGATCTGGGTGGAAAATTCTAAAAACCTTGTGATCGAAGGTTGCCGCTTCCGCAATACCATTGCCGATGGAATTAATTTCTGCGTAGGCATGAGAGAATCTACCATGAAAAACTGCACTGCGCGGGGTACCGGTGATGATTGCTTTGCAATGTGGCCTACTACATTTATAGAACAAAAATACAATCCTGGAAAAAATCTGATCACACATTGTACCGGTCAACTCCCTTTCCTGGCCAACGGCGCTGCGATCTACGGAGGCGAAAGCAATCGTGTGGAATATTGTTCATTCATCGATATCTGTCCAGGATCTGCCATCCTGATCAGTACTACTTTTCCTACAGAAGACAAAATAAAAAATATCAATAATAATTTTACCGGTACTACAGTGATCGAACATTGCAGCATCAAAACCAGCGGAGGCTTCGATCACACCTGGGATTGGCGCGCAGCCGTACAGCTTTGTCTCGATAAGCGCGATATCACAGGCGTCGAGATGAATGATCTTGCGATCGAAAATAGTTTTTCCGATGGGTTGAGTGTGATTGCAAACAATGATAAAGACAAATTCGGAACTTTGTCAAACGTCGTTCTTAAAAACAGTAAGATCGGCAAATATGGAATTGGCGCGAAAGACAAGCATGGTCTTTGGATCCAGAAGGGAGCACATGGAAGTCTTACGATCGAAAATTCTCAGATCTCGGAAATGAAAAATGAGTCGGGGGATTTCACTATTAAAAAATAATCCGTCCTTGCGAGGATCTAATCAAAATAAATAATATTAATCATGAAGAAAAAAAGCTACTCACTATTCCTGTTAGTTCTCCTTCTCACGCACTACACTCTTGCGCAAACCAGCATTATGGCAGGCGACAGGATTGCTTTATTTTATCCTAAAGATTTTGATTCTTCTCAACATTTTCCTTCGCTGGCTTTGGTAAAAGAATTGCCTGTAAAAGGAAATGTACCCGGCGATTGGCGCGTACGTCCGGCGTTTACAACGGTAGAAGGAAAAAATACTGTTGAGATCAAAATAACAGAAGCCGTTGATTTTTATGGTACAGGAGAAGTAGTTGGCCCGCTGAAGCGCAATGGGAAAGAGGTGAAGTTGTGGAACACGGATAATTACACTTACCAAAAGGACGAAGGTAAACGCCTCTATCAATCACATCCATGGGTAATGGGCTTGCGCGAAGATGGCACAGCCTTTGGAGTGATCGCCGACAACACTTGGAAACAATCGATCCAGACTGATAACCAGCAGATCACTATTACTACAGAAGGTCCGGCTTTCAGAGTATTTATTATTGAGCGTGAAGATCCGAAAGCCTTACTGAAAGCGCTCGGTGAGCTGACCGGAAGAATGGAACTGCCACCGCTCTGGGCGCTTGGTTTCCAGCAGTGCCGCTACTCATACTTCCCCGATACACGTGTGATGGAGATCGCCGATAAATTTCGCGAGAAAAAAATTCCTGCGGATGTGATCTGGATGGATATCGATTATATGGATGGATATCGAATTTTTACGTTCAGCCAAAATGGTTTCCCTAATCCACAAGGACTTAATCAATACCTCAAAGACAAAGGGTTTAAAAGCGTTTATATGATTGATCCCGGTGTGAAAGTAGACGAAGATTATTCTATCTACCAACAAGGGAAAGCCGGAGATCACTGGGTGCTTACAAAAGAAGGAAAAGAATTCAATGGCTACGTATGGCCCGGAGCCTGTGCATTTCCGGATTACACAAGACCCGAAACACAGAAATGGTGGGCTTCCTTATATCAACCTTTTATGAACCTTGGCATTGATGGGATCTGGAACGATATGAACGAACCTGCTGTGTTCAACACAACCGCGGGAACCATGCCGGAAGACAATCAGCATAGGGGAGGAGGGGCATTGCCTGCAGGGCCACATTTGCGCTACCACAATGTTTATGGATTTTTGATGGTACGTTCTACAAGAGAAGGAATTTTAGCGGCACATCCGGAAGTCAGGCCATTCGTGCTTTCCAGGGCCAACTTCCTGGGAGGACAACGCTATGCTGCTACCTGGACGGGCGACAATGCTTCCAACTGGGATCACCTGAAAATGTCAATTCCAATGTCGCTCACGCTGGGCTTGTCGGGTCAGCCATTCAACGGTCCTGATATCGGAGGGTTTGCCGATGTGGCTACGCCTGAATTGCTTGCGCAGTGGATGGCGCTTGGCGCTTATTATCCTTTCTCCAGGAACCACGCCGATAAAAACGCTGATCAGCAGGAACCATGGGCTTTGGGAAAGAAGGTAGAAAATGTTTCAAGAGTGGCGCTAAACAGAAGATACCGTCTGCTGCCTTTCCTTTACACATTGTTCCAGGAAGCTTCCGTGAATGGACTTCCGGTGATGCGTCCAATGTTTATGGCAGACCCAAAAGATAAAAGTTTGAGAAGCGAACAACAAGCTTTCTTATGGGGAGACGATCTTGCTATCATCCCTAGCTGGGCGAAAAATACAGCATTACCCAAAGGAAACTGGAAGACTTTAAAGCTTGATGAAACACCAGACGATGATAAATACCAAGCTACATTAAAAATCCGAGAAGGAGCTGTAATCCCCACCGGTCGAGTGATCCAGAACACTACCGAGTATAGTCTTGATTCGTTGACGTTTTACATTAACGTAGACGAACATAAACAAGCTACAGGAAAATTATACAATGATGATGGAAATGGATTCGGTTATAGAAAAGGAGAATATGCTATTTATGAATTGAAAGCGAGTTCAGTAAAAAATAATTCCATCGAACTTCATGTGAAACAATCGGAAGGAGACAAGAAATATAAAATGCTCTACCGCGCAGCACTGGTGAAGGAAGGTAAGATTATTTATTCTGAATGGACGAACTTGAACAAGGTGAATGTTTTGTTTGAATAAGTCTGTGGTTAACTTGAACACATGTTTGGCAGGGAGACCAACTGCGTGAAGGCAAATAACGACAAGATGGAATATCAATAATCGCAGCCGTCATTGCGAGGAAGGAAGCCGTAGGGCTAACAGATTGCTTCGGCGCATGGCGCTGAGGCGCCATACTCCTCGCAATGACGGCTGCGATTATTGATATTCTATCCCGTTGTTTGTTCACACAAATATCATTCTACAATTGCCACAAACATAGGATGACGGCTGTGGGTTATTTCACATTACAAATATTTTGTGTCCTAAAATAGGATAGGTTGACGGTTTTAAGATAAAAAAGGCTCAATTGTTGTTGAGCCTTTCTATTTC